>Ga0268360_1003335_pt1 | contig 10387 bp, 4 predicted proteins | sample BioMet11_FD_192465 | JGI IMG/M metagenome (GOLD analysis project Ga0268360, IMG submission 192465) | Sewage microbial communities from Oakland, California, United States - Biofuel 11 (Illumina Assembly) | ecosystem: Engineered > Wastewater > Sewage > Unclassified | place: USA: California... | reverse complement strand
AGCGTGCAGCTCAGCAGGCGGCCGTCGTTGAAGCACAGGTAGCCGGGGTTGTCCTCGTCGCACTGGTACAGGGTGTTGTCCTGGGCGTCAATGACGTCGTCCTCGGCATCAGCCTGCTTCTTGTAGCCGCTCAGGGTCACCAGATGGTTGCAGACGATCTCGTCGACCGTGAAGTCGTAGGTATCGTTCTTATCTTCCCGGCTGGTCAGGGTGATGGTGCCCTTCAGCACCTTGGGGGTGCTGATGGTGTAGTTTTCGTTCAGCTCCAGCACCCAGGTGCCGTTTTCTTCAGAAATCATGGAATCTTTGCGCATTTCTACCGTGGCATCCTTGTCCCACTTGACATCCTTGACCATGGCGCCGCCCACATCCCAGCTGGCAGAAATGCGCCAGTCTTCTTTTTGATAAATTTCTCCCTCATAGGGCACGCCGGCAACAGGTTTGATCCCCAAATAGCCTTCATCCAAAGCCTCGCCGTAGGTGTGCCCGTTATGGTCCAGGGCGTCGAGATACAGGAGATAGGTTTCGCCGGGCTGCATATGGCCGTTGTAGGTCACGCCGCCCACCGTCAGGTCGATCTCGCAGGCGGGGTCCATATTCTCTTCGGGCACAACGTCAGCCAGGGCCACGGTGCCCAGGGAAAGGACCATCAGCAGAGACAGAGCAAGAGCAAGAAACTTCTTCATCGTTTTCCCTCCATTTTGTGTAATAATTTGCAGCGGAATACGCAAAAATTACATTTTCATTATATCGGGCCCGTGCCCGCGTTTCCAGAGCAAAAACCCACAATAACTTTTGTGTGTTTTCGTTAAGTTCGGAAGGCGGCGTCATAGGGTCCTGCAGCGGCCTGTGCGGTGCTTCCGGGCTGTGACCCGCGACATTTCAGGCCCGCCGCAGATCCAAAAAACCGCCTGCCCCGGCAGGGGGCAGGCGGAATTTCAGGGCGCGGCTCATTCCGGGCGGACGGCGCCGGCGGCGGCCCGCTCGCCCACAATGCCCAGCACCTCGCGCATGGCCTCCAGGGGCTTCTGCCCTTTGGCAAAGCGCACCGTGATGTAGGGCCGGGCGCCGGCGCTCACCATCACCCTGCCCCGCAGGCGGGCGGCCAGTGAGGCGGCCATCTCCATGTCCAGGCGTTCGGGGTACAGCAGCAGCGAGGTGCCCTTCTGGGTGATCTCGTTGAAGCCCATGGCCGAGGCGCTGCCCCGCAGCAGGGCCACGTCCACCAGCCCCTTGACGGCGGCGGGCGGTTCGCCGAAGCGGTCGATCAGCTCATCGACCATGTCGAAGGAGTCCTCCTCGGTCTGGATGGCGGCGATCTTTTTGTAGATGTCGATGCGCTGGGCCGTGTTGGAGATGTAGTCCTCGGGGATGTGGGCGGCGATCTGCAGGTCGACGGTGCATTCGGCGGCCCGCTGCACCGGCTTGCCCTGCTGTTCGCTGACAGCCTCGGACAGCAGCCGCAGGTACAGGTCGTAGCCCACGGCCTCCATGTGGCCGTGCTGGGCCCGGCCCAGGATGTCCCCGGCCCCGCGGATCTCCAGATCGCGCATGGCGATGCGGAACCCCGACCCGAAGGCGGTGAATTCGCGGATGGCGGTCAGGCGCTTTTCAGCCACCTCGGTCAGCACCTTGCCCCGGCGGAAGGTGAAATAGGCGTAGGCCCGGCGGCCGCTGCGGCCCACCCGGCCCCGCAGCTGGTACAGCTGGGCCAGGCCCATGCGGTCGGCGTCCTCCACGATCAGGGTGTTGCAGTTGGGCACGTCCACGCCGGATTCGATGATGGTGGTGCACACCAGGATGTCCACCTCGTGGTCCAGCAGGGCGCGCCAGATTTCGGACATTTCCTCCTCGTCCATGCGGCCGTGGGCCACCCGGATGCGGGCCTCGGGCAGGGCCTGCTGCAGGCGCCCGGCGCAGCTTTGGATGGATTCGATGCGGTTGTGCAGGTAAAACACCTGCCCGCCGCGGCGCAGCTCCTTGCGGATGGCGTCGGTGATGACCAGGTCGTCGTGTTCCAGCACATAGGTCTGCACCGGATGGCGGTCCTGGGGCGGTTCTTCAATGGTGGACATGTCGCGGATGCCGCTCATGGCCATGTTCAGGGTGCGGGGGATGGGCGTGGCTGAAAGGGTCAGCACGTCCACGTTGCCCCGCAGCTCCTTGAAGCGCTCCTTGTGGGCCACGCCGAAGCGCTGCTCCTCGTCGATGATGCACAGGCCCAGGTCCTTGAACTGGATGTCCTTCTGCAGCAGGCGGTGGGTGCCCACCACCAGGTCGACGGTGCCGGCCCGCAGCCCGCGGATGGTTTCGGCCTGCTCTTTGGCGCTGCGGAAGCGCGACAGCAGCTCGATGCTGACGGGGAAGCCCTCCATCCGCCGCCTGAAGGTCTGGTAGTGCTGCCACGAAAGGATGGTGGTGGGCACCAGCACGGCGCACTGTTTGCCGTCCAGCACGCACTTGAAGGCGGCCCGCAGGGCCACCTCGGTCTTGCCGAAGCCCACGTCGCCGCACAGCAGCCGGTCCATGGGCACGTCGCTGGTCATGTCCTGCTTGATCTCGCGGATGCAGCGCAGCTGGTCGTCGGTCTCGGTGTACTCGAAGCGGTCCTCAAACTCGCGCTGCCAGTCGTCGTCGGGGGGAAAGGCGTGGCCCTTGAGCTGCTGCCGCCGGGCGTACAGCTGGATCAGCTCCCTGGCCATGTCGGAAACGGCCGCCTTGACCCGCTGGCGGGTCTTGTGCCATTCGCCCGAGTTCAGGCGGTTGAGCTTGACGGTCCCCTCTTCCCGCCCGCCGATGTACTTGGTCACCAGGTCCAGCTGGGTCACCGGCACAAACAGCATATCCCCCGCCCCGTAGCGGATCTGGATGTAATCCTTGACGACGCCCTGCACCTCTTTTTTGACGATGCCCTCAAAGATGCCGATGCCGTGGGAGATGTGCACCACGTAGTCGCCGGGGGTCAGGTCGGCGATGGAGCGCAGCTTGTCGCCCCGGGTGCCGCCGCGGGCGGTGCGGGTCTTCTTTTTGGCGGTGGAGACCAGCCGCCCGCTGCTGAGCACCGCGATGCCGTCGGCCGGGTACTCAAAGCCGGCGGGCAGGCCGCCCTCGGCCACCAGCACGCGGCCCTTCTGCATCAGGGCCGGGTCGTCGCCCCGCAGGGCGGGCAGGCCCTCCTCCTTCAGGTCGCTGCACAGCAGGTCGGCGCCCTTGTCGCTGCCGGCCAGCACGGCCACCCTGTAGCCGCTTTGCAGGTAGTGGTCCAGGTCGTCCTTCAGCAGGGCCATATCGCCGCCCCACAGCGAAAGCTGGGTGGCGGTGACATCCACCAGCTCGGCCAGCCGCAGGTCGGTGTAGGTGCGGGCAAAGCTGTCCATCAAAAAGGTCGGGTTGTGCTCGCATTCCCGCACAAAGCGGCCAAAGTCCTCGTAGAAGCTGCCGCAGCCGGGCAGCAGCAGGCCCTCTTCCAGCAGGGCCGCCGCGTCCTCGCCCTGCTGCCAGCTGATCTGCCGCAGGGCGTCCTTGATGCCCATGGGTTCGTCGCAGCACAGCAGCCGGCCGCCCAGATAGTCGGTGAGCACGGCGGGCTTGGGGTAGACCAGCGGCAGGTAGCGGTCGCAGCAGTCCAGCTCCAGGCCGTCCCGCAGGCGGCGGGCGTCGTCCAGCAGCTGCTGGCGGGCCTTCTGCTGCCGCGGGCCGGAAAGGGCGCCGGCCTGCCGCTCCAGCAGGTCGGCCATCCCGGCGCCGGTCTGGCTGGGGAACAGCACCTCCCGCGCCGGCGAAAGCACCACCTGCTTCAGGGTGTCCTCGCGCCGCTGGGTGTCCACCCGGAAGGTGGAGATGGTGTCGATCTCATCCCCCCACAGCTCGATGCGGCAGGGGTAGGTGCTTTCGGGCGGGAAGAAGTCCACGATGCCCCCCCGCTGGGAAAACTGGCACCGGCCCTCCACCTGGTCGCAGCGGCTGTAGCCCGCCGCCAGCAGCATGGCGCACAGCTGTTCCGTGCCAAAGCTGGCGCCGGGGCGCAGCACGGCGCGGCGGCCGCCCAGCACCCCGGGCGGAATGGTGTGCTGGAACGCCGCCTCGCAGGAGGCCACGGCCACGCGGCACTGGCCGTCCAGCAGCTTGGCCAGCACCCCCAGCCGGGCGTGCTCGTATTCGTGGGAAACGCCCTCCACCGGGCGGAAGACGAAATCACGGGCGGGGTAGTGCAGGGCGGTCTCCTCGCCGTAAAAGGCGTTCAGTTCCTCGCACAGGCGCACGGCGCCGGGCTCGTCGGGAGTCAGCACAATGGCGCCGCGGCCGCCGGCCGTCAGGCCATGCACAAATTCGGCTTTGTGGATGCGCGACAGCCCCACCGCCAGCACCGGCGTTTTGCCGCCCTCCAGGGCGGACTGCACCCGCCCGAAGGCGGGCAGGCCGGCAAGAATGTTCTGGATGTCCTTCAAGGCGCTTCGGCCCCCTTTCGCCCGCGGGTCACTGGTCCTTCGGCTGGGCCGCGGCAGGTTCGGCGGCTTTGTTGTAGCGGTTCATGGCCTCCTGGGCGTTCCCATTGATAATAAGCCCGGCGGCGTCGGGGATGTGGTCGAAAACCGTCTGCAGCTTTTTGGCGTCCTCGCCGGTCAGGCGGCCCAGCACCCAGTCGGCCAGGTCGTAGTCCGGGTGGGGCTTGGCCCCCACCCCGATGCGGATGCGGGGAAAGTCGTCCCGGCCCGAAAGGTAGATGATGTTTTTGAGCCCGTTGTGGCCGCCGTCGGTGCCCTTGGTGCGGATGCGCATCCGCCCGGGCTCCAGCGAGATGTCGTCGGAAAACACCAGCACATGGTCCATGGGCACCTTGTAGAAGGCGGCCGCCTCGGTGACAGCCTGGCCCGACAGGTTCATAAAGGTGGAGGGCTTCATCAGCAGCACGTGGTGCCCGCCCAGCATGCAGTCGCCGCACAGCGACTTGAACTTCAGCTTGTCCACCCGGGCGCCGGCGCTTTGGGCCAGGGCGTCCAGGGCGGCAAAGCCCACGTTGTGGCGGGTGCCTTCGTACTTCTGGCCCGGGTTGCCCAGGCCCACCACCAGAAATTCCACCGGGCCGGTGACCGGCAGGGCGGCTGTCTCGGGCTGTTTTTTGCGGCTTTTTCCGAACATAGGGGGTCCCTCCAGACAAATTCGGCCCGGGGGCCGGAGTGGCAAATCAGCACGAAAGCCCGGCCTGCCGCTGGCAGGCCGGGTCTTTCAGCGTATGTACAGGGTGTTGTTCAGTTTTAACCGAACAGGGGCGACACAGGTTTGTCTTCATAAATGCGGCCGATGGCTTCGGCAAACACGGGGGCGACCGAAAGCATCTTGATGCGGGCGCGTTCGGCGCCGGGCCACATGGGGATGGTGTCCAGCAGCACCAGTTCCTTGATGGGGCTTTCGGCCAGGCGGTCGATGGCGGGGCCGGACAGCACGCCGTGGGTGGCGCAGGCGTACACCTCGGTGGCGCCGCCCTTTTCTATAATGGCCTTGGCCGCGTGGCAGATGGTGCCGGCGGTGTCGATCATGTCGTCAACGATGATGACCTTTTTGCCCTTGGCGTCGCCGATGATGTTCATGACCTCGGAAACGTTGGCCTTGGGGCGGCGCTTGTCGATGATGGCGATGGGGGCGTCAAGGCGTTCGGCAAACTTGCGGGCGCGGGTGACCGAGCCCAGGTCGGGGGAAACCACGACGATCTCGTCCTCGTGGCCCTTGAACTTGTTGGCAAAATAAGGCGCCAGGATGGGCACGCCCAGCAGATGATCCACGGGGATGTTGAAGAAGCCCTGGATTTGGGCGGCGTGGAGGTCCATGGTCAGCACCCGGTCGGCGCCGGCCACCGAAACCATCTCGGCCACCAGCTTGGCGGAAATGGGATCGCGGGCCTTGGCCTTGCGGTCCTGGCGGGCGTAGCCAAAGTAGGGCATGACGGCGGTGATGCGGCCGGCCGAAGCCCGCTTGAAGGCGTCGATCATGATGAGCATTTCCATCAGGTTGTTATTGACAGGCTGGCAGGTGGACTGCACCACAAACACGTCGGAGCCGCGGACCGATTCTTCGATGGAGACAGAAATTTCGCCGTCAGAGAACGTGGTGACGGTGCTTTTGCCCATCGGCAGGCCCAGGAACTTGGCGATGGAGGCTGCCACCTCCGGGTTGGAATTTGCCGCAAAGATCTTGATGTCCTTCCCATGCAGATTCATACGAAATTCAACATCCCTTCCCAATTTTTTCCGGCGAGGCCGGAGCTTGCTCTATGTTATCTGCGGCGGCGCCGCCGCAGACCAGTGCCGTCATTCCTGCGGGTCAAATTTTTTGCGCAGCAGTTCGACCCGGTTTTCCTTGACCACCTCGGGGGCGCGGGCAATGACCAGCGCGCCGGGGGGCACGTCCCTGGTCACGGTGCTGCCGGCGGCGGTGTAGGCGTTGTCGCCCACCTTCACCGGGGCCACCAGGTTGGTGTTGCAGCCGATGAAGACGTTGTTGCCCACCGTGGTGCGGTGCTTGTGCCAGCCGTCGTAGTTCACCACCACCACGCCGCAGCCGAAGTTGACCCCCGCGCCGATGTCGGCGTCGCCGATGTAGGTCAGGTGGGCCGACTTGGTGCCTTCGCCCAGCACCGAATTTTTGACCTCGACAAAGTTGCCGATCTTGACCCCTTTGCACAGGCGGCTGCCGGGGCGCACCCGGCAGTAGGGGCCGATCTTCACCCCTTCTTCCAGGACCGAGGAAAGGATCTGGGTGTTGTCCACCAGGCAGCCGTCGCCCACCGTGCTGTCTTCGATGAGGCTGCCGGGGCCGACGGTGCAGCCCTCGCCGATGACGCTGGCCCCGCGGATGACGGTGCCGGGCAGGATCCGGGTGTCGCGGCCGACCCGGGCGCGGGCGTCGATGAGGACGCCGTCCTCGCAGGGGATGTCCACCCCCTGGTCCAGCAGGCTGTCCAGCACGCGGCGGCGGGCGATCTCGTTGAGGCGCTGCAGGCCGCGGCGGTCGTTGGCGCCCAGCACGGCCAGCGGGTCACCGGCGTCAAAGGCGCCGGCCCGCAGCCCCGCGTGACGCACAGCGGCCACAGCATCGGTCAGGTAGTATTCTCCCTGGCTGTTGCTGCAGCCGATGGTTTCCAGTGAGTTCAGCAGCGCGTCCACCGAAAACCAGTAGGCGCCCGAGTTGATCTCGCTGATATTCAGTTGTTCCGGGGAGGCGTCCCGCTGCTCCACAATGGCCTGCAGCGCGCCGCCGGCGTCCCGCACAATGCGCCCGTAGCCGGTGGGGTCCTCCACCCGGGCGGTGATGACCGTGACGGCGTTGCCCTCGCGGCTGTGGCAGTCGTGGGAGGCCGCCATGGTTTGGGACGAAAGAAAAGGAGCGTCGCCGCACAGCACCAGCACATCGCCGCCGCGCCGCCCCTCCAGAAATTCACGCGCACAGGAAACGGCGTGGGCGGTGCCCAGCCGCTGCTGCTGCTGCGCCGCGGCGCAGCCCTGGGGCAGCAGGGGGCTCACTTCCTCCGCGCCGGCCCCCAGCACAGCGCAAAGGTCCCGGATGCCCGCGCCCTGGCAGGCGTCGGTCACCCAGGAGATCATGGGGCGGAACAGCACCTGACACAGCACCTTGGGGTGCCGGCTCTTCATCCGCTTGCCGTCGCCGGCAGCCAGGATCAGGGCGCATTTCTGCTTCAACCGTACCTCTCCCTTTCCCTCTTCAGGATTTCTGTATTTATTATGGCAATTTTTCCGCCGTATTTCAAGGGATAAGTGACCGAATTGGACAGATTTTTGAAATACAGGCCAAAATCTTTCTGAAACTATGCACATTTACATATGGCAACTTGACAATGTTTCTGATATAATTTATTCGGTCTAAAATTGTTCCCGCCCCTACCGCCGTGTGCAGCGGCAATTGCGGCGCGAATGGTTCTATTTTTCAAATTACAGGAGGAAGAAAACCAATGAGCAAAAAGTATGTCTATTTGTTCACCGAGGGCAACGATAAAATGCGCGAGCTCCTTGGCGGCAAAGGCGCCAACCTGGCCGAGATGACCAACCTGGGCATGCCTGTTCCCCAGGGCTTCACCGTGTCCACCGAGGCCTGCACCCAGTACTATGAGGACGGCAAAAAGATCAACGCTGAAATCGAGCAGCAGATCATCGACCACATGAAGGAACTGGAAAAGATCAGCGGCAAGAAGTTCGGCGACCCCAAGAACCCTCTGTTGGTTTCGGTGCGTTCCGGCGCCCGCGCTTCCATGCCCGGCATGATGGACACCATCCTCAACCTGGGCCTCAACGACGTGGTGGTGGAAGGCTTCGCCCAGAAGACCAACAACCCTCGTTTTGCCTATGACTCCTACCGCCGCTTCATCCAGATGTACTCCGACGTTGTCATGGAAGTGGGCAAAGGCTACTTTGAAAAGCTCATCGATGAAATGAAGGAAAAGAAAGGTGTCAAGATGGACACCGAGCTGAACACCGACGACCTGAAGGAACTGGTCCGTCTGTTCAAGGCTGAATACAAGGAAAAGAAGGGCGTCGACTTCCCCTCCGACCCCAAGGAACAGCTGATGGGCGCCGTCATGGCCGTCTTCCGCTCCTGGGATAACCCCCGCGCCATCTACTACCGCCGCATGAACGACATCCCCTCTTCCTGGGGCACTGCCGTCAACGTGCAGATGATGGTCTTCGGCAACATGGGCGACACCTCCGGCACCGGCGTGGCCTTCACCCGCAACCCCGCCACCGGCGAAAAGAAGCTGTTCGGCGAATTCCTGATGAACGCCCAGGGCGAAGACGTGGTGGCCGGCGTGCGCACCCCGCAAACCATCGACCAGCTCAGGGAGATCAGCCCCGACGCCTACGAGCAGTTCGTCAAGATCTGCAACACCCTGGAAGACCACTACCGCGACATGCAGGACATGGAGTTCACCATCGAAGAAAAGAAGCTCTATATGCTGCAGACCCGCAACGGCAAGCGCACCGCCACCGCCGCCCTCAAGATCGCCTGCGACCTGGTGGACGAAGGCATGATCAGCGAAAAGGACGCCGTGCTGATGGTCGACCCCAAGCAGCTGGACGCCGTGCTGCATCCCCAGTTTGACACCGCTGCCCTGAAGAAGTCCAAGCCCATCGGTTCCGCCCTGCCCGCTTCCCCCGGCGCCGCCTGCGGCCGCGTCGTTTTCTCGGCTGACGAAGCCGTTGAAATGTCCGAAAAAGGCGAAAAGGTCATCCTGGTCCGCCTGGAGACCTCCCCTGAAGACATCCACGGCATGGACGTTTCCGAAGGCATCCTGACCGTCCGCGGCGGCATGACCTCCCACGCCGCCGTTGTGGCCCGCGGCATGGGCACCTGCTGCGTTTCCGGCTGCGGCGACATCAAAATGCACGAGGAAGAAGGCTTCTTTGTGCTGGGCGGCAAGACCATCAAGCGCGGCGACTACATCTCGCTGGACGGCACCACCGGCAACATCTACGGCGAAGCCATCCCCACCGTTGACGCCTCCATCACCGGCTACTTCGGCCGCCTGATGCAGTGGGCCGACAAGTACCGCGACCTGAAGGTCCGCACCAATGCCGACACCCCCCGCGACGCCAAGCAGGCCGTCGCCTTCGGCGCTGAAGGCATCGGCCTGACCCGCACCGAGCACATGTTCTTCGATCCCGACCGCATCCCCGCCATGCGCGAGATGATCGTCGCCTCCACCGAGGAACAGCGCCGCATCGCCCTGGCCAAACTGCTGCCCATGCAGCGCGGCGACTTTGAAGGCATCTACGAAGCCATGGAAGGCCGCCCTGTGACCATCCGCTTCCTGGATCCCCCCCTGCACGAATTCCTGCCCACCGCCGAGGAAGACATCGTTGCCCTGGCCAAGGACATGAATATGAAGGTGGACGACCTGAAGGCCGTCATCGCCTCGCTGCACGAATTCAACCCCATGATGGGCCACCGCGGCTGCCGTCTGGCTGTTTCCTACCCCGAAATTGCCGAGATGCAGACCCAGGCCGTCATCGAGGCCGCCCTGAATACCCAGAAGAAGCATCCCGACTGGCCCATGGTCCCCGAGATCATGATCCCGCTGGTCGGTGAGATCAAGGAACTGCAGTACGTCAAGGGCATTGTGGTCAAGACCGCCGATGCGATCATCGCCAAGGCCGGTGCCAAGCTGGAATACCACGTCGGCACCATGATCGAGATCCCCCGCGCCGCCCTGACCGCCGACGAGATCGCCAAGGAAGCCGACTTCTTCTCCTTCGGCACCAACGACCTGACCCAGATGACCTTCGGCTTCTCGCGTGACGACGCCGGCTCCTTCCTGGGCTCCTACTACGACAAGAAGATCTACGAACAGGATCCGTTTGCCCGCTTTGACCAAAAGGGC
>Ga0268360_1003334_pt1 | contig 10391 bp, 6 predicted proteins | sample BioMet11_FD_192465 | JGI IMG/M metagenome (GOLD analysis project Ga0268360, IMG submission 192465) | Sewage microbial communities from Oakland, California, United States - Biofuel 11 (Illumina Assembly) | ecosystem: Engineered > Wastewater > Sewage > Unclassified | place: USA: California... | reverse complement strand
AGGTGCTATGACCGTGTCCCATGCTAACGACTCTTATTTCTGGGTTGTTACCAACTTCGGTGACATGAAGGTTGAGGATGGCTATAAGACACAAACCCTTGGTACCTTGGTAACAGGTATTGCTGCTATGGCCAATGTGTTTATCCTCTACATGATTTTGAAATGAGTTAAAACTTTAAAACCGCTGTCTACCTAAGTAGATAGCGGTTTTTTATTTTGTCAAATGGTCACAGCTTGCAACTGCGGCGGGTTATGATAAAATAAAAGCACCAAATTAAAGGAGTGGAAAGCGATGTCATTAAGTTTCGTGCGTCAAGATATTACCAAAATGGCAGTTGATGCTATTGTCAATGCGGCCAATACCGGCCTGCAAGAAGGTAGTGGCGTATGCGGTGCTATTTTTACGGCAGCAGGTCCGGCTGAAATGACCAAGGCTTGCCAAAAGCTGGCACCTATTCACACCGGTGAGGCTGTGATTACGCCAGGCTTTGCCTTGCCTGCTAAGTTCGTTATTCATACCGCAGGCCCAGTGTATCGAGCAGATAATCCGGCTGAAAGCGAAAGACTTTTGCGCTCGGCCTATACAAAGTCCCTGCAATTGGCAGTAGACAATAACTGTGCCAGCATTGCCTTTCCGCTGATTTCCAGTGGCATCTTTGGCTATCCTAAAGCAGAAGCTCTATCTGTGGCTACCTCTGCCATCAGAGAGTTCCTCAACGACCATGAGCTGGAGGTTTACCTGGTAGTATTCGATAAGAAAGCTTTCGTGCTTAGTGAAGCTATGCTTAGCGAAGTGCAAAGCTACATCGACGAAAACTATGTGGGGCACCATACAGCAGCAAAACGCAGATTGCTTAATGTGGAAGAGAAGGCGCTGAGGGACGCGGCTCGTGACTATGAGTGCGGCACTGTTCGAATGGAAGATTTTATTCAAAGCAGTAAAGAAGCGCCTCAAGCTAAAAAGAAAAAGCCTACCAAGATAGAACCTCAACTAATAGTGGCTAATGAAGCACTTTCTCCCAAGGGAGCAGGACAGTTTGAACCGGATGAACCCTTTAATGCCTATTTGTTGAAGCTAATTGCCAGCCTAGGCAAGAAAGACTCAGATGTTTATAATAAGGCTAATCTTGATAGGAAACTATTTTCCAAGATAAGGACGGGAAAACATTATATGCCAAGTAAACGTACGGTTTTGGCTTTGGCCATAGGGATGGAATTAAATCTGGAGGGAACGGAAAAGCTTTTGAAACGAGCCGGTTTTGCTTTTTCTCCCAGCTTAAAATTTGATCTTATCGTGAAATATTTTATTGAAAATAGGAAGTATGATATTTACGAAATCAACGAATGTTTATTCGAGTTTGACCAGCCACTGCTAGGCCTTAACGATTAATATTTTATCGGAACAAGCCCTGTTAATCTTGTCGCTTTCCTGGCGACCATTTCTTGTCTCCAAAGTTGTATTATGCAAGTACAACAAAAAAAGGAGACGATTACCATGAAAAAAGGATTAACAGAGCTTGTTTTTATTTTGGACAAAAGTGGTTCCATGAGCGGACTGGAAAGTGACACCATTGGCGGTTTTAACTCTATGCTGAAAAAGCAAAAGGTTGTGGAAGGTGAATGCCTCATTACTACGGTATTATTTGATGATGAGGTAAGACTGCTCCACGATCGGGCCAATATCAAAGCTGTCCAGCCCCTTACGGAAAAAGATTACTGGGTAGGAGGCTCTACCGCCCTCTATGATGCTATGGGCACGGCCATGCACAAAATCGCCAACGCTTGCAGGCATACCGACGAAGCCTATCGTCCGGAGCATGTACTGTTTGTGGTGATTACAGATGGCTACGAAAATAGCAGCAGGGAATATAATGGCTCAAGGATTAGGGAATTGGTAAGCAAGCATAAAGAAAAGGACCACTGGAAATTTATCTATCTGGGAGCTAACCTAGATGCCAAAGAGGCAGCCAAAGATGTGGGCATTGAGGAGGAAATGGCTCAGGACTTCATAGCAGATGCTACCGGCGTGAGCCTTAACATGGATGTTATGAGTAAGACAGTTGAACATGTCCGTGCTTGTGGCAACGTACCCAAGAATTGGAAATGCAGCATTGCCGATGATTACCAGGCGAGAAAAAAACATAAATAAAAACTAAGAAAAAGTGACTTTTGGATAGGCCGATGCTTATCTAAAAGTCTCTTTTTTAATTAACAAAATACACAGATAAGTAGCACAAATGTCAATATTATGCTATAATAAATGCACAAATAGATATAAATGGGCAAAACAGATGAAAATCTGTGACGCAAAGCTAAAGGGTCTTTCAAATGACAGCCAGTTGCAATCAACGGTAGTACTGTCTGCATGGGAGCATACAGTGCTATTTTTTTGTTTTGGCAAAATGTATTACATTACTGGCAGTGGAGGACATTAGCGAATACCCAAATTGGAGAGAAAGACAATGATCAGAGAAGAAATTAAAAAAAAGCTGGACAACACTCTTCCAAAGGATGTATATATCCAAGACTTCTGCGACATGGATATGTTTGAGCAGATGATAGAGAATTGGAGTATAGGCACAGGCCTGGCTGCTGTAGCCATAGACAATGATGGAGATTACGTCAGTAAATACCATAACTTTACGGATTTCTGTCAGAATTTGACCAGAAAAACTCCGGAGGGTTTGCGCAGATGCACAGAATGTGACAAAATCGGCAAGGGAACCTATCTTTGCCATGCCGGTCTGGTGGACTTTGCCTCTGCCATAACTCTGGAAGATGGTACTGTTTTAGGCAATATGCTGGGTGGACAGGTGCTGCCACAGCAACCTGATGAAGAAAAATATCGTGCTACTGCCAAGGAATTAGGCATCGATGCGAAGGCCTACATTGACGCTTTGCGCAAGGTTAATGTCCGCACTCCTAAAGAAATAGAAGCAGCTGCTAAGCTGCTCAGCGACGTAGTAAATATGTTTGTCCGTACCAGCTGGAGTGCCAAGCAGGACGCCAAAACACTATCTGAACGGGCTAGTATTATCTTCTCTTTAAGTAAAATTTTCTTCTGCAACTATTTTGTTGATGTGAAGAATGATTTCTATCGGGAAATTGAAGCAACACCGGGCATTCAACAAATTGTTGCTAAGAAAGGCAAGGCTTCCGCTGCCGTAGCTAAAGACTGTAAGTATTTTGTAGAGGAAGAATTCCAAGCTGGTTATAGAGAATTTACTGATTGTACTACCATTCAACAAAGAATTGGCGATAAACCTAGCATTACCTTTGAGTTCCTAGGTAAACATCTTGGCTGGTGCCGCGCTACGTTTATTGTGGTTAAACGGGACAGCAAGGGTGAGGTTTCTCATTTGCTCTTTGCCATCCAAGGTATTGAAGAAGAGAAACAACAAGAACTTATTACTCAGAAAAAATTGCAAAAAGCTGCCAAGGAAGCTAATCAGGCTAACAGAGTTAAGTCTGACTTCCTGGCACGGATGAGCCACGATATGCGGACGCCCTTAACTACTATTATGGGCTTGTGCGATATTGGACGGGAACGTTTTAGAGATGAAGAGGCTTTAAGATATTTTAAAATTATTAGAAACAGCTCAGGTTATTTGCTATCTATCCTGACTGATATTCTGGATATGCAGAAAATGACTACCGGCAATATAAAATTGCAGCCGGACATTTGTCATGATGCAATTACTTGCAGTGCAGTGGAGCAGTTTATTCGTCCCAAGGCGGAAGCAAAAAATATCCGGCTGATAACAGATTTTCAGTGCCAGGCTACTAATTGTTACTTTAATATTGATACACGCCGGGTACAACAAATTATCACTAACCTGCTTAGCAATGCAGTGAAATATACTCATCCCGGTGGAAGCATTCATTGGAATTGCGGTATTATTAGTAATAATGAAGAGGAAACAATCATCCGCCATACCATCTCAGACAACGGCATCGGTATGTCAGCAGAGTTTATGAAGGTTATGTATGAACCCTTTACCCAGGTAGTTGATTCCCCAGGGGACAATGGTCATGGCTTAGGACTTGCCATTGTAAAAAAACTGGTGGATCTAATGGGTGCAACGCTTGAATGTCAATCTGAGCTGGGCAAAGGCACCACGTTTATTCTTACGGTTCCTCATCCCAAGGCTAGCGCCAGAGAAATAGCCGCCTATGAACGCAAGAAGCAATTAGCTGAAGACGCAGAGACCTTCTATGGACGCAAAATCTTGGTTTGCGAAGATAATGCTGTTAATGCAGAAATAATAAAAAAAATACTTCAGAATAGGAATATTGAAGTAGAAATTGCTCAGAATGGTAGTAAGGGCGTAGAATTAGCCCAAAATAATAAGTATGATGCTGTTCTTATGGATATCAGAATGCCGGTATTGGATGGCTATGCAGCCACCAGAAAAATACGGGAATTCAACAAAAAAATACCAATAGTAGCTCTTTCTGCCAATGATTTTCCTGAAGATATAGAGCAAAGCCTGGCCTCAGGCATGAATGCACATCTAGCTAAACCTATAGATGTGAAGAAATTGTTTGCTGTTTTGCAGGATGTTTTAACAAGGTAGAAAGCAAAGGCACTCGGTTAAAAACCGGGTGCTTTTTTTGTACATTAGTACTGACAATATTAATTAAATAAATACATAAGTAGCTTTAGTATATGATATAATTAACCAGTAGGATTTGTGCAAGAGAGGCCAAGGTCCTTTATATTGCATCCTTTTGACGAGGAGACACAACTATGGAGAAGAAGACCACTCAAGAGATGTTGAATATTTCTAAAAACAAACAAATAAAAATACAAGATTTTTGTGATATGTCGGTCTTTGAGCAAGTGATTGAAAACTGGTGCATTAGCACTGGCCTAGGGGCAGCCGCAGTAGATAACGCCGGTAATTACATTGGCAGTTATTATAATTTTACTGATTTTTGCCAAAAGCTGACCAGACAAAGTCCGGAGGGACTACGCAGATGCCAGGAGTGCGACCGAAAAGGTCGTGGCACCTATATTTGTCATGCCGGCTTGGTGGATTCTTCAATGGCGATTACCCTGGAAGATGGCACTGTGCTAGGCAGCATCCTAGGCGGACAGGTCTTGCCTGAAAAACCGGATGAAGCCAAATATAGAGCTACTGCCAGAGAATTGGGAATTGACGAGGATGTGTATATTGAAGCCCTGCACAAGGTTAATGTCCGTACGCCACGGCAAATTAAGGCGGCGGCAAAACTTCTGGGTGACGTGGTAAATATGTTTGTTCGTACCAGCTGGAATTCCCGCCAGGATGCTAAAACCCTCTTGGAAAGAGCCAGCATCATTTCTTCACTCAGCAATATTTTCTTTTGTACCTATTATGTGGATTTGGCAGAGGATAAATATTGGGAAATAGAGGCCATAGATCCTATACATGCTACGGTGGGCAAGATAGGCAAAGCTTCAGAGGCCTTTGTGACAACCAGTAATGCCTTTGTCCATGCTGAGTATCAAAAAGAGTATCTCTCGTTTACAGATATCAATACGATTGCTAAGAGGATTGGCGACAAGCATAGTATTGTTTTTGAGTTTGTCGATGTGGATTCCAGATGGGACAGAGCTACCTTCATTGCGGTAGATCGGGATAAGAATCAGGCCTTGCGCCATGTTCTTTTTGCCATTCAGGATATTCAAGAGGAAAAAGAAAAAGAATTGGAAATCCACCAAACACTACAAAAAGCTGCGGATGATGCTAATCGGGCCAATCAGGTTAAGTCTGATTTTTTGGCGCGGATGAGCCATGATATGCGCACACCGCTGACTACGATTATTGGCTTATGTGATATTGCCAATGACCATTATGATGATGAAGAAATATTGAAATATTTTCATACTATCAAGGAGAGTTCTGAATATCTGTTATCCATACTGACAGATATCCTTGATATGCAAAAAATGACCAGTGGCAAAGTCACCTTGCAACCTATGGTTTGCCATAACGCAGCAACGGCATACGCCATTGAGCGGATTATTCGTCCCTTAGCGGAAGCTAAGCATATTACCCTAAAGACAGATTTCCGTTGCCAGGTAGATCATTGCTATTTCAATATTGATACACGCCGGGTGCAACAGGTGATGATGAACCTGCTAAATAATGCTGTAAAGTACACTCAGGTAGGCGGGACCATAGAGTGGAGCTGCAGAATTATTAAAGACGACAAAAATGAGACTGTAATGGAGCATGTAATATCTGATAATGGACCTGGTATGTCGCCTGAATTTATGAAGGTTATGTATGAGCCATTTACTCAGGCAAATAGTTCGCCAAGCACCAATGGACACGGACTAGGGCTGGCTATTGTAAAAAAACTGGCGGATTTGATGGGCGCTACCATAAAATGCGACTCACAGCTGGGCAAAGGAACAACCTTTACTCTGACGGTCCCTCATGCTAAAGCAGCTGCCTCAGAAATAGAAGCCTATGAACGTAAACGGCAGATTGCCGACGACCAGACTGGCTTTAAGGGCTGCAAAATGTTGGTATGCGAAGACAACAATATTAATGCCGAAATCATTAAAAAAATACTGCAAAACAGGCAAATAACTGTAGACATTGCCAAAGACGGTGGAGAAGGCGTGGCAATGGTCGAGGCCAATAAGTACGATGCTGTCCTTATGGATATCAGGATGCCGGTGTTGGATGGCTATGCAGCTACGCGCAAAATAAGGGAAACAAACAAAACTATTCCCATCCTTGCCCTATCGGCTAATAACTTCCCGGAGGACGTAGAAAAAAGCTTGGCGGCAGGAATGAATGCACATCTGGCCAAACCAATAGATATCAAGAAGCTATTTGGTACCTTGCGGGAAGTTTTGACTAAAAAATAGGCTAGAAATATTTGGTTATATTACGCCTTGCCATTTAAATCAAAATACGCTATAATATCGCAGTAAGCCTTTTTTGGAGTGGTACTCAAGTGGCTGAAGAGGACGGTTTGCTAAATCGTTAGGGGGGTTAAACCCCGCGTGGGTTCAAATCCCACCCACTCCGCCATATGACTTGCTCTGGAGACTTCGGTAATTTTACCGAAGTCTCTTTTTTGTCAAAAGGTGGACAATAAGGTGGACAATAGATAAAAAAAACAGCGTTTTTTATGGAAAGATTGGGAGAAATATAGACTGGTAAATATAGTTAATTACTATGAAATAGCCAATAAGGAATGCGATAGTTTTGTCGCACTTAGTCATGATATAATAAAAAAAGATTATAATGCGGATTAATGATAATGGGGGAAGCATTATGGAACAAAAAGAAGGGAAGTTAGCAGATGATATTTTTGAAGAATTAGTGGAGTTAGCTAAAATTAATATGGGCGGAACATATGATGAAATTGAACGTCGATTTGAGATGGATGATTGGGAAGTGTTTTGTTGGATAATGCAGTCTAGCTATGAAGAAAGAGCTAAAAACATATGTATGCAAGATTTGCACTATGCCAGTAAATATGCTTTTATAATTGTTGCAGGAGAAAATAATCTTACAGAGGAAGAACTAGCTGTTGCTATGGGATGTCCTGAAGATTTAGTTTGTGATGATGTTGAGAATAGAATAATAGATGAAGCGAAAGAATATGAATCTATGGCTGTTCACGATGCGGTTCGTATTTCAGATTATAACCCTGTCTTTTTACCAAAAGAAGCAGAAGAAATTAAAGATATTTGCGTTGAAAGCATTATAAACTTGTTTTCTGCACAAATCGGTGAATTTAGTGATGGTAAAGAAGATTTGCAATTAGCTAGTGATTGGGAAATCATCTGTTTTCAATTAAAAACTAAAACATTGCCAGTATGGGATGCCTGTGAAGATGCAATTCTGGTTAATTATGAAGATTTTGTAAGTGGTATATTGGAGGAAAATGACTGCGAAGAGGAAGAGTTTGTTGATAAAATGATTATTGGCCTTGGATTGGATTATGTAGGGATAGAAAATGATTTTGATGATAAAAAACAATGTATTATAGAGATAATTGTAAATGAAGTATATGATAGAGCACGACAGGAACATAGTTATACTTTAGATGCTGCAGTACATGAATATTTTAGTAAAATGATACTGAGAAATAAGTAAATAATTAGACAGATGTTTTAACTCCCAGACAATATTGTCTGGGAGTTTTATTTTTACCATTAATCTGATGTAAACGTTAATGAATTGAAGCTTAAAATATTTAAACAAGAATTAACAAAATTAGCTTTAAATCAGAAGTTAGTATATAATTAATGTGTATATCTATATCTATAAATAAGGAGAAGTTAAATGATTACAGGACAGCTAAAATCAAAGGTAGATAAAATCTGGGACACAATTTGGACTGGTGGTATAACTTCGCCTTCTGCTGTATTGGAACAGATAACTTATTTAATATTCATGAAGTTGCTGGATGATAACGAGATTAAAAAAGAAGGCAATGCAGCGGCTTTAGGTGCTAATTATAAGAGTAAGATATTTAAATCTGGCAATTTTATATTAGATGATGCTGGCAATATGAAAATTCCATATCGTGATTTGCGCTGGAGCAATTTTCATAATTTGTCTCCAGAGAATATGTTTGAAGTGGTGCGTACATACGCATTTCCCTTTATTAAAACAGTAAATGGTGAGGGAAAGGAAACGGCTTTTTCTCGTTTTATGAGCAATGCTGTATTTTTGATTTCCAAGCCGCAAGTTCTTGCTGTTTGTGTTGATGAGCTAAACTCAATTGACATGAGCAACAAAGATATTATGGGCGATGTATATGAATATTGCTTAGGTAAAATGGCAGCTGCAGGAACCTTGGGCCAATTCAGGACTCCTAGGCATATTATAGATATGATGGTTGAATTAGTAGAGCCCAAAATCGACGATATAATAATTGATCCGGCTATGGGTAGTGCAGGCTTTTTACTTGGTTGCGCCAAATATCTTTACAAGCATTATGCCAAGGAACTATTAAAGAAAAATAATGCAGAGCACTATAATAAAACTATGTTTACGGGTTTTGATACTGATGAAACTATGTTAAGAATTGGTGCAATGAATATGCTGCTTCATGGCATTGAAGAACCCAATATTAGGCACCAAGACTCTTTGTCGGATGAGAATGAAATAAGAGAATCATGTTCATTGGTATTAGCCAATCCTCCCTTTAAGGGTAGTGTATTTGTTGCCAATATAAGTAAAGATATATTAGCTATGTGTAAGACTAAGAAAACTGAACTGCTTTTCCTAGCGCTATTTATTAAATCTTTAAGAATTGGTGGTAGGTGTGCTTGTATTGTTCCTGACGGTGTTTTGTTTGGATCATCTACTGCACATAAGGCTATTCGGAAAGAGTTAATTGAAAATAATAGATTGCAAGCAGTAATTTCCATGCCATCTGGTGTATTCAAACCTTATGCAGGAGTTTCTACTGCTGTATTAGTATTTACAAAAGATCCAGCAGGTACAAAAAATGTATGGTTCTACGATATGCAGGCTGAAGGTTATAGCTTGGATGATAAACGTACACCTATAGATAATAATGATATTCCTGATATTGTCAAACGGTTCCATGATTTAAAAGAAGAGACAAAAAGAATGCGAACTGATAAGTCTTTTATAGTACCGGTACAGGAAATAATCGATAATGATTATGACTTATCAATTAATAAGTATAAGAAAACGGTATATAAACCTGTCGAGTATCCTCCAACAAAGACTATTTTGGCAAACATTGAAAAAACAAATAAAGAAATAGAAACTGAGCTTAAGAAACTTAAAGCAATGCTAAGTAAGTAGTATAAATTCAGATTTGTAGGGGTAAAACGATGAAAGTAAAATTATTTGATGTATGTGATAAAGCTTCATCAAATTTAGCACAGAAAGACCTGAAAAATCTTTCTGGGGATTATCCTGTATATGGAGCTAGTGGTTTCATAAAAAAAATCAATATTTTTCATCGTGATTTAGCTTATGTTGCAGTAGTTAAAGATGGTGCCGGTGTAGGGCGTACCATGTTTTTACCACCTAAGTCTTCGATTATTGGTACTCTTCAATATTTATTGCCTAAAAAGAATATAGAGCCAAAATATTTATACTATGCGGTGCAGCATTTGCATTTAGAAAAATATTATACCGGTGCTACAATTCCACATATTTATTTTAGAGATTATGGTAAAGAATTAATAAATCTACCAAAACAATCGCAACAAATTGAAATCGTTCAGCGTTTTGAATGCCTAGGAAAGGCTATATGTACTCGTAAAGCCCAGATGCTATCACTAGATGCTATTATCAAATCCCGATTTGTGGAGATGTTTGGTGATCCAGTACTCAATGAGCGCAAGTGGAGGACAAATACACTTAAAAATAAGACAACTAAAATTGGCTCTG
>Ga0268360_1003327_pt1 | contig 10417 bp, 8 predicted proteins | sample BioMet11_FD_192465 | JGI IMG/M metagenome (GOLD analysis project Ga0268360, IMG submission 192465) | Sewage microbial communities from Oakland, California, United States - Biofuel 11 (Illumina Assembly) | ecosystem: Engineered > Wastewater > Sewage > Unclassified | place: USA: California... | reverse complement strand
TGGCCCTGGTCTCCCTCCCGCCCACCCCGGCCCGCCACGAGGAGCGCTTCCGCTACAGGCTCCTGGCCTTCGACCCCGGGAGCGGCAAGCCTGTGCTCTCGGTGGATCTCGAGAGCGGCATCCTGGGGGACTACTGCCTCTCGGTCCAGGCCGGGAAGGAGCACAGGATCGTCGCTCGATACGATTCCCCGCCGGGGCTCGAGGAGTTCAGGCGAAGCGCCTTGGCCGAGGCCGAGGCTGTCCTGCCGCCGAGCCCGCCGGAGCCCGCGCGGGGCCCTGCCAGGAAGCGCAAGCGCCTCTGATGGCGCTACACAGCCTCCCGCGCCGAGCCGATAGTATAAATAGTATGGTCGGCCCATCCCTCAGAGCAGTCTTCGCCGCGGTCCTCGTCGCCCTCGTCCTCAGCCCCCTCGGGGCCGAGCTCCTCAAGTCCAAGCTCGGATACTACGTCGAGCTCCCCGCAGGATTCCGCCAGGTCGGGGGGGACGGATCGGCCAAGGTCTCCTTCGCCGATCCCTTGGGCGGCATGGAGTTCGACGTCGTCTCCTTCGAGCGGAGACGTTACCCCCAGATCTCGGACCTCGCCGAGGAGACGGCCGTGAAACTCGGATCCAAGGGCGACTCGTCGGACTACCTCTACGAGGGCCGCAAGGCTATCTTCTCCGAGCTCTCCTTCGGCTTGAACCAAGAAAAGAAGAAGGGCTTCGCGATCTACGTCGAGGGGCGCGCGGGAGGGGACGAGTCGAGCTACGCCCTCCTCGCCTTCGCCGACGAATCGGACTTCAATGCCTACGCCGACTTCATCCTGTCCTGCCTGGACTCCTTCTCCGTGGACCGCGGCGCCCTGCGATCCCCGGGACCCGTGAGCCAGTTCACCCTCGCCTGGCCTCCTGAGAGGGCCAAGACCGCGACCGTATCCCTCGCCCCGCTGGCGGATCCGGGCTCGGACTACAACCCCTCCAGCCTGCCCTGGTCCGACGAGGAGGCCGCCCAGGAGGCTCAGACCGTGGACCGGGAGTACAAGGTCCTGTGCGCCTACGCCGACGAGCCCAACCTGGCCAAGGAGGCTTGGGCGCGGTTTTACCGCATGATCTATCGCGAGTCCTCGGCGCGCCTCGACCGCCTGGCGGTGGAGGCGTCGGAGCTCCTGCCCCAGGACGACCCCACAGAGGCGGCCCGACGCGTCCTCGCCTGGACTCAAGGCTTCACCTACGAGCGCGACCTAGAAGGCGCGGACTTCGTGGCCCCCCTCGCTTCGGCCTACGGCGCCAAGGGGGACTGCGACTCCCGGGCCATGGTGGCGGCTATCGTCCTCGAGCGCCTGGGCGTCGACGCCATCCTCATGGTCTCCCGAGACTACTCCCACGCCATGCTCGGAGTCGACGTGCCCGGGGGTGGACAGCGTTTCCCCTTCGGTGGCAAGGATTACCTCGTGGGGGAGACTACCGCCAAGGTGGGCCTAGGCATGATAGCCGCGGACATGGCCGACTGGACTAAGTGGATGGGAGTGTCCTTGGGCAACTAGTCCGGGGTCCAGGGGCTAATGACACGGAAGCCCAAGCCGTGTACTATCGCGGAAAACTATGCGTCACGCCGAAAAGTCCGCAGCCATCGCAGTCGCACTTTTATTACTCTGCATAAGCGCCCGAGCCACCGGGAAGGTCGTGATCCTCGACTACCACAGCTTCCTCGGGAACGGGAAGTCGGGCCTCGACTATTCCAAGAAGGAACTGGGCGACGAGCTCGACGCCATAGCGGCCATGGGATACAAGTTCGTCAGCCTCGAGGACGCCATCGCCGGCAAGATCGCGGGCTCCTCCAACGTAGTGGTCACCATCGACGACGGCAACCACTCGGTATATAGAGCGGTCAAGGACGTATTCGAGGCCCGGGGCATCAAGCCCTTCCTGTTCGTGTACCCGGCGGCCATCATGGGGCGCTCTCGCTTCGCCATCACCACCGAGCAGCTCAAGGAACTCGCGGCGGACGGCTGCGGAGTGGGGGCCCACGGGTATTTCCACCTGCCGCTCTCGGACAAGGCCTACGCCAAGGATCCCAAGGCTTTCAACATCGAGATCCAGAGACCGGGGCCGGCGCTGGGCAAGATGCTCGGCGAGGCTCCCACTCTCTTCGCCTACCCATACGGAGTCTGCGGGAAGAAGGCCGAGGACGACGTGGCGGCCGCCGGCTACTCCTGGGCCTTCCTGGCCGACGACAAGATCCGGCAGGTCTCCTTCGACGACCCCAAGCTCGACCGGATGGCCGTTCCCCGAACCATCACCTACCGCTACCTGCGCAAGGCCCTCCTATCGACGCTGAAGCGTTTCAGGGACTACGAGGCCTCTCCCACGCCGGTCGAGGAACTCCCCCCCACGGGGCCGGCGACCATCGGGCCGCCGCCGGAAGCCCCCGCCCGGGGCGGCGCTCAGGGAATGCTGAACGCTCAGGGCTCTCTGGGGGCCGCGCCCCCCCCGGCCGGCGCCGAAGCCCGCTCCGGCGCCGTAGCCAAGTAGACCCCCCCGATCGCCACGGCGCCCCCCACCAGGCTGAGGCCGCCGAGCCTCTCCCCGAGGAAGAGGAAGGCGGCTATCACCGAGACCACGGGCACCAGGTTCAGGAAGACGCTGGACGCCCCGGCGCCCAGCTCGTTGATGGCTATGATGTACAGGAGGTACCCGGCGGCGGAGCAGAGGAGCCCCAGGAATAGCACGTTGAGCGCCACCTCCATGTTCATGGCGCCGATCCAGGAACGATCCTCGGCGAGGGCGAAGGGCACGCAGCCTAGCATGCCGAAGAAACTCTGCCAGAAGGTTATCGAGAGGCCGCTGTACTTCCCCGAGACGGGCTTAGTCACGAGGGCGTAGGCGACCCAGCACACAGCCGCCCCCCCCATGAAGGCGAAGCCCCCGATGGGCGAGGCGGCCCCGCCGAGGGAAGGCGCCACGATGAGGGCGACTCCGGCCACCGAGAGCCCGGCGCCCAGGTAGGCCCGCGGCCGGAGGGAAGTCTTAAAGAGCGCCCGGTCCACGAGCATGGTGAGGACAGGGATCGTGGCGACGACGAGGGACGACTCGGAGGCCGTGATGCGCTTGATGCCGTTGTTCTCGCATAGGAAGTAGAGGGTCGTGCCCAGGAGTCCGCTCCCGACCATGGAGGGTAGGTCCCGGAGCTCGAAGCGGAAGTTCTCCCGGCGGGCGACGGCGACGGGCACGAGCACGGCGACCGCTATGGCGAAGCGGACCACCGCTATGCTCATGGGCGGCATGACTACCAGGGCCACCTTCGTGCTCAGGAAGGACAGGCCCCAGATGACCGAAACCGTGACGGCGCAGATAACCGCTACGCTTCGCTTGCTCATGCCGGCCATCGTAGCGAGGGCGGGCCGGATGGTCTATACTCGCCCCCATGCCGCGCAATGAGCTCGAGGCCGTCCTCGACTACATACTAAACAAGGCCGAGCCCCGGGAATTCGAGGTGATCGTCAAGGCCGTCCAGCGCAGGGCCAGGGATCAAAAGGCCTTCGAGCGCATCGGCGGCGAAGGCCCCGAGGCCATGGCCCGCCGCATGGCCGGCGAGCTTCAACGGGACGTCGGCGCCACGATGGAGAGCGTGCGCGGCACCGTGAGGAACTTCATAACCGAGATAATCCGCAAGAACGCCCCGGAGATCTCCGAGGCCGACCTCCAGGCCCTCCTCGACGAGTGCGCCCCCCCCGAGGGAGCCGCGCGGAAGGCCGCCCCGAAGTCCCCCCTCCCTCCCGAGGCCCTCCTCGGCATGGTCCGGTCCTTCGCCGAGTATTCCCTCGGCAGCATGGCGCCGAGCAGGAGCCGGGAGCTCTGGGAGTCCAACTCCCGATGGCAGGAGGAGTACTGGGCCGCCTTCCCCGCAGAGGTGAAGGCCCTCGTCAAGGCCTTCCTCGAGGGCTCGATCGACGAGGAGACCTTCGGCAAGGGGCTCCTCAGCGTCTTGGGCTTATAGATCCTCTATTGGCTCGAAACAGACAAAAAGTATATAATGTGTCAGATTAGATACATCGGAGGGTTCATCCTATGCCCATAAAGCGCGATTTCGGTCTGCGCCTCGACCGCGAGAGCCCCGCAGAGAAGAACCGGCTGATCTCCTACATCAATATAAAGCTCGCGGGTATGGGCCTGCCCATCTACAGCAAGGAGGGCACTGCTTTCGTCGAGCTCGCCAGCGACATGCTCGAGACCTTCAGGGAGAAGGACCTCCTCCTCAAGGGCTACCTATCGCCGGCGGACAAGCGAATCCAGGACTTCATCGATTCCTACCTCGGAGACCTCGGCCTGGTCGCCGTTCCCCGGCTCCCCTCGAACAGCCTGGTCCTCGATCGCTACGGCATGGCCCGACAAATGTCCCTCCCTCCGGACAAGCAGGAGTACCGATCCCCTACCCTCACATCCTACCGGGTGCGGAACGGGGTCCTCCACAATCCCGCCAACGACCGCCGCACCACCGAGGGCGTGTTCCACGTGGTCGAGGGCGGCCTCCCTATACCGCCGGACAAGAAGGCCGTGCCCAGAGCCGCCTTCGCGCGGATACTCTCGGCGGCCCTGGCTCCGCCTCCGGAGCTCCTCGAGCTGCCCTTCACCGCGAGCGAAGAGCGCAAGGCCAGGGCCATGCTCTCCCTCCTCCTCAGGCCTACGGTGCGTCCCGGCGTGCCCGGCTGGTGCGAGGAGCGCGCGATGGAGATCCGCTTCTTCGCCCCGGGTTCCCTCGCGGCCAGCCTCGACTTCATCGAGTCCATCTTCGGCAACGCAGGCGACCCCTACGTGGCGGTGAACGACGCGGCCCTCGACCCCCTGCACTGGACCGGCACAACGGGCTGCATCATCCTCGCCACCCATCTCACCTCCCTCACGAAGCGCGAGGTGGGCCTCCCCGAGTGGAAGGACGCTACCGAGCGCCAGAGGCGGGACGGCATGGCCTGGAAGGACCCCGCTGAGCTCTACAACGACGGCAGGCCCTTCAAGCTCTGCGCCCGGGACGAGCGGGGGGTCATAATTTCGGTGATCGCGGACAACTACTTCGGCTACTCCAAGAAGGAGGTCAAGGCCCAGATCTCGTACTCGGCCAACCTCTTCGGCCTGGCCGAGGAGGAGCACGCCGGCGGCGCCCTCCTCTTCCCCTCCTACAACCTCGGCACCCTCTTCGTGCCCGACACGAACCTGATGGCCAGGGGCCACAGCCTCAAGGGCGTCCTCGAGACCCTGGGCGACAGGGTCTCCTACAAGGACGAGGGCTACGCCGTCGACCTGGCCTTCCCCCAGGTGATATACCTCCCCGAGGACGCGTCCATCTCCCTCGAGGACCAGTGCGCGAGCTGGACCCACAAGGGCGTCACGACCAGGCTCCGCATCCTCCCGGACAAGGTCTACGTCCACCCGACGGGCTACCGGGTCCGCATGGCGCGGCACCCCGGCTCGGGGGCCTGGAGGCTCGTGGGCACCGCGGCCGACGGCCTCTTGTGCCACAAGCCCTGCACCGTATCGGGGGGCGGCAAGTCCGAGATATCCAAGTCGATACTCGACGCGATCACCTACTCGCCCATCATCGTCGGTGACTACAACCAGGACATGGCGGCGGTCAAGGCGATCATCGAGCGCGACTACTCGGATCGATTCATCGGCGCCGACAGGGACAAGCGGGACATCCTCTCGACCCACCGCTCCCTGGGTTCGGTGATCAAGCTGCTGTCCCCCTCGCCCCTCTACACCGATGAGTACAACGCCTGGCTTCGGACCATCCCCGAGCGCATCAAGGCCCTCGTGTTCTACGTCAAACGCTTCTACCTCCCCGAGTGGGGCTCCGACTGGCAGTCCCACTTCACGGTCGACGCGGTCAACGGGACCACGGGGAACATCCTCAAATTCCAGGGCAGGCCCATCCTCGGGTCCTTCCTCCGGGTAGGCCGGGACGAGAAGGGACTGCAGCGCACCTTCAAGCTCCGGCAGGACTTCATGCCCTCGGTGAAGGTGCAGTGGGAGGACGATATAACGGCGAGCGTCACCGCACCCGCCGCCCTCCTCACCGGGCTTCCCCACTGGGCAACCCCGGACATGAGCCTGAAATTCTGCAAGAACGTCGAGGCCCGGTTCTTCCAACGCCCGGACGACGCGGTGGTCCGGGGCTACGACAAGCAGGCCGAGGCGGACCTCGCCCGGCGGGACAATTTCATCTCCAACTTCGAGCCCCTGTCCCGGGCCCAGGCCGGAGAGATGGCCGAGAGCGCCGTCGCCCTGAGCGAGTACTCCGAGCCCATGAGGAGCTTCGTCGAGGCCGCCTCCCAGGACCAGTCCTTCGACTGGTGCGTGGCCTCCGACCGGCCGAGGATGGTGAACGGCGCCCCGTCCAAAAATCCCCGGTACCTCCAGCTCGACCCCAGCTACGTCGACCCGCTCTCGCGCTACCTCGCGGATGTCTGTCCGACCCTCTACCGGAAGGTTCGCCACGGGGAGCGGGTCCTCCACCCGGTGGGCGCCACCATTCCCGGCAGGCGCAACAACCCCGCGGACCCCGCCTCAGGCATACGGCCCCTCGCGGTCTACGGGCCCATCCACTACCAGGACCTGCCCGAGCTCTTCATGGATTTCGTCTGCAGCCTGACGGGCAAGAGCCCCTCCACCACCGGGGCCGGCAGCGAGGGGGCCCTCACGAAGGGCCCCTTCAACAGCCTCGTCCCGACGACGGACCTCAACAACGCCCTCCTGTCGTTCATCCTCGCGGGCTTCGACGGATTCACCACCGCGGCCGGGCACATCGGCCGCAAGTACAAGATGGAGCACGACCTCTCCCTCCTCGTGCCGGAGCTGTGGGCGCGGATGGGCCCGGAGGAGCGCGACGCGGAATACCTAAAGGCCAACGGCTACCTCGAGCGGGTCGAGGACTTCGAGTACGGCGGCGAGACTATCCTCGCCAGCCGGCTCGGATGGCGCATAACGCCCCTCTTCTCGGCCACCTACCTAGGGAGGCTCTTCGACACCCCATCGGCGGTCTTCTCCGACGACATGCTCCGGCCGGAACTCCAGTCCATGCCCGACTTCGTCGACGGCGTCAAGAACATCGTCGAGGCCCAGGCCAAGTCAGCCGCGGCCTACTTCGAGGACGGCTCGGTGGAGGCTGCCATACCGCCGCTGGCGGCCATACTCCACGTCATGGCCGAGGGGAGCTACGAGGGCAAGTCTATCCACGATCCAGAGCTGCGCTCCCTGTTCGACCGGGACTACGTCCTCAAGTCCGACTGGTACCGGGCGCGTATCCTGGCCTACCGCGACCGGGAGTCCCGCTACCTCTCCGAATCCATAGGGAGGCTGCGCGCCTTCCTCGCCGAGAGTGCCGAGGCCGGCTCGATCGCGGCGGTCCGCGCCCAGGGCGAGCTCAAGCGGGTGGAGAACCGCCTGGCCCTCATCGGCGAGGAGCGCTACCTCCAGATGATCACCGGCACGATCGGCCGCGACCCCCTCTTCCGCGGGTGAATGCGTAGAGGCAGACCGCCCCTATGACCGTCGCGAAGGCGACGGCCATAGGGACACCTAGCGCCTCCCCGTAGACGAGGGTGCCGAGGGCGAGCTGGATAGTGGGCGAAACATACTGCACGAAGCCCATCCGGGTGAGGCTTATCCGATTCGCGGCCTGGGCGAAGAGGAGGAGGGGCAGCGCGGTGACGACTCCCGCCAGGAGGAGCATCGCGTTCGCCGTCGCGTCGGGCCCCCCGAAGGCCCCGGCCCCCGCGGCCTGGCGGCTCGCGAGGAAGACCAGGGCCAGGGGCGAGACGAGAAGGGTTTCCGCCGTGAGGCCCGCCAGGGGTTCGAGGCCCGCCTTCTTTTTCACGAGGCCGTAGAAGCCGAAGCTCGTCGCGAGGGCGAGGGATATCCAGGGCGGGCTCTTCATCATGACCGAGGCCACCGCCACCCCCGCCGCCGCGATGCCCACCGCCCAGGCGGTCCACTTGTCCATCCGCTCCCGAAGGAAGATAGCCCCCAGGGCAACCGACACCAGAGGATTTATGTAGTACCCCAAGGACGACTCGGTCACGTGGCCCGAGTTGATCGCCCAGATGTAGGTTCCCCAGTTGACAGTGATGAGGACCGAGGCCGAGGCGGCGTAGGCCAGTCGCCGGCGGTCGCCGAGGAGGGCCGAGAGGCTCGATATGCGGCCCGCGGCGAGGAGGGCGATCAGGGTGAAGACGGCAGCCCACACGATGCGGTGGCCGAGGATCTGGAGACTCTCGACCCCGGCCAGGCGCTTCCAGTAGATCGGCAGAAGGCCCCAGAGGAGGTACGCCCCGAAGGCCGCCGCCGTGCCGAGCCGCGGACCGCGGGAGGATGGTTCCGACATGCCGCATGATAGCCGCGCCTACCGAGGCGCGCCAAGGCCTAGGCACAAGCCTAGGCCTTGGCGGAATAAAAAGGGAGCCGGCCCTGCGGCCGGCTCCCTTCGTCGCGCCCGGGGGAAAACTTACTGGGCGGAAGCCTCGTCGAGGAGAGCCTTCGCCATATCCACCTCGTCCCCGACGAAGAGCTTAGCGTCTAAACCCGATTGAATCAGGGACGCTGCCTCGCCAGAGGCGCCAGAATCGATGTCGAGCCTGGCGAGGAGGAGGGCCCTGGGGCCCGCCCAGTTGCCGGTCGAGGGCATAGCCCGGAGGACCTTCACCGCCTTCGCCTGGCTGTTCCCCGCAGCCAAGGCCCACGCCTGGGAGTACATCGCGGAGTCCTTGTCCACGCCCTCGGCGGCTGAGACCGCCTCGCCGAACTTGGCCGCGGCCTTGTCGTACTCTCCCGAGCGTACGAGCTGCCTGCCCTCGTCCATGATGGCCGGCACATCGACGTCGGCCTGCCAGGCGGTGGACTCTTTGGCGGGCTCGATGGCGGCGCCTCGCACCGCGGCCACAGTGGTGGAACCGACCGAAGCCTGGGGATCCACGAGTTTACCCAGCTTATTGAGGGCGAGCTGATTCGGCTTCGCAGCCACAGCGCCCTTCTTGAGGAGGCTGTCCACGAGGTAGGTTCCTCCGGCGGTGAGGGAGACCTTCCTCTTCCCGTCGGTGAGCTCCACTGAAGCTCCCTTGGCGAGCCTGATGGTCGCGGAGGAGTCGATCTCATCCCCGAGGCTCAGCTCCTTCCACGAAGCTCCACTCTGAAGGTCTACCTTCCCGTCGGCCCAGGACACGGTGAGCGGCGCCGCGCTCAAACCTAAGGCTACCGCGAGAGCAATCATCCCGATGAACATCAGGCGTTTCATTCATATACCTCCGATACTCATTTCTATGCCGCAGATTCTATATCTACATATCACTATATCGTTATTTCTCCGATAGCACTTCAATTAGCGACACAATTTATTCGAATTTTATCCGACGCTCGTTTGCAAGTAATTGTTTCAGAGAAAAACAATTATCTCCTTAATCGTGGCGGTCGGGTCGCAGCGCGTGCCCCGGGGCCGGTGCTCCAAGGGGCTATCCGGTAGAATAGTCGAACTGCTTGTCTTCCGCCATGGACACGCCGTCGAGGGAGCGCACCTCCTTAGAGATGGTGATCGAGATCCTGTAGCCGCTAGCCAGGGCTCCAGGTTTAGGGGTGAAAGTCAGGGTGGTGCTCGTAGATTCTATGTCGAAGGAATCGAAGAAGTCCTCGGATACCGCTTCAGGTACCCCGTTCAATTTCCCGGAGATGGCGATGGTGGTCGAGCCGAAGTCGCCTTGGGTCATCTCCTGGGAGAAGGTGAAGACGATCGCCTCGCCGGTAGAGACTTCGATCGAGTGATTCTCCAGGGACGTCTCGCTGACCTTCGGCCTAGCCGCGAAGCTCCCGGTTATCGCGATGTCGTCCGCGGCTTTGACGATCGTGACCGTCGTCGTCGCGTCTACGGTCGACGACAGCCTGACGTTCCCGGACCCAGAGACCGACCAGCCGTTGAAGGCGTAGGCTTCCTCGGCCGAGGCGGTGACGCTGAAGGCGATGCCCACCTTCTCGGTCTGCGGTCCGCTCAAGGACAGCTTCCCGCCGGCGGTGGAGCTGAAGCTCACCCGCACCTTCTCGGCGGTCGCCTCGTTGACCTCGGCGCTTATCGCGTCGGTTATTTCGCTCCCAGAGAGCATGTCGGAGCACGACGAGAGGAGCGCTCCGAGGAATACCGCCGACACGGCGGCTAGCGCCGAAAGCCGCAAGCCCCTTCCCCGACCATCCTAGGCATCCGCGCCGCCGGCTAGAGGGCCGAGGCCTCGTCCATGAGGGACCGAGCCAGCTCGACTTCGTCGCCCACGAAGAGCCCCGCCTCAGTCCCGGACTGGAGCGTCTCTAGGGCCTCGGCCTTCGCCCCGCAGTCTATGTCGAGCCTCGCGAGCAGAAGCGCCCGGGGGCCGGCCCAGCTCCCGTCGGGCGGCATCGACCTGAGA
>Ga0268360_1003326_pt1 | contig 10432 bp, 9 predicted proteins | sample BioMet11_FD_192465 | JGI IMG/M metagenome (GOLD analysis project Ga0268360, IMG submission 192465) | Sewage microbial communities from Oakland, California, United States - Biofuel 11 (Illumina Assembly) | ecosystem: Engineered > Wastewater > Sewage > Unclassified | place: USA: California... | reverse complement strand
GTGGGGGCCTTCCCCGATGCCCGCAGCGCCCTCATGCTGGTGTGCGCCCGGCTGCGGCTGGTGGACCGGAAGTGGGCCCGGGAGGACGCGCCCTACATGGATGTGACGGAGTTCCTGGCCGCCTGAGAGGAGCCGGCATCGCCCCTGGAAATTTTTTTAATTATTTTTGCAGAAAAACTTGACACGACTACTGGCTGAAGCGGACCCCCGGCGGATGGCCCAAAGCCCCGTCTGCCGGGGGTTGGCTGCGCCCCGGGCGGCGGGATGGGCCCATAGGGTGGTGTATACTTCTTTATGCAAACAGAAAAAATGCCAACGAAGGGAGAAACTGATGAACGAAGCAAATGGCAATGTGAAGATGGCGGGGGGCGTCATGCCGCCCATGGTGCTGTGGAACACCGAGGTCATTCCGGTGATGAAGGGGGAGGACGGGGGTTACTACGTCAGCGCCCGAGAGCTGTGGCAGAATTTCAGGGTGCGCACCCAGTTCTCCAAGTGGTTTGCCCGGGTGTGCGGGTACTGCCTGCTGGCCGAGGGGATGGATTATACCCGGATGGACCGCGGCGACGATGATGACGGCGGGGATGGCGGTCTGGCGCCGGAGGCCGCCGTCAGGGACGGCAGGACCGCGGCCGTCCCCGATGGCGATGCCATGGCGGCCAATGACTGGGAGTCAGGACAGCTGGTGGCCAGCTATCAGTCAAAAATGACTGATAATCGGAAGGCTGCCCAGTACCGGGGGGATTTCCTGCTGACCCTGGAAGCGGCCAAGGAAATCGCCATGATCCAGCGAAGCAGGGAGGCCCACGGCATCCGGCGCAAGCTCATCGAGCTGGAGCACCGGGTCCGCCAGGGGCGGACAGAACAGTCCCCTGTGGATAACCGGAAAAGCGTCCTGCGAAAATCGTCCTGTCAATCAGCTTGACGGCAGGGGGGCCGTCAAGCTGATTTGACCGCCACGTCCTGCAGAATCCGACAAGGTTCTTATTATATAAAGATAGTTAAGAAGACATACTCATATAAATAACTGGAGGAGACCACCCATGAACATTTGTTCCAACCCTGAAATCTGTATGCTGTCTGCGGACGGCAATCACCCCGATGACAGCCGATCCAACCCTTCCGCCGTTTTAAAAACCAGGGCTGGGGATTCAGAGCATGACCGGCATCTGATATTTCAAGATAAGGCTGGTGATTCAGCATTAGACCGGCAAATGATAACCAAAGACCAGGCAGGCGATTCAGAATCCGGCCGGCATCGGATGCGCAAAACCAAGGCCAGTGACCCCAATGCGGCCCGGAACCAGGTTCATCCGGTTACAGATGATGCCTCCGGAGCGGCCGGGCACCCGATGTCCGGAGACAAGGCCGGTGGTGTAGAATCCGACCGGCATGGGATGCGCAAAACCAAGGCCAGTGACCCCAATGCGGGCCGGAACCAGGTTCATCCGGTTACAGATGATGCCTCCGGAGCGGCCGGGCCCCTGATGTCTGGAGGCAAGGCCGGTGGTGCAGAATCCAACCGGTATCGGATGCCTGAAACCCCGGACGATGACCCCGCCGCCCTGGCCGCCCTGGTGGCGGACTACCTGCCCCTGGTGCGCCGGGCCGCCCGGCGCATGCCCGCTCGGGAACGGGAGGACGCCATCGCCGAAGGCCAGTATCAGCTTATCCGGGCCATCAAGGCCTACGACCCCAATACCGGCCTGGACCTTCCAGGGTACCTGAAGATCAAAATCAAGTATGGCATGTTCAACTATTTCCGCCGCTACCGCTGCGAGGCTGACCGCACCGTGGCCGAGGCGGACATCCTCACCCGGGCTGAAACCCTCCAGGCTGTCCAGCCCGACCCCATGGACAGCCCCGCCGCCCAGGTCCTCCACCGTCTGGATGAGGAACGGCTCCGCACCGCCCTGGATGCCTTGAGCCCCGGGGAGCGGGCCTGCCTGGAGGCCCTTTACTGGATGGGGATGGGCTACGACGAGACGGCACAGGCCATGGGGGTGACGGCAAACACCGTCACCAAAATGAGAAGCCGTGCACTCAAAAAACTTAAAATCAAAATGGTCTGACCCTCGGTTCGGCTGTATCAGGAAGGCACGCCGGGAAAGGGGGGATGATGGTTGGAAAATCAAAGTAAAAACTTAAACAATGATTAATTTTTAAAAAATATCGCATTTCTTGTCACGAAAATCGCCCTTTGGTGAATATTACTAAGTGTAAGGCAAAATAATCGAAGGAGGTAATGCACATGGCAATTACCAAACAGCTCACCGGCAAATCCCTGAAGGTCCTGAACAACTACGGTACCGTGGACGGGAAGGTGGTCACCAAAACCAAGACCTACTCCCAGATCCTCCCCGCCGCCACTGACGAGGCCATCCTCACCGTGGCCAAAGCCTTTGATGCGCTGACCTCGCCCACCATGGAAGGCACTTATGTGGTGGATACCAATCAGCTCATTGAGATGGCTTAACTCGAATTAAAGAAAAGGAGATTTAACTTATGGCAATTACAACGACCAAAGACCTCGTCTGCACCTTCGTGCTGGACGATGGCACCAACAGCAGTATTACGATTCCGGATTACAATCCGGAGGTGGCGGATGCCACGATCAAGACCCAGCTTGACGCCGCGGTGGCGGCGAATGTCCTGGGCTCCGGGGGTCACGCCTTTACCGGGCTGTCCGCGGTGAAGAAGGTGGATACCACGACCACGGAGGTTACCATTGAGTAGCTTTTGACCGAGCGCAAAGCGCGACAGGCAAAAGCTCAGGGTACTGTTCATGAGCACGCGTAAGCGTGCGAATAAGCCCATGCCGGGGGACCGGGGATGGGGTGGGGTTACTGGCCGGGGTTGTCCTGCCGGGGCTGTCCGTGACTGGCATCAATATGCAAGGCTCACGCTCATCAGACAGCTGCGCTGTCTGCTTCGAGATCGCCTTGATATTATGCCATTCACGGACAGGTCGTCCTTTTTTCTTTCTTTATCCATCCGGGTTTTCTCCAAACCTCACTCCCGGCGCGTCCGGTATTTATCATCCCCGGCCACCTTCCATGGTGCGCTGAATGGTGATCGCTGTGCAGCCATTTTGCAATAAGCGTGGAAGGGAGGCGGGGTGAAAAGTTGCCATTCGCGGACAGATTGCCCACTCCACTCTCTTTATCCATTTGGGTTTTCTCCAATCCTCACTCCCGGCGCGTCCGGTATTTATCATCCCCGGTTACCTTTTAATGTACGCTGCATGGTGATTGCTGTGAAGTAGCCTTTCAATAATAGCAGAGGGGTGGCGGGGTGAAAAGTTACCATTCGCGCTGGGTGTCCGCGGACAGGATAACACCAGGGCGAAGTGGCCGAGAACAGTGCTTTCCTGTACTCGGCCCCTGAGCGTCGGTGTTTCCTGACCGCGGTCACCCAGTCAGCAACCGCCCGTATCACCCTGCCGCCCTGTTGCTTAGCTACATCATCATCACTTCAGAAAGGACCCGCCCCATGCCCGTTATAGAAAACCTGACCCTCATCCTCAGCTTGGTCCTGGGCCTCATCACCCTGATCACCTACGTCATCCGCGCCGCCACCAAGAACACCAACGCCATCGCCCGGCTGACCCTCATCCTCCATCAGCTGGACGAAACCCTGCGGGACATGCAGGCGGAGATCAGCGAGAACCGGCGGCGCTTTGAGGACCGGCTGGACGGCCATGACAGCCGTCTGGCCGCCCTGGAGGCCCGGGCGGACCGAAAGGAGAAACAAACACCATGACCCAAGAAACTGAACGGCTTAAAGCCATCGCCAACCTGCTGTGGCTGGCCGTATCCCTCTTAAGCGCCGGGCTCACCGCCCGGGGCCACGACGCCCTGCCCATCACCGAAGCCCAGATCCTCACCGTCATCACCACCGGGAGCACCATCCTCAGCGCCCTGGCCTGCTGGTGGAAGAACCAGAACTGGACGAAGGAAGCCGTCCGAGCCCAGGCGTATAAGGATCGGCTGACCCGCCAAAAGGCAGGGGAAGACTGACAAGCAGAGACTCTGGATAGTGGCATCAAGGCTAAATAAAGCTGAGCATCATAGAGAGTCCCAGACAGAAAAAATCCCCATATCCGCAGTGTATAAAACTGCAGGTATGGGGATGGAATCATCCGATCAGTGTTTTTTAAGGCTTCGCTGGACTTCCGTAATACGGTCCATGGGGATGCCGGTGTAGAGGAAGATGTCATTGGTTTTTAGTCCCTGATCCAGCATCCGGGTGATAATTTGAGATTCTTTGTTCAGTTCGCCTTTAACTTCACCCTGTTGCATTCCTTGTTGGACTCCTTGCAGGATGCCTTGCTCAACGCCCTGTTGGTATTTTTCTTTATCACGTAAATACAGATTCATAAACTCCGCCTCCCATTCGGTATTGGATTTGATGCGCGCCAGTTCAGAGGACATGGCTTCAACCAAGGGGTTGTCGTCGTTGACGGGCATGGCCGTATCCAGAAAGGTCAGGACCTGGTCCAGCTTGGGGTCGATGGCGTCAGTCCCGCGGGTGTTGAAGAAGCACTTGTGGGTTTCGTCGCCCAAGACCAAAGCCGTGTCGTCAATGCAGCGATTTTCAAAGTGATAGACGTGGCGGCCTTTGTCAAAGGGATCAAAGGTGCAGATGAAGATGACGTAGCTCGTGTTGAGCTTGTCATACAGTTCACCCTTCTCGATGAGATTCAAGTCGATCATCCCTTGATAGTAGCGGCTGCGCTTTGGCAGGTAACTCTGGGGCGATGTCTGCATTTCGATGTTGTACACCGTGTCCTTGTCATCCTTGACGTACACGTCCAGCCGGACGCTTTTGGCGTCCATGGCGATGTCGATGGACTTTTGTTCTTCCGGATACTCGATCCGGTCAATGTCGAAGCCAAGCAGTGTTTCCACCAGTCCCTTGCAGATGGCTTTGTTGCGCATCATCTTGGAAAATACAAAGTCATCGCTCGGTGTTAAACTGAGCCAGCGTTCTTGTATGGATTTAGGTATCTTCATAGGCGTTCCAGTTATCCTTATTTTGATGCCTTTATTATACCAGCTTTCCCCAGAAAACACCAGATGGGAAAGCGAGGATTAAGGCGGAGATGGGCGGACGCTCGGCGGGATCCTCCCATCGGGGGCTGTTCGAGCCTGTCATCAATAGATAAGGCCCACGCCCTTCAGACAGCTGCGCTGTCTGCTTCAAGATTCCTTTGGTAGGATGCCCTTCCCGGATAGATCGCCCATTTCATCTTTTTATCCATCCGTATTTTTGGAACATCCCGGCGTGACCGGGTATCAACCAACCCCTGCTTTTACCATACCATTCAATTAAAAAAGGAGCACCCTATGCCAAATTTAGAACAAGCCACCCAACTTTTCGAATCCCTCTGCAATGACGACACCCACGGCTACAGCCAGATTGACCGATGGGGGGAGTACAGCGATTTTGACTGCTCGTCGGCCATCATTTACGCCTTTCAGCAGGCGGGCTACCCGGTGTACGGCGGCTGCCACGAGGGCTATACCGGCAGCATGGCCGAGGCCTTTGCCGCCATCGGCTTCGCGGTGCTGCCGGCAGACGTGGACCTGGTCCGCGGCGACATCCTCCTCAACGTGGCGGACCACGTGGCCCTGTATCTGGGGGACGGCCTCCTGGGCGAGTTCTCCCAGTCCGAGGACGGCGGCATCGACGGCGCCTCCGGGGATCAGACCGGCGCCGAGGCCTATATCCACGGGTACTACGATTTCCCCTGGGACTGCGTGCTGCGGGCGCTGGAGGACGCAGCGTACCCCGATGGCAATCTGTCTCCCTCTGCCAATTCCGCTGATCCCAGCAACCCAGCCAATCCCAACGGCAGTCTGTATCCCTCCGCCAGCGCCGATGGCCCGTCCAGCCCAACCGCCCCCACCGGCAGTCTGCATCCCTTCACCAACCCCGACGGCACCCCCTGGCCCAGGGACCCCTTCGCCAACCTCCCGCCCCGGACCGACCCTCTGTCCATCCGCTACGCCGCCTGGACCGCCGAGGACGGCTGGCTCCCGGCGGTGACGGACTTCACCGACTACGCCGGGGTGCCGGGCCACCCCATCCGGGGTCTGGCCATCGACCTGGACGGCTGCGGCTGGTATCAGGTCCGGACCCGGGACGCCGGCTGGCTGCCCGCCATCCGGGGGTGCGACGCCGCCGACTGGGACAACGGCGTGGCGGGAGACGGAAGCCCCATCACCGCGGTGAGGGTGTACTACGAAACCGCCGATCCCCGTCAGACCGGCTGGCTGGCCGCCGCCTACCAGGCCGCCCCCCTGGGCGGGGACTTCTACCCCGTCCAGTACGACGACAACCAGGGCAACGGCCAGGACGGCTACGCCGGAGACGCCGTCACCCCCATGGACCGCTTCCGCCTGCGTCTGGAATGACCCGCCCAACAAACCCAACCAACCTCAGCGGCAATCTGTTTCCCTTTGCCACCCCCACCGGCAATCTGTCTCCCTCCGCCAACCCAACCGCCCCCAACGCCAATCTGTCTCCCTCAGCCAACCACCCCCAACGCCAGTCAGTCTCCCTCTGCCAACCCAACCGCCCCCATCGGCAATCTGTTTCCCTTTGCCACCCCCATCGGCAATCTGTCCCCCCTTGCTGTTATAAAACCGTCAATCCGATATCGGCATGGTCTTCTTCATGTGGAAATAGTAGACGGTGCACAGCAGGATCCCCACGGTAGAAGCCGCCGGAGCGGCCAGACCGATGCGGGTCAGGGTTACGCTTGCCTGCCGGCTCATGATCCAGGCCACGGGGATGCGCACGGCGAAGGTCTGCACCAGGCTCTGGATCATGGTGAACACCGCGCGGTCGTTGCCGTTGAAATAACCCATATAGCTGAAAAGCACACAGGTCAACACCGCATCCAGGCCAAAGCCCTTTAAATATTCATGGGACTTGGCGATATAGGTGGCGTTGCCGGTGAACCAGCTCGAGGGGATGTCGCCGCGGAAAAAGATGAAGGTAAAGACCACCACGCCGATGGCGGCGCCGAAAGCCATGCCGAAGGCCATGGCCCTCCTGGCCCGCACCGGCTCCCCGGCCCCCACATTCTGGGCCACGAAGGCGGCCATGGACTGCATGATGGCCGAAGGCACCAGCATGATGAAAGAGACGAGCTTCTGGGCCACGCCGTAGCCCGAGGAAGCGTCCAGCCCCAGGGCATTCACGATGGCGCACATGATGAGGAAGGAAATCTCCACCAGGAATTCCTGGATGGCCAGGGGCGCCCCAATCCCCAGGAACAGCTTGATTTCGCCGTTGAAGCGGATATCCTGCCGCCTCAGGCTGAAGGGGACGTCCCGCATCCTTCGGATAATGACGAGGGAGATGACCACGCTGACTCCCTGGGCAGCGATGGTGGCGATGGCGGCGCCGGCCACATCCATGTGGAAGCCCGCCACCAGCACCAGATCGCCCACGATGTTCACACAGCAGGCGATGGCGACAAAGATGAGGGGATGCCGGGAATCCCCCAAGCCCCTGAAGATGCCGGAAATCACATTGTAAGCCACGATGAAGCACATGCCCCCGCCGCAAATGCGGATATAGGTGATGGTCAGGTCCCGGGCCTCCCGCGGGGCGCTGAGCCAGTCCGCGAACACCGGCGCGAAAATGACCATGATAACCGAAAGGGCGATGGCCGTCGCGGCGAAAAAGCAGATGGCGCCGCCGATGACCGGCCCGATGCGGTCCTGCCGGCCCTCACCGATGTACCGGCCGATCAGCACCGTGACACCCATGGTCAACGCGGTGACCACGAAGGTAAACAGGTTGACCAGGCTGCCGCCGGTGGCCACGCCGGAAATGCCTGCGGAGCTGCCGAAGCGGCCCACCACCAGCAGGTCCACCGCGCCGTACATGGCCTGGAGGACCAGCGCTCCCAACACGGGCAGCATGAATTTGATGAGCTTAACGGGAATGCTGCCGGTGGTAAAATCACCGGCCTGGGTTTTTGTCGTCATGGCAGCTCCTTTATGAATGGAATGGTTCCAGTATACCACAGGGCCGGCAGGCAGGCATGATTTTCATTGGGATGAAGGTGCCTTTTCCAAACATTACGTTAAAAATGTTGGGACAGCCGCTGGTCACCAGGTCCTGGGTGAGGCTGCCGCCCGGACCCTTTATTGACGGAAAGGGCCATACCGCCTCCAGACATTGGACCGATTCGTCCGATGGAAATCAGAAAAAGCGGAAAAAAATTTTTTAAGAAAACAAAAAAACGGTTGCAAATAGGCAGATTTGTTGACATCATCGTGCTATAATCATCTTAAGAAATCATTACCAGATAAAGAGGAGGGTAAAATGATAAAAAAGAGGTTAGGGTTATCATTCGTGATCGCGATGATTGCAACGCTTTTCCTATTCGCGCCGGCAGCCTTTGCCGCGGATACGGATTTCCAAACCAATGGATACATCGCGCCGGACAACGCCCAGGAGTACAATAACGATACGACTCCGGACACCATGAAGGCCCAAAGCGCCCAGTCAGCCGGCCTGCCGGCCAGCTACAGCCTTCGGGCACTGGGCCTGTGCACCACGATCAAGAATCAGAAGAGTGCGAACACCTGCTGGTCCTTCGCGACCATGGCGTCCATGGAATCCAACATTCTCAAGCAGAATAAGGCCACCGGCACCACCGACGTGGCTTTGCCGGACTTGTCCGAACATCAGATCGATTATTTCGTCTTCCAGATGCAGAACGGCGAGGGCATCGAAGTCACCAAGCAAAACGATCCCTTGGCGGATTTTTTGCAATTTGGCAGCACGATGAATGCAGCCATCGCCCAGATCGCCCAATGGGATGGTGTAGCCGATGAATCGTCCATCCCCTACACCAACAAGGACGGTTCCTCTGATCCAACAAAAGGGGACTGGACGCTGAACGCGAATCAGCTTTCCGTAAGCGCGGAACGGGTATCCAACAGCAATGTGCTGTCCAGCCCCGCCCGTTTTACCGATGTAACGAATTATACCGGCTACTGGACGGACTGGGATGCCGTGGCCGGCATCAAGCAGGCCCTCATGGATACGGGCGCTGTAGCCATGGGATTTCACATGGAAGGCGCTCCGTACATGAGCAGCGATTATACGGCCATTTACACAGGTGACACATACCTGGAGTCGAATCACGCCGTCACCATCGTCGGCTGGGATGACAATTATCCCGCGACCAATTTCAACGCGGAACACCAGCCCCCGGGAAACGGCGCCTGGATCATCAAGAATTCCTATGGGAATTTTAACGCCATCGGCGGCTATAACTACGTCTCCTATTACGAACAGAGCATGGTCATGCCGACGTCCATCACCGTGGAACAGCCTGACGCCACGACGAAGACCTTCGCCTATGACAACAATTATCAATACGATTATCTGGGTCAAAAGAGCGACTATGACGCCATAAACAACTATAACGTCCCGAACAGCGATGACACCGCGGACAGCGACACTCTGGCTTCGGTGGCCAACGTGTTCACGGCGACCTCGGACCAAAGCCTGAAGGCCGTCTCCGCCGTCACAGTGAATCCGAACAGCATGGTCACCCTTCAGGTGAACCTGCTGGGCGACGCGTCAAACCCGGAAAGCGGGACGGTGGCAGCCACCAAGGCCGTGCTCGAGTCATACGGCGGTTACCACACCATCGCCCTGGACACGCCGGTCACCCTGAAGAAGGGCCAGGCCTATTCCGTGATTGAAACCATCCAGACACCGTCAGGAAAATTCTATGAACCCATCGAAAAAGGATCCGACAGCCATGAAGTAACAACGATGAATGACGCCACGATCAAGTACATCGCCAAAGCGGACGCGGGTCAGAGCTACGTCAAGACGAAGAGCGGCTGGGCAGATGTCACGACCCTGCCGGCCTGGACGAAAACGGGAACGGGAACAGACACGATTACAGGCAATTACGGCAATGTGGAAATCAAGGCCTTCACCACCAACCTGGCCAGCGTGACCAGCGTGACGGTGCAGCCTTACGATGCTTCCGGCAAGAAGCTGGGCGACGCCATCACCACCAGTGATTTAAGCATCATCACCCTGCCCGCCGGCACGGCGGCAGCCACGGTATCCCCGAAGGTGGACGGCGGTACATGGACCATGACCGCCGGCAATGGGGCCTACAGCGCAAGCGACAAGATCCCAGTGGACCTCCTGACGAACAGCCGCAGTCCGCTGACGGTCAATACGGTCTCCGCCCGGAATGAAATCCAGAATATCCCATTAACCTTCACCGTGGCCCAATCCGCCCCGGCGGTAACCTACGAAGTCCACAGCCAGAACCTTGGCTGGAGCCAGGGCTGGGTCACCGGACCGGCAACCGGCGGCACCACGGGCAAGGCCCTGCGGGCAGAAGCCATCCGGATCAAGGATGATGACAGCGCCC
>Ga0268360_1003320_pt1 | contig 10439 bp, 7 predicted proteins | sample BioMet11_FD_192465 | JGI IMG/M metagenome (GOLD analysis project Ga0268360, IMG submission 192465) | Sewage microbial communities from Oakland, California, United States - Biofuel 11 (Illumina Assembly) | ecosystem: Engineered > Wastewater > Sewage > Unclassified | place: USA: California... | reverse complement strand
AGAAACCGCCTGATTTACAGCTTAATTAGCATTCCTACTTAGTCGCAGTAGAAGAATTTGAAGCATTCGGCCACATAGGAATAGCAGATATTTGAATAGAAAATGCTAAAGGTCATAATATCAGTTCCTCCAATTTTTCTTGATTGTTCATCTCCCGTTATACCCTGGTTTTCTGCGATAGGGAATATAAGCCCTTATGGCCATTCCCTGCAGAAACCGCCTAATTTACAGCTTAATCAGCATTCCTGCTTAGTCACAGTAGTAGAATTTGAAGCATTCAGCCACATAGGAATAGCAGATATTTGAATAGAAAATGCTGAAAGTCATAATATCATTTCCTCCAATATTTTTCTGATTGTTTATCCCCCGTTATACCCAGGCTTCTGCAGTCTGGACATAGAATATCGTTGTCGTTCTCTGCAGAGACCTCTTCTATTTCTGCTTTAGAAACTCATTTAACAGAACTGGAAAAAGAAGCCAATGTCGTTTGTAAATGTAAAGAACTGGCCAAGGCTGAATCCAAAGACAATTACTGGTAATGTCATGGTTATTCCCTCCATAGTTTGTATTTTCGAAATCGATACTTGCATACTGTAGATAGCAATTTTATTTGCAACAGCTGTTCAATTTTGATATAATTTTTGTCTATCAAACCTCCAAATCACACGGCTACTGTCAGCCACTTAATAAGATTCATGGGGTGGATTTCCTCTTAGTTCAGGATCTACCGTTTAAAATTTTAGCTAACAGTGACTGTATATAGCTATATATACTAAATTATATAAACTCAATAGAAAATCATCTCCTTATAAATAATACTTCTAAAATGTTTAGAGTAAATATTTCACATACAGATATATGTTTTTTTAACTTATATAATGTTTAGAAGTTTAAAATTTACTACCACTTAGATCTAAATATTAAATTGTCTTCACCGGTCCAAAGAAGAATTTCTCTAAAATGTCTGGTGCAACCATCTGAATTCTGCCATCGTCTTTTTAGAAAAGATGTAATATAAAAGCAGTATAAATTAATTAGAACAAATACTGGGAAAAGATTATAAATATTCTAAGAAATGCCTCTAATCTCATTAAATAGTTACAGCTATCTGTTTTCACTGCTTCTATTTTAGTGGATTCCGGCTACAGAAATTTTTAGTAAAGAACAGCGCTTTATACTGAAAAATTTCGTCAAAATGTCCAAAATAATATATCTAACTTTTAGTTTGAAAATATAGTTTTAATCTCTTGTTTTCAAAGACAGAAACCAGCAGCTACATACCTTCAAATTGGCTCTTTAGGCGAAAATTAAGAAAGCATAAGTTAAAATGGACTGTTTTACATAATGAGTAAAAACGTTGAAATTATTCAATGTAATTCATTCATCACATTTCAGTAACTTTGGGGAAGGGGGATATGAATATTATCAAAAATAGTTTACCTGAGGATGGATTCCCGATTGTCGACGTTTCCAATGTCAGGGAAAGTTATGTACTTGGGAGTCTGGAAATTCCCGTGCTCTCAGACATCAATCTCAAAACGGAGAGAAGAGAAGTTCTGGCTGTAATGGGCCCATCAGGTCCAGGAAAAAGTATTCTTGTGAACCTTATAGATTGCCTCGATAGGCCTACTGCAGGTCAAGCTCTTGTAAGAGGTCATAACCTCAATATAATGCCAGATCAAGAGCTTGCCCACCTGAAGGAGCTTGAAGTTGATTTTGTATTTCAGACTTTTAATCTTGTTACGTGCCTGACTGCCCTGGAGAATGTTTTGCTCCCAACCTTTGCTAATTCGAGAATTAATATTGATCCAACAAGGCGTGCAAGGGAACTTTATGAAGTTATCGGAATTCATAACCACATGCATCACAGACCAGGAGAACTTTCAGGAGAGCAGTCCCAGTGGGTTTCAATTGCACCACATATTAATGATCCTGCAATCCGTCTTGCGGATGATCCTACTGGAAACCTTTACCTCAGAACAGGGGCCGAAGTCCTTCGTATATTTATGGGTTTGAATAACGAAGGTAGAACAGTAGTAATCGTCACACACGACCCCGAAATTGCAAAATATGCTAACAGAGTCATCCTGGTAAAAGACGAAATAATTCAATACAATTGAAGGTGAAAGTATATGGAAATAATTAAGAAGCTTACTGTAACAATTCTTTTTCCTTTGCTTTTGATTTCCTTGCTTTTTGCAGTTCCTGCCTCTGCAGCTGTTGGAGGAGCCAATCTGAAAGTTACGATAGTTGAAACAAACCCCTATCCTGCAAAAATAGGAGAATACCTGACTTTAACCGTTCAGGTAGAAAACATAGGAGGGGACAAAGCTGACAACGTTGATATCGAAGTGGTACCTCAATATCCTTTCTCTCTTGATTCAGAGGCAAATGCCCTGCAGAATGTTGGAGTCCTCAATCCTGGCAGAACTGCTACAAAGGAATTTTACCTTTTTGTAGACAAAAATGCGCAGAAAGGGATCCGCTCCATTGACATCAGAACAAAAACAGGTAAAAACAGTCCCTGGAGTGAAAAAAGCTTTGACATACGAATAGGCACTGAGACATTTAACAGTAAAGGTACAGTTGAACTTAAGGAATTTGTCTCGGATCCCGAGGTTTTCATGCCCGGAGACAGGGGTACTGTCACGGTAACTCTTAAGAACACTGCAAGTAATCCTACTGTTACTATTGGTGGGAGTGACTTTGATACCAATGCCAGGATTCAGGCTGCAGTTTTAAGACCTTTATCCGATGGGATAATCGTCCTTGATGCTCCTTACGGAGATATGGGTCTTCTGGGGCCCGGAGATAGCATCAAATTGACTTTCAATGTAAAAGTTGCAGAAGACGCTCCGGAAGGAACTCACAACTTTGAACTTGCAATAGAGGGGAACTCCTTCGATTACAACAGCAGAAAGAATATTCCTCTCAAGGTCGATTCTGCAAACATAAGAGTGATTCCTTCAAAAGAACTTCAACTGACAAATGGTGAATCTACAATTGAATTCGACGTAGCGAACACTCATCCGAACGAGTTTAGCTCGGTAAGTATAAAACCTGAAGCAGAGGGCATCACCTTTTACCCTGTAGAATATTTCATAGGGCCAATGAATCCGGACGAACTTTTTACGATTGAATTTAATGCCGTTGCAGACGATTCATGGGGTGCCAGTAAGGAAGAAGAGATAAACATGAACCTTACCGCAAACTACAACAACGGAATCAACAGACATGCAAATACGGTAGGAGACCTGAAATTTATAGATACTTCAGAGTCACCTGAGTCTAATTCAACAGCCGTACTGGCAGGTGGACTTATTATAATCTCTGTTCCTGCAGCTTTCTTGTTCTACAGAAGAAGGAAACAATAATTAAAGAAAAGGTTAGCTGACATCATATTTGTGGGGGAAAATATGATAAAACTTACACAGGCAGCTCGTATAGCCGTTGGAAGTATAGGTAGTGCTAAGCTAAGGTCTGCACTTACAACACTGGGGATAGTAATTGGCATAGCTGCAGTAGTTGTTAATGCATCTCTTGGTGCCAGTTTTAACCAGTTTTTTACTGATGAGATCTCTTCCGTAGGCTCTAATTTTATTATTGCAGCTAGCGAACAGCCAAATCTCTTCTTTGATAACGAGTATAATCTAATGAAGAATACGCCGGGAATTTCCGGGGTATCTCCAAGAAAATCAATGAGTGGGGATCTGACATATCTTTCTGAAACTAAAAATGTGAATATTGCAGGAGTTAACAAAGATTTTCAGGAAATTCAGGGACTTCAAATGGAAGAGGGTACTTTCCTGACGGACAAAGATAGTGCTGCGGCTGTCCTTGGATACGACATTGCAAATGATGAGTTCAGTAAGAATATTTCCCACAGGAGCACTGTAGAGATCGCTTTTCGACAGGAAAATGGAACAGTTGTGACGAAGAGTTTTAAGGTAAAAGGAATATTGAAAAACTCCAAGCCAACTGTTGTGAGTGAGGACAGCGACTATGATTTGACAGTTTTCATTCCCGTTTCTACAATGAATGAAATGATCGGGGAAAAAGACTATGGAGCTTTCCTTGCGATGGCAGACAGTCCTGAGAAAATTCGTGATATTTCAGATGACGTGGATAGCAGATTAGCCAGGAACTTCGGAGTCCCGGAAAGAGATATTGATGAGGAGGATTTAAAACCTTATTACGTCTTTAATCAGGAGGAAGTTCTTGAGCAAACTGGAAAAATAGGAGACGCTTTGAGTTCTTTCCTGCTCGTTCTTGCTCTAATATCTCTATTTGTGGGCTCGATAGGAATTATGAATATTATGCTTGTAACCGTAACTGAAAGAACCAGAGAAATCGGGATAATGAAATCCGTAGGCTATAGCAATTCTAATATTCTATCACTTTTCTTGCTGGAATCTGTAATGGTCAGTTCCTTTGGGGGGCTTGTAGGTACTGTAATCGGGGGTTTGGGAGCTTATGCTCTTGAAATTACCCTTAAGCTTCCTCCTGTTTTCCCCTTAACATTGATCGAAATAGGGATTGCAGTCTCGGTTCTTGTTGGGATAACTGCTGGTCTTTATCCTGCAAGAAAAGCTGCACGCATGAATCCTGTTGATGCTTTAAGATATGAATAAGAATCTGTCCCTTTAATAGGGCTACTCTGCCTGGAGAATAGCCCTTTTTCTTTTTCAATCCTTTCTTCGTGATCAGTTCGATTAGATATTGATTGGCTAAAAATAGTTTCAAAATACCTTCATAAAGAGTAGCTCCACGGATCCACTTAACAAATTTAGCGCAGTGCAAAATCACTCTACTGTTAATATTTAAAACATAAAAATCAGAATAGACTATATTTTAGGAAATAAAGAATATATAAAAATTAATTTGAATATTTGAAAAACAAAGGGGTAGATATGAAAACAAAGATTTCGATTAAAGACGTTTCTGTTCCCGGGAATTTAATCTTGGCGACAGAAACCGCAAATTCCACACTTGAGGTAGAACTGCCCTCTCGAGAAGGCCTCGTTAATTCAAATGAAGAATCGTTTAAATGTAAATTGGGCCGTTCGAGAGATCTACAAAGTGACGAAACACATAAGACAGCGGCTCCCATCATTCAAGTTATTGATATCAAAAAGAGCTATACTCTTGGAGATCTGGAAGTTCCAGTTCTTCGTGATATCAACCTTAAAGTTCGGGAGGGAGAATTTCTTGCCATAATGGGGCCCTCTGGCTCAGGTAAGAGCACACTTATGAATCTTATAGGTTTTCTTGATAGGCCTACTGAAGGAACAATCATAATTAAAGGCCTGGATATCAATAAACTATCTGACAAGGAAGTTGCCAGGCTCAGAGGGTTAGAAATAGGTTTTGTTTTTCAGACATTCAACCTGATCCCCAGGCTTACAGCTCTTGAAAATGTTGAGCTTCCCACCTATGCTAACACAAGAAGTGGAATCGATACTCATGAAAGAGCAAAGGAATTACTTAAACTCGTGGGTCTTGAGGATCGAATGCACCACAAGCCAGGTGAACTTTCAGGTGGTCAATCTCAGAGAGTTGCTATCGCCAGAGCTCTTATCAATGACCCTGCGATCCTCCTTGCAGATGAGCCCACTGGAAATCTGGACTCGAAAACAGGCTGTGAAATTCTAAATATATTTAGAAAACTCAACGAAGATGGAAGAACAATTGTAATGATTACTCATGATCCGGAAATTGCAGGATATGCAAACAGGATAGTGCTCGTAAAGGATGGAATAATTCAAAATACGGAATAATATAGGGTGTTATTACGGAATAATATAGGGTGTTATTACGGAATAATATAGGGTGTTATTACGGAATAATATAGGGTGTTATTACGGAATAATATAGGGTGTTATATCTCCAAACTCAAGCTAATCGGGGTGTGGAATTAGAATGATAAAAATCAAAAGTTTACTTGTCCCTCTTGTATTGTCTTTGCTTTTAGTTTCCTCTTTTTTTGTAGTCCCCGCCTCTGCATCTGTCAGGGGGGCCAATCTGAAAGTTACAATAGTCGAAACAAATCCCTATCCTGCAAAAATAGGAGAGTATCTGAATCTGACTGTTCAGGTGGAAAACATAGGAGGAGATAAAGCTGACAATGTCGACATCGAAGTTGTACCTCAATATCCTTTTTCTCTTGATTCAGAAGCAAATGCCCTGCGGAATGTTGGGGTTCTCAATCCTGGCAGGACCGCTACGAAGGAGTTTTACCTCTTTGTAGACAAAAATGCGCAGAAAGGAATCCGTTCCATTGATATCAGAACAAAAACAGGGAAAGACAGCCCCTGGAGTGAGAAAAGCTTTGATATACGAATAGGCACTGAAACATTTAATAGCAAAGGTACAGTTGAACTTAAGGAAGTTACTTCGGACCCAGAAGTTTTCATGCCGGGAGACAGGGGTACTGTCACGGTAACTCTTACGAACACTGCAAGTAATCCTACTATTACTATTGACGGAAGTGACTTTGATACCAATGCCCGAATTCAGGCTGCAGTTTTGAGACCATTATCTGATGGGATAATCGTTCTTGACGCTCCTTATGAAGATATGGGTATCTTGGGGCCTGGAGATAGTATCAAACTGACTTTCAATGTTAAAGTTGCAGAAGATACCCCAGAAGGAACTCATAACCTTGAACTTGCAATAGAAGGGAACTCCTTTGATTACAACAGCAGAAAGAATATTCCTCTCAAGGTTGATTCTTCAAATGTCAAGGTAATTCCCTCAAAAGAGCTACAGATAGTAAATGGTGAATCTACTCTTGAATTCGATGTAGCCAATACACACCCGAACGAGTTTAGCTCGGTAAGCATAAAACCCGAAGCAGAAGGCATTAAATTTTACCCTGCTGAGTATTTCATAGGGCCAATGAATCAGGACGAGCTTTTTACGATCGAATTTAATGCAGTAACAGACAATTTATCTAATGCCAGAAGGGACTCCTACGAGCCTATAAATCTAACACTTTCCGCAAATTACGGCAACGGAATAAATAAGCATGAAAATATAGTAAGCAATATGTATATTCAGTCCACTGATGAAATTCAGGGAGGGGGTTCGGGTATACTTGTTCCAGGCTTACTACTTGTTGTCATTGCCATTGCAGGTATGCTAGTTTACAGAAAGAAGAAACAGAACAGAAAATGAACATTTAGAGAAACAAAAACTTCCGGGAAATTAATGTTTAATATTTTGAAAAAGGGTGGAAGGGTGGTGCAGCTCAGATAGATCTCCTGAAACATACAGGGCAGTTTCAGGCTGCAATCGACCTTTTTGGTTCTATCCGGATAAAGTGTGCAAACGATTACAAGTCCTGGTTTTAGCCACTCTCTTTTCAAGGTATGCCTTTACTATTTTATTGGAAGAGTAAAGATAAACGTGCTGCCTTTTTCTCCCTTTGATTCCACCCAGATTTTTCCTCCATGAAGATCTACGAAGTTTTTAGCAATATAAAGTCCAAGTCCAGTTCCACCGTATCCCCTAGTTGTGGAAGAATCTGTCTGAATAAAAGGCATAAGCATCCTTTCATGATCCTCCTTTGATAACCCTATTCCGCTATCAGAAACTTTAATCTCGAGCATCTCTCCTTTTTTGAGGGCGCTTACGGTAACCTTTTTCTTTTCAGGAGTTAGTTTTATAGCGTTATTTATTAGACTGTACAGGATCTGTCTCAGCTTTGTCCTGTCTGCCCGGATGTTCTCAAGAGAAGCATCAACCTTTACTTCTACACTGACTTTCTTACTTGAGGCAAATGAGAGGAGACTCATTCTGACCTCTCCTAAAAGGCTGGCAATATCCACATCTTCATAATTAAGATTATTTTCCCCGGCTTCGAGCCTTGATATATCAAGTAGATTACTGATAATTTCTAGAAGGTTCTTCCCGCTTATGAGAATATTACTTACATATTTTGATTGCCTCGTGTTCAGGGACCCAAAAGCTCCTTCCAGCAGCAAATCGGAGAAACCTATTACCGAATTAAGAGGAGTCCGAAGCTCATGGTTCATATTAACTATCAGCCCACTCTTGGCCCAGTTTGAAACTTCTGTATCTTTTTTTTCTTTGAGAAAATTATTATTCAGCTCTATTTTTTCGTTCAGACTTTTCAAACTCTCCAATTTCCCTTTTCTTTTGGCAAAAAAGTTGCTTTCCTCCATTAATTCGAGCAGGACTCTACCTGAAAGTTCGTCAAGAGGAATGGTATAGAGAAGTGTGATGCTTTTATTCTTTTCCAAAGCCATTGTTTCAACGGCCTTTCCACACGTCTCAAGACAGGGCTTAATAGAATTTCCAGCGTTTTTAATCTCTAAATTTGTTCTAAACCCTGAAAATCCTCCAGAAAGGGTTTTTAGATATCCTTTTTCTGCGAGTTCTTTTACTGCTGAAGCAAGAAGAGTAAGATCTTCCGGGAGCGGATTAGCCGGCAGAAATTCTAGCTGAGAGGAAGCGAGATAATGCTCAACATTCACTCCTGCCTTCATAAGTTCATTTTTTGCCCCTTCAGCGGCCATTTTATCCGGGGAAAACCATAAGCAATATTCTCCCCCTTCAAGTCCTTCCTTAAAATAGGTAACAAGTAATTCTATCAATCCTTCGGTATCTTCATACACGGCAGAGATCTGGTGACTCTGCGGAACTTTTAAAGAAGGTCCGGAGTCTTCAGCAATATTCATCCTCAAAATCTTTCCCCTCCATATTCTAATCGCGTTTCAGCATTATGCAACTGGGCTTGAATAGGGTATGAGATAGAGTCTAAAGAAGCAAATTTTAATGTTCAGCAATTTCAGGCAACTTAAGCGCTTTAAATCAGTTAAAGAATTCAGGGCAACACAATCCTCTTTCTAAACTTATGATACTTATACATACTCTTCATTTTTTATAAGTATATTGCTAGCATATATAAGAATCCGCGTTTATACTGTTCTTTTAAAAGCAATTTATCGTATATTCGGGAATTAGTATTTACTGAGATTCCGGAAACCTTACAAAATGGAATCGGACAAAATGGGATCAGAAAAAAAGGGATCATACAAAATGGGACCAGAAAAACGAAATCTGAAAAAATGAAAACCGAAGAAACACGTTTTAATTTTAACTATTCGCAACTATTCGCAACTATTCACAAACGTATTCTGTATTTCCCTACTGCGGCTGAAGATTGAAGCTCGACTTATGAGAAGTTTTAAACAGAGCTATGGCATCAAGGGTGGAGACTCTCCTTTCATAAGTCTTTCATTCAAACTTATACGGAGAAGTTATTTCTCCGGAGAATTATGCCTTAATTAATATATTAATGAAAACCGGAATACTAATTATGTATCTTGGAAATAAATAAAGATAGGATTTTTAATTTAATTTTTCCGGCAGAATTCATACTATTAATTTAAGCCGGTGCTAAAAGATTTATCTGCGCAGATTTGAGGAGGACTAAAATACGGAGATTGGAGAGAAAAGGGCTATTGGAGCCAGAAATTTTCTTTACCCTATGCCCACTACCCTCGTAGGGGCTCGTGTAAACGGAAAGCCGAATTACCTGACAGTCGCTTTTTGCGGGGTCGTACAGGCAAGCCCTCCCATGATCGCGGTGACCCTTGGGAAAATTCACCATACAAATGAAGGAATAAGGGAAAACCAGTGCTTCAGTGTAAATATTCCTTCTCAAGACATGGTGGAAGTTACGGACTACTGCGGCATAGTCTCTGGGAAAAAAACGGATAAATCCGAAATTTTCGAAACCTTCTACGGAAAACTTGAAAAAGCCCCAATGATCCGGGAATGCCCTGTAAATCTTGAGTGCAGGCTTATAGACATTCTGGACCTCAGAGGCGCAAGTGAGGTTTTCATAGGGGAGATTGTTGAAAGTTATGCAGAGGAAAAATATCTCTGTAATGAAATTCCGGATATCGAGAAGATCAAGCCTATAGTTTTTTCCATGTATGACAATAATTACTGGGGAATAGGTGAGCACCTGGGCAAGGCCTGGTCCATCGGGAAAAATTTTGCTGAAGGCTGTAACGAAAAAAAAAGCTGAAAACGATAGATGATACGCTGTAGTAAAACTCCAAGACGAGAGAAAGGAAAATAAATCTTATTGCAGGCGTGACCGGAAGGAAATAAATAAAAACGCATGACTGTATAATTAGCTTAATAACGGGATAATTAACCCAATTATGGGATAATTAACCCAATAACTGCACAATTAGCCTAATAACTGTATAATTAGCCTTTTATCGGAAAGGCTATTGGAAATATTCTTTTCAGCTCAAAGGTTTTTCAGCTCAGATGTTCTTTATTCAATGGGAAAGGGGGATTACACATAAAAATAACAGTATTCAGCGGGAGCCATAAGGGCAGGGAAGGAAACACTCTAATTATGGTAGAGGAATTCCTGAAAGGAGCAGAAGAAGCCG
>Ga0268360_1003315_pt1 | contig 10459 bp, 10 predicted proteins | sample BioMet11_FD_192465 | JGI IMG/M metagenome (GOLD analysis project Ga0268360, IMG submission 192465) | Sewage microbial communities from Oakland, California, United States - Biofuel 11 (Illumina Assembly) | ecosystem: Engineered > Wastewater > Sewage > Unclassified | place: USA: California... | reverse complement strand
TGGGCATGACGGCCGATTTTCTGGAGCTGATGAGCGCCCGGCTCGGGGCGCCCATGGTGCTTGTGCCCACACCCTCCTGGAGCCAGACCCTGGTCGCGATCAAGGACGGACGGTGCGATTTCCTGCCTGCGGCCGGGGATACCCGGCAGCGGCGTCGCTTCCTCAATTTCACCTCGGCCTATCTGCGTTTCCCCATGGTCGTGGCCACCCGGGCCAAGGTCGGTTTCATCGATGATCCGTCCGCCCTTGTCGGCAAGTCCCTGGGCGTGATCAACGGCTATGCCAGCCTGGATGTCCTGCGGGCCAAGTATCCGGATTTGCAATTGCTCGAGGTGCCGAGCGTCACCGAGGGGTTGCGGCTGGTCTCCGAAGGCAAACTGTTCGGCTTCATCGACATCGTGCCTGTGATCAGCCAGGCCATTGCCAAGGGCCATTTCAGCGACCTCAAGATCGCCGGCCGCCTGGACGCCGAACTCGACCTGTCCATGGCCAGCCGCGAAGACGAGCCGGAACTCAACTCCCTGTTCCAGAAGGCCGTCAACTCCCTCACCAAGGCCGAAATCGACGCCATCACCAAGAAATGGCTGGCCGTGACTTTCGAGCAGGGTTTTGACTACGCCCTGCTGTGGAAGGTGCTGGCCGGCGCCTCCGTGGTGCTTTTCGTGGTGATCTGGTGGAACCGCAAGCTCACCCGGCTCAACAGGACCATCCGCCGGGCCCACGAGGCCCTGGACCAGACCAGTCGCCGCCTGGTGGCCCTGCTCGACAACGCCGGCCAAGGCTTTTTGACCGTGGACGCGGACGGCCTGGTCGAACCCCAGTACAGCCAGGAATGCCGGACCATCTTCGGTGGCGACATGGCCGGGGTCTGGCTACCCGAGGTTCTCTCTCCGACGGACCTCGCGGCCCGGGACCTGATGGCCAAGAATATCCGCCGTATCCTGGACGAGCCTGACGCCTACCGGCGGGAACTCTACCTGTCGCTGATGCCGAAAACCGTGCGCCGGGGCGGGGCGACCTTGCGCCTGGCCTATCGGGCCCTGGCCGGCGCCCGGCTCATGTTCGTCATCACCGATGTCAGCGGCGAGGTGGAGTTGCGCGACGCCGTGGCCCGGGAACGCAACCGTCTGGCCAGCGTGGTGGCGGCGGTGCGCGACGAACGGGATTTTTTTGCCGTGCTCGACGCGTTTGCCCTGTTTCGGGAGCAGGGAGCCCGGGAGGCCCGCGAGGCGCCTGGCGGCAGGCAGGCACTGGAACAGGTGTACCGGCGGGTGCATACCTTTAAGGGGCTGTTTTTGCAGTTCGAATGCGCTCAGGCCGCCAAGGCCCTGGATGCTCTGGAAAGCCGGCTTTCGATCCTGCGCCGGACCCCGGAGCCGACCCGGGAATCCGTGGCGGATGTGCTCGGCGACACGGCCGTGGACGCGGCCGTGGCCGGGGATGTGGACGTGGTGCGCCAAGCCCTGGGCGAGGAATTTTTCAGCCGGCGCGACACGGTTTCCATCGACGATGCCGTGGCCAAGGCCTTGTCCGACTTGTGCGACAGGCTGCTGGCCCGGTCCGACGCCCTGGGCCTCGACGCGGCCGATCAGGCCGTGCTGCGGGCCGGCCGGACCATGCGCTTCGTGGACATGCGCCGGCTTTTGGCCGGCTACCCGCGCGAGGCCCAGCGGCTGGCCCGGTCCCAGGGCAAGGAGCTCGCGCCGTTTCCCATCACCGGTGATCCGGTGCTCGTTGACCCGCACCGGTTCGACCCGCTGGTCAAAAGTTTGATCCATCTGTTTCGCAACGCCGTGGATCACGGCCTGGAAATGCCCCAGCAGCGGGAGGAACGCGGCAAATCCCCGGTCGGCCGCCTGGAGTGCCGGGTCACCCGGGAAGGGGACTGGCTGACCATCACGGTGCGCGACGACGGCCGGGGGGTCGATCCGGCCAGCCTGCGTTCCCGGGCCTTTGAGTTGGGTCTGGGCGGGGCCGAGGAACTGGCCGCCTTGGATGACGCAGCCTCCTTTGCCCTGGTGTTTCGCGACGGCTTCACGACCCGACGCGAGGCTGGCGACCTGTCCGGTCGCGGTGTAGGATTGGCTGCTGTCCGAGCCGAGGCCGAGCGGTTGGGCGGAAACGTGACCATGGAAAGTACCCCGGGGCAGGGGACATGCCTGCATCTGGCCATTCCCCTGGGCCCGGCGGGAGTGACAAGCGAGGGCGCATGATCGACTCTTTCGACGGCAAGCGGTTCATCGAGGCTCTGGTTGCCCGGACCGAAGCGTTTTTTCGTGAGGAGCTGGGCATTCTCATCACGGACCGGGCCTTCCAGTCCGACGACGTGCACAAGCTCGACCTGCGGCACATTACCGCCATCATGAGCGCCACCGGTTCCCTCAAGCTCTACTTGGCCTACAGTTTCGACGCGTCGCTGATCGAGGCGGCCTTTGCCGCCTATGCCGCGGACCTCGATATCGGGCCGGACGAGCACGACGATGCCGTCCAGGAAACCGCGGGCGACATCATCAACATCATCGTGGGCAATGCCCTGGCCGACCTGGCCGCGACCGGTCCGGCCATCACCCTGTCTCCCCCCATCATTCTCACCGAGGCCAAATCGGTTATGCGGCACCGGGGGGCGCGGTTCGTTTCGGCCCATCTCGGCACGCCCCAGGGGCAGTGCGGCATCCATCTCATCGGGCCGGGCGAACTGTTCGACGACAGGCTGGAGTACGTGAAGGAGTAAGGCATGCGGCGATTGCGCATCATGGTTGTGGACGATTCGGGGCTCACCGTGAAAAAAATGGTCAGGCTCCTGGAAGATCTGGGACACGAGGTGGTTCATGTGGCCGGAACCGGCCAACAGGCCGTGGATGCCTATCCGGAGGTGACCCCGGATCTGGTGACCATGGACATCACCATGCCCGACATGGACGGCATCGAGGCCACGCGCCGGATTCTGGCCACGGCCCCGTCCGCCCTGGTGGTCATCGTCACCTCCCACGGCCAGGAGCAGATGGTCATGGACGCCATCGAGGCCGGGGCCAAAGGCTACATTCTCAAGCCCGTGAAAAAGGAAAAGCTCGCCGAAACCCTGGAAACCGTCACGGCCAAATATTTGTCATGAATGCATCCATGCTCGAAAGCGCCTTGTTGCGCACGCACTTCGACGTCATTCCTTTCGGCATCTACGTCGTCGATGTGACCAGCCTGGAACTGGTGTTCGTCAACAAGCACTTTCGGGAACGCATGGGCGAAGCGGTCAACGGCAAGTGTTACGAGGTCATCTACGCGAGCGACGGGCCTTGTCCCCACTGCCGGATCGCCGAGCTGTTGACGCCCCAGGGCATGCCGAACGGCAAGACCGTCATCTACGACCAGTACAACGAGCATGACGAGCGCTGGTGCCAGCTCCAGGAAAAAACCATGGGTTGGCCCGACGGCCGGGTGGTCAAATATTCCATCGCCGTGGATATCTCCGAACTCAAGGAGACCCAGAATAGGCTGGCCGAGGCCCATGCCGCCCTGGCCCTGCGCAACCGGGAACTGGCCGACCAGAACCGTATCCTCCAGGAGAACATCCACCTGCGCGAACACGTCGAGCGTATCGCCAAGCATGATCTCAAGGCGCCCCTTTCCGCGCTCATCGGCTTGCCCCGGCTGCTGCTCGACAATTACGACCTGCCTGACGAGGCCGCCCATATGGTGCGTCTCATCGAGCAGGCCGGACAGAATATGCTCGAAATGCTCAACCAGTCCCTGATCCTTTACAAGCTTGAAACCGACACCTACGCCCTGGCTTCCAAACCCCTGGATCTGCTGGAACTGGTCCGGGAGGTGGTCGGACGTCTGGCCGGCTCATCCCTGGGGCAAATGCGGCGGGTGCGCGTCAGTCTGGACGGTCGGGAACCTGGGCCGGGCGAGCGTCTGGTTTTTCCCGGCGATCCGCTACTGTGCCGGCCGCTGCTGCAAAATCTCCTGCAAAACGCCCTGGAAGCCACGCCGGTCGGCGGGGAGGTGTGCGTGGATGTCCGATCCGGTCAGGACGCGGTCGCCATCGCTTTGACCAATCCCGGCGAAGTCCCGGAAGCCATCCGGGGGCGCATGTTCGAAAAATACGTCACCCTGGGCAAGCGCGGCGGCACGGGCCTGGGTGCTTATTCCGCCGCCCTGGCCGCCCGGGCCCATGGCGGGCGGGTGCAGCTCGACGCTTCGCGACCGGGTGCGACCACGGTCCTCGTGACCCTGCCCACCGGACAGGACGCCGGCCTATGATGGAAAACGCCCTGTTCGAAAGCCATTTCGACCTCATTCCCTTCGGCATCTACGTGGTGGATGTGCAAAGCTTTGTCCTGGTTTACAGCAACCGGGTCTTTCGGGAACATTTCGGCGACCATCGGGGCACTTTGTGCCACAAGGCCCTTTTCGAACGGGATACGCCGTGTCCCTGGTGCCGCCTGGACACGTTGCTGACTCCCGAGGCCCGTCCCACCGACCAGACGATTGTCTTCGAGCATTTTAACGAAGTGGATGACCGCTGGTACCAGATGCAGGTCCGGGCCATGACCTGGCCCGACGGCCGCACGGTCAAGTACTCCATCGCCGTGGACATCTCCGAGCTCAAGGAGACCCAGAACCGGCTGGCCGAGGCCCATGCTACGTTGGCCCTGCGCAATCTCGAACTGCGCCGTCTCTCGACCACGGACCCCTTGACCGCACTTGCCAACCGCCAGCACATCGAGTCCCTGATCCGCCAGGCTCTGGACGCGCGCGCGGGGTCTGCCGCGCCGCTTTCGTTGATCCTTTTTGATATCGACCATTTCAAGGCGATCAACGACCGGTTCGGGCATCTGGCCGGGGATGCGGTCCTGCGCACTCTGGCCGAACAGGTCCGGCAGACCGTGCCGTCCGATTGCGCCATCGGCCGTTGGGGCGGGGAGGAGTTCCTCATCCTGTGCCCGGGGATCGACCGCCAGGGGGCCGCGCGTCTGGCCGAAACCGTCCGGCTGGCCGTGCGGGAAGTAGCCTTGCCGGACAGCGGCGGCCTGAGTTGTAGTTTTGGCCTGACCGAGGCCGGCCACGGCGAGAGCCTGGACCACCTGCTCGCCCGGGTGGACAGCGCCCTGTACGCGGCCAAGGATCGGGGCCGGGACCGGGTCGAATTGGCCTGAGCGCGGCAGGCACATTCCAGGAACTGCGTCAAGTCCTTTACGATTTCTCCAAAAATTCCTACGGGCAAGGACAACGAGCACCGGGTATCCCGCGGCGGGGACGGCCGGTGCATCCACCCTGCAACGAGGAAGGTTTCCTATGGACGGCAAATTGGCGAACCCGGCGCCGCTCGGGCTTATGGGCTTTGGCATGACCACGATTTTGCTCAACATCCACAACGCCGGCTTTTTCCCCCTGGGCTCCATGGTTCTGGCCATGGGGCTTTTTTATGGCGGCCTGGCCCAGATCATCGCCGGCATCCTGGAATTCAAGAAAGGCAACACCTTTGGCCTGACCGCGTTTACGAGTTACGGCTGTTTCTGGCTGTCCCTGGTGGGGCTCGTCGCCCTGCCGAAAATGGGCCTGGCCGAGCCCACGCCCGAGGGCTTCATGGCTTGGTATCTCTGCTTGTGGGGCGTGTTCACGTTTTTCATGTTTTTGGGGAGCCTGCGGGGCAATACCGTTTTCAAGTTCATTTTCGGCTCCTTGGCCGTGCTTTTTTTTCTGCTGGCCGCCCGGGATTGGCTGGAATCGCCCACGGTCGGACTCCTTGCCGGCTATGAAGGCCTGGCCTGCGGCGCGAGCGCCTGCTACCTGGCCATGGCCGAAGTGCTCAACGAAACCTACGGTCGGACCATCCTGCCCGTGGGCTGAGCGCGGGGGAGGGGAACGGGAGACGCTCCCGGCGGCCAAAGGGCGCGGCCCTTTGGAAACCCGCGTCGATGGGGCGGACGCCACGGATGGCGCGCGAGGCGCGGCACTCGCCGTTTCCCGGCAAGGGGGCGGCGGGTGCCGGCTGGAAAAAGACAGCCGCTCGCGTTAGCCTGTCCCCAACGACCGCCATCACCACCGAGGATGCATGACCACGACACTTGACCAGCATGTCACTGTCTCGTTTTCCTTTCCGGTCCTTTTCACCCGCAATGTTTTCGATCCGGCCAACCGCGTCCTGACCGGGGTCTCCGACCGGGCCGGACCCGGGCCCCATCGTCTGGGCGTGGTCGTGGACGAGGGGCTGGTCCGGGCCGATCCCGGACTGCCCGGACGGCTGGACGCATATCTGGCCGCCCACGCCGACCGGCTGTGCCTGGTCGAACCGCCGTTGATCGTCCCGGGCGGCGAGCCGGCCAAGGCCGACATGGCCGTGGTCCGGGCCGTGTGGGACCTGACCTTTCGGGCGAAACTGTGCCGCCAGTCCTTTGTCGTGGCCATCGGCGGCGGCGCGGTCCTGGACGCGGCCGGCTTCGGCGCGGCCACGGCCCACCGGGGCGTGCGCCTGGTGCGGTTGCCCTCCACGGTGTTGGCCCAAAACGATGCCGGCGTGGGACTCAAAAACGGCATCAACGCCTTTGGCCGTAAAAACTATCTGGGCTCGTTCGCGCCGCCCTTTGCCGTGGTCAACGACCTGGATTTCCTGGACAGTCTGCCGGATCGGGACATCCGGTCCGGATTGGCCGAGGCGGTCAAGGTGGCGCTCGTGCGGGACCGGGACTTTTTTGAGCGTTTGCGCGTCCTGGCACCGGACTTGGCCGTGCGGGAGCCCGTTGCCGTGGCCGAGGCGGTCAGGCGCTGCGCGGCCTTGCACATGGAGCACATGGCCGCGGGCGGCGATCCGTTCGAACTGGGCTCGGCCCGGCCCCTCGATTTCGGCCACTGGGCCGCCCATGCCCTGGAAGAGGCCACCGGCGGCGCGCTGCGCCATGGCGAGGCCGTGGCCGTGGGCATGGCCCTGGACAGCCTGTACGCCCGGGATATCGGACTTTTTCCTGGGGCCGCCTGCGAGGCCGTGCTGGGGTTGCTGACGGATTTGGGCCTGGCCGTGTGGCATCCGGCCCTGGCCGAGCTGGATATGGACCGGGCCGTGGAAGCCTTTCGCGAGCATCTGGGCGGGCGGCTCCACCTGACCCTGCCCACGGCCATCGGCGCCCGGGTCGAGGTCCACACCGTGGACCAGGCGGTCATGGCCGCGGCCCGGACCGAACTGGCCCGGCGCTACGGGAGCTAGGCCATGGTGCCGGTCACCTATTGCACCAACATCCATCCGGGCGAGAGCTGGGCGGAGATCGAGGCGGCCGTGGCGCGTCATGCCCCGGTCGTGCGCGCGGGCCTGGGGGGCGAGGGCCTCTTTCCGCTCGGTCTGCGCCTGTCCGGCCTGGCCAGCCGGGAACTGGATGGCGCCACGGCCCGGGCCTTCGGGGACTGGCTGGCCGCGACCGGACTGGTCGTGGCCACGGTCAACGGTTTCCCCTACGGCCGGTTCCACGGCGTGCCGGTCAAGGAGCAGGTCTACCGGCCCGATTGGCGCGATCCCGAGCGCGCGGCCTACACGGCCCGGCTGGCCCGGTTGCTGGCGCTTTGGCTGCCGGACGGTGCTTGCGGCTCCATTTCCACCGTGCCTCTTGGGTTTCGACAGGATTTTCCCGAAGCGGCGATCCCTGCGGCTCTGGACAATCTGCGCCAGGCCCTGGCCGATCTGGCCGCCTTGGAAGAGACCACGGGCAAGCGCATCCGGCTGTCCGTGGAAGCCGAACCCGGCTGTCTGGTCGAGACCACGCCCGAGATGGTGGGACTTTTCGAACGACTGAATCTTTCCCCCCGGTTGGCCCGGCATCTGGCCGTGTGCTACGACTGCTGCCACCAGGCCCTGCAGTTCGAGGAGCCGGCGGAATCCCTCGACCTGCTCGTCCGAAACGGCATCCCCATCGGCCATGTCCAGGTTTCCTCGGCCCTGCACCTGGACGGGGCTGACCTTGGCCGGCTGGCCGGATTTGCCGAGCCGGTCTACCTGCATCAGGCCGTGGGCAAGCGGGATGATGGGACCCTTGTCCGGTTCGACGACCTGCCCGCGGCCCTGGCCGCCCATCCGGATGGGGTCGTGGCCTGGCGGGTGCATTTCCATCTGCCGGTCTTTGTGGAACAGCTCCCCGAGTGTGCCACCACCCAGGCGTTTTTGCGCGACGCCTTGCCGCGTTTCGCGCCGGACCTGCCCCTGGAGGTGGAGACCTATACCTGGAGCGTGCTGCCGCCGCGTTTGCGCATGGCCGCGGTAACCGACTCCATCGTCCGGGAGATCGGCTGGGTGGAGGCGGCACGGCGGCAGGGGACCGGCAACGGCTAAAGATGTTCGCGGATGGCGAGCAGGACCTTGTGGGCGGCCGTGACCTCTTCCGACGGGAGGTCCCCCAGCAGTTCCCGGCGCACCGCGTCGTCGGTACGGCACATATCCGCGAAACAGGGCCGGGCCTTGTCCGTCAGTTCCACCCGCTTGACGCGCCGGTCCTCGGGATCGGCCACGCGCCGGGCCCAGCCGCCGTCCTCCAGCCGGTCGAGCAGGCGCACCAGGGTCGGGCCTTCCACGCCCACGGCCTGGGCCAATTCCCGTTGGGTCAGGGCACAGTCCTTGCGGGCCAGGCAGGAAATCACCATCCACATGGCGTGTGACAGACCCAGGGGGCGCAAGCGTGCGTCCATCCGGGCGCGCCAGGCCCGTGCCGCCTCGGCCAGGGCCTGGGGAAAGGAAGGCGCTTGGTCTGGAGGAGGCTTGGAACCGGGCGCCCGGGCCGGGGCAGGACTCCGATCATGGAGGCGCTGCGCCATATCGCTTCTCCTTTATAAGGATATCAAAATACAGACTAGCCGAATTTAGCGCGCCTGACCACGCGGCGCAACGCGTTTCGATGTTTTCGGGCAAACTTGTCCGTCGCGGCCGGACGCCCTGTGGGATGTCTTGGCCAGATTTTCCTTCTCCCCGATCGCATCTTGGGCTATGCTCGCGTGCGAGACGCTTCATTTCGCCAACGGCGTAGCCGGATACGCACGGCCCGTCGTTCAACTCATGTCAAGGGAGGATCAGTGGTCAAAAACGCATACACATTTGCCAAGCGGTCCAAGGAACTGGCCAAGAAGAAGAAAAAAGAAGAAAAATTACAACGGAAGGCCCAACGGGGAGACGACTCCGACGACGGCCAGCCCATCTACGACGAGGCCACCGGACAGATCATCGTCCGTACAGGCGAAGGCGAGGAGTCGTCCCGGGACGATCCGGAGTCGCCCACCGCCTAAACGCGTCCTTCGGGTCGCGATCCCGGGGAGCGCGCTTTACGGCAGCAGAAACGACGGCAGTTTTTGCCGGAAGGTTCGATAGTCCTCCCGCCCCTCGACCTGGGTCAGCCGGTCGTTGGTTTCCCGGAAATAGAGCCGGTCCCATTCGCCGGTGGCCACCGGCGCACAGGCGGCAAGCTGGGCGAGCAGCGCAAGGACCAACACAAGGCGCATGGTGAAACCTCCCCGGGACGGCGGATTGTTCCCGACCCATCAGACTCTTGCAGATTCCATGCCCCGGATGGCCGGCCCCAAGCGGTCGACTTCCGGGCGCATGCCCTGCGCGGGGCACGCGGCGGTCGATTGATCGGCCAGGGCTTTTGCCGTAGGGTGCCGGCCACACGTTTACCGGAGTCCTGCACCATGCCTGATACGCCTTTTGCCGATCTCAAGTTGTTTATCACCGGTCCCACCTACCTGCGCCCGGAAGTGCGCGCCGCCGGCGCCTGGCCCGAATACGGCCACCGCGACGCCGAAAACGCCAAGCGGTTCAAACCCATTTTCGAGGACCTGGCCCGGATCGCCGCCTTGCCGGACGACTACCGGACCATGCTTTTCCTGGGGTCGGGTTCCACGGCCATGGAAGCGGCCATCCGCTCCCTGGTGGCGACCGGCGAAACCGTTCTCCATGTCTCGGTCGGGGCCTTTGGCGATCTATGGCACAAAATTTCGGTGGCCAACGACAAAAAAGCCGTGTTGCTGTCCTTCGAGCCTGGCCAGACCGTGGATACCGCCGTTCTGGAAGCGGCCCTGGACGCGCACAAGCCGGCCGTGGTCGCCTTCACCCACAACGAGACCTCGACCGGGGTGCTCAACGACATCATGGACCTGTGCCGACGGGCCAAGGCCCGGGGCGCCCTGACCCTGGTGGACGGGGTGAGCATTTTCGGCGGCGCGCCGAGCCACATCGCCACTTCGGGTTGCGACATGTATTGCACGGCCACCCAGAAGTCCCTGGGGTTGCATGCCGGGTTCGGCATCGGCTTTGTGAGCCCGGCCGCCATCGACAAGGCCCGGCACGTGACCGGCAAGGGGCATGCCGGCGACATCCTCAAGCACCTGGAGCGCGCGGCCAAGTACCAGACCCAGTCCACGCCCAACGGCGCCCTGGGCAACCAGATGTACGTGCAGCTCGAATACATCGTGAAGGAAGAGGGGATCG
>Ga0268360_1003314_pt1 | contig 10460 bp, 8 predicted proteins | sample BioMet11_FD_192465 | JGI IMG/M metagenome (GOLD analysis project Ga0268360, IMG submission 192465) | Sewage microbial communities from Oakland, California, United States - Biofuel 11 (Illumina Assembly) | ecosystem: Engineered > Wastewater > Sewage > Unclassified | place: USA: California... | reverse complement strand
GAGGTGTAAGTGCAGTAATGCATTGAGCTGACCGGTACTAATCACCCGAGGGCTTGACCTTGAAAGAATGATGTAAGCTCTGCAGCTTCGCCTCGCATCCAGTCTTCTTCTTTGTTCAGTCCTCAGGGTACAATGCAGCAGTTGGTGTTGATTGCGGTGAGGGTCCACCTGTTCCCATTCCGAACACAGAAGTTAAGCTCACTTGCGCCGACAATACTTGGCTGGTGACGGCCCGGGAAGATAGGTAGACGCCAACACGGACGGCAGGTACGGTTTCGTACCTGCCGTTTTTTTGTCTGTAACCTTTTTCCGACCAGTTTCATCAAATTAGACGTTGACAGATGCGGCGGATGGACGTATAGTTCCATTGGCTCGTCTAAAGCCGATTTAAGTTAACATAATGTGATACAATTTGTCGTTGATTTGTAATCGAGGTGTAAATCTCTGGCGTGATTAATGTCGTATCATAGGGATACGGCGCTTTGATCGCCGCGATATTTTTTTCTGTCCTGCGGTCTTGTTTACATAATAATTGCCTGGAGCGGAACATGGTATTTTCAAGCCTGATTTTTCTTTATGCCTTTCTTCCCCTGAACCTGCTGGCATACGCGCTTGCGAAGGACATGAAGACAAAAAACTGGATACTGCTGATCTTTTCCCTGGTGTTCTACGCCTGGGGAGAGCCGGTCTATGTTCTCCTGCTGGTCGGCGACGCGCTGGTGAACTGGTATATCGCGCGCAGGATCGAGCGCTGCGTCGGACAGCGGGCCAGAAAGCCCTGGCTTGTCCTTGCCTGCGCTGTCAGCCTGTGCGTGCTGGGCGTCTTTAAGTACGGGACGTTCACCCTTCAGAATTTGCACGTCCTGTTCGGGATCCCTAAGTCGGTCGTTCAGATCGCGCTGCCCATCGGCATTTCCTTTTACACGTTCCAGATCCTGACCTATACCGTGGACGTATACCGGGGCGAAGTTCCTGCGCAGCGATCCTTTATGCACGTCCTTCTTTACGCAAGCCTCTTCCATCAGTGCATCGCCGGCCCCATCGTCCGCTATAAAGACGTCTCCGAGGAGATCACCGAGCGGCATGTGTCGCTTTCGGACCGGAGCTACGGCGTCCGGCGCTTTGTGATCGGCCTGGCGAAAAAGGCGCTGCTCGCGAACGTCTGCGGCGAGGCTGCGGACACGATCCTCCTCAAAAGCGCCGTAGCCGCCGACGCGTCCCAGCTTTCGGCCAATACGGCCGCGCTTGCCTCCCGCCCGGCGCTGCTTTTGTGGGTCGGCTGCTTCATGTATATGATGCAGATCTACCTTGACTTTTCCGCCTACTCGGACATGGCCATCGGCATGGGCCGCATGGTCGGCTTCCATTACAAGGAGAATTTCGAATACCCTTATATCGCCGCCTCCGTGACTCAGTTCTGGCGCAGATGGCACATTTCGCTGAGCACGTTTTTCCGCGATTACGTCTATATCCCCATGGGCGGAAACCGGCGCGGGATGGCGCGGACGCTGCTCAACATGTTTGTCGTCTGGCTGCTGACCGGCTTCTGGCACGGCGCGAGCTGGAATTTCGTACTCTGGGGCCTGTACTATTTTGTGTTCCTGGCGGCTGAAAAGCTGTTTTTGGGGAAAGCTCTGGAGGACGCGCCGAAGGCGCTGGGCCATCTTTACACGCTTCTGGTGGTCTTTTTCGGCTGGATCCTCTTCCGCTTCGAGCGGATGGGCCTCGCCGTGACCGTGGTGCGCGGCCTGTTCTGCGCCAACGGGAACGCTTTTTCATCCTTTGAGGCGCTGAACACCGCCAAGGGGTATCTCCTGTTTTCGGTCATCGTCGCCGTCTGCTGCACGCCGATCCTGCACAGGATCGACGACGCAATGCTCCACCGCTCGCTCCGGAGCGCCGGCGCCAATACCGCGTTCATCGCGTGGCGCATCCTGGCCATGGCCGCGCTGATGACGCTCTCCACCGCCGCCCTGGTGGGAAACAGCTACAACCCGTTCCTTTACCTGCAGTTCTGACAGAAGCAAAAGAGAGGAGGGCCTGGCATGGTCCCCGATGTAGACACGGAAAAGAAAACGAACGGACAAGCCCTGCCTCAGACAGGGACGGCTCCCGCCGGGCACAAAAGCCCGCGCCGGCTCCGGATGCATCTGTATGCGGGGATGCGGCTGAATACGGCTCTCTTTTTCCTGATCCTGGGCGCGGGCTGCATCGTGTCCTTCATCCTGCCCCTCCGCCCGACCGTATCCGCGGTGGAAAAGCGGAAGCTGACGCAGTTCCCCGCGTTCTCGGTCAAGGCTTTTCTCTCCGGCGATTATTTCGACGGGATTACGACCTGGTATGCGGATACGTTTCCGGGACGTGAAAAATTCATCAGCCTCAACAACGCCGTGCGCGAGGTCTATGTGACCAAGCAGACGGTCCAGGTCCACGGCACGGTGGAGAGCGGCGACAAGATCCCGGACGCGCCGTCCAAGCCTGCGTCCTCGTCGGCGCCGTCGTCCTCGTCGGCGTCATCCTCCAGCGTGCCGCCGTCCTCCAGCGCGTCCTCCTCGTCCAGCGCGGCGGCTTCCTCCTCCGGTTCCGCCGCCGGCAGCTCCGGCGCGGCCGGCTCTTCCTCCGCCTCCAGCTCCGAGGCCGTTCCGCCGCACATCGCGGCGACCGGCGACACCCAGAGCTTTTCCGCGGTGCTGCTTGCGGGGAACGCGGCGTATGAGTACTACAATTTCGATCAGGAGGCGGCCGACCTGTACGTCGGCGCGGTGAGCGCGACGGCAGACGGGCTGGCGGGCGTTTCCAGCGTGTATGCGCTGGTCCCGCCGACCAGCATGGGCATCACCCTGCCGGACGACCTGATGGCGACCGTCAACAGCGAGGATCAGCAGAAGGCCCTTTCGTATCTGATGGGCTCGATGAGCGCCAACGTGAAGACCGTGGACGCCTATTCCGCGCTCATGCAGCACAGGGACGAGTACGTTTACTTCCGTACGGACCACCACTGGACCGCGCTGGGCGCCTACTACGCCTACGGCGTGTTCTGCAGTGCGGCCGGCCTGACGCCGGCGAAGCTGACGGATTTCCGGGAGATGACTTTCCCGGGCTTCCTGGGCTCCTTCTACTCGTCCACGAACGAGTCCTCCGCGCTGGCGTCGGACCCGGACACCGTGACGGCGTACAAGCCCGAGGGCGCGTCGATGACCATTACCGACCGAAGCGGGCAGACCTTCAGCTGGCCTGTGGTCAGCGATGTGTCGGACGTTTCCGCCAGTCTCAAATACGGCACCTTCATCGGCGGCGACAATCCCTATTCCGTCATTACGAACCCCGCCCTTCCGGCGGAAAAATCCGCCGTCGTCGTCAAGGAATCCTTCGGCAACGCGTTCGTCCCGTTCCTGGTGAAAAATTACGGCACGGTGTACGTGATCGATTACCGCTACTGGAGCGGCAGCGTGACGGCCTTTGCCAAGGAGAACGCGGTCAAGGACGTGCTGTTCATCAACAACATCTCCGCCACCCGGTCCTCCACGCTGATGGGGTATCTTTCCGGCGTTTCCTGAGAAGATCCGATGCTCTCCCGGCGGGCGCTTCTGCGCCCGCCGGGATTTTCTTCCTGCGGCAGATTTTTCAAGGCTTGCGGCTTTGTTCCGGACACATTATAATGATGACAGCCGCCGGACCGTGCGGTCCGGAAGCGAAGGGAGGGACGCCCGATGGCGAATATGCTGGATTATCTGCGCTGGAGGGGCGACCTCTCCTTTTCGCAGGCGCCGCTGTGCGAGGTGGACAGCCTTGTCCTCTGCCGGGCCGCGTACCTGCCGCTGGAGGGGGCGGTCCCCGGAGATTTCAGCGGGGCCCTGCCGCTGGGCGCCGCCGCGGCCCGCGTGCTGGAGGACGCCGCGGCGGGGAAGCGCGCCTTCCGCAGGGAGGACGACGCGGCGCTGGCCAGGGAGCTCCTGGGCAGCGAGCGCTTTTCCGGACTCGGCGTCACCGGCTTCAGGAGCCGTTTCAATCCGGAGCGGGAGGAGCAGTTCGCGGCGGTGACCTTCCTCCTGCCCGACGGGCCGTTCGTTTCCTTCAAGGGGACGGACGGGACGCTGGTGGGCTGGAAGGAAGATTTCAACATGGCCTTTGCCGACGCCACGCCGGGCCAGCGGGACGCGGTGGAGTATCTTGAGAGCGCGGCGGCCGCGCTGCCGGGTGACCTGCGCGTCGCAGGGCACTCCAAGGGCGGGAACCTGGCCATGTACGCCTCCGCGTTCTGCGGGGAGAAGACCCGCGGACGGGTTGCGTACGTGCGCAACATGGACGGCCCGGGCTTCAACGAAAAGCTCATCGCCTCGGAGGGATTTTCGCAGATCACCGGCAGGACGCACACCTATCTCCCTCAATCCTCGATCTTCGGGATGCTGCTGGGGCACAACGAGGATTTTTCCATCGTTCACAGCGTGGAGAGCGGCCTTTTCCAGCACGATCTCTATTCCTGGGAGGTGGAGCGCACGGGCTTCGTGCCGGTGGGCTCGCTCACGAACAGCAGCCAGTTCATCGACGCTTCGCTGAAAAACTGGCTGTCCGCCATGGACGACGCCACCCGGGAAAAGGTGGTGGATTCCCTGTTCGAGGTGCTGGGCGCGGCGAACGTGCGGACGATCCGCGCGCTGCGCAGCGCGAAAAGCCGGGTGGCCATTCTCAAGGCCGCCAAGGAGATGGACGGGGAGCAGCGGGAATTTATGCTCGAGGCCATCGGCCTCCTGCGCAGTTCGATGAAGAAGTCGCTCCCCGTCGGCCTGGGACTTTTCGGGGAGAAGAAACAGCGCCGCGGCAGGGAGCCCGGCGGGAACAGGGCCGAACCGAACCGTTCGGCTTGAAAGGAGCGTATTATGCAGTATCGCGCGCTTGGAGCCACGGGCGTTACGGTCAGCGAGCTGGGCCTGGGGTGCGAGGGCTTTGCCGGATGGGACGAGGCCCTTGCGGACCGGATCATGGGACGGGCGCTGGACGCCGGCGTCCGCTGCATGGATCTTTACAGCCCCGATCCGGAGCTCCGCAGCCGGGTGGGACACGCCCTGCGCGGCCGGATGGACGGATTTTCCGTCCAGGGGCATCTGTGCACGGTGTGGAAAAACGGCCAGTACGAGGCCACCCGCGATCCGCAGGAGGTCGCGGCGTCCTTTGAGGATCTGCTGCGCCGCCTGGGAACGGAGCGGGTGGAGATCGGCATGATCCACTATGTGGACTCCGCCGGCACCTGGAAGCAGGTGCTGGAGGGCGGCGCCATGGACTACGCCCTGCGGCAGAAGGAGGCGGGACGCATCGGTCACATCGGGATCTCCAGCCACAACCCCGGGACGGCGCTGGAAGCCGTGCGGAGCGGGCTTGTGGAGGTGCTGATGTTTTCGGTGAACCCGTGCTACGACCTTCTCCCCGGCGGGGAGGACTGCGAGGATCTGTGGGCGGACGCCAGCTATGAAAATCCCCTTTTGAACATGGATCCGGAGCGGGAGGCGCTCTACGAGGAGTGCCAGCGCCGCGGCGTGGGCATCACGGTGATGAAGGCCTTCGGCGGCGGCGATCTGTTGACGGACGAGTCTCCGGCCGGCAAGCCGCTGACGGCGTTCCAGTGCCTGAATTATGCGCTGACGCGCCCGGCCGTTTCCGCGGTCATGGCCGGTGCCCACAGCGCGGAGGAGCTGGAGGCCTGCCTGGCCTACGAGGACGCCCCGGCGGAGGAGCGGGACTACGCGGCGGCCCTGGCCGCGTTCCCCAGGATCAGCTGGAAGGGCCACTGCATGTACTGCGGCCACTGCGCGCCGTGCCCGAAGGGCATCGACGTAGCGTCGGTCACGAAATTCCTGAGCCTGTGCAGGAACGGCGAAACGCCGGAGACGGCGCGGGAGCACTACAAGGCGCTGGCCCACCACGCGTCCGAGTGCGTGAAGTGCGGCGCGTGCGAGAAACGCTGCCCCTTCGGCGTCGCCGTCCGGGAGAATATGGAAAAAGCAAGGGAGGTCTTCGGCCTGTGATCATCTATGCGCCGGTGACGGAGGAAAACCGGGCGGCGGCGAACGCCTTTCTGCGGGAGCGGTGGGGCGGCACCCAAATGGCCGTCCGGGACACGCTCCTGGACCTCTCGGAGGCCGACGGCTTTGCGGCGCTGGAGGACGGCGCGCTCTGCGGGCTCGTTACATACGCCGTCTCGGGCGATGCGTGCGAGATCACCTCGCTCGGCAGCGCGCGGGAGCGGAGAGGCGTCGGCTCGGGCCTGCTGGAGCGGGCTGTGGACGCCGCCCGGGGCGCCGGCTGCGCCTGGGTGACGCTGATCACCACCAACGACAATACGGAGGCCCTGCGCTTTTATCAGCGGCGGGGCTTTGAGATCGCGGCCGTGCGCCGTGGCGCGGTCACCCGGGCGCGGAAGACGCTCAGGCCCTCCATCCCGGAGCGGGGCGAGGGCGGGATCCCCATCGAGCATGAGATCGAACTGGAGCTTGCGCTCGAAGCGCCCGCGCCGGGGCGCAGGGGCGTCACCCGCAGGGAGCGGGAGGTCACCGATCCGGCGCAGATCCGCGATATCCTGGAGCGGAGCCGGGTCGTCCACCTGGGCCTCAGCGACCGGGGAGAGGCGTACGTCCTGCCGATGAATTACGGCGTTGCCATCGAGGACGGACGGTACGTTCTTTACGTCCACGGGGCGCTGAAGGGGCGCAAGTACGAGGTGCTCCGCCGCGAGCCGCGGGTCTCCTTCGAGATGGAGTGCGGCGTGGCGCCCTTCGAGGGCTCCATCGCCTGCCGCTACGGCACGTCCTATTCCTGCGTCATGGGGCGCGGTACGGCGTCCTTCGTGGAGGATCCCGCGGGGAAAGCGCGGGCGCTCTCGGTCATCATGAAGACGCAGACGGGTAAGGACTTTGAATTCACCGAGCGGATGGTGTCGGTGGTGAACGTCGTCCGCATCGAGGTGGAGGAGCTGACGGCCAAGCGCCGTCCGGCGCCGGAGCCGCAGACGCCGTGAAAAAAGACTGAACGGAACAAAGGGACGGACGCGCTGCAAAGCGCGTCCGTCCCTTTGTTCCGGCTGTATTCGGTTCTGCGCGGGGCGTTACTTTCCGTAAGCCTTACGGTATTTTTCCAGGTCGGCGTTCCACGCGGGGGCGAGCGCCTCGTCGCTGCGGTGGTCGGTGAGCGAATAATTCGTCCGCAGGTAATCGCCGATCCAGCAGGTCATCTTGCGCGCGCCGACGCAGTTGAGGTGGTTGCCTCCGTCGTAGGTGTCGGTGGTCCAGGAAAAACCGGTGGACGCGCGCAGCTCGGGCGTGTTGAAGTCCATGAAGTACAGCCCGTTTTCATCGGCGAAGGCCTGTACGGCGTTGTGCCGCGCATAGCTCCAGGAGAGCGCGCAGGGCATATCGACCAGCACCAGGGGGATGTTCTCCTCCCGGCAGAGCGACACGAGCCGGTTGAGGAGAAGCCGGGTGCTCGCGGGGATCTTCGCGACGCGGTCCGTCGGCGTCATGTATTCCGCGCCGGTATAGGCGTTGACGGCCTTGTTCGCCGCCTGCCCCTTCGTGGGCGAAACGTAGGTGTAATTCGGCTTTTTGAAAAGCGTGGAGAGTTTCAGATGCTTCCAGTTGTTGTGATACTTGAAAACGGGCAGCTTGGATTCGATCGCCTTGGGGATCACGGAATTGAGGCGGCTCTCGCCGGTGAATATCTCGTCCGTTTCGAAGAGGATGACCTTTGGCCGCTGCCGCTTGAGAAATTCCTCCAGCAGCGTCAGCGCTGCGGCGATCTGCTGCTTCGGTTCCCCGCTGACGTAGGAGGTGATGCCGTAGGCGCTCCAGAGCTCCATGGGGGAAAACCCGGCGTAGGCGCCGCTGTTTCCCACCATGTAGACGTCGATGGTGTTCTCCGGCTCCGTGTAGAAGCCCCGGGCGTCCGGGAAGGTGATGCCGCTGTCGGCGGAATTGTCCCTCGGATAGAGCGCCCAGGAGGAAACGGCGAGGAGCATCAGCAGGATCAGGGCGAAGCACAGCACTCTGCGCCAGAGGCGCCAGGTTTTATGATTCTTTTTCGGTTCCATCGGATTCCCTTGCCTCCCGCCGCTCAGAAACGGCCGTAGATCGGATCAACGGCCCGGTACGCCCCGCCGTAGGCGCCGAAGATGACGAGCGCCAGGATCAGGGCGAAATAGACCGTCCAGCGAAACGCCGTGGGCTTCTCCGCCAGGGCTTCCCGCAGATCCGGATGTTTTTCCTGCAAAAGCCCCACGACGAGCAGCAGGACCGCGCCCAGGGCCAGGATCAGAAGATCGCTCTGATCCATGCCGTGGGAAAAGGCGCGGCCGTCCAGCAGCACGTCCATCTGCGACCCGCCGAAGAGCGAGCGGAACATATGGAAGAAAGCGCCGACCGTGTCCGCGCGGAAGAGCATCATGCCCACCGTCACGAGCAGGAAGGTGCGGAGGATCTGCCAGGCCTTGAAGCCGCGGCTCTCCCGGTTCAGGCCGGTCTTTGCACTGATGAACCGGTTCACGGGCTCCAGCAGCGTCCCCGCAAGGACGATGAGAAAATAGTAGAGGCCGTACGCCGTGTATTTCCAGCCGACGCCGTGCCACACGCCCATGGTCATCCATACGGCGAAGAGCGCGACGGACATGGTGAGCGCGCCGCCGAGAAATTCGCCCAGCTTCTCCCGCGCCCGGCGGCCCAGCTTCTGGGACCACCTGGACAGGGAGATCGGGTAGAAAACATAGTCCCGGAGCCAGGAGCCCAGCGTCATGTGCCAGCGCCGCCAGAACTCGCTCACGGTGTGGGAGAAGAAGGGGCGGTCGAAGTTTTTCGCGAGCCTGACCCCGAAGAGCTCCGCGCTGCCGGTGACGATGTCGATGACGCCGGAAAAGTCGGCGTAGATCTGCAGCGTATAGACCAGCGCGCCCAGCGCCGTCATGGCGCCGGAATAGGCGGTGTAGTTCCCGAAGACCTCGTCCACAAAGGGATTCGCCCGGTCGGCGAGGACCATCTTCTTGAAAAGGCCCCACAAGATGAGCTGAAGGGCGAAGGCGTCGCGCTTGTAATCGAAGGGGTGGCCCTCGTAAAGTTGCTCGCCCAGCTCGTCGAAGCGGCCGATGGGGCCCTCCACGACCTGGGGGAAGAACACGAGGAAGAGCGCCACCTTGCCCAGCCGCTCGCTGGCCCGGTACTTGCCCCGGTAGACGTCGATGACGTAGCCCGAGGCCTGCAGGGTATAAAACGAGATGCCCGCCGGGAGCTTCAGCCAGTCGAACTGGGGGAAGAACGTGGGCAGGTGCAGCGCGCTCATCAGCGCATCCAGCGAGAGACTGAGGAAGTTATAATACTTCAGAAAGACCAGGATCCCCACGTTGAGCAGGACGCAGATGAGCATCACGCCGCGCTTCTGCCATTTGATGACGTTGCGGTAGCCGCTCTTGGCCTCGGCGGGGAGCGTGGGTTTGGCCAGGCGCGCGCCGTCGTCGATGCGGTTCATGAAGATGCCGGCGTAGTAAACGGTGAGCGTGGTAAAGAGCTGGAACAGCACCAGCATGCGGCTGTTCAGAAAATAAAAGAGATAGCTGAACACCAGCAGCACCGAGTGCTTCATGCGCATGGGCGCAATGGTGTAGCACAGGAACGCCGCGCCGAGAAACACGACGAGATACGCAAAGGAATTATAGGCCACGGCGTCCGCCTCCTTCCAGATTCAACGCGCGCACCGCCGTCATTCGTCCTGCAGCTTCCGGATCAGGGCGAGGATCGTTTCCGCGGAGCGGAAGTTTTCCGGGACCACGTCCAGCGGCGACACGGTGACGTCGAACTCATCGGCGATCTCTCCGGCGAGCATGACGATGGAGAGGGAATCCAGGATCCCTTTTCCCACCAGGTCGGTCTCGTGCTCAAAATCCACGCCGGGCTTGAGCTCGCTGAGAATTTTCAAAAGCTTGTCCATTCAAATTCCTCCAGTATTTTCAGCGGCCGCAGGCGTATTTTCCGGCCAGGGCCGCGCGGTCGATCTTTCCGTTGGGGTTCAGGGGCATGGACGGAAGGCGTACGAGCCTTTCGGGCAGCATGTAGGCGGGAAGCCTGCCCCGCAGCTTTTCAAGGAGCGCCGCGTCCTCCAGGGCCTTGCCCGACCAGACCAGCACCAGCTTTTCGTCCGTTCGGTCGTACAGCGCGCAGCAGGCGGAGATCTCCGGTACGGCGGAGGCGGCCGCCTCCACCTCTCCCAGCTCGATCCGGTAGCCCATCCGCTTGATCTGCCCGTCGCGCCGGCAGACGTACACCAGCTCGCCCCGTTCGCTCACGCGCACCAGATCTCCCGTCCGGTAGACGGTCTCGGGGTAACGGGAATTCAGCGGGTTCTGAACGAAGGCCGCGGCGGTCTTTTCCGGCTCGTCGCAGTATCCCGGCGCCACGAAGGAACCGCGGACATAGAGCTCGCCCTCCTCG
>Ga0268360_1003302_pt1 | contig 10481 bp, 8 predicted proteins | sample BioMet11_FD_192465 | JGI IMG/M metagenome (GOLD analysis project Ga0268360, IMG submission 192465) | Sewage microbial communities from Oakland, California, United States - Biofuel 11 (Illumina Assembly) | ecosystem: Engineered > Wastewater > Sewage > Unclassified | place: USA: California... | reverse complement strand
CGACCACCAATGCCCAACGCAAGGCGCTCCTGCCCCAATACATCGACCCCAAAAGCCTGATCATCCCTGCCTGAGCTTCTGCCCCATCAAGGCAAATGCCACAAGAAGGGGCTTATTAGGCGCTTACCGATATTCTTGATGGGCCAGATCGGCTTTCAAAGGTTCCCACAAGCATAGCCCCAAAAAAGAGGCCCGGGCAATCGGCAAAACGACAGGGCGGTGTCGGTCTTGCCTGCCCGGGCCCCTACCATGGCTCGCGCAATTTTTTCGGCCGGAAGCGGCTATTTATCCTGGCGGTGGATGACGGCCATCACACCCTGGTTGTAGAGATTGCGGGCAAAGCATTCGCAGGCGATATCGCAGCCCGTGGTCACGTGCATGAACATGCTGCGATTGCCCACGGCGATGCTGCGCCCGGGATAGTCCTGGCCAATGGTGCCGGTTGGTAGTTTGGTAAAATAGCCGGAGAACGGATACGGCTTGTGCTCGGTATCATCGAGAAAATAGCGATAGCCGCCGTTGTGCTCGAACACGGCATGCTTCCCGGTGGTCAGAGCCAGATACTGGCCATCCACCGGCTCATAACAGTACCAGTCCACACCGTTGCGACAGGTATTGGAGGAGACCGTGAAATCAGCCTTTCCCACACCTTCCAAAAGCACCACCGCCACTTTCCGGTCGCCCAAGGCGTCCAGGAGACGCGCCTTGATGTCCGTGATGGAATCCACCGGGCCGAGGTTGGCCGAAACCGGAATAAAGGTGTTGCGGGCCGGGATCATGATCAGGCGGCGCAACGAGGTGTTTTTGTAATAATGCCCTTCCTTGGCCACAACCATGACATCCGGCAGCCGGGCGCCGTCCCCCGGAGCGCCACCGAACAGGGACAGGATCTCCTCCCGGGTGGCCAGGCGTTCCAGGCCGGGATTGGCGGACAGCCGGTCCAGGTCCTGCCGGGACGGATCGTAGAGGCCGGCATAGCGGGCGGACCAGTTGCTGGCCACGCCCAGGCCGTCGAGGTCGCTCAAATCAATGGGCGTGGTGGCCTGGGTCAGACCGCCGGTGCCGATGACCACGGTGAAAAAGCCCGATTCCCGGGCGAAACGATCGGCCTCGTCCAGGGCCGCCTGGGCCATGGCCGCGCGCTCATCCGGGCTAAGCGGGGAATACCGGGCGGAATAATACTGCCGGGCCAGGGTCAGGAAGGCAAACCCGGGATCATAGGCCTTGATGAAGTCCAGGGCCGTGTCCACTACCCAAGTATTACCGGCCGGATCGCGGTCACCGGGGAAGGGATGGCGGTCCACCACCGTCCGGACCTTGTCCACGAGGGGTCCCTTGGCCTCGACCTGATGCCCGGTACGCAAATCCACGGTCCGCTGCCACTGCCGCGCGTCCAGAATGGCCACGCTCATGCTCCCACCTCCCTGGCATCCCATTCCACCTTGGTTCCGAGCAGGTTGAGGCGCCGGCCGCATTTTGGACACCGGTCCCCGTCACACAGAAACTGGTCGAGCTTGTCACCGCCGCAACCAAGACTGTGGCGGGTAATAACCATCTCCCCGCAGTCCGGGCAGCGGGTATCCACCCACTGCGAACCGATGAAATTGTGAAAATAGATATTCGGCAAGCGTTCACGCAGGTCTTCGAGCTTGGCATTGAGGGCATCGATGCTGGGATAACTTTCCTTGCTCATCTTATATGTCGGCAATAGCCTGAACACGTGCCAGGGTGTTTCACGGCCGACCGAGGCCAGGATATCGGCCATGGCCGACAGTTCATGGTCGTTTTCCGACTCGATGACGGGCGTGGTCACCTCTACATGGCACTGGGCGGCCAATTGCCGGATGGTGCGCACCACCGGAGCGCTGTCCGGGATGCCCAGATAGCGCTGGCAAAATTCCGGCGACAGCCCCTTGAGGCTCACATTGACGAAGGAAAAAATCTCGCCGAGCAGTTCCACGGCCTCGGGCGTGCCGTAGCCGTTGGTCAGGCAGCCCATGACCAGCCCGGCCTCCCGGGCGGCCACGGCCACTTCAAGCAGCGACGGCAACGAGACCGTTGGCTCGTTGATCGAGAAGACAATGGAATGGCAGCCGTGCTTGCGCGCCAGGTCGGCCAGCCGGGCCGGCGGAATCTCGATCATGATGTCCTGGAGGGTGGCCGGGTCCTCCTTGGCGACGTAGTTGTTGGAACAGTAGCGGCAGTCCACGTTGCAGCTGGCCGTGCCGATGACCAGGCATCGGCTGCCCGGATAGGCGTGGTAAAAGGGAATCGTTTCCACTCGGGACACGGCATAGGCGCACCAACGATGGGGGAAACGTTCCCGAACCACATCGCCGGACAGCTCGTACATGCGGCAAAAACCGACTCCGCCCTCGGTCAAGCGGCACCGTCGTTCACAGTAGGGACACTCCATGGGGTCACTTCCTTGGCTTAATCAGGAGCTTGCGGGCCGGCCGCGTCAAACCGCCGGTCCTGACGCGCTCCCGGACGCCGTCATCCGACAATCACATCCAGACTGATGGGGCCGATCCAGACAAGGGCGGCGGCGACCACGAACAGGAGGTCCCCGGCGCCCACGGTGAGCCGCGCGCCTCGGACCAGTGCCTCGCCGCTGACTCCGCGCAATTCGAGCGACAGGGCCAGATCGGTCGAACGCCGCATCTGGGCCAGAAAGACCGGAATGAAAAGGGGCAGCAAGCTGCTTGGCCGCAACATTTTTTTCAGCTCGAATCCACGGCAGCGCTGCACTTCGATGACGCGCAGGGCCATGGCCAAAATGTTGGGCAACATACTGACCAGGGCCGAGATGAAAAGCACCACCCCGCCCGGCAAGTGCAGGCCACGCAGGGACAACAGCATGGTGGAAAAACTGGTCAGCTTGACCACGAGCAAATCGACCAGGACCATGATGAGCACACGCAACATGTAAAGCCCCAGCCAGCCGAGCCCGAGCCAGACCCCGTCGTGCCAGTTGCCGGCCTTTTCCACGCCGCCCCAGATGAAAAGCACAAGCAGCATGGGCAAGGCCGCCAGGAAAACCCCGACCAGCAGCAACACGATGCGGTCCAATTCGCCGGTCAGCCCCAACACCAGCAACAGCCCGACCCCCAGCCCGACCAGTATCCGCCAGTCCGGACACAAAAACGCGTAGGTGCAGATCGAAATCGCGAAAAGGCCCTTGGACACCGCGTTCGCCTGGCGCAACAACCGCGTCATGCCGTCCCCTCCCCCATCGGATGATCCCCGACCTTGCGTCCGGCTTCCAGACGCACGACCCGGGTGGCGACCATGTGCACAAAGGCGTCCTCGTGGCTGGCCACGAGGACGGCCTTGCCCGCGGCGGTCTCCCGGCGGATCATGTCCGCCATGGCCGCCATATTGGCGTCATCAAGCCCGGTGGTGGGTTCGTCCAGGCAGAGGATCGAGGGCGCGCCGACCAGGATCGAGGCCAGGCACAACCGGCGCTTTTCCCCGAAGCTCAAGGAAAACGGCGAGCGATTGAGTTTTCCGCCCAGGCCCAAGGCGGCCAGGACGCACTGCACCCGCTCCTCGCGTTCCGCGGCGGCCACCCCCTGGTTGACCAGCCAGTAGCCGCATTCGGCGGCCACGGTGTGGGCGAAAATCTGTTCCTCGGGATTCTGGAGCATAAGCCCCACATCCGCGAACTGCCCGAGCCCCCTTCCCAACCGGACCTGGCCGGAGCCGGGTTTGGCCAGACCCTTGGCCAGGCGCAGCACCGTGGACTTGCCGGAACCGTTGGGTCCGACCAGGGCCACGCATTCGCCCGGGCCCACGGCAAAATCGATTTCGGTCACGTTGCTTACGCCCTTGGCATAGCCAAAGGAGACGGCGTCAAAGCACAAAAGCGGCTCTCCAGCCGAGCCGGCCGCGAAACGCGTGTTCGGAGCCGGTCCTAGCGGGCGCGTAAACGGGGCCGGCGGCGGTCCGAGGGGCCCGTCGGCCACCAAACGGCCCTCGGCCATGGTCAGAAAGCGGTCGGCAAAGCCGGCCAAGCGGGTACGGTCGTGTTCGATGACGCACACGATCCAACCCCGTGACCGGCTCAGCTCGTCGAGATGGGCAAACAGCCGGTCGGCCGTGGCCGTATCGAGATAACTCGTGGGCTCATCGAGCAATAGCACCTTGGGCTCGATGGCCAGCATGGACAGGATGGCGGTAAGCTGCTTCTGGCCCAGGGACAGGCTCGTCACCTTGTCCTCGGCCTTGGCGCCGAGGCCATGGCGCGCGAGCAAGGCCCCGGCCTTGCCCTGACAAACCGCCTCGGCCTCGCCCCGCATGCGCGGTCCGAGCAGCACTTCGTCGAGGACGGTCCGGCAAAAAAGCTGCGCCTCGGGATTTTGTCCGACCAAGCCGGCGAATCCGGGCTGCCCGCCGGCCAATGCATCCCGGCCGTCCAGGGTGAGGGCGCCCGAGGTCACGCCGGCCAGGGCCAGCCGGTGCACGCCGCACAAATGATAGCCCAGGGTGGACTTGCCCGAGCCCGAAGGGCCAACAATACCGATCCGTTCGCCGCGCCCGATGGTCAGGCTGACGTCGTGCAGGATGGGCTGGTCCGCTCCGGCCGGCAGGAAGGAAACGGCATCGAGCGTGATCATGGCAGACGCAGCATGGCCACAAGTTCGAGGGAACTGATGCGCTTCCAGACGACCAGGGCAAGATACACCCCGAAACCGTTGATGACCAGGGAGGTCAGAAGCGAGATGCCGAACAGCGCCTGGGTAGCCGTGGCCCAGGGCATGCCCATGGCCACCCGGAAAAAGATCGCCATGGTTGGTCCCAGGACGCCACCGATGAGGATGGCCACATAGGCGCGGGCCACGGGCAAGGGATGGCGCAGAAGCGAAAAGAGGAGATCGAAGATGATGCCTTGGGTCAGGGCCGGCACCAGTTTGAGAAAGCCGGGCTGGCCCCCGGCCGCCGGCATGAACACGGCGGCCAGGAGCCCCCAGGCCAATTCGTAGAGAATGAGCGTCCCGAACCGATCCAGCATGAGTCGGGCAATGACCATGAGCATAACCGAGACGACCATCTCCAGCCGGGCCACCTCGTGGATGGCCGTCAGCTGGAGGGCTGTCTTGAAGACCAGCCCCCAGCCGAAGTCCAAGGCCACGACCGAGGCGAAAAAGACCACCTGGGCCGTGGACAGGGAACGGAGCTTTAGAACTTGCACGACAGCTCCAGATACAAGGTGCGCCCTTCGTTGAGGGTATTGTTGCTCCTGCCGTACGAGTTGATATAGCGGGTATCGAACATGTTCTCGACGGAGAAGGCGAGGTTGACGTTCTTGCCGTAGCCGCCCAGGAAATCGAGATTGCGCCACACCTTGGCGTTGACCAGGGTGTGGGGATCGATGGTCTGGCTCGGCGTATTGGCACTGTCGTTGAACATCACGCCGACATACTGGATGCCGACCCGGCTGTTGAGGTATTTATTGAGCCAGTTGAAGCCGAAGTTGGCCGAATTGAACGGGGTATTGGTCAGGTTCTTGCCGACGTATTGCGAGCTGCCCGGGAACTGAGTGATGCGGGAATCGTTGTAGGTATAGTTTGCAAACACGGTGAACTTCTTGAACAGATCGTAGTCCTGGAAGGCGAAGGGATCGTATTCGGCCGAAAATTCCGCGCCCCAGATCTGGACCTCGCCGATGTTTTGGACCTGGGTGTCGTTATTGGCATCGACGGTAACGGAATTCTGGAAATCCTTGGCGATGGTATGGTAGCCGGAAGCCGACAACCGCACGTTGGGCAGCGGCTGATAATCCGCGCCGACTTCAAGGCTGTCGCTGGTTTCAGGCCCGAGATCCGGGTTCGCGAACTGGAGCGAGCCGTTTCTCTTGGAACCTGTCCGGTACATGGAGTCCAGGCTGGGCGCCCGGAAGGCATGCCCATAGGAAAAATAGGCGCTCAGGTTGTCCATGAAGAAGTATTTGATTGAACCGCGGGGGCTCAGTGCATCCCAGGTCTTCGAGGGCAGATGCCGGTTTTGGCCGGCCTGGGCGGGAATATTCGAATTGGTGAAACCTTCGTAGGTGGTGGCGTTGTCGTAGCGCAGGCCAGCCACAATGATGAGCTTGTCGTTGAAAAGGCGGATCTGGTCCTGGATAAACGGCCCGACCGTCCAGATCTTACCGGCATCGGTGGCAAAATAGCTGATGGTCTTGTAGTAATCCGTTCCGTCCATTTCCCCGGCGGTGAGATCGACGCCGGCGGTCACGGTGTGGGGACCAAACGTGCGGGAAAGGTTGGACATGATGCCGTAATTCTTGCGATCAACATCCGCATCGAAGCGGTCGTAAATCTTCGTCCGCGGCTTGGGCAACAAGCCAACGCCCTCGTTTGTCCGATAGTAGTTGATGTTGACGTAGTAAGCATTGATCATGCTTTTCCAGCCTTCCCAGTCCCCCTTGAACCGGGCTTGCCAGGAATCCGTATTATAGCCCCGGGTCAGGCCGTCGGAGGCTCTAATCTTGCTGCCTTCTCCCTCGGTCTGCCCATCCTTGATGTATTGCATTTCCAGGTTGGCGTTCTCGCTGAGATCCCAGCCCAGTTTGGTGGAGACGGTCGATTCCTCCAGGAAAGTTCTCCGCGTGGTCGAGGTCCATTCGTTGGAGGGCGGGAGATAGTAGCCCCCGTTGGAATGGTACAGGCCCGACACCCGGGCATAGACCGCCGAGGGGCCGTCGGCGGACCGGCCGGCGGCCACGCCGCGCAGCTTCCAGTCCTGGTTGGAGCCGAAGCTGGCCGAGGTGCTCCCCTCGAAACGCTTGGTGGGCTTGACGGTAATGATGTTGATGACGCCGCCCATGGCGAAGCTGCCGTAGAGGGCGGCGGCCGGTCCCTTGAGGACCTCGATGCGCTGAATGTCCTCGAGGTTGAGTCGGTTCCAGTTCACGCTTCCCGTGTCAGCGGTATTTAAGGGCACGCCGTCGAGCAGGACCAGGGTGCGGCCCTGGTCGTTACCGAAGCCGCGCAGGGACACGGTGGAGGAGAAACTGTTGGTGCCGCTGGTGCGTTCCTGGTGGACGCCGGAGAGATAGGACAACGCCTCATCCACCGACTGGACCGGCATTTGCTCGAGCTGTTCCCGGGTGATGACCTCGACCCGGCCGGGGAATTCTTTGGCCGGTTCCTCGGTACGCGTGGCCGTGACCACCATGTCTTCCATTTGTGTGGAAGAGGCTTCCGCGGCTGCGGCGATGGAAACGAGCCGGTTTTGGATTGGCAGACACAATGCTGCCATAAAGAACATGACAACGAGTCGTTTCATACTCCCCCCTTGTCTTCCGTTAAAGAGTCACTCCATTTGTCAACTTCCCCTGAAATTGACAAAGCCCTCCGCATTTCTCAAAATTTTAACTACAATAAAGTAAATTTTGTATTTAAAATTACAAAGACAAATCATGTCTAAATATTTTTCCCATCTAATTTTAAGAAAAATATTTTTTATTGCAGAATGAATTGTATTTAGTATTGTATAATGTTGTAAATAATCAAATACACAATTTACTACATATATATTTATATTTTATAATTCCAAATCTACTGACACGAAAAAATATTTTCCCGTGTCAGATACCGTGTTTTGCATTTCTAAAAAAGACAGTCACGGTTATTTTCTTTTGCGTGATTCAATATATTATATTTATTAGATTTTTTTGAGTCAATACCATTTTTTTAAAAAAGTAATTTTTTTTCTACTACAGGAATTGCCATTGACATTATTCAGTATATAACGTAAACTATATAATATTGGATTATTTTAAACTTTTTTCTACAGCAACACCCACCCCTACAGGAGTCACCATGCCACATACGCAATCCGAACTGCTGGCCGCCATCCTCCACGATGTCTCGCGCCAACCGGACCGGCCCATCCGGCGAGCGGTCGCCGGCGAGAGCCTCCTTGCCTTGCAGGCGGCCCGGGTCGGGCTCGCGTCAAGACCGTGTGCCGCACCGCAAACCGGCCGAGATTCCGTCCGACTGCCCGGCCCTGGCACGTCGGCCCACGAGGTAGCCGAACGTTTGCGTGATCCGGACATTACGGACACGGACCAGATTTCCTGGGCCATAGCCGCCGTCAACGCCCTGCTTCCGCCACCGCAACAAACGTCCGTGTCCTTCGGCCAGGAAGTCATGGCCGCGCGCGGCGCCGGGAAAAATGTGGCCGTGGTCGGCCATTTCCCCTTCGTGGACGCGGTTCGCTCTGCCTTCGCCAACTTCTGGGTCCTCGAAAAACGTCCCCAACCCGGCGATCACCACGCCTCCATGGCCGCGACCCTTCTTCCCCAAGCCGATGTGGTGGCCATCACTGCCACCACCCTCCTCAACGGCAGTCTGGCCGGCCTCCTCGACCTCTGCCCCAAAGGCTCCCTGGTCATCCTGCTCGGACCGACCACTCCGTTTGCGCCCAGCTTGTTCGACTACGGCATTACCGTTCTGGCCGGCTGCGATTGCGAAGATGCAACGGCCGCCCTTGACGGTGTGCGCCACGGCCGCCTGTTCCGCGACCTGCCCCAGGCCAAACAAGTCACCTGGGAAGCTCCGCACGGCGTCTGACCCATCCAGCCTGTCCCGCGCAACCGCGATCACCCCCCCGAACTCCCTGCAAACCCGGCAACAGCACAACTCACACGAATTTTGTCTCTTGCATGATAGTAAAAACCGCCTCCGCTCCAACACTATTCCAGAAAATTACAGGGGATGACTGTCGCAATGTTTGGGATACCAGACTTGACACTGTTGGACCAATAGACAATACTTAAAAAAATTACAACAAAACACGCTTTATTTTCTTTCCGTGTTTTTGTGATGCATTTTGACGCAACAGTCCTGGAATTTACTTTTTCCGTGACCGTTGGATCATGCTATGAATGCCCATCCGCACGATACACCCCTCCGATTTCTCCAAGGCATCAGTGTGCCCAAGGAAATCCTGGACGAGTGGTCGCTCGAAGCGATGCCGGAAGCTCCGCCCAGGGAATCCATCGAGGCCCTGCGCGAAACAGCCCAGCGGCTGACGGCCATGCCCGCTTCAAGCGAAACATCCCGCGAACAGCACTGGTGGATCGGCCCCATGGCCTCGGTGACGTGGCATGGCGTGATCCTCTTCCTGGCCCTGGTTGGCGGTCTGTTCGCCGTCAACCAGCTGGACCCGCCGCTCATGGTCCTTGGCGAAATCTCCCTGGGCGGGTTGGCCGGTCCGGGCGGCATGGGCGGGGACGGCCAACAAAGCGGCGCCAGTCCGGCCCCGGCTGCCGAAGCCGTTTCCGGGCCGGTCGGCGAGCTTGCCCAGGAAGCCGAACCCGCAACGCTCCCCACGGAAGAAACCCCGCCTCCGCCCGAACCGGAAGCCGTCACCGAGGCCCCCGATCCGACGCCCGTGCTCGATACGGCCCTCCCCGAACCGGAAAAAATCCAGAAACCCGAGCCCGAGCCGCAACCGAAACCCAAACCGAAACCCAAGCCCAAACCCAAACCGCACCCGGTCGCCGTCCGCAAGGCCGCACCGGCCCAAACCGCGGACCAGACCAAGCCGGCCGCGACGGCCATGGCCACGGGAACGGGAACGGGAACGGGGATCGGCGGCGAGGGTCCTGGCAAGGGGCTCGGCCATGGCGATGGCCCGCCCGGGGTCGGCGGCGGACCCGGTGGAGGAGGCGGCGGCAACCATATCGGCCAGTTCGGCCAGGGTGACGGCCCCCGTTTCCGGCACCGCAGCCTGCCGCGCTACCCCCTGGAAGCCAAACGCCTCAATCAGGAAGGGAATGTCTGCTTGTGCCTGACCATCGACGCCTCAGGCACCTTGCGGGATGTCAAGGTCGTGAGCCATAGCGGCATGGAATTCGTGGAAGAGGCCTTGCGTGCCATCCACGCCTCGACATTCTATCCCGCCGCGGTCAAAGGCCAACCGGTCCTCAGCCGGGCCTTGCTGACCATTCGCTTCAAACTCAGTTGACCGCCGCCCGTGTTGGGTTTCCTCGCCGCCCGTGCCACCGTGGCCGGATGCGGTCGCCTCGTCCTGTGCTTCGAATTCGGCCCACCCTTGACGAAATCCTGCCGCGAGACCAAACTGCCCAGTCTTGGGGCCGTTCAAGCAATCTGGAGAAACACATGAATCTGCGCGTGCTCGGCTGCTCCGGCTCGGACCTCCCCGGCCAACACCTCACCGCTTTTCTCGTGGAATCGAACATCCTCCTCGATGCCGGTTCGGTCACCTCGACCATGGACCTGGCCGAGCAGGCCCGCATCGAACATATTTTCGTGACGCATCCGCATCTGGACCACATCAAGGACATATTGTTCCTGGCCGACAACCTCATCGAGTTTTTCGCCGCAAGCGCCCGCCCCCCCCTCCAGATCCACGGCCTGCCCGAAGTGCTCGACGCCATCGCCACCCATCTGCTCAACGACACCATCTGGCCCGATTTCACCGTCATTCCGGCCAATTCGCCCGTTCTG
>Ga0268360_1003298_pt1 | contig 10485 bp, 10 predicted proteins | sample BioMet11_FD_192465 | JGI IMG/M metagenome (GOLD analysis project Ga0268360, IMG submission 192465) | Sewage microbial communities from Oakland, California, United States - Biofuel 11 (Illumina Assembly) | ecosystem: Engineered > Wastewater > Sewage > Unclassified | place: USA: California... | reverse complement strand
CTGCGCGGCGCTGCTTTGCTGCCGGGCGGCCTGCCAGGCCAGCTGCACCCGGTACCAGGCCGTGCCGCCAAAGGCGCCGCTGCCGCTTTCGTAGTCGGCGGCCAGCTGCACGATCAGTTCAAAGTCGCCGTTGCGGCCGGGGTCAAAGGCGGCCAGCTGCTCCAGCGTGCCGGAAAACATCTGCTCGCCCCCGGGGAAGCTGGTGTACACCGCGGCCTGCACGGCGGGGTTTTTCAGCCCCGTCAGGTCCAGCGACACCCTGCCCAGGGCCGGGGTGGTGCAGTCGGCCGCGGCAGGGGCCGTCTGGGCGTTCCAGTCAGGCTGCCGGGCGGCGGCGCCGGTTTGGGCGGTGTGATACACCGCCGCCACAGTTTGCCCGCACAGCTGCAGGGCCGGGGGGTCCGGCGTGGCCACCGTGTGGTAGGACGGCACCTGGCCGGATTCGCCCGCCGGGGCCACGCTGCGGCTGCTGTGCCACAGCCAGACCGCCGCGCCGGCGCACACCACGGCCACACAGGCCAGCACACAGGCCACTTTTCCTGTTGTCGATTTCAAAACAAATCACCTCCCGGGTTCTGTTTTAAACGATAGCACAACGGCCGCCAAAATACAACGCCGTCCCGCGGCGCGTTGACAGCAGCCGCCCGCCAAGACTATAATGGGTGAAGAAAACGCATTCCCGCATGAAATGACGGAAGCTGGCATGACAACATGAGCTTTATTGTGACCACCGATTCGGGCTGCGACCTGCCCATCGGCCTGCTGCGGCAGCGGGACATCCTGCCGCTGGCCCTCAGCTACCAGATCGGGGAGGAAACCTTCCGCGACACCATGGAACATGAAGACCTGCACCGGTTCTACGACAAAATGCGCGCCGGCGCCGCCCCCAAGACCAGCCAGATCAACCCCCAGGAGTTCATGGACTTCTGGGCCCCGCTGCTGGAGCAGGGCCGGCCCATCGTGCACATCAGCCTGGGCAGCGGCGTTTCCGGCACCTGGCAGAACGGCGTAACGGCCGCCCGGCTGCTGGAACAGCAGCACCCCGGCGCCCGCATCTTTGTGGTGGATTCCACCCTGTGCTCCACCGGCTACGGCATGCTGGCGCTGCAGGCCGCCGACCTGCGGGACCAGGGGGCCGGGGCCGACGCCTGCGCCGCCCGGCTGGAGGCCGACCGCATCTGCGTCAACACCTGGTACACCACCGACGAACTGAAGTACCTGCGCCGCAGCGGCCGCTGCAGCCGGGCCAGCGCCGCCATCGGCACCGCGCTGCACATCTGCCCCATCCTGGACCTGGACGCCGCCGGCCACCTGATCGTGCAGGAACGGGTGCGGGGGCTGGCGCGCACCCTCGGCCGCATCCGCCAGATCGTGGGGGATACGGTGCGGGACCCCGCCGGCCAGACCCTGTTCGTCTGCCATTCCGACATCCCCGAGCAGGCCCGCCGCTTCGGCGAGGGGCTGCAGGCCGCCTTCGGCTTCCGGGATGTGTACTACACCTACATCGGGGCCATCATCGGCGCCAACTGCGGCCCGGGGCTGATGGCCGCCTTTTACCGCGGCACCCCCCGCACCATGGCGGGCTATGTCAAAAACTGACGGCCCCGCCACGTTGACCGCGGCGCCAAAACAGAGTATAATAGTCACATATCATGACATTTCACAGTGTCAAGGCCTCCAATTCGCCAAGAAAGTTGAAACCGCCACCATGAAATACATCGTTACCACCGATTCCGGCTGTGACCTGCCACTGAGTCTTTTGCAGGAACACCACATCGAAGCTCAGATGTTCCCCTACGAGCTGGATGGCCAAACGCTGCATGACACCATGCGGCAGGAGGATCTGCACCATTTCTACGACCGCATGCGCGCCGGCGCCTCCCCCAAGACCAGCCAGATCAACCCGCAGGAGTTCATGGAATTCTGGACCCCGCTGCTGCGCCAGGGCCTGCCCATTGTGCACATCAGCCTGGGCAGCGGCGTTTCCGGCACCTGGAACAACGGCGTGCTGGCCGCCAGCCTGCTGCATGAAAAGGACCCCTCCGCCCCCCCGATCCACGTGGTGGATTCCACCCTGAATTCGGTGGGCTACGGCATGCTGTCGCTGGACGCCGCCCGCATGCGGGACCAGGGCGCCACCGCCGAAGAATGCGTGGCCTGGCTGGAGGCCAACCGGGTGCGGGTCAACCCCTGGATGCTGACCGACGAACTGAAGTACCTGCGCCGCAGCGGCCGCTGCAGCCGGGCCAGCGCCGCCATCGGCACCGCGCTGCACATCCTGCCCATTGTCAACATGGACGCCACCGGCCACCTGTTTGTGCAGGAGCGGCTGCGCGGCATGAGCAAGACCATCGACCGGGTGCGCGAAATTGTGGGCCAGTCGGTGGAGGATGCGGCCCACCAGACCCTGTTCATCTGCCACTCCGACATCCCCGAGCAGGCCCGCCAGTTCGGCGAACAGCTGCGCAGCGAATTCGGCTTCCGGGACGTCTACTACACCTACATCGGCGTCATCATCGGCGCCAACTGCGGCCCGGGGCTGATGGCCTCCTTCTACTACGGCAAGCCCCGCACCATCTGGACCGAACAATGACCCGTCCCCTTTGCCCCCGCTTCGGCGGGGGCTTTTTTGCGCCCCGGGGCAAAAACTGCCCGCGCGGGTAGGGCGCGGCCGGCCGGCGGGTGGTAGAATGGCCCTGTTGGCAGGCTCCGGCCGGCCGCGGGCAAAAAGGCCGGAAAAAGCCGGCGGTGACGCCGCCCAAAAGCGCGCGGGCGGCAGGGCCCCACCGCAAGCAGGCCGCCAAAGCCGGGGTGCCGGCGGGAGGATTTCTGATGGACGACTTCAAAGCGATCCGGTGCGCCGGCTGCGGCGGCGCCATGTATTCCGACCAAAAAACCGCCGGCTACCGGTGCCCCTACTGCGGCGCTTCGGTGCCGTGGAGCGAGGAGAACTACTACCGCCCGCTGCCGGTGTCCTTCACCCACAAACCGGTGCCGGTGGTGGACGGGCTGCTCAAGCTGGGGCACGTGGACATCATGACCAGCGTTGAACGGCACGACCAGGGGCCGCTGAGCCGCCTGTGCCGCCTGTGCAGCGTGGAAGAAACGCTGGCCCGGTGGGATACGGCCACCGCCGCCGCCTTTGCCGGCAGCGTTCAGGTCAGCTTCCGCTGCCCCAGCTGCGGGGCCGAGGTCACCGGCAGTTCGACCCAGAGCATTTTTGAGTGCGCCTACTGCGGCGGCAAGACCGGCGCCCGGGAGGCGCTGAAGCCGGGGGCCTACAAAAGGGAGTACATCATGGGGGTCGGGGCCGAAAACGTCCCCGGCCGGGCCATCCCTTTTTCGGTCAGCCCCCCTGAGGCCAAAAACGCCGCCCGGGCGCTGGTGCGCGCCTGGCCCGGCGACTTCGCCGGCCAGGACATGGAGCAGCGCATCGACCGGACCATGGAGGCGGTGTACATCCCCTTCGGCGTGGCCGACCTGAGCCTGAAGCTGGAGGTCGGAAGCAACCGGGGCGAATTCACCTGCTACCAGGAGATCATCGACTGGCCCTACCCCGACACCACGCTGTACGACATCCACCTGCTGGACCGGCTGGACCCCTGGGACTTCGGCGGGGCGGCGCCCTTCGACCCCGCCTTTGCCGAGGGGGAGTTCCGCATCGCCTCCGTCGCCAACAACACCTCCACCACCGAGCTGGTGGACAACCTGCTGGCCGAGCGCGCCGAAAGTGACCTGCGGGATGCCTTTGGGCTCAGGCGGGCCGAGCTGCTGCGCTGGGGCAGGGACCTGCGCAAGCAGCGTCACGGCCCCTTCCTGCTGCCGGTTTACTACCTGGACCGGCGCCCCGGCGACGGCAGCGGCCTGCAGGTCCGCATCGCCGTCAACGGCCAGACCGGACGGGCGGCGGCCCTGTTCCTGCGGGGCGAAAAGACCGAGTACTTCCGGGTTTCGGCCCCCTGCGCCCGGCCGATGTCGGCCGAAAGCACCATCCGCATGGCCCCGGTGCCGGTGCGGAAGGTGCGCAAGCCCTTTCTGCACGAGGTGCTGCCCTTTGAAAAGGCCGTCCGCCGCAGGGGCCTGGCCGCCCTGCTGCCCCGGTGAGGACGGCCCCCCTGCCTTTGCCCCCGCTGCGGCGGGGGCTTTTTTGCGCCCCGGGGCTGTCCGGCGGGCGCCCGTCAACAGAAAAACTCCCGCTTGCACCATGCAAGCGGGAGTTTTGCCATGCCCTGTCAAACGGGTTCGGCCGCCGGCCTTTCTGCCGGGCGGGCTTTTCTGTTGGGGCCGGAATCTTGCGCGCGCCTCACAGGCGGCGCAGCAGCTGCCAGCAGCCCATGCTGACCCAGTCGGGGAACAGCTTGGTGCCCAGCCGCTGCACAAAGGTGGTGGGCAGGCAGGAGGCCACCGGCAGGTCAAGGGTGTTGGCGGCAAAGGCCGCCCGCACCACGGCGGCCGGCGGGATGGACAGCGGCGTGTGGCGCACCGTGTTGCTGCCGCTGGCCGTGGCCCGGGCCACCTGGTTGAACTCGGTGGACACCCAGCCGGGGCAGACCGCCGTCATGCGGATGCCCCGCCCCCACAGCTCCCACCGCAGGGCGCGGGTGTAGCGCAGCACAAAGGCCTTGGTGGCGGCGTACAGGTTCAGCCCCGGCAGCGGCTGGAAGGCCGCGCAGGAGGCCACCTGAAGCACCCGTCCGCCCCGGGGCACAAAGGGCAGGGCCGCCGCGGTCAGGTCCACCAGCGCCCGCATGTTGACCTCCATCATGCCGTCGGCCTCGGCCCGGGTCAGGTCGTCCCAGCAGCCAAACTTGGCAAAGCCCGCCGCGTTCACCAGCAGGGTCACGGCCGGGTGTTCGGCTTGCAGCAGGGCCTCCACCGCGTCCACCGAGGCCGGGTCGCCCAGGTCCAGCACCAGCGGCCGCACCGGCACCGGCAGTTCGGCCTGCAGCTGCGCCAGCCGGTCGGCCCGCCTGGCCACGGCCCAGATCTCGTCCGCCAGGCCGCGCTTTGCCGCGGCGCGGGCAAACTCCCGCCCCATGCCGGAGGAAGCCCCGGTGATGATGGCCACCCGTTTCATGCACAAGACCTCTTTCCCAATGAATTCTGTGATTCCACCATACTACCTGCCCGGGGCGCTGTCAACCGTTCCGCCGCACAAAAGCTGCGCCCGGGCGGCCCGCCCGGCGGCGAGGGGCAGCCTGTGCCGGGGCCGCTTCTCCGGCCTGCCCCGGCGCGCAAAAAGGCCGGCCGCGGAGGCTCCGCGGCCGGCCGGTGGGTCTGCCGGATCATTTGTAGGTCGGGGTGCGGCTGTACTGCAGCACGTAGATGTCCACCACCCGGCGGCTGTTCAGCAGGCTTTCGGCATAGGTGTCGTAGTACAGGTCCACGTCAACGACCCCCTTGGCCAGGCCGGAGCCGGTGTCGTTGGACACGCAGTAGCCGTAGATGAACTTGCCGTCGGCCGAGCGGATGTACAGCTTGGTGCCGTAGGGGAACTGGTCGGCCCGCACCGCCACGGTGCCGGCGGTGCAGCGGGTGCCCGCCGCGCCCCAGGGCCGCCGCACGTTGTAGCCGGTGGCCGACTGGTTGCGGAACACCGCCTGGTACTTCACCGGGATGCCGTTGGCGTCCAGCGGGAACTGGCCGCTGTAATCAAAGTTGGAAATGGCGCTGCCGTCGCCCACCAGCACCACCTGCTCCACCGGCACGCGGGTCACGTCGGTGGCCAGCAGCTCGCGCTGCTGCAGCACGCCGTCCACCGTGGTTTCGCGGTAGGTCAGCACCTTGGTGCCGCTTTGGCCGGCCTGCAGGACCTTCTGGCGGCCGCGGCGCAGCAGGCTGGTGGACTTTTTGGTCACCTCAAAGGGGATGGGGGCCTGTTCCTCCACCAGGGTCTGCAGCACCCGCTGCAGCACCACCTGGTCGCCCTGCTCCAGCACGGCCCCCAGGCTCATGTTCAGCCGGTCGTACTCGCCCAGGCTGACCCGCTGGCCGGCCAGCATCTCATCCAGCGTGACCGCGGTGGTCATGACCTGGCGGGTGCTGCCGTCGGCGGTCAGCAGCACGGGAAAGGCCCGCTCCACCTTCAGCTCGCGGTAGCCGGCGGCGCCGCCGGTGTCCACCCGGTCGTACTGCCCCAGCTCCACCCCGCTGGTTTTCAGGATGCCGTTCAGGTCGCTTTGGGTGGTGTAGACAAGCTGCGCGGCCCCGCCGTCAACGATGCGCACGGCGCCGGTGGCCATCACCACCCGGACCAAAACCGCCGTCACCGCCATCAAAAAAAGCGCATAGGCAAAAGCCCTGCCGGACAAAAAACGGCAGAACCCGCGAAGTGACTTCCTGGCGATGGGCATACAACTCTCCTAACATCACGGCGTTTTTGGGGATATTCTTCCCGGCTTTGCAGCCGCTGATTCACGCCGCCGCAAATTTTTGGGGCGCCTTGCCGCCGGTGGGCATGATACGCAGTTCATTATAGCAAATCGCCGCCAGCTGTCAAGCCCGGCGGCCCACCTGTGACCATTTCCAGCCGGGTTTTTGGGGCTTTTCCCCCACCCGCGGCCGGCTTTCGGCGGTTTTCCCCCACAAATGCCGTAAAACAAAAAACAAGCCGGGAAGGATGTCCTTCCCGGCCCGCCCCGGTCGGTTCAAAAGGCCGCCGCGGCGCCCGGCTGTTCCGTGCGGGCCGGATCCCCGCCGGCCGGCGCAGGGCGGCCGGCGCCCCCGGTCTGTCCATCGGCCGGCCCGGGTGCCGCGCGCCAGTTTTCCCGGCGCTGCAGCTGTTCCAGCAGCTCGCGCTCCAGGTCGTCAAAGCTGCCGTTTTCCACCCGGCAGATGACCTTGGTGCAGCTGGTGAACAGCACCCGCACGTGGAAGCGCGGCCCCACCCGGTCGTAGACCCGACCGGCGCTCATGGTGCCGCCGGCCACGGTTTGGGGGCTGTTGGCAAGGTACCCCAGGGTGCCGGACAGCGGCAGGGTGCAGCGGATGGCCTCGGCGTCATAACAGTTGTCGGGCTCCTTTTCGCAGCGCACCAGGCCGCCGATCTCAAAAGCCTTCAGCCCGAAATAATGGCAGAAGCCGGTGATGGTGACATACAGCTCGTTCATGGGGTGCTCCTTTCCGCGCGCAGGGCGCCGTGGGTTCTTTCAACACCCACAGTTTACAGACTGCCTGTCCCATAAACAGGACTGCACGCGCCGGGGCATAAAAACTGCCCGCCGCGGGGCACAGCCGGCGCGGCGGGCAGGGCAGAACGCCCCGTTCGGTTTGACGCGAAAGGGCGGGTCAGTCGGCGCTGCGGCGCAGGCTGAGGAACAAAAAGACCAGCCCCAGGGTCACCAGGGTGTGGCCGATGCCCGCCACGCCCGAAACGGCGGCCGAGGCGGCCCCGGTCAGCGGGGTGCCCAGCACCTGGGGGATGCCCCGCACAAAGAACATGGCCGCGGTCAGCGGCAGGCCGATGTTGTAGGTCACCAGGAAGGGGCGGAACAGCTTCTGCCCGGCCAGCGGGGTGTGCCTGACAAACAGCGCCACCAGCAGGAACACCAGGGCGCCCAGCACCAGCAGGTGGGGGTGGGCAAAGCCCAGGGCGGTGCGCCCGTCAAACTGATGGAACTTGGTGAATTCGCGGTAAAACACGCCGCAGGCGATGGCGGCCACTGCATAGCCGAAGGCAAGGTCGATGTACTTTTTCATTGAACGGAAAGCCTCCTTTTCATATCGTTGTAGCCGATGAGCACCGCCCACAGGTAGGCGCAGGTCTTGGGGATCATCAGGATGCCCACGGCGGGCACCGCGTCGGCGAACAGCACCACCGGAATGTAGCAGCCGAAGCTGACCGCCAGGGCCAGCCACAGATGGCCAAAGCCTTTGTCGCGCCCGCCGGCGGCGCTTTGGAACCAAAGCACCATCAGCAGCACCCCCAGCAGGGTGAAGGGGATGTTGCGCGCCACCCCCCAGAACAGGGGCGGGTTGGGGCTGGTCCAGGCGTTTTGGGGCAGCAGGCACAGGGCGGCCCGGGCCGCCGCCAGCAGCCACACCGCCGCCGTCAGGCCGCGGCGCCCCTGCACCCGGTAGCGCCGCCGCCACACATAGTACAGCAGCACGTAAAAGGCCGTCATGGTCAGCGAGGTGACCAGCCGCCCCACCCCCAGCGCGGCGGCGTGGGCCGCCAGGCCGGTGGTGCGCAGGGCCGCCACCCGGGGGATCAGGTGGAACGAATCGCCCGCCCCCAGGGTCACCGCCATGGCGCCGAACAGCCGCTCGGCCCCCTGGCCGCGGCGCAGCATCAGCACCCCCAGCACAATGACGCTGACCAGATATCCAATGTCAAAAATGGGCTCCATGATCGCTTGCATTGTAAGATCCCTTTCCGGCCCTGAGGCCTGCGGATGAACTTTGTTCAGATTGACCCCCGTCAAAACCCGCCCAGGGGGCGGGCCGGGTCAGTACAGCAGTTTCCCGATCAGTGAAAGCAGGTAGCCGCAGTCGGGCTCCTGCCGGGTGCCCAGAGCCAGCAGGTTTTCCAGCACAAACCCTGTAAAATCTTCGGCGGTGAAGGCCTGGTCAAACACCCCCGGGCGGATGTCGGGGTCCTGCTGCAGCGCCTGCAGCAAGCCCCTCTGGATGTGGCCCAGGTAGTGCTCCATGGCGGCGCGGCCCACCGACAGCCCGTTTTGGCCAAACCCGGCGGAGTGCACCGAAAAGAAGGACGGGTATTCGGCCGAGCCGCTGCGGATGCAGCCGTAGACCCAGTCCACACAGGGGCGGAACCCCTGGGGCCGGCCGCAGCCCACCGACTGGTGGAAGATCTGCCGCCAGATCTGTTCCACCGTGGCGCTGAGCAGTTCGGCCTTGGAGGGAAAGTAGCGGTAGACGCAGCCCACCGAAATGCCGCAGGCCCGGGCGATGTCCCGGATGCCCAGGTTTTGCAGGCCGCTGGTGCGGGCAATGGCCAGGCTGGCCTCCAGCAGGGCTTCTTTGGACGTGGCGGCGTGGTTCATCAGCATCATCTCCAAAATGAACTACGTTCAGTATAGCCGCGCCCTCCTTGTTTGTCAAGCCCCCGCGGGCAAATGCAGACCATTTTTTCAGTTCCGCCCCCGGCGCGGAAAAGCGGCGGGCACCATGCCCGCCGCCCGGCTGCCTCGCACGCCGTCCGGTCTGTGCCGGGGCGGTGCGCTTTCTCGCTTCAGCCGCACCGCCCCCCGAAGCGCAAATCTTCCCTGTCCGTCCCGCGGGAGTTCCGTCGGCGGTCTGATCAGCAGCCGACGGGCCGCCTCTTTCCTGCCGGGGCAGGCCCTCGGGCGCCGCCTTACCGGGCGTGCTCCTCAAAGTATTCCTCGGCCTCCTCGTAATCGGCGAAGTCATCGGCCCAGTCCTCGTAAAAGTCCTCGGCGTTGTCGTAAAAATCCAGGTCGTACCAGTCCTCGTCCAGTTCGAGGCTGCCGGTGTAGTTGCAGCGCCCGCCCCCAGTGCTGACGGACGGGTCGGCGCTGCTGAACTGTCTGGCAAATTTGTTCATGGTGGACTCGAAGATCACCACTGTCTTGCCGTCGACCATTTTGTAAGTGGATTTGTCAACCGCTGCGCGGGAATCCAGCAGATACTGTTGGGCCTGGTCCGAGCGCCACTGGCGGTAGTTTTCGCCGGCCTGGGCGCGCATCTGCTTCAGGTCGGCCCCGTCGGCAGGCACAAAGCCGGCGGGCAGAGCCCCCAGGGCGTTCACCACCATCGGCGCGTCGCCCTCCGCCCCCCTGAGGTATTCAAAGCGCAGGTTGGCATAGCTGATCTGCAGTTTGGCGTCCCGGAAATGCTTGACCTTCTCCAGGGTCCGGGCAGCCTGGGCGTAACTGCCGCCGGCCAGCTGCTGCATGCCCCGGGCATAGTTGACCGTGGCAAAACGGTACTGCAGCCCCAAGGCCGCCGCCAGGGCCAGCACCGCCGCGCCTGCCTTTAAAAAATTGAGCTTCAGCTTCATGCTTTTCCCTCCAGTCTGTGTTCTGCATCTTCATTTTATCAGAACCGCTGTCCAATAAACCGCCCCGCGCCGGACGGCGCTCTGTTTCCGCAGGGTTTTTTGCCCGGCGCACCCCCTTCCTTCCGACCGAAAAACGCGAAGGTTCTTCATCTTATTGAAACTTTACTTGACGAACCGGGAAAAATGCACTAATCTTAATGTTACTGTTTCACTCCGTTCGGTCTCTGCGGCGCGCGCCAAACCGGACGGCGGTCCGGCGCGCGCAAAACCGGGGAACCGCGGAAAGGGGCCGCGCGCACCCGCGTCGTCCGGGCAACCGCTGCCTTTGGGCGGGAACCGGCGGACCGTTTTTTGCGCGTCTGTGAACTGAAAAGTGTGCCGCCTCAGCAGCCATTGTGCGAAAATACTTTGCAAAGGATCGCTGAAATTATGAAGTACATCTCATTTCTTATCCCCTGCTACAATTCCGAATCCTACATCGACCGATGCGTCAGATCTCTTCT
>Ga0268360_1003292_pt1 | contig 10512 bp, 14 predicted proteins | sample BioMet11_FD_192465 | JGI IMG/M metagenome (GOLD analysis project Ga0268360, IMG submission 192465) | Sewage microbial communities from Oakland, California, United States - Biofuel 11 (Illumina Assembly) | ecosystem: Engineered > Wastewater > Sewage > Unclassified | place: USA: California... | reverse complement strand
AATACTCCCTGAGGACATGTTTTCCTTATGTTCATAGCTCCCTGAGTATCTATATCAAGAAGGACATCTGTGCCTGCCTGCAGTTTTTTCATGACCGCATCTTTAGGCGTCCCGTAAAAATCCTCATATACATGAGCCCATTCCAGAAAACCGTCCTGCTTTTTAATGATCTCGAACTTCTCCCTGGAAACGAAAAAATAGTCTTCCCCTTCTTTTTCACATTTTCTGGGTGCCCTGGTAGTCATCGATACAGAAAATACCATGTTTTCAGTATCATTGAGCAGTCTGCTGCATATGGTTCCCTTCCCTGTTCCTGAAGGCCCGGATATCACAAATAATCGTCCTTTTGTCATTTTTCCCTATGCGCCCCTCCTTCGGTGCGATTATGTATTATATCATCAAACAGCTTTTCGTTCAACACAAAAAATTCATGTGTCATTCTATGTTCTGTACCTGTTCTCTTATTTTTTCGACTTCGCTCTTTATATCCAGCACCACGTTGGTTATATCCATATCATTGGCCTTTGAGCCTATGGTATTGGCCTCCCGGTTCATCTCCTGAGTCAGAAAATCCAGTTTCTTCCCGTCGGAATGATCGCTGCTGCCTATTATCTGATCCATCTGCAGCATATGACTGTTCAGCCGTACTATTTCCTCTGTTATATTTGATTTGTCAGCAAAGATAGCTGCTTCCAGCATTATCCTGTCCTCAGGTATCTCTATTTCTTTTTCAGTAAGTTCTCTGATCCGTTCGCACAGCTTCGCCGTATATATTTTGCTTACTTCCGGAGCCCTCTCTTTGATCTTATCGAGGCCACGGCGTATCTTGGCGCTTCGCATCACCAGATCCTCCGCCAGCTTTCCGCCTTCTACCGAACGCATGCGGTCATGAGCAGAAAGTGCATTCCTCAGCGCCTCGCTTACGGAATATATTATTTCCTCTTCATCTTCCACATCCGGCATCACTCTCATAACATCAGGCAGAGAGGCCATAAGCCGCAGATCTATTTCTCCTCCTATACCGAAATTTTCCTGCAGTTCTTTGAGATTGTCTCTGTACTGCTTTGCTAATGCAGTGTTCAGCTTGATCTTAAGATCGTCTTCGGTAATGTTCTCAACTATTATACCGACTTCGACTTTTCCCCTCTTCACTGTTTCTTTTACTATCTTTTTTATTTTTTCTTCAGCAAAGGAATATCGTCTGGGCATTTTTACGTTTATATCGCTGTATCTGTGATTGACGGAACGCACTTCCGCAGTTACTATGCGTTTGCCGTCATTGTATTCTCCCTTGCCGAACCCTGTCATGCTTTTAACCATAAAACGATTTTCTCCTCTTAACAGTCAATTTATGTTAATATATTATTATAGCACAGAAAATCCACGAAAGGAAAAAGAATATGGCTTTTGACGGTATAGCGGTATGCGCGGCAGCCCGCGAACTTGATGACAGACTCCGCATGGGAAAGATAGAAAAAATATATCAGCCCGAGAAAGACGAGCTGGTGTTTCATATACATACGCCTGCAGCCAATTACCGGCTTTACGCTTCTTCAGACAGCAGCCATCCCGGATTATACATCATTGACAAAAATCTTCCGAACCCGCTTTCACCGGGAAATTTCTGCATGCTGCTCAGAAAACACATCCAGGGAGGCCGTATAGCTGCCTTATATCAGAAAGACTCTGAGCGTATGATCGAAATGGATCTGGAGACCAGCGACGAACTGGGATTTTCCGTAAACCGTAAACTTATCTTCGAAATAATGGGCAAGCACAGCAATATCATTCTGACAGACCCGTCTGAGAACAGGATCATAGACAGTATAAAAAGGGTCCCTCCCGAGGTGAACCGCATACGTCAGATACTGCCGGGACATTATTATGAATATCCGCCTGTCCAGAATAAAATACCGTTCCGTACAGTCACTTTCGAGCAGATAGTCTCCATGACTGATGCAGACGAAGGTGAAAAAGCCTCATCCCTGCTGAAAGGGATACAGGGCATATCGCCCGTAATAGCCGAAGAACTGGCTGCGGCGGGAGACCCGGCCGGAATCTTTCAGAGGCTTTCTGCCATAAGAAATACGGCAGCTTCAAAAGATCCGGCTCCGAAAGTCTATCTTAAGGAAAACGGTGAACCTGCCGATTTCCATGTAGTGCCGATTTCCATATACGGAGATCTGGAAAATCTTTCCTTCGACACAGTCAGCGAAGCGATATCCTGCTACTATTCGCGGCGCATATCTTCCAACAGGATAAAACAGAAGTCTTCGGATCTTCACAGAAAAGTCTCGGCAGCGCTGAAAAAAATGTATCTAAAGCAGCAGAGGCTTTCCGAAGATCTTCTTAATGCCGAGAATTCCGAAAAATACCGTCTTTATGGCGAGATCCTCACAGCAAACATACATAATGTCAGTCCGGGAGCTTCATCTGCAGTGCTTACAAATTATTACGACGGCAAAGATATCACTGTTCCGCTTGACCGGCGTTTCCCGGCAGCCAAAAATGCCCAGATGTATTTCAAAAAATTCAGCAAAGCGAAAACTGCCGTAAAAGAAAAGCAGAAACAGCTGCAGGAAAACGAAAAAGAGATATCATATCTGGAATCGGTCATGACCTATATAGAAAATGCCGAAGACATATCACAGCTGGAAGACATACGCGACGAACTCACCGAGACCGGTTTTTTACGCAAAAAAAAGAAGACCGGCAGCAGCAGAAAAAAGAAAGAGGAATTCTACTCCTATACGACTTCCGACGGTTTCAGGGTCCTGGCAGGAAGAAACAACCGCGAAAACGATCTGCTCACTTTCCGCACAGCCGGACGCAATGATATATGGTTCCACACCAAGGATATACCCGGATCGCATGTGATCCTGCTGTCCGAAGGCAGAAAAGTATCCGATGAGGCTATAAGGGAAGCCGCTTCCATAAGTGCCTGGCACAGCAGGGGCCGCTCCTCGGAGAACGTCCCTGTTGACTGGACTCTGGTACGTCATGTAAAAAAGCCTGCCGGAGCCAGACCGGGAATGTGCATATTCACCGACAACAGGACTATCTATGCTGCTCCCAAACTTCCCTGATACAGCATTTCAAACCTCTCTTCATGCATTTCATGACTTTCTTCACTTTTTTTGTTGTCTTTTATTTCCATTCGTGTATAATCTTACCTAAGCCCCAAGGCAAACGGAGGCCGTAATAAAAAGGAGGCACACGATGAATCACAGATGCTCGATCTGCAGTAGTCTCTACAGAACCATTCCCTTCAAAGGGGGTCATATCTGTGAGAACTGTCTGGACACGTTCAGATCACTCAGTGTCCTGGATAAAGATATCGATGCCCAAAACCGCTGATGCATAAAAGCAGGCTTATCCCTTCGCTCAAAACTTTCCCTATACCAAAGTTATAATATAATTACGGTTTCCGTCAGAGCCGCACCCCCATGCGGCTCTGGTTTTATTATATAGGGAAAGGTCTAAAACCTCCCTGCGGTATTTTTTCTTAATTTTTCAAGCACTTTTTTAAATTCGTCAGGAAGGGGACTTTCAAATTCAATATAATTTCCTGTTGCGGGATGGACGAACCCCAGAAGATACGCATGAAGGATCTGTCCTTCTATGCCAAAGGGATTGTTTCTGGGTCCGTATATATAATCGCCCAGTACAGGATGCCCTATGTATGCCATATGCACCCTTATCTGATGTGTCCTGCCTGTCTCCAGTCTGGCTTCTATCAGAGTATATCTTCCGAACCGCTCAGCGACTCTGAAATTCGTAACAGCCCTTCTGGAACCGCTTTCCGTGACAGCCTGCCTTAATCTGTTACGCGGATCTCTTCCTATCGGTGCATCCACTGTACCGCTGTCATCGGAAAAATTATCGTATACTATGGCCTTATAGGCTCTTATGATACTGTGCTCAGCGAATTGTTCCGCAAGAGCCCTGTGCGACATGTCATTTTTCGCTATTACCAGAAGACCTGTGGTATCCTTATCTATTCTGTGCACTATGCCGGGGCGCAGCACTCCGTTTATTGACGAAAGACTTTCCCGGCAATGAAAAAGCACTGCATTTACGAGAGTCCCGGAAAGGTTCCCTGCTCCCGGATGGACCACCATACCTTTCTGTTTGTCCACGACTAAAAGATCCTCGTCTTCATATACTATATTCAAAGTGATATTCTCAGGCGCAACGTCCGGTTCCTGTGCTTCCGGCACACGTATCTCCAGCTCATCTCCCGCCGCAGCTGCCTGCTTTTTCGATAGGCAGACCTGCCCGTTTACCCGGACAAATCCCCTTTCGATAAGCTTCTGGATGTAGCTCCTTGATATTTCGGGCAAAGAAAAAGAAAGGACCTTGTCGAGTCTGATCCTGTCTGATTCATCATCAACTGTTATTCTGTAAGTGTCCTCTCCGGTCATGTTTCTTTTTCCCGTCGAAAAAAATGATATATATACACAGCAGTACACATCCGCAGCTTACACAGATATCTGCCAGGTTCAAAACCGGAAATATCCTTATATCTACGAAATCCACAACATATCCTCTTGTCACCCGGTCTGTCAGATTCCCCAGTCCGCCTCCGACTATCATGGAAAGTGATATCATAAGCATCGGCGCAGCAGTTCTGCGGCGTCTGGTTATATATATTATTCCTGCCGCTATAAGCAAGCCTGTAATTATTATCAGTATGTACTGGTGTCCGGTCAGTATATTATAGGCAGCGCCGTTGTTTTCAACATATGTCAGATAAAAGACTTTGTTTATGACCGGCACATGCTGCAGAGCGTCCCTGTTCAGCAGAACTATCTCCTTGCTGACCTGATCCAGTACAAGTATGAGAAGCATCACGACATAATACATATCATTTGATCTTTACCATGGTCTTTCTTTCGTCCATGGAAGAAGCTATATCTTGTTCAAAATCCTCATCGGATACCACAGTCTGAGTCTTTGTCTTTTCGTCAGTCATGGTTTCCTTTCCTCCGATAAGGTTTTCCAGCTTCGCATCGTCAAAATCAGGGAACATATCCTCGCTCAGGTTGTTGAACCGGTCCAGTTCGGACTCGAGCATGTTCTTGTATTTATCTCTGAATTCCGTATATTTGGTCCTGAGGCTTTTGCTTTCGGACATAAGCTTTTCGACTCTTTCTCTGGCTTCCTTCATAGTAAGTTCTGCATCCAGCTCTGCGTTCTTGAGAAGTATTTCTGCCCTTTTTTCCGCACTGGCAGATATATCGCTCATAAGAGCCTTTGCCGCTTCCAGCGTTTCAAGTACAGTGCCGTCGGAATCCTTGGTCTTGTCCGCTTCGGTTTCCATTGCTGCCACCTGTGCCTTGAGACGTATGTTTTCTTTGACCACTTTCTCGAAATCCAGTGTTATAAGGTCAAGAAACATATCAACTTCTTCTTCCTTATAACCTCTTACACTTCTGGTAAATTCCTTTTCCTGTATCTCAGACGGTGTGATCATACTTTTACCTCCATGAATCTTTCTGCATATTGTTGAAATCAAAGCCCTTATTTTCAACGCTTGCAGAAATGTCTACATTTTCAGGCGCAAAAACGAAAATATTGTTTGCCACTTTCTGGACATTCCCGTTGAGAGCATATGTGGCTCCGCTGAGGAAATCGAAGATCTTTCTCGCTGTTTCCGATTCCAGCTTTTCCAGATTTATTATTATAGGTTTTCTGGTTTTCAGAGAATCCACCAGTTTCGGACATTCTTCGAATCCGTCATCTGAGTTATCTTTTCTCTCGGTTCCCAGGCCCTGGAATACTGGTTCCTCGGTTCAGCAGCTTTTTTCTCTGCCGGTCCGGTACTTTCCGCTATCTCATTCTCATAATCCTCTTCATCGATTTCTTCGATCCCTACCAGATCTTTAAACTTGTTGAATACTCCCATATCTTCCTCCTTTAGGCATTAATTATAGCTTCTCTCTCCGAATATCGCACTTCCTACTCTCACAAGATTAGATCCTTCTTCCATTGCTGTTATGTAATCATGAGACATCCCCATCGACAGATATCTGAAATTCAGCCGCTCATGTTCTATCCTGCCGTATCTGTCATACTGTTCTTTGACTTCTGCGAAATACTTCCTTATTTCATTCGTATCTTCCGCAAAAGGAGCTATGCACATCAGGCCCCTTATTCTTATATTTGGGCATGTCCCGAGTATCTCTTTGATGACATCTCCCGTTTTCTGCGGTTCGATCCCGAATTTGCTTTCTTCCCCTGCAGCATTCACCTGTATCAGGATATCCATATTTATGCCCTTCTGTGCTGCCCTTTTGTCTATTTCCTGTGCAAGCTTTACGGAATCCACCGAATGGATCATCGTCACTTTGTCGATTATGTATTTCACCTTGTTAGTCTGCAGATGTCCTATCATATGCCATTTTACCGGTTTGACCTGGTCGAACTTATCCAGTATCTCCTGCACTTTGTTTTCGCCGATATCGGTCACCCCTTCTTCGATAGCTGTATTTATCTCCTGAGGGCTCCTTGTCTTGGTCACTGCAACCAGCAGTACGCCGTCCCTCAGTGTTTTCCTTATTTCTGCCAGATTCGCTTTTATGTCTTCCATTATTGTTCCGCCTCCGGATTCTTCAGTACCTCATCATAAACCTTTACCGTATCGATGGGATTCCCGTCGCTGTCATAATATGTATTTTCTTTCACCAGTGTGTTTTCACCGTTGCTTGCGATAGTCTTTACAGGAACAAATTTATAATCTCCTGTAGTCTGCTTCACATAGGCGCCTACGACTCCTTTTTTCGTTGTAAGCGCGCTGTTGCTTATCAGAAGTCCGCGTTTATTGGTAGTTACCATATGTCCATCTATCTCACGATTTTTTGCGAAGTCTTTATAATACCGCGTGCTTCTTACAAGTATGAGCCAGCGGTTCCCGTCTTTTATCAGCTTATATACTTCTCCCCGGACATCTCCTGCAGGAAGCTCTGCTGTTATCGCTGCATTTTGCTTGTATTTCGCTATATCGCCGGATTCCACCCAGAAAGCCATATACCATTCGCCGCTGTCGGCGATCTTGTATACAGGTTCTCCTGCCTTAGCATTCTTTCTCGATATGTTCCTGCCTTCTATATTCAGCTTTTTTACCTTATCGTACTTCAGTTTCTCCATTCTGGACGGTGTGAAATAATTTTCATATCCGTCGATATAGCAGCTGAATATGCCTCTCATAGCTGCATTGAAACTCGTATCTTTCACCATGCTCTTGCCCAGACGTTTTTCATATTCGCTGTACTCCGACCCGCTGCTTCCGGAATCCTGCTTTTCAGTGCTGTCAGTCTTTGTCATGGTGAGCACCTGCGCCCCCTTCTTAAGGAGATCGCCTTCGCTTACCTTATATTTTATGCTGCCTGAATACGGTGCCGAATATACAGTCTCAGTCCTTATTATCCAGCAGGTGACCTGATCCTTTACTTTAAGGTCTCCGTATTCCAGAGTCTCGGTCCTGGTAAGCGCTCCTGTCAGAGATGGTATCACGCTGATAACAATATATAGTGCGACGATTATGATTATATATATATATATAGTTTTCTTTTTCAGTTTCGTCATCTCTGATCTCCGCCTATATTCTACAACATATCTATGACTTTTTCCATTATTTTTCGTTCTTCTTTGCTCAGCCCGGAAGTTTTCGCGATATATTCCTCAAAAAGATCGGGCCTCCGCTTTTTAGTCAGTTCCAGAGCCTTCTGAAACTTCCAGAGATGGATGGCTTGATGGTCTCCGCTCAGAAGCACTTCAGGCACTTTCATATTTTCATAGAGCCTGGGCTTTGTATACTGAGGATACTCAAGAAGCCCCGAATAAACGGATTCCTCGTTTACCGACTCGCTGTTTCCCAGCACTCCGGGGATCATCCTGGCCGCCGCATCTATCAGCACTACCGCTGCCGGTTCCCCTCCGGTAAGTATGTAATCTCCGATGGATATCTCTTCTATATCCCAGCGTTCGAGGATTCTCTGATCGATTCCTTCATAATGGCCGCACAATATCACCAGTTCTTCTTCCCTTGATATTTCTTCAAGTTTTTTCTGATCCAGCATACTGCCCTTGGGTGACATATATATTATTTTCTTCTTTTCTGCCTCAACTGATTCCAGCGCGCGGCAAACAGGGCCGAGCATCATTACCATACCTGCTCCGCCTCCGAAAGGGCTGTCGTCCGTCTTGTTATGCTTATCTCTGCTGAAATCCCTTATATTGCATGTGTTCATTTCCAGCAGTCCCTTTTCCGCCGCCCTGCCCAGCATGCTGCTTCTGACCGAAGCGGCAAACATCTCCGGGAAAAGGGTCAGTATATCTATTTTCATATCATACCCTCTATGATCTTCAGGCAAATCGTCTTTTTTTCGATATCTGCGCCCTTGAAGAATTCCTCCACCGCAGGTACCATGAATTCTTTGCCGCTGTCGTCTTCCACATGAAAAACATACTGAGCTGCATTTCCCGTGATATTTCTGAGCACTCCGAGCCTTCTGCCGTCTGTGTCGAGTACTTCGGATCCAAGAAGGTCATCTGCATAATATGTTCCCTCGGGAAGTCTGCCGAGCTGTTCCTCCATTACAAAAACAGGAGTGCCTTTCACAGCTTCGGCTGCATCCCTTCCGTCGATGCCTCTGAGTTTGAGTATGAAAGTTCCCTTGCTGCTGCGTGCTTTCTGGATCTCAAACGTCTCGTCATCCAGTATCACGCTTTCGATCTTTTCAAATATATGACTGTCTTCAGAATAACTGTATACTCTGATCTCCCCCTTGAGGCCGACCGCATTGACAGCTTCCCCGATCTTTATCTTTCCCATTTTCCTTACTATTATACAGGCACATATGTCCACACGGATATATGTGCCTGTATATTTATTGAACGATTTCAACTACTACTTTACGGCCTGCTTTTGTTGCTGCCGCTTTCACTACGGTCCGCAGCGCCTTTGCGATCCTGCCCTGCTTGCCGATCACCTTGCCCATATCGTCAGGAGCGACCCTGAGCCTGACTACCAGTGTATTATTGTCGGTCTCTTCATCTACTTCAACGGCTTCAGGATTGTCAACAAGGGACTTTGCGATCATTTCAACCAATTCTACCATCAGTGCGCCCCCTCTCCTTTACTGCAATATACCTGCTTTTTTGAAAAGGCTCCTTACAGTTTCCGTAGGCTGTGCACCGCTGTCCAGCCACTTCTGTGCCTTTTCCCCGTCTATGCTGATATTAACAGGATCGGTCAGAGGATCGTAGTATCCGATCTCCTCTATGAACTTTCCGTCTCTTGGTGCGCAGCCGTCTGCAACGACTACTCTGTAGAAAGGTTTCTTCTTTGCACCGATCCTCTTAAGTCTGATTTTTACCATTTTGAATTTTCCTCCTAAAATAAATCTTATCAGTTAAAGCCTCTGAACATCCTGGGCATCTTTGCCCCGGGCCTTGACATCATTTTCATCATTTTTTTCGCTTCGTCATATTTCTTGATCATGCTGTTTATCCTGCTTACCGGCTGGCCGCATCCTGCTGCGATCCTTTTCCTGCGGCTGGCATTCAGTATGGACGGATTCTTTCTCTCTTCTCTGGTCATGGAATATATTATGGACTCCATCTGGACGAATTCCTTTTCACCTTTGTCTACATCCACATTCTTCATTTCTCTGCTGCCGGCTCCCGGCATCATTTCCAGAAGCTTGCCTATGCCTCCCATATTCCTGATCTGGCACATCTGCTCCAGAAAATCTTCCAGAGTGAATTCATTTTTCCTGAGTTTTTTCTCAAGTTTCCTGGCCTGCTCGTCATCATAGGATTCCTCGGCCTTTTCTATAAAAGAAAGCATATCGCCCATTCCCAGTATGCGATTTGCCATTCTGTCAGGATGGAACGCTTCCAGGGCATCCATCTTTTCACCCATGCCGACGAACTTGATAGGCTTGCCTGTGACTTTTTTGACTGAAAGCGCAGCTCCGCCACGTGAATCACCGTCAAGCTTTGTCATGATTATGCCGTCTATGCCGAGTCTGCTGTCAAATCCCTCAGCAGCGTTAACGGCATCCTGGCCGGTAAGCGCATCAACTACAAGCAGGATTTCATGCGGCTTTACGTTTTTTTTCATTCTGCCAAGTTCTTCCATCAGTTCTTCGTCTATCTGAAGTCTTCCGGCAGTATCTATGATAAGTACGTTGTATCCTTTGAGTTCAGCTTCCCGTACGGCTTTCCTTGCTATATCTTCAGGCTTTTTGCTGTTTCTTTCCGTAAATACCGGCGTATCCACGGACTTTCCCACAGTCTCCAGCTGATCTACAGCAGCCGGCCTGTATATGTCGCAGGCGCAGAGCATAGGACTTTTGCCGTTTTTCTTGAGATATGCCGCCAGCTTTCCGCAGGTAGTGGTCTTGCCGGTTCCCTGAAGGCCTACCATCATCAGAACAGTAAATCCGCTCGGTGAATAAGTCAGTTTGCTGCCGGTGCCGCCCATAAGTTCAGTAAGTTCGGAAT
>Ga0268360_1003288_pt1 | contig 10521 bp, 9 predicted proteins | sample BioMet11_FD_192465 | JGI IMG/M metagenome (GOLD analysis project Ga0268360, IMG submission 192465) | Sewage microbial communities from Oakland, California, United States - Biofuel 11 (Illumina Assembly) | ecosystem: Engineered > Wastewater > Sewage > Unclassified | place: USA: California... | reverse complement strand
GAGCCGGACGTTCTCCACGGTCTTGGGCGGCTCGGGGCCGAATCCCCCGGGGAGCATCTCGGCGATCAGGGGCAGGCCGAGCCCGTGGGCCGCGGCGGCGTAGCGGGAGACGCGGGCGAGGCTGTCCACCTCGCCGGCCCCGCCGGGGAAGCCCATGCAGGCGCAGCCTTCGGCCCCGATCCGCAGGGCGTCCATGGGCGAGAACATGGCGCCCCCCGCGGGGTTCGCCGCGAGGGAGGTGTTGCCCCCGTCGAGCCTGAGCGCGAGGCCGACGCCGGCCAGCTCCGCCTCGTAGCGGCTAGCGACGCCGTAGGACGCGAGCACCACATCGGCCCCGCCGGCGACCACCCCCCGGAGCACCGCGGCGGTGTCGTTCAAGGCGGGCAGGACGTCGAGTCCCATCCCGTGGTCCATGGCCACGACGACGGTCCGCCCATCAGCCCGGAACAGCTGGCGCAATCTCCTCACGTCCTTCTCCTTTCGCCCTTCAGGCCTCTCCCCGGAGCCCGCCGCCCCGGCCTCAGTCCCTGAAGCAGAGCACGGGGTTCCGCGCGGCGGCCACCTCGTCGAGCCGGCCCACCGGAGTCGTGACGGGGGCGGCGCGGAGGAGGCCGGGGTTGGTCTTGGCCTCGTCCGCGATCTCGAGGAGGGCCCGCGCGAACTCGTCCAGGGTCTCCTTAGATTCGGTCTCCGTCGGCTCGACCATGAGGGCCTCGGGGACGATGAGGGGGAAGTAGATCGTGGGCGGGTGGAAGCCCAGGTCGATGAGCCTCTTGGCCACGTCGAGGGTGTGGACGCCCTCGGCGAGGTTGCCCTGGGCCACGAACTCGTGCATGCACCGCCGCTTGTACTTCACCGGGTAGGCTCCCTCGACGAGGGAGCGCAGGTAGTTCGCGTTGAGCACCGCGGTCTCGGACATGCGCCTGAGGCCCTCGCCGCCGAGCATGCGCAGGTAGACGTAGGCCCGCACCATGACGCCGAAGTTCCCGTAGAAGGACTTGAGCCTCCCGATGGAGGACTCGGGCGTGGAGAGGCGGAAGCGCTCTCCCTCTTTGGCCGCGACGGGGCCGGGCAGGAAGGGCGCGAGGGCGGCGGTCGCGCCGACGAAGCCCGCGCCCGGCCCCCCGCCGCCGTGGGGCGTCGAGAAGGTCTTGTGCAGGTTGTAGTGCATGACGTCGATGCCGACGTCGGCGGGCCTCAGAATCCCCGCCAGGGCGTTCATGTTGGCGCCGTCGCCGTAGACGAGCCCCCCGGCCGCGTGGACGAGGCGGCAGATCTCCTCGATGTTCCGGTCGAAGAGCCCGAGGGTGTTGGGGTTCGTGATCATGAGCCCCGCGAGCTCGGCTCCGGTTTCAGCCAACGCTGCCGCGAGGGCGTCCATGTCGACGCCGCCCTCGGCGTCCGAGGGTATAGTCCGGGCCCGGAGCCCCGCCATGGTGCAGGACGCCGGGTTGGTGCCGTGGGCCGAGTCGGGCACGAGGATCACCCGCCTGGCCTCGTCTCCCCTGGAGCGGTGCCAGGCGCGGATCACGAGGACACCGGAGAGCTCTCCGTGGGCCCCGGCCGCGGGCTGGAGGCTGCCGGCGGCGAAGCCGCCGACAGCGCAGAGGTAGGCCTGGAGCCTCCAGATGAGCTCCAGGGCGCCCTGGCTGAACTCCTCGCCCGCGAGGGGGTGCGCGTCCCTCCACCCGGGGAGGGACGCGGCCTGCTCGCAGACCTTGGGGTTGTACTTCATCGTGCAGGAGCCCAGGGGATAGAGCTGGGTGTCGACCGAGTAGTTCTTCTGCGAGAGCCGGGTGAAGTGCCGGACGAGGCTGAGCTCGTCGACCTCCGGCAGGCCTATCCTCCCCCTGGCGAGGTCGGCGGGGACGGGGACCGCGGGGACGTCGGGCTCCGGGAGGCTCGCGCACTCCCGGCCCGGCGACGAGAGCTCGAAGACCAGGGGCTCTTCCTTCAGGTTCACGCCGAAGCCTCCTCCAGGGACCTGGCGAGGAGCTCGATCTGCTCCCGAGTGCACATCTCGGTGACGCAGACCAGGAGCTCGTGGTCCCGGCCGGGATAGTAGCGGGAAAGGGGCAGGCCGGGGACCACGCCCCGGCGCGAGAGCTTCGCCGACAGCTCCTCGGCGGGCACGGGGGTGCGCACGACGAACTCCTTGAAGAAGCGGTAGGGCCGGGGAGACGAGGCGCCTGGGACCGCCCCCGCGCCGGGTCCCACGGCGAAGCCCGGGACCGCCGCGACGAGGGAGGCCGCGAAGTGCGCCTTGTTCCAGCATAGTTCGGCGACCTTGCGGAGCCCAGTTTCGCCCATCGCGGCGAGGTAGATGCAGGCCTGGAGCATCGAGAGGCCCTGGTTCGAGCAGATGTTGGAGACCGCCTTCTCGCGCCGGATGTGCTGTTCTCGCGCGGTGAGGGTGAGGACGAAGCCCCGCCGCCCGGAGGAGTCCCCGGCCTGGCCCACGAGGCGGCCGGGCATCTTGCGCACCAGGGCCGCCGTCGAGCCGAGCATCCCAAGGAAGGGGCCGCCGAAGCTCATGGGGTTGCCGAGGCTCTGGCCCTCGGCGGCGACGATGTCGGCTCCGAGCTCGCCGGGGCTCTTGAGGAGGCCGCACATGATGGGGTCGGCCTGGACGAGGAGGAGGGCGCCAGCGGCGTGGGCAGAGCGGGCCGCCGCGGCTATGTCGCCTATCGCGCCATCGAAGCCGGGATAGGGCGCGACCACGCAGAAAGTGTCGGGGTCCGCCAGGGCGGCGGCGCCCTCGGGCGGCAGGTCGACCTCGTCGAGCCGGATGGGGAAGGCCGCGGCGTAGGAGGACAGGACCGCCTTGTACTCGGGGTGGACGCCGGCGCAGACGACGGCCCGCCGGCGCTGCCCCCCCGCGGCGGCGTGGGCCATGAGGAGCCCCTCGGCCAGGGCCGTGGCCCCGTCGTAGTGGGAGGCGTTCACCACGTCGGTCCCCAGGAGCCTCGCGGCCATGCTCTGGTACTCGAAGATGGCCTGGAGGGTCCCCTGGGACACCTCGGGCTGGTAGGGCGTGTAGGCGGTGAGGAACTCGCCGCGGGAAGCCAGGGCGGGGACCAGGGCTGGGATGAAGTGGTAGTACGCCCCTGCCCCGAGGAACCAGGCCGACCTCGAGGCCGCGAGGTTGCGCGCGGCCATGGCCTCGACCTCCCGCAGGACCTCGAGCTCCGAGAGGGGCGGCGGCAGCCCGAGCTCGGGGTATCGGGCGGCCTCGGGCACGTCGGAGAAGAGCTCCCCGACCGAGCCGACGCCGATCCGCGCCAGCATGGCCTCGCGGTCCGACTCCGTCGCCGCTAGGAAGGGCACGGCGCTACTCCTTCCCGGCGTCCTTCTCGTAGGCGGCCGGGTCGAGGAGGCCGTCCCACTGAGAAGGATCGGAGGGCGTTATGCGCACGAGCCAGCCGGCGCCGTAGGGGTCCTTGTTCACCAGGGCGGGATCGCCCTGGAGGGCCCCGTTGACCGCCGAGACGGTCCCGGAGACCGGGGCGTAGATGTCGCTCGCGGCCTTCACCGACTCGACGACCCCCAGGGCCTCGCCCTGGGCGACCTCCTTGCCCAGCTCGGCCATCTCCACGAAGACGATGTCCCCAAGGGATTCCTGGGCGTGGTCGGAGATCCCGACGACGAAGTCGGGACCGTCCTTGCGGGCGTACTCGTGGCTGGGCCTGTATCGACACGATTGATCTATCTTCACGATCGACTCCTTGATCTCGGCGCGCCGGCGAGGCTCAGCGCCGGTATGCGGGAATATAGAGGGGACGCTTCACCACGGTGGCGGCCCTGGGCTTGTCCCTGATGGAGACCGCGAGGGCGGTCCCCGCCTTGGCCAGGTCGGGCCGAACGAAGGCGTTGGCGGCGTACTTCTTCACGGTGGGGCAGTACATGCCGGCGACGCACTCGCCGACCGCCTCCCCCTCCGGGCCGAGGACCGCGCAGCCCTCCCGGGGCACGCCGCCCCCGGTGACGTCGAGGCAGGCCAAGCGCCGCGAGGGCCCGGCGGCGGCGACCGCCAGCAGCGCCTCCTTGCCCACGAAGTCCTTCTCGAAATCGCAGGCCCACTTGAAGAGCGCCTCGATGGGGTTGATCGAGGGGCCTATCTCGTGGCCGTGGAGGGGCATGCCCGCCTCGAAGCGGAGGCTGTCCCGGGCGGCAAGGCCGACCGGCGCCGCCTCGATGCCGAGCCTCGAGGACTCGGAGAGGAGGAGTTCCCAGAGCTTCGGCGCCTGAGCCGTGGGGAAGAAGAGCTCCGCGCCGTCCTCGCCGGTGTAGCCGGTGCGCCCCACGAGGGCCTCCACGCCGCCCACGGCCGCCCGGGACGAGGTGAAGCGCTCGAGCCGAGAGACGGCGCCTCCGGAGAGGGAGTCCAAGAGGGCCACAGCCTTCGGCCCCTGCACGGCGATCATGTAGGTATCGTCGGAGCGGTCGTCGACCCTCACGCCGCCGGGAGCCCTGGACCGCATCCACGCGAGGTCCGTCTCCCGGTTGGAGGCGTTGACCACCACCCACCAACCGGACGCGAGCCTGTAGACGAAGAGGTCGTCGATCACGCCGCCCCCCTCGTTCAGGAGGAGGGCGTAGCGCGCCTCGCCCTCACGCATGTCGATGACCCGGGAGCTCACGAGCCCCGAGAGGAACTCGTCGGCGCCGGGGCCCGAGATCTCCACTTGGCCCATGTGGTCGATGTCGAAGAGCCCGACGGATCTGCGGCAGACGAGGTGCTCCTCTACGGCTCCGTCGGGATAGGAGATCGGCATTTCGTAGCCTGCGAAAGGAGCCATCTTGGCTCCCCGGGCAACGTGCCAATCGTGCAGGATTGTGCGCAGCAGTCTGAGCCTCCTTGGTGCGGTGTAACTCATGGACGCGGGTGGGAGTCTAGCACGGAGGAGGAAGAGGGGCAAGGAGAGGGAGGGAGCCCCGCGAGGGGCCCGCCCCCCTTCCGCTAGAAGGAGTTCCTGGAGAGGGGCTTGCCGATGTAGACGCCCTCGCCGCCGAGGTAGTCCCTCTTGGTCCCCTCGATCAGGATCTGCACGTCCTGGACCGTCGGGAAGGCGGTGGCCGTATACACGACTTGCTTGAGCTGCCCGGCGTAGCCCTCGATGCCGTAGTGGTTGTACATGAAGGCTTCGTTGAAGTTGAGGTAAGCCGTCGAGCCCCGGACCTGGGCCGAGAGGAGCTTGCTCCCCTCGGGCACGAGGGAGATGAGGCTCCTCCTGAGCTCGGCCTCGTTCGGCCCCTTGAGGAGGGCCGCCATGGCGTCGAGGAGCGGGGAGTCCGAGGCCGGGATCTGCCGCTTCGCCTCCTGGCGGACCATGGTCCCGTCCTCGTCTATCCTGACGAAGTAGAGGGTCGCGGCGCGGAGGCGCGAGGGCGCCTGGACGGAAGCGGGGGTCCCGGACTTGGCGCCCGCCGCCGGCTCCGGCGGCTCGGCCTGCTTGGGCCTCGATGCGATGGGCTTCTCGGGGACGGTCTTCCCCGGGAGCTCGGGCTCGGACGCGTCGGCAGCGTCGCCCTTGGCCCCCGCGCCCGCCGCGGGAGGCTGGGGGGGCGGAGGGATTTCCTTTCCCCCGTCCTTGGATTGGGTTCCCTTGTCCCCCTGGGGCGCCGGGGTCTCGCCGGGGGCGGCCTTCGGGGCCTCGGGGACCGCGCCTGGCGCCTTGTCGGCGCCGGTCTGGGTCTTCACGATCTCGTGGAAATTCGTGCGGGCCAGGGTTTCCTGGATCTTCCCCCAGTTGAGGACGAACAGGAAGAGCACGACGACTATCGCGGCGAGCCAGAAGACGGCGCCCGCGTTGGATCCTGAACTTTTATTGTTGCGCCTGCTCGCGGCCATACGGGAACATGATACGGAACGGCGTTCGGTCGGTCAATTGAGGCAGCTCGCGAAGTTCGAGGAAGCCTCGACCGGGGGGCTCGGGCCCGCGGCCTCCTGCGCCACGCAGGCGGCTATCCCGGAGCGCTAGTCCAGGGCGGGGAGGTCCCGGAGGTCCCGGTCGGGGTCGGGCGGGCGATCGGGAGCGAGGAGGAGGACCCGCCGCGCCCCGGGGTTGTGGAACTGCACGAGCCGCCCTCCGGCCCGGAGGGCGTAGCGGTCCTCCACGGGCCGGTGCCCCGAGAACCATAGGGACTCGACGGAGGGCGCCTCGCCCATGAGGGCCTCGAGGCTCCAGGACACCGAGCCGGGCACAGCCCCGTCGTTGGGCGTCCAGATGAGCGCCTCCACCACCTCGGGCCTCGACCGATACTCCACCACGTCCTCCCGCGAGAGGGCGAAGGCCGGCTCGGCGTGGCTCGCGGCGAAACATCGCCCCAGGGCGACGAGGGGGAGGTCGAGCTCGAAATCCCGGTAGCGGGACCGGAGCCGGGTGCCGTAGGTCTCGGCGAGCCAGGATGCCACCATCGCCCCCTCCTCGGCGAACTTGTAGAACGAGTGGTCCCCCCTCCCCTCCTCGTCGGTCGCGTTGTCGTGGTTGCCCTTGAGGCAGTGGAAGTTCCGGGGGAAGGCGGCCTTAGCCTCGAGGACTATCCGGGCCACCGCCAGGGACCTAGCCATCTCCTCGTCCATCGCAGCCCGGCTCCTCCAGCGAGACGCGTACTCGCGGTAGGCCCGAAGCCAGCGCTCGTAGGCTCCCCCGGTCTCGGAGTGGAAGAGGTCCCCGACGAGGACCAGGCTCGCCTCCCCGGCGGCGAGGAGGGCGGCGAGGGTGGGGCCCTCGCCAGCCTCGGGGGAGCCCGACCAAGGCCGGCCTAGGGGCGGCTTCCAGGCCAGGGCCGCCGCCAGGAAGGCGGGCCTGGCGTGGATGTCGGGCATGACGACCGTTGGCGAGGGCGGCAGGAGGAGGAGTCCCCCCGGCCTGCCCGAGGAGTCCCGGGGCCTCAGGCTTTCGTCCTCGGCCTCCAGCGCGGCGACTGCGGCCTCGATATCCTTCGATAGCTCCCGCCTGGGAGGCAGGGCCCGGGAGGCGGCTAGCCCGCGGACCCTGGCGAGGAAAGCCTCGGGGTCCGCCTTCCGCCGCGGGCGGCCCGACCCGAAGAGGGGCGGCATCGGGGCCGCCTACTCCTCGGCCGAGATCTTGGCGATCCAGGCCTTGGCCGCCGGGTCCTCGGGATCGATCTCGAGGGCGGCGCGGAAGAAGCCCACGGCCTCCCGCGGCCGATCCTGGCGGGCCGCGAGGGCGCCGAGGTTCACGATGACCTTCACGTTCTCGGGCTCGATGCTCAGCGCGCGCTCCAGGGCCTTCCGCGCCTCGACGAGGCGCCCCAGCTCCAGGAGGCAGATCGAGAGCTCGTTGAGGGCGTCGGCCCCCTCGGCCCCGAGGGCCAGGGCCTTCTCGAAGGCCTCGCGGCCCTCCTCCCAGCGGCCGAGCCTGCGGTTGGCCCAGCCTACGAGGAACCAGCCGTTCCACACCTTGGGGTGTCGGCCGATGAACTCCCGGGCCTTCGCGAGACCCTTCTCTTCCTCCCCCAGCTTGATGAAGTCGAAGGCCTCCTTGAAGAGGTTGTCGAGGTAGCCTTGCTCCCCGAGCTTGCGGAGGACCTCCTTGGCCTTGGCGATCTTGTCCTCGTCGTCGGCGACCTTGACGTAGGTCTCGAGGAGGGAGGCCGCGCGCTCGAAGTTGCGCCTGCGGAGGAAGAAGAAGGCGGCGTTGAAGAAGGCCGGAGGGAAAGGAGGCTCGAGGGCGAGGAGGCGCTTGTAGGCGTCGAAGGCCCGGCTCTCCATCTCATCGGCCAGGGCCGCGCGCTCCGACTGCTCGTAGAGCTCCGCCCGGTCCTCCGAGAGGATGGCCAGGTCGAGGAGGGGCTCGGGCGCCTCGGGGAAGAGGCCCGCGAGGGCGAGGAAAATTTCCTCGGCGATCTCCCAATCCTTGTTCCGGGCCTTGGCGATCCCCGCCTCCGAGAGCTCGGCGAGGATGTCGGGCTTCACCGCCTTCACGAAGGAGCGGTAGTAGTCGGCGTGCTCGTGGTCCGGCTGCCAAGCCAGGAGCCGCAGCATGCCCGCGACCAGGGCCTCGGGGGTCAGGGCCCGGGGATCGAAGCGATCCGGGGAGACCGCCGAGCCCCCCGAGGCGAGGGGCGTCGTCTCCACGGGCAGCGGGATGGCGGGATCGGGCGTGAAGGAGCCGAGGCTCCTCGCGAGGGGCTGGGGCAGCTCGATGAACACGAGCCGCTTGAGGGCCGCGGGGCCCGAGCCCTGGGCTTCGGCGGCGTTGGACTCTCTCATGGCAATCTCCTACTCGGACTTTGCGCCCTGCTCGCCGGGGACGGGCTTGGTCTCGGGCCTCGACTCCTGGCCCCGGGCCTGCCCCTGGCCGGCGGCCGGGGCCGCCGCGTCCTCGTTGCGGGGCTGCCGCACCTGGCTCAGGTAGTCGTTGATGTGCATCTTGAAGGTCATGGGCACCGCCGCCTCGTCGAAGTGGATGGCCACCGCCGTGAGGTCCTTGCGGCCCTCGACGTCCTCGTAGCGGACGATCGTGCCCCGGATGTCCAGGCTCTCCCTCGGCTCGTCGAGCTCGATCCTGAGGAGGCACTCCTTGTTAACGAGGAACTTGGCGAGCCCGACGATGATGGCCTTGGCCCCGGAGAAGGACAGGTCCCGGAGGATGCACTTCCGCGGCACCCCCTGGACGAAGATGAAGCTGTCCTTCGACACGAGGCAGAGCCGGCGCATGGCGTCGGGGTTGAGGAGTATCCGCTCGTCCCGCCTCCGGGCCGCGTTCATGTTGGCCTCGAGGAGGCGGCCCATGATGTCGATGAAGTCGTCGGGCGGGCGCTGGGTATACTGGAGGCTGATGGACTGCAGGTCGCCGGAGGCGCTCTGGCTGTACTTGGAGTAGCCCAGGACTTTGGCCCCGATGAAGAAGCTCACCGGGTCGGTCTTGTCCAAGGACTTGAAGCTGAAGCGGAGGCTGACGAGATTGTTCGCCTTGGAGACCCTGGCGCTCAAATCCTGCTTGGCGCTGGCGATGACCTTCGCCCCCGAGAAGGAGCTCGAGTAGATCACGCAGGGCCACTGCTCGCCGATGCACTTGAGGAAGACTCCGCGGGTATCGAGGCCGGTGGATTTGATTATTTCTTTTGTATATGTGACGTCTATGGACTTGTAGAGTTCATACCACTTCGCGATCTGTTGACTCGTAGGTATCGCCATAACTGATATTTATAATATCCGTCGCGGTGCCACAGGTCAATCGAAACGGGGCGATAAGCGGCCCCCAGAGGGGCCCGGGAGGAGCCCCCGCGGGGTTCCCAGAGGGGATCCGGGGGGCGCCGTCGCGACTCAGGCTCCTCCGGCCGGGGAGGGAAAACCGCCCTCATTCCTTCCAGGGAAAGAACATGCCCTTGAGAGTCCTCTTGCCCACCAGCTCCTGGTCCTCGGCGAGGAGCTCGTCCCAGGGGATCTCGCTCCGCTTCCCCTCGGGGTGGGCCTCCAGCCAGTCGTACTTGTAGAGCCTCTCCCGCAGGGCGACGTTCTGCGCCAGCGCGATCCCGGCGAAGCCCGGGAGGAGGAAGGCGAGGAAGAAGGAGATGGCGAGGTTGGCCAGGGTGTACACGAGGAGGAAGACCGAGAAGGCGGGATTGTCGAAGAAGAGGATGAAGCTCTTCCGGAGGTTCTTGCGCATTCCCCCGCCCAGCCGGGCCCTGAGGGGGAGGTAGTACTGGAGAGCCAGGATCAGGATGAGGGTGCACCAGAAGACCACCCCGGCGGCCAGGGCGCCCAGCATGCCGCCGACGTTGAGGTAGAAAGGCAGCCCCACCGTGAGGATGAAGTAGCAGGCCACCGCCAGGGCCCCCACCTGGAGCCCGGGGGCGAGGCCCCGCTTCAGGCAGCCGCCCAGGTCCGCGGCGTGGAAGCTGCCGAAGTCGGCGACCCCCGAGAGGGCGTGGACGCAGGCGGAGTGCCAGACCGAGGCCGCGGCCAGGGCGACGGCAGCCAGGGCCGCCGCGACAGGCCCCGGGACGCCGAGGGAGCCCGGGATCACGATGCCCACCGCCGCCGCGGCCACGAACCCGAGGTTGAGGAGGATGAGGGCGAAGAGGTGGTCCCAGCCGTCGAAGAAGCTCTTCTTGATAAAGAAGCCTATCATGATCTGGGGTATAGCGGATTATTGACACGAAGGCAAGCACGCCACTATGGTTGCCCTGCGCTGTCCGACGCCGGGCGGCCCGGGCGAGAGCCCCTAGTCCTATTCCGGGAGGCATGCCATGGTGGAGCAGGGCCCGTATTCCTTCCCCCTCGAGAACTACATGAGCCGCGAGAAGTTCGAGAGGATAAAGGCCGCCGCGAAAGGCGTGGAGACGCCCTTCCTCCTCGTGGACCTCGGAGTCATCCGGGCCAACTACGAAGCCCTCAGGACCGCGCTGCCCTTCGCCAAGATCTACTACGCGGCCAAGGCCAACCCCATGACCGAAGTCATCGCGGCCCTCCGGGACCTCGGATCCTCGTTCGACGTGGCCACCCGCTACGAGCTCGACCAGCTCCTGGCCCTCGGCATCTCCCCGGAG
>Ga0268360_1003284_pt1 | contig 10537 bp, 8 predicted proteins | sample BioMet11_FD_192465 | JGI IMG/M metagenome (GOLD analysis project Ga0268360, IMG submission 192465) | Sewage microbial communities from Oakland, California, United States - Biofuel 11 (Illumina Assembly) | ecosystem: Engineered > Wastewater > Sewage > Unclassified | place: USA: California... | reverse complement strand
GATTTCTCCCAAATATATTTGAGAATTCGACAGTAACGTTGTATAATACGAATATCCAAATTTAGGAGGATGCCTATGTCAGTTAGCTATAAAAAGCTGTGGAAACTGCTTAGTTCTCATTCACAAAGATGGGTATGAATCGCTGATCACTATCCTTGTCAGTCAATGACAGTTCCCAGAGCATGAAATAACCGGCTTCATTCGGGAAATTCTTTATGCCCACAGAAAGAAGCGGCGAAAGCCGATCCTGAACAATCTCTGTATTTAAGTGCTGTGTCACTCTCGAATCGTTAATGCCCACTCTGTCGATCAGCGTCATCTCTTTGCCTTGCCAACTGTCATAATACGAAAGCAGTTTTTTCAGCGCAGTCTCAACATCAAAATCCGATTCTTGTCCAACGAGTTTTGTAAGGTCCTTTTCTTCGCGGATCACGTCCTTGTATTTTTGTGCGTTTGCAACCTGCTGTTTCATTTCGGATTCGACGGGGTAGATGGATTCCTTGATTTTAGACGGATGGCCGATGGAGCTCATATAGACATCCGTGAAATCACATTCAGCAACTTCGCTGTCCAGCACGTCCGAATATTTATCGACGCCCATCTCTTTCAAGATGACAGATAGCTTTTCCTCAAGGACCTGTCTTACCCTGTTTTCTACAGTATCTTCAATAATAAAATTGTAAATATGTACATCGCGTTTCTGACCAATACGGTCCGCACGCCCGCACCGCTGCTCAATCTTCATTGGGTTCCAGGGAAGATCATAATTGATGATTATATTGCTGAATTGAAGGTTTAAGCCTTCACCGCCAGCATCAGTCGAAATAAATATGTTTGCGCGGTCGCGGAAATCCTGAAGTGCTATATTGCGCTCATCAATGCTCATACTGCCATTTAAGACAGATACCGCATAACCACGTCCAATCAGGATGTTTTGCAGGTATTCCTGTGTCGCAACGAACTCTGTAAAAACGATGATTTTTTGATTTGAGTCTTCGCTCAATATGCTGTCAATGGTGTCCAACAATGCTTATGCCAGAAGCAACCATTGACGAATACCACCGCATGGTATTTAGGCAAAACAATATCGGGGCATCCAGGCAATTTTCTTACATTTTTGCGGTAACGAAACCCTTGCGCAAACAGATACTTTCGGACAATTTCTTCGGGCTTGGAATCCTTACTGCGAATATGAGACATGTTTTTGCTTCGTACTTCTTTTGAATGATTGTCAGCCATTATCCTCAGCTTCCTGATTGAGTCCCTTTGAAAGAATTTGCGCGAGCTTCTTTGCTATTGATTTTGCCATGATCGGAGGCACTGCATTCCCAACCTGCTGGTACTGGCTATCTTTGGTTCCGCAGAAAACGAAGCTGTCGGGAAAGGTCTGAAGACGTGCGGCTTCTCGAACACTGATCGCCCTGTTCTGCGTAGGGTGTATCCACATTGATTTTCGCACATTTACAACCGTGCCGCTGGGTTCATCATAGTTTAGACGAAGGTAAATTGTGTTTTGCGTTCGGTTGGCATCTGTATAGGTATTTGTTTTTAGCGCATCATCTAACGAGTGAAAGTTCTGGCCTTGTTGGATCGCAAGAAACCGTTCCATGGCTACATCCGTTGTTTTGGTAATAATGTGATTGTAAAGAATTTCAGCGTTTCTCAATGAGGCACCAAGTTCGCCTATGTCTGCCTTTGGGACAACTGGCGTTCCATCATCGTCACCAATATCAGAGATTGGAGGGACATCCTCAAGATCAGAAATTGCGTCACGGACTGTCCGATATTGATCCTCGTCGAAGCGGCCTTGCGGAAGGGCAATTTTGGAGGATATGCTCTTTTTAATGCCGGCGACGACAAATCGCATTCTTTTCTGCGGCGCTCCATAGTCAGCGGCACACAGCACTTTGCTTGTGATAACATATCCATTTTCGTCTGATTCAAGAATGGCCTTCAAATAATCAAAAACCGCGAATGAGTTCAGCCGTACATTTAAACCATTTTGGGTGTCATATTCTTCAACAAGTAGGTCGTTGTCGAGAATTTCCAGCGCCCGTTTCAGCATTCGCTGAAGCATTATGGCAGGCGTTAAGGAGGCAATAAAATCCTCTAAACTTAGGTCGCCGGAATAAAAGCTCAGAAGCGAAGAAAACGCTTTTTCACTTGTGGTTTGTATGTGCCTCTCAGATGTGGTTTTGCCTGGCACAGGAGTAATCTTTAACAATTTCTTTTTATGCTTTTCTAATGAACTGGATAATTTCTTGGGGTTTTTTGCTGTTTTATAAATTACGTTCAGCATGGAATACAGCAAGTCGGGCCAAAGATCTTTCTGGATTTCTCCAGCATCTGTAACAAGCACTTCCGCACCATCGAACAGGTATTCCTTGTCAAGCAAATGGATTTCAGCTTTTTTTACAGGAATACTGAATCGCTCAACATCTTCCGTGTCAGTCTTTTCCATATAGAAGCGGTGAACGTCTGACTTCAACATACTGACATTTTCCATCACGAAGGCCTTCGGCTGAAGCTCAACGATTGCTCTGATATATTGCTTGACAAGCATATTGTTTTTACTGATTGCGCTGTTGTGCTGCCTATTGGCATTAGAAAATCCCTGGCATGGTGGGCCACCGATAACAACGTCAAATTTCCCAAACTCCTTTTCAATTTTGTGGTAGTCTGCCGTGCAGACATCACTGAAAAGTTTGACATCAGGATGATTTTTTTGATATGTTTCCTGCATTTTGGGATTGTTTTCAAATGCAACTTTTATTTCGTATTTTTGAGTTTGCTCAAAGCCGAGGCTCAGACCGCCAGCACCCGCAAACAGGTCGATTACTGAAAACTTGTCCATAAATTCTGTTCTACTTCCATCGTTTTTTCTGTCAAGGTGCCTTTAATTATATACTATTTCAGCCTTTCAGGGAAGCCCTCGCTGACCGCCTTTTCGCGTAGATTCAACAAAGATTTGCACTGGTTCTCATCAGGGAACATTCCGGCCGACATCCTTGTGGCCGGCCATAATGCTCGCTGTTCTGGTTCGGATGCCAAATGGTGTGTCTGAAGCCACTGCTTGAGTTTCTTCCAGTAAAGTTCGCCAAGCTCCAAAACTGTTGTTTGAGCATCAATAGTGTTTTCCAGTTTTCGGATTTTTCTTGCATCTTTTGCAATCTGTGCTTTTTCAGATCTATCTAATAGAGCTGATTCGAACCCGCTTACTGGTTTTATCGGCAATTCCTTGACCCGATCCCAGCACGCAGCCTGCTTGCACCATTGAGTCACGTTTTCAACCGGGCGCGAGTCGGACGTAATGCAGCAATATACCTGCTCGGTTATTGCTTCCATTTGTGCCAGCAAAGCATCAGAACATTTCTGGTGAAGCCATATATACTGAAGATCAAGAACGGAGCCTGGGTACCACGAGGGAATCAAATGGTGCAATAAGGCAACAGAGTATGCAACAATATTTGCCTTATAGCCTTTCTCATACCAGGATTGTTTTGGAATCATTTTGTCAACGAATTTATAAAGAATGACCAGGGCGATGGCTTCCTGGAAGTAATTGTCGTTGAAGTCATCTCGCTTGGATTCCCACTGAGCCTCTGTCCTTTTGGCAAACTCGCCGAAGTTTGTTTCAGCACCTTTGCTGACGACATGAGGATATTCGTCCCATGCGCTTAATACCTTTGCAAGATCAGTTTTTGTAACGACCTGATCTTTCGGGTTCTGAGTTTCAAACTTCTTTTGTTCCGCCTTTGTCATATGCATTGTTGCTTGAATGTACTGACCTCTTGCACGTTCATAGAACCAATGAGTTTCATGCTGCGCGCCATCTTTGGCGGGTGCAAATTTTCTTCTCGAAATCTGTTCAAGCCTTACATGATATTCATGTGTCGAGAAAAAGTCGGCTGGATTGATTTTGTTTTGGCTGTTTGCGCTTTTTGAAATAAGCGGCACTATGGTGGCAGCAACATCAGGATTGACTTTTGTGAGTTTCATCAGAACGGATATCTTTGATAGGTCTGCTCCATTTGTCCTGCGCGCGGCAGATAAAGTTGCTGTGGTTTGACCGCCGTTTACTATCTGAAGATCCTTCGCAAAAAGCAGTCTGCCGTCTTTCACGATTGCGTCCGTAGCTGTTGCAGAAAGTCCATTGTTATACACGAAAAAGCGATCTGGTTCATTCAAAACAGTATTCCGAATATCTTTATTTACTCCGCGTTTTCCCAAAAACGAACGGACATTGCCTTCCAGAAGGCGGCTTTTATAGTCATCATATAGATCGGCGATAACATTTCCCGGTACAGTGCAGAGATAACTAACACACTCAGCACTTTCACTTGCTACATTGGCGGACAAACAGGGAATTCCACCGTCAATATATTGCTGAAAATCAATTTCGATTTCCTCATGTCCATCGCCGGCACCAAAAATGCGATGAAAGCGAGGCATATCCCAAATTCGATATTCCACTTCAATCCCGAGAATAGGCTCAGCAGAAAGAACATTCGTGCGCTTTCTTGCTACCTGCTTCCCACGGGGTTTCTGCGGGGAGTCAGTCAATACAGCCCGTTCACTTAACGACATATCAGTAAGCAGGATTATCACAAATTTTGAAATATACTGGGCCTGTTCATGGATGTATGACGCAAGGTCATATGCGGACGTGCTCATTTCAATTTTCTGCTCCAGGTCGTGCTCCAGCGAATTTGATGCAAAAGCGCGGCAACGTTCAAGATCTGTTCGTGCATCACTGCCTTGCAGAACTTCAGTATCATCATTTCCAGAATAATCTGCAACAAGAAGAAAAAATGTTCCGTCATAGTCGTCAAATGCGTACCCATCTACGCGGAGGTTGGCATTTCTGAATCCAGAGCCTTGGAAATAGCATGGAGTATATTCAGGAAGAACGTCCCCTTCGAATAGCTTTAATGCACATATCTTTACAAAGCTTGCGACTGTGCCATTAGCCTCGCTTTCTTCTGTGGCTCTGGTATCTTCGAGAAAGTCTTTTCTGTATTCTTCAAAACTCTGCATCATTCACTCCTATTCCGCACGCCACGTTTGAATAGCTGGAATGCTTAGTATGTACTCTCCGCCGGCAATGCCGCCAGGCAGCTCACTCCGCCGGATTCTTGGAAAATCATTTTCAACTTGATAGGATTCGAAACGGCAAACTGCGTAGGTATCGTTTGCGGCTTCATCAGAGTCTTTGTAGCCGTTGAGGGTTAGCCTCACATGAAATAGGGACAGGGCATAGTCATCTTCATGCAGCAGATCATCAATGGTCTGTACAAGAGAGTTCAATGTGATGGCCTGGGAATCTGACGCCGATGCCTTTTCCAATCTGCAGATGATTAGCTTTCCGGGTTTATCGATATCGAGCTGGTCGAAAGATGAGATGGAGATGTTGTCTTTGTTCAGCGGCGCAGTCTTTACTTCAATCCATTTGTTTTCATATTCAAAATCCCGATCTGCATGTAGGGGGCCGACCCATCCAATTACGGAATGGGCACTTCCATATGCAGGAATGCAGATGGTTTTCAGAACAGACAGTTCGCCGATTAAGCCCCGGACAACCAAATCAGACATTTTTGAATTACTACCAGAAGCAAAAAGAAGCTGCCACATAGAAAAGCACTTGATTGCCAACTGGATGCCGCTGTGCTTGTCGAGTGCGCAGCGGGAGCTCTCCATAATGTCCCAGCAGAGAGAAACAAAAGTTTCTTTAAGCGCTTGATTCACTAATGTAAAACAAATTGCAAATTGACCGTCGCTTCTTTGGTTGCACGCAACGGTAACTTGCTGACTTGACCCCGGAAGTTCTGCGGCCGCGTCGGTGAGGAGCATCAGCTGCATGCAGGCCTTTTCATCAAAGCCAATAAACAAGTCTAATGGATGTGTTGGGTCTGCGCGCCTTGCAATCGAGCTCCCCGGCTGAGGCGTTATTGCAGACCAGACAGCTTTAATTTTCTCCGTCGATATCATCAAGCTGATCCTCCTCGATTTCATCGGTGAGATACTGCTGCTGTTCCACCATGTTTATATAATAGACCGCATAAACGGGTTCCGAATCAGCAAGCATAGGAAAGCCTATTCCATATCCCACCATGAGTTCGTTTTCATATCCTCTTGGCTTGTCCTTAATATCTTTCTCAAAGTTGGGTTTAAGATAGTGGATAATAAGGATTGGCTTTCTGCCCTTGATCAGGTAAGCCCTATCAGGAATGCTCATCTGTTCTAACTTGTCAGCAGCATTATCACCGTATTTCAGCTCATATTCCGCTCGCTTTGATTCTCTGAAATCGGATTCAGCTTTCATACGTTCTTTTTCAGTGAGCCCATGTTTGGTGAGACCCATGGTGCCGATCCTCATCTTGCTGCCGTAGGAGCTTAAGCACCCAGATTCTTTTGAAAGCGGCCTCGGAAATGGGCATATTTTATTCCCATCTATACTGAAGGCTGCTTTCGCTTTACTGCTCGGCACAAGTACATCCCACTTTTCAAAGCATGCATTCTTGCTGATGTAGGATGACAATGCCTGCCCATCTGCTTCCATATTCAGAGGATGGTTTTTATACTTCTTGAGATAGTCGCAGATATAATCACGAGGCACATCAGTCCAGAAAAGCGGCTGGTTCCCAGACCCTGTCGGCTGGCCGCAGTTCTGCACAAGAGTATGGATGAATTCATCTGTGCGCTGCTTATTTGTACGAATATCTTCTATTTCGGAGCGGAACCTGGGAGTTTCAAAAAACCGGCCATCCAAAGTAATCCAGCACTCTATCCGATCAGAGTGCTTCATTTTGTTTCTGGCAGTAATAATAAGTGCAGTAGGATGTGCGCGTACTTTCAGGCCAAATTCTTTTGGCGTAGCACCCAACCGATTCATTCGGGAAATCTCTTCGCGCAGCTCATTTGATGCTTGTGTAATGTGTGCATACCAGCCAATTGCGTCATCAGGCATCCAGATCCTGAATAGTTTTTCATAGCCGCTGCGATAACCAAACCAGCGGCCCATCTGCATGAGAGTGTCGTACATTTGAGAGTTTCTGTGAAAATAGCTGACAACCAGCCCCTCCAAGGTGAGTCCACGGGACAGGCTCAATCCACCAATAGCAATCACGCGCAGGCCATCTTCCCCATACAAGGCATAGTCCAGCATCTTAGTACTGCTTTTTTGGTTTATCGTCCGTACTTCAATAGGGCTGACGGCGCTGAGCAACCATTTTTGCTGAACTTCCTCCCATTCGATGCCGAGATCGCTATAGAACGGATTCCTGGGGTTGTTCCACGTTTCTCTCAGCTTTGAAATCGAATCATTTTTGCAGGCTTCCGCCTCGCTGAGCATACAGTAATTTTTAATATCCCGGATGGTTTCATAGCGCCACTGATCAACGAGTTCCGAAATACGGTTCTGAACCTTAACGAATCTGCTCACATTAATCAGCATGGATCTATGCGAGGAAACATCGCCGTTAATATCTCGTACTACATTGGCCAGGAAGAAATAACGAAGGGCCTCATTCAAACTTTCCGGCAAGGTGGGGATGGGTATATCTTGCTTATGCCCATATGGGAAGAAAGCGCCTGCATCATCTATGGTGACAAGAGCCTTGTCATATGCGGCTTCGTCCCCAAACACCTCATTGCCGCCGATATAATTGGTCGGTGCATCGAGGGCGTAGATATAATCTGAGGGGAATAGGTCATCATTTTCCATATCTTCAGTCTTTTCAGGGAGAATAAATATATTTGCAAAGGGAGTTGCCGTTACTCCGATATAAGAACTCTCCAAGAAAAGGCCGAGGAGATTCCGAATGTGTTTGTTTATGGTTGTCGGGTCGTTGTCTGCTCGGGTATTAATCGAGGCATTATCAGCCTCATCATCAATTAAAAGCAGAGGGAGATCAATTTGCCCGTTCTGATTCGCGTTGTAGTCTTCCAGCCATGTAATCAGATTCTCAAGAGTTTTTGCATTTTTCTTAAGAACAAATACAACAGGCTCATTGCTCATATTGTGGAGGCTTGCGTTCATGCTGCGGACCATAGCGGTCTTGAAATCACTTGATTCGGTTGTGAACCCTGTTGCAAAACGCGCAGCGTCCCTTAAACCAACACCTTTTCTGATAGTACGGCTGTCCCTTTGCAAATATGCCTTACTGCTTCGGCCAATAAAACCTTCGTCGACACGTTCCTGAGTCTGCCGCCGCAGGCTCTCCACGGTACCAGTCAGCAGGATGATTACTTTGTAACCCACATCTGCGGCTTTGTTCATGATGGCAATATAATTTGCCGTTTTTCCGGACTGAACATCACCAATAATCAGGCCGCGCCTATGGAGGACGCCTTTTGCTGTTGGGTCGCCTGCCAGATCGACAATCTTGTCAGACACCTTATCAATTGATGCGATAATGCCAGATGAGCGCATCATATCCTGCTCCAGGTACAGTGCATATCTATTCCAGTAGTAGAAATTGATTTGATCCTTCCGAGCGTTCAGCCAAGGTTCGTATTCTTTTTCGATTACGACACCAGTGTCCATGGCAACATCCAAAGCAGACTGGAGCTTTTTGATAACACTCTCGGCCTCTTCATCCGTAACCCGCATCATCTTTCGAACCATTTCGCAGGCGTCCTGAAGCTCTGCCTCTGTGGGAGCGCGATTTACGACTTTTGACCCGATGCACGTGCGGACGAGTTTTTCAAATAAGCTGATATCACTCATTTTCAGAACCTAATTCCTTTCTCAGCATTTCAACAATGCTCTTATAGTTACAGAATGGATCCGTCTGCATTAGCACTTGGATCAAAGCATCTCGCTCCGGACTGTCTGATATGTTTTCAAGATACATGCTAATTTGTGCTGCAGCTTCTTTTTCGGCTTCCTTTTCTTTTCGCACATTAACACGTTCTTCATTGTTTAAGTCCACATAGAGTTGATTTAATGGCAGATTTTCTTCTGCAAGTTTTAAATAATTCTCGAGCAGCCATTTTTGCTCACTGTCAAGAGATTCGGTCAGGACATCAAGAAACGCGTGATCTCGGTTGAGATTATAAACGATTCCCTCACGCGTTCTCGTTTTTGTCCACAAGTGGCTTCCATTATCACCGACCTCTTTTTTTCCTCGGAATGTCCATGTCCTTTTACTGCCCTCAGAGATTCTTTCCACAATCCTGGATAAATTGTTCTTTATGACATCCGGGGGGATAGCAGAAGATTTCCTAATATCGAGTGTCCACAAATGATCGAGAGAATTTGGAATGTCAACTCGAATTCGCGCCAGTTTTGAAAGCTCGTCCTTTCTGTGCATCCGGAACCAGGTTCCCCACACAAGCAAGCGTTTATTTCTATATATGTAAAAACCCTGATCTTTTGTTAACCCCTCACTGCCTCCAAGTGCATTTTTCTCCTGTTGAGTCATATTGCTTATATGCGGCAGCATAAAAGCGGAGACATACACAGGGTGCCCCTCAATTAGGAATTTCTCGTCATCCTGAAAAGAAAGGCTTCTTCCGATAAGAAAAGGATCTTTTGGTGCGATTTCCAATCCGTTCAGCCGTATAGGTAATTTAATGATGCCGGATTCCCCTGCAAGATAACGATGAAAAACGAGCGCCAGATGTTCCCGAACGTAGTCCATCTGCTTATTCATGAGTTTCTCAGGTGCGGCAGTTCCGCCCAGCATCCTATCGAGCTTTTCCCAAACGATCAGCGTCCCGTGCGGCAGCTTTTTCAACGCATCAAATTGTGGGACTTGCTTGATTTCCTGATCCTCTAATTCCAATAACGCCCATGTCCCGCGCTGGTAAATTTCATCCAAGTCCCAACGCCTGGCATAAAGGGAATTCTTCTGTTTCGTTAAAACAGTAAGACACCGGCATTGAGATAGTGATGCAGTTTTTAAACCTAAACCGAAACGCCCAAGATCCTGTTCACTGCGAACGTTGAGAGAACTCTGGCTCCCATAGCGCATGGCATCATCTATTTCTCGCTCGTTCATTCCGGATCCATTGTCAAGTATGGTTACATACGGAACTGCACTGTACGGTGAGAATCGAATATCAACATTGTCTGCACCAGCGGCTATGCTGTTGTCGATTATATCTGCGATTGCAGCCTCCAAGCTGTACCCCATTGCCCGTGTTGATTCCATCAGGACAGGAGCGAAAGGGGGTGTATCTTTTATAATCATGCCTGCCTCCATGCTACACATAGTCGGCAACAGTAATATCGCCGCATAGTAAATGTTAATTCCGTCATAGGATACTGTCACTTTTTATTCAGTTACAGCATATCACCAGTGCTGTACAATAAACAGGACTTTAATCTTGAGCTTTTAAGTTGACTTTCCTTGCATCCCCTGGCTTCTCGGCGTCCCTGGGAATAGCCCAGGCTTTGCCGAACTTGGTAAGGCCGGGGATACGGCTCTCGTTGCAGAGAACCTGCACGCGGCGGCGGGTGATGCCCCATTTTGCGGCGGCTTCGGCGATTAAAATGTAATCCATCATTCACCTCATATGCGCATATAAAAAG
>Ga0268360_1003272_pt1 | contig 10564 bp, 9 predicted proteins | sample BioMet11_FD_192465 | JGI IMG/M metagenome (GOLD analysis project Ga0268360, IMG submission 192465) | Sewage microbial communities from Oakland, California, United States - Biofuel 11 (Illumina Assembly) | ecosystem: Engineered > Wastewater > Sewage > Unclassified | place: USA: California... | reverse complement strand
CCATTGGATTTTCATATCCATCTTCATTAGTGCAATTTCTTTTTTCTGTTCATCAGTTAGCATTTCCCAAATTTCAGGCATCGAGCCGCAATGATGCATATGACTTTGCCCCATCATTCCTTCGTGCATGTTTAATTACCCCCTTTCTATAACATTGATTTCTCTGGCACCTACTGTTATTAAGCAAAGACTCATAAATCAGGAAAAAGCCTCTGGGTGTCATAAATAGATTATTACTGTTGACATATAATAACTAAAGAAATATAAATTAGAATCCAATAATGTATAGAATAAGACTATGAAAATGAAATGGTGGCAAAAGATATACTGACAATTCGATCTTTAGTTTGAAACTTAACCAGAGAGGTTGAGGATTAAGGTGCACTATAGCTTTTTTCTGTCATCCACAATAGGTACACTGATCGCAATGATACCGATTTCATTATGTTTTTGGTTTTGGGAAATCTATTTCAAAACAGTATAAATTATTGCTCTAAGATGAAAGATTAACTCAACCCGATCTGACAGCCGGACTTTATAGAGATACTTGATTTCTCAGGTTATATTTATTGAAGGAACGCAGTTCAGTGTTTATATGTGTCGTGGAAGTTAAGCTACAAGTTAACCAGTTTTAAATCTAATACAAATTTATCAGATGTTCTAAAACGATATCAAAAAAACGATTTAAGTTCTTTATGGCGACCTGCCGAATCTCGACCTTTTTATTATAAAAAATAATTTATTTTTATAAAATTAAAATTTTATTGTTTTGTACGATTTAAAGTGGAAATCTGAAGAGACCAGAAAATAATAAAAAGTCTCTCAATTTTATCTTATAATTATCTTATAATCTTGTAAGTATATTCATAGTTTCCGCCAGGCTTTCCGTCTTCATCTCCATCCAGAGCAATACCACGCTCATCCATTATGAATCCTGATCCGGTTTCGCTCCCAAGTAAAGTAATTGTTATTTTGGCACCTGATTCGTCCATAGGATATTCGCCATAAGGGCGGAACATTAGCATTCTGGACCCTATGTCCAGTAATCCGTCCACAGGCTCGTTTGATGCAGAACTTCTAACTATTACGGTTTCTTTCGTAATGGTTGCATTGTTCATAGGCTTATCGAACTCGACCCAGATAGGGTGGTCATGCCTGAAAGCAAAGGTTTGTCTGTCAGGATAGATGGATTTTACCTTTGGAGGAATTTGTCTGTGCTTGAAAGAAGTGGAAAAAGATTTAAAAGCTCCTGGAATAACTCTGTTGCAGCACATATGTTTTTTAATGGCATGTATAATGGCAGCTCCTGCAAGTACACCCATCAGGATTTTACACCATTTATTTATTTTGTGCAGGTCTACCCTCCTCCAGGCTCATTCCACTTCGATTCTATGCTTTCTTTTTTTAGCAGCATGCCTTTTAACAGCGTATAAGAGTGTTGTACCTGCCAGAACACCAAGAATTATTTTGCCCATTTTCATTGAAGGTCTCCCCTTACCTTTTTCCGCTTCTTCTGCTTCACTAAGCATTATTTCTTCCGGCTCAAATTCGGCTTCTACTTCCTTTTCAAGCCTTTCTGACCGGAGTTTATTCAGAAGATATGCGCCAAGGGCCAGCTTGGCATATTTACGTAATATTCCTTTCTTCCCTGGAGACCTGACTGACTTCATTTTCTTCATGATATATGCACTGAGCAATAGCTTACCATATTTGTTTACATATTTCAATATTGCACCCCCTCAATTTTTCCCTTACCGGATAGCCCCTTGCAATTTCGTCCGGAAAGGGGAGCAATGAATTTAATACTCCTGTAAGTATCCTATGGCTCGCATATTATTTAACGGCAACTATATAAGACATTCAATAATTTTTAACTGAGTGCCGGCTTGTGGGGATGTTAGATTCCCGGCTAAAAAAACCGAAAACTATTGGTAATGGTGCAGCAATCCCCGCATTAAATAACTGTCTTCAAGACTCTAAAGAGAAAAAGAATCTTTAGAAATAGTAACGAAGACCGAATTTTTATGGATTTAATGGTAGATAACTTCACTAATTTGCCAGAATATGTGATAAATTATTACAAAAATACCATAGACTTGAACATGAAACATAGTACCAAATTCAAAATATTGGTATGTCGTGTGGGCTTTACTCATATCAATATCAATATCAAAATTCAACAATTGATATAAGTTATCCATAATCGTTATTATTAGGACTAATTTTAGACATAATTAGTGATTGTGCGGTCTATTTATATCGTTTTTATTCTATTTTTGAAAAGTGAGTTATAACTCTGAAAAAAGGGAAAACAAAGTCAGAAATACTGAATATGGAAGAAATTCACTGGAAAATATTGAGTTTCATGGGAGAGGAATATGAAAATATATATCTCTAGTTGCGTTAACCTGCCGAATTCAGGATATATGAATCCAGGTAAATAGTTCTTTTTCAATCCGATGGCGTGTAAAAATATAAAACTTAAAATGTATTGGGCTGGAAATGTACAGAGAGCTAAAAAGCATCTGATATAAAGAAGAAAATAATAATAAAACAATCAATAAAACAATCAATAAGACAATCAATAAGACAATCAATAAAACAATCAATAAAACAATCAATACAATCAATAAGACAATCAATAAAACCAAAAAGGTAAAATCAGATAATAAATGCAAAAATATAATGAATAATGCAAAAATATAATGTAAAAATCGTCAATTACGGCTTTTTTGAATTAAAAAAGGCCGAGTCCAAATAGAAAGAAAGTTCCAAATAATAAAGAAAATTTTTAATTAGGCTAAATTTTTAATAAAGTGAATAATTTTGAATAAAGCGGAAAAGATCGAATAAAATTGAAATAAATAGCCAGAAGGGGTATCCAGAAATATGGCAGTAAAACTTGAACAGCGTTTAACTGAACTCAGGGCAGAATACGAATCCGGACAGAAAATCCTCAAAGACATCGAATTAAAGCTTGCAGAACTTGAAGACCGGAAACAAAATCTGAAAGAGACTCTCCTTCGTATTAGCGGGGCAATTGACTTGCTCGAAGAGGTGCTGGAAGAAAAAGAAAATGCGGAAGTGCCAGAAACCAGGGCAGAACCCGTCAATGTCACAGGAAACGTGGAAGTTCCGAATGTTATAAGACAGCCCCTTGAAAAAGCTATTAAAGTTCTGGAAGAAGCAGGGCTTACCGTGGGAGAGATTGTCGAGCAAAAAGGAATTCTTCCCATAGGGGTTACGGCAGGAGATATCCTCAGGCAGGAACCGAAACCAGGCACCCAGTCTCCGGCAGGATCATCTGTAAAACTTGTAGTTGCGGTAAAAGGTAAGCTTTTACCACTTGATCGAAACTCACTGTGCGACGCTTTTTCCGACCGTAGCTAAAAAAGGAAAAGGAGGGATTAAAACGGAGGCTTACTCTTCCAGAATAAATATTTCCCTGAACGAACTTCGGAAACATTGCAGGGCAGCAATTTCAGCCTTTTCTGCGCTTGAGCATTCCGGGAGTCATGCATCCCAGAGGCTCTGCCTGGAAAAATTCCTCCACGAATGCCAGGGCGCTTCAATGGTCTTATGGGACAAAAATGATAGAAAACTCGGGAAATACCTCAGATCTGTGCTTTCGGTCTCTAATAGTTCCCCTCTTTCTCCAGCAGCTTTTTCCGGGCTGAAAGCAGCGATTAAAGGAATAGAGAAAGAGAAGACAGCAGGAGTAGGAAAAACTGAAGGAATAGAGAATACTGAAGGAATAGAGAATACTGAAGGAATAGAGAATACTGAAGGAATAGAGAATACTGAAGGAATAGAGAATACTGAAGGAATAGAGAATACTGACAGAACAGAAAAATCTGAGGATATAGAAAATAATGAAGAAATAAAAAAAGCTGGAGAAATAGAAAATAGTCCAGAAATTGAAAAGGCTTTCAGGAACAAAAAAAAGCAAGGCTTATCGGAAGAAGATCTCGATCAAGGAAAATCGACCTCTTTTCTATATAACACTGAAGCAAAAGAACTTACCTATCATGGAAACACCTACAAAATCCTGCCTCTTTTCCTGGCTGTAAGAGACATTTATGGCTCCTTGCCCCTTTTCGAAGAACTTCGTACCTGCGCTGAGCAGCTTGAGAAAGATCCCCAGGATGCTACAGCTCTCTTTCAGAAGGCCGTACTCATGTATAAGGCCAGGCGGTTTGAAACTGCCCTGCAGCTTAACGCAAAGGTGCTGAAAATTATTCCTGAAGACCACAGGGTCTGGTATAACAAAGGCGTCATTCTCTCGGAACTGGGCCTGCTTGAAGAAGCGATTGCGGCTTATGACAGGACAATTGAGCTTGAACCGTCTTTTGAAATTGCCTGGGACAACAAAGGAGTTGTGCTTGCAAGGCTTGGCAGGTTTGAAGAAGCCCTCGAAACCTACGATAAAATTCTTCGGAGATATCCAGAGTATGCTGAAGCCTGGGCAGGAAAAGGTTCCATACTTTCGGCCCTCGGCAGAGAAGACGAAGCCCTTGAAGCTTACAGTTCAGCTCTTCGAATAAGGCCTGAATACCTTGAGGCCCTTACTTCGACCGGAAGTTTGTTTTCCAGGCTAGGCAGGTACGAGGAAGCCCTGAAGGTTTACGATAAGGCGCTTCATCTCGCCCCTGAAGAGCCACGCCTCTGGGCGATAAGGGGTTTTGTCCTTTTGGAAATGGGTAAACAGAAAGAAGCACTTGAAAACTGTAATCGAGCCCTGGAATTGCAACCTGGCTTCGCTCCTGCGCTTGAGATAAAGGTGCAAATCCTTTCAGAAATCCAAAGACAGAAGGATAAAACCTTTAAGTAATTTCTTTTTGTATCCTCTTCAAATTCAATGGAGAATTTTCCAGCTCGAAAAATATGCAACAATTTTATCATACAGTTACAAAGTTTTAATGCATCGCCTGAGGTTGTTTTTCAGATTTGGTTAAATTTTTAAAATTTCAGTACATACATGAAATTTACTTTTACCCATACAATTTGAAGAGGATACTATTGTTCAGCTGCACGAGCTATCCCTGGCTTTACACTGGCAGATATACCTCTAAAACATCTGCAATGGCTTCAATGCTCATGCCTTTCATAGACATTTTTGGAGATAAATCAATAGTTTGCTCATCTTTGCGAAGATCGTGATAAAAAGTGCCGGTGTGGTCATTGAATACTTTACCGCACCGGTGTAAGATATCTCTGGTTTTTCCCACAACTTATTTAAATTCCATTTCCAGTAATATTGCCCTGGTTAATAAGACCATAGAGCTTTCAGTTTTTGTTCGGACAGGCAACGTCAAAAAATTGTGGTTTTGGACTTCTTTTTCTCATAATGTAAAAATATGAAGCTTAAATATAATACCAACCAAATATAAATAACCCTCGATCTTTAATTATCCATTTTATATTTTATCTCTTTTAGCCTTTGTTTTCCTACTTGAATAATTTCCATCAATTCCTGATACTCACTCAAGGAAATCAAGTTACCTGGGCAGAGAGTTTTTATCTTATTTCCGCCAGAATACAGAAAAACACCATTCCAGGCTGCAAAATGAGGGCCTGAAAGATACTCACAGGGCAGTTCCCACCTTGAGTCCACATTTTCAAAACCTTCAAAGCGATAAAAAGTAGTTCCGTTTTTCAAGATTTTTGTAAATTTTAAAAGTACATCAACCATGCTTTCATCCAATCTGCAGCTAACCAAGTTATGAAAAAGGAATAGAAAGTAATTTTGCCGCTTTTACGGCAATTTTTGAGGGATTTGTTAATCTTAACAGGGAAAGCACTTAAAGCATGAGTTCAGTTACTTTTTCCCCTTTTGCACTGGAAACGGTTACGGATATATCCTTGAATTTGGGTACTCCTGTACCTCCGGTTTCATCTGATACTAGCATGTTGGACCAGGGGCTTTTAGGCATATATGCGATTCCTTTGTGAGGAGTTTCGTATCCAGATTCCATAGCCTTTACCACAACTCTTCCAAAGGAATTTTTTAAAATTACTGTATCGCCTTTTTTCACATCCAGCTGTTTGAGGTCTGCATGGTCCAGCTTTATTACCGCCGACAGGTCTTTGTATTCGTTCCCAAAGCGGTTTTCGAGCATAGCCTTATCCTGAAAGATGTCCCTGTAAGTTATGACTTTGACTTTTATTTCGGGAGCTGCAAGAAAAGATCCGAAATCCATCAGAGTGCCTCCATTATTTTCTTGAGAATTACTTCCTCAGACGGGTGCTTTGTCTCAATAGCAGGCTCAAAGCTAACTTTAACCCTATCCATGCGTGTAGCACTTCCCCCTGCCTCTACTCCGTTTATTGCGGTATTCATGTAGATCTTTGCATGCTTTGAAGTCAGGGTTTCACAATGGTCCATAGAGATAACAGGAATCTCCAGCATGTTCTTTGCAATAGATCCGGGAAGGATTAAAAGCGGGTCCGAACCTATTACAAGGGCTGCATCCACAGTTTTTGCCTTAAGAGACTCAATAACTGAGTACTCAGGCCCATGCTTTACAGTTCCGTTTTCGAACTTTACACTGTTCACGTATCCGGTTTCTGCAAAGAGGTTTTCGTTAAAGCCCATTGTGTTATAGCTGCTTATCATTGGTATGAGGTGGAAATTTGCTTTTTCATTCAGGATTTTCATAAGCTTGAAAAGGGGTTCAAGGTTTTCAAGCGAGTAAATGAGCCCGCGTCCTGCAAAAATCACTCCGAACTTTGCTCCTTTAAGGATATTTGCCAGCTCAAGGATTTTTTTAGGCGGGTAATTGTAGGAAGTCTTGGGAAGCTTTCCTGAAATCCCTGCAATCAGAGCATCGATAAATTCTGCATCTCCTTTTTGGGGAATCTGGAAGAAATAATTCCCGCAGATTTTTGCAGTATGTGACTTTCGGACATCGATTGCGATTGCTGTCCTTTCTTCTTCCCAGCCCCTCTGCTTTTCGATTCCTCTTGGAAAATAGGAATGCTTCGAAAGCTGGCGAGGATGAGAGTCCGATGGATCTGTTCCCCAGTATATAATAACATCAGCTTTATTCCTTACATCGTCAAGAGTACAGGATTTAAGCTTATCCTGAATAAGAGCCTCAGCTAGAGGGCCCAGGCAGAAAGAGGAGGTATCATCAAGAGTAGCATTTATTTTCTTTGCAAGCTCGATTGCTATTTTCTGGGTTTCACTGGCAGAAGTCCCAAGCCCGAAGATCAGAGGATTTCTGGCATTTTTAAGGATCGAGGCAGCTTCACTGATAGCAGTAGATTCATCTACAGGCTTATTGTCAACCAGAAAATCTGCTTCACCCCTTCTTGCCTCCTTCATATGGGCAACCCCTACTCTGCAGGCTGTATAAACTTTAGTTACAGTGTTATTTTCGGACTCAACCTCAATGTCGTCACAAAGGAGGCCGCAGCCTGTGCATACATGATAGTTTTTCTCCATATCCGCTTCCTCACACAAACTCGATTGCCTCTACAGGGCAGGTTACTATACAGCCATTACATAGAATTTTGTTTTTTCCGAAACGTCGACATTCCTCTAAATTCTGGGCTTTTACAATGCCGTTTTCTACGCTCAGGACCAGCTTATTAGGATTAGTAGGGGCATTTCCCGAGCCTACTCCGTGTGGATCATTGGCTACGTTAGGAGGACAGGCAACCACACAGTTTCCACAGCCAAAACACAAGTCTTCATGCACTATAAGCCCGGTTTCAGTTACGCCTTCGGAAGGTTTGAAGGTTTCACTTATCTTTTCATAGCTTTCTCTGTACTTGGGTTCATCTTTGAGAGGCGGGCAATCCTCAGGTGTGAGCTCGTGGGCCATGAGAGCTACTGCAAACGCCATACAGGAGGTTTTTCCGCACTTTTTGCAGTTAGTCTTTGGAAGCATCTGATAGAGTTCCATTGCATTTGTCATTACAGGTCACCCTTGAGTCGAATTTTTTATGTCAGTTTTTAATTAAAGAGTATGAAAGTTAAGAAGTATAATTAAAAAGCAAGATTAAGCGTGTCACTGAAAATGTATATTAAATAACCTTTAATTAAATATATCTAAGTAATCTTCCTTAAACTCTCGCTTTTTTGTTTTCGGTGTTACTTTTAAATTGCAGTAAAAATTCTTCACAAGCACTTATAAACTGTCTTCACTCAAGCTTTTTTAAAAACTGTCTTCACTTAAGCTTTTTTAAAAACTGTCTTCACTTAAGCTTTTTTAAAAACTGTCTTCACTTAAGCTTTTTTAAAAAAGCTTTTGTAAACTGCTTCTCCGATTTATCACGTCATTGCGACATTTTCTATCAAATATTTTCTCAAAAAGTTTGCAATCAAGCCTTTTTTAAAAACGGGTTGTGCTGCAACCGTTGCGCCGGTTGATCACAAACCGTTGCGCCGGTTTATCACGCCGATAGGGTTTGGGGATAAGGTTATCAAACTCAAACGGTTCTTGGGGTTTTCGGTCAAGCCTTTTTTAAAAAGGGTTGCGGGAAAGCCTTAAGAGTTTGATGCACTTAGGTCAGCAGGCTTTTCTTTCCGGATCTTCTGGATCAGAAGATCTCGCAAATAAATTTTCCTAATTTCTGGAAAGAAATTCATGAAGCCTCTTTGCAGGCAAACCGAATACGCTGAATTCAATTTAATTCGCTTTGAAGAAAAGTTCGCAGTGACAGTTTCCGTCCCGTTCTACTTCTTCTTTATGATATATACAGGGACATACAATCTTTCGATCTTCCTTTTCATCTCCGGTAACTATTCTGCAGGGGCAATAACGCCGTCCAAATTTTTCAAGCTTAACTGTAAGTCCATCAAGCACATAGTCAAGAGCTTCCTTATCAGGGTTAAGCCTGTAACCTGCTTTGTCTGCATATTTCTGAGTCCATTCATACATTTTCTGTTTTAATTCATTATGATCAGCCATACAAAGAACTCCTTCGCTTTAAATTGAAGCAATCCTGAACCTCGATGAGAAGAATATGTGGATCATATGTGGATCATATGTGAATCTACGTGAGCCATTTATGGAACAGGATAAAGTATACTAGAATAAGTATACTGAAGACTTTTAAGTTGTATGAAACACTTAATAGGAATAACCTGAGTGTTTAGCGTCAATTTCAATTGTAACTTATTACTCTAATTTTGTTAAAGCTATTTATAGAATATCTTGTCCTGCAGGAATTAATGGATTAAAGGCGGTATAACCAATTTTTTACACTCATGCCCATATAACCAATTTCATCCCACTAGCGCCCATATAACCAATTTATCATCATGATTTTTCTTGAATTGTCCGTTTGAAACTGGTTCCTAGATTACGAATTAAGTTCTCAAACTATAAATCAATTGGTAAAACTCCGGTAATAAGGTCGAACTAACGATGTTAAGGCTTTTGTCCGTTATCCATTAGATATCAGTCAAACTACGGAAATTCAAAGCAGAGTCAATATTCTAAAGAGTCAATGTTCTAAAGCTAAACTGTAAAGTTAAACCCTATTGTTATGGCAAGTTAATTATTAGGCATAATCCTTGGTACCTTATCATCAGAGTACAACGATTCAAAGTTTACTGGATAATCAATAACTAAGTTTTCTTGACACTAGTGTCATGAAAATGTAATTATTGAGCAAACCTTTGATAGCTTTCCATCAACAGATAGCGATTCAGAGTTAACATGTGACCAATAACTAAATTTTCAAGATACTAGTTAATTATTTAGCCCGGAGTGAATAAGAAAATTATTATGCCTATAATTATAAATTTTATAGAGCTTCAGTTTTTGTCGGACAAGCAACGTAAAAGAATTGTGGTTTTAGCCCTCTTTATCCAATAATATAAACATATGATGTCAAAATATATAATACCAATCGGATACAAATTAACCCTCAATAAGCTGATGTCAAACAATTATTAGTTTTTGAAATTTGTGGAAGAAAAAGAAGACTCTAAGCCTCAGCCGGAAATATCCTGATATAAACCTTGAAAAGGCTTACAGGGTCACGACTTTTGAACTTGGGTAAAGGTTTCTAATGTTGATCTGTAAAAATAGGCTCTTCGTTGTTTTGTGTGGATATCCTCATAATATTCTCATGAAAACCAATGCAGTCTTGAGTTGAAAATCATCTTATCCATACGGAATAGCGAAGAGCCTAAAAATAGAACCAAAATTATTTCCCAAGAAATAAGTCTGGAACCTGAGGCATTGCAAGCCATTGGGCAAATTTGTTATAGGTTCTGCCAAGCTTTTGCGCATATTCTATGCCTTTTTGAGTTCCTGCTATCACCTTGTTGTAGTCAGAGGCAGGATCGCTCAATTTTACAAGAAGCCGATTCAACTTATTAAGAGGTTTAACTAACTTTTCCCGATCAGAATTAGGGCTTAACTCATCTAGACTATCCTGAATTTTGTCTAGATCACCATCAATTTTTGGATCTAAGTCTTCAAGTTCGTCTTTTAAATTGTCAAACTCGGTCCGAATTTGTGGCAAATCTATGTTTAAATCGATATTGACATTTACATTAACGTCTACATCAACATTTGTTTTTTGTTCAGCTTTAGCAGTTGAA
>Ga0268360_1003271_pt1 | contig 10565 bp, 10 predicted proteins | sample BioMet11_FD_192465 | JGI IMG/M metagenome (GOLD analysis project Ga0268360, IMG submission 192465) | Sewage microbial communities from Oakland, California, United States - Biofuel 11 (Illumina Assembly) | ecosystem: Engineered > Wastewater > Sewage > Unclassified | place: USA: California... | reverse complement strand
GTAGCGGAAGTCCTCGCCGGCGACGTCCTTGAACCCCGAGCAGCGCACTACCGCGCGCATGGCCCGGGAGCGGGGATCGCCCTTCCGCTCGGCGAGGATCGAGCGGATCTTGGCCTCGAGCTTGGCGCCTCCGGGGCTGCAGAGCGCCGGGTCGGCCCGCCCGGCGTCCAGGGCCTGGGCGTAGGCGCGGCAGTCGGCCTTGCCGCAGAGGCCGCAGTCGAAGCCGGGGAGCAGCTCTTCCAGGCGCTTGGCCTCAGGCTCCGGCTTGACGCGCCGCCTCCAGGCGAAGGAGAGGAAGGAAGTGCCGAAGAAGGCCAGGACCGCCGCGACGGTCACGATCGCGATATTCAGCCAGATCATACAGCTTAGCCCGCCAGGCCCTTCACGAAGGCGCTGTCGATGCCCATGAAGGCCAAGGCCATGAGGCCCGCGGATATGAGCATGGCCGGAGCTCCCTTGAAGGCTTGGGGCAGGTCGCTGAGCTCGAGGCGCTCCCTCAGGGCTTCGAGGAGGAACTCGGCGAGCCAGTACCCGAGGCCCGAGGAGGCTCCGGCGACCAGGGCCTCCGGGAAGCTGTAGCCGCCCTTAGAGGAGAGGAGCGCCACGCCGAAGACGAGGCTCCCGACGATGAGGTCCTCGGCCCGGGAGCCCATCCTAGAGAGGACCGCCGCCCTCGAGCTGTAGGCTATCCGGGCGATGAACTTGAGGATGGGCACCGCCAGGACGGCGAAGAAGAAGATGTCCAGGGATTCGAGCCCGAGGGGCGCCAGGAAGAGACGGTGGATAACCCAGAGGAGCCCGGCGGCGATGCAGTCGACCAAGGCGAGGGCGAGGGCCGAGACGAGGGAGCCGGAATCGCCCTTTTCGCCGTCGGGGACTGCTCCGAGGCCGTAGGTCAGGAGGGCGTTGGCCGCGAAGGCCGAAGTCACGATTATGCCGATGTAGCTCATTGGCTCCTCCTTCGGGAAGCCTTGAGGATAGCCCGGTAGCCAGCCACCAGGAATCCCAGGAGGATGAATCCCCCGGCCGGGGATACGAGGGTCTTGAGCGGCGGGAAGTCGGCTATGGTCAGGACCGCGGGGCTGGATCCTCCCGTAGGGAGACAGAGGGTCCCCAAGCCGACCAGCTCTCGGATACCCCCGACGATGGCCGCCGTCACGAGGAAGAGGAGGGCCTCGACGGCCACGTCGATCTGCCGGGACCTGCCGTCGGCCCTGAAGCGGTTCTTGGCCGAGCCGCGGCGCAGCACCGAGAGGCTCAGCCCGCTCACCGCGAGGAGGGGTATGTACAGCCACAGCCCCGCGGCGATGGCGGGGGAATAGGCCTTGAGGGCGAATCCGTAGCTCAGGGCGAGGAAGGCCGAGAGCCCGAGGGTCGCGGGCGCCCGGAGCCTGTCGGGCAGCTTCGCGCGTATGACCGGCGAGACCGCTCCGAGGACGAGGGCGCAGACCGCCGTGCCCAGGCCGTAGACGATACCTTCGGCGAGGCTCTTGGAAGCCGCTATGAGGGGGCAGATCCCCACGAGCCCCGACAGCACGGGATTGGGGATGAACCCCTCCTGATTCTCGTTCACTACTCCGCCTCCGCGGCAGCCATGGCGATCCCCTTGGCCTGCTCCAAGGCCGAGTGGGCCCCCGCGATAGAATCCAGGGCCTCGTTCGCGCTCTCCGGGAGCCTCGACGAGCAGGAGCCGACGATCTTGAGCTTCCGCAGCTCGCCGCTCGGGGCGAAGACCGCGGCGAAGATCGCCGACGCGTCCTCGGAGGCGGCGGAGAAGACCACGCCGTAGCCGCTGCCCGAGGCGTCGGCGACCTTGAAGGCCCGCCCCGAGGGGAGGTTCACTTCGGTGACCACCGAGGCGGGGGAGGACCGCAGGGCCGCGGCTTCGAAGGCGGCGCTCCGCGAGCCCTCGAGGAGCGCGAAGAAGGCTAATGCTAGGGCGAGGAGGCCCACCGCCGCCCCGGCGATGAGGTTTTCCCGCATCTTGTCCCGCGTCGCTTCGATCATGTCACTCTCCGCCCTCTAGGGCCGCGGGCTTCGTCCTAGAGGCTCGCCTAAGGCTGGCGGCGGTGTCGAGCTTGGATATGGCCGGCACCGCGCAGTTCATGAGGATGACGGCGAAGGCGCTCCCCTCGGCCGAGGCTCCGAAGCTCCTGAGGGCGAAGGTCGCCGCGCCGACGCCGACGCCGTATATCAGCATGCCTCGCTTCGAGGAGGGAGAGGTCACCGGATCGGCGGCCATGAAAAAAGCCACGAGGAGGAAGGACCCCGAGAGGAGGGAGAAGAGTATATCCCCCGAGAAGAAGTCTCGGCCGTAGGCCAGCCCGCCGAAAGCCCAGGTCAGGAGCGCGAAGGTCCCGAGGATGGAGGCCGGTATTTCCCAGCGGATCATGCGCCGCGCGATGAGGAATACGGAGCCTGCGAGGATGAGGATGGCCGAGAGCTCTCCGATGGAACCGTTCTTGTTCCCGAGGAGGAGGTCGATGTAGCCCCCCGGGAGGTCGGCGCCGAGGTGCGAGAATACGCCCTGGTTGAGGAAGTCGGTGATCGACGAGTCGGTCGGGCTGAATTTGACTCCCGCCGCCGAGAGGATGTCCATCGGGCCAGGCCCTGACGCGGCGTGGAGCCGGCAGTAGCCCAGGGGCGTCGCGCCGCTGATGCCGGCGATCGCGTCGATCCGCCCGGAACCCGACCAGGTGCCCATCTCGCTCGGCCAGTTGAGGAGGGAGAAGGCGATGCCGGCGAGGGCGGGGTTCATCCAGTTGGACCCGAGGCCTCCGAAGGCCCCCTTCACGACGGCGACGGCGAAGAGGGAGGCGAGGGCGGGGATGTAGGCGGGCACCCCGGCGGGCATCGCCATGCCCACGAGGAGCCCCGTCAGGAAGGCCGAACCGTCCAAGAGGGTGAAGCGCCTGCGGAGCCCCGCAGCTACTGCCTCGCCGCACAGGGCGCCGAGGATCGACGCGGTGACCGGCGCGATCGCCCCGACGCCGAAGCAGTACACCCCCCAGGCCAGGGCCGGGAGGAGGGCCGCGACGGTGCCCCACATGAGGGAGGCCGTGGTGCGGCAGTCGAAGACGAAGGGGGCAGTCCCCATGGCGAGAATCTTCGCCCGTTTCATACGGAAGCCTCCGTCGCCGCGGGCAGCGAGTCGGCCAAGGCGCGTCGCTCGGCGGAGAAGGCGGCGACCAGGGGGAGCCGGGAGGGACAGACGTAGCCGCAGGCTCCGCAGAGGCTGCAGGACCTGAGCCCGACGGCCAAGGCCCGCGCGGGCATGCGGTGCTCCAGGAAGCGATAGATCATGTCGGGTTCGAGGGAGCTGGGGCAGGCGGCTCGGCAGCGGCCGCACCTGATGCAGGGCGTGCGGACCTGGGCGCCTATCTCCTCGGCCGTCAGGGCTACGACGGCGGAGCATGTCTTCGTGATGGGGGTATCGAGATCGTATACCGAGTGGCCGCGGAGGGCGCTCCGCAGCACGAGGCGAGCGGGGGCATCCCGGAAGCCGCCGCACTCCTCGATGAGGTCTCCTATGCGGGTGCCTATCCTAGCCTTGAGCACCGCTGGGCGCTTGAGGGCGCCGCCGCCCACCGACACGTAGCGCTCCACCATGGGCATCGCGAGGGTCACGGCCTCGTACACGGCGAAGGCAGCCGAGGGCTTTAAGATCGTGGTGCCCACGCCCCCGGCGCCCTTGCCTCCGACCACCGAGAGGAGCTGGGCGCTCATCTCCTGGGGGTACTTCGGCTCGAAGGCTATCCGCTCGAGGGCCTGCATGCCCTCCACGGCGGGAATCTCCCCGGCGCCGCCGGAGCCGACGGCGAGGACCGTGCGCTTCGGAGTGAGCACTTTCTGAAGGATAGCGATGCCCTCCCCTACCTCCTCGGCCCTGTCCCTGAGGATCGCGGACTCGGCCCGGAGGTAGGGCTCGCACTCCAAAGCGTTTATGACCAGAAGCTCGGTGTCCCGGCGCTCCCCCAGGAGGTCGAAGAGCGGATACCCCGGGAGGTCGGTGTCCACCACCCCCTTGTCCCGGAGGGTGGCGAGGATCTCGTTTCTCCCCATGCTCTTCCAGAGATAGCGCTCGGCCCTTCGGCCCAGGCGGTCGAAGGCGCCCTCGAGGGCGACGACGACGGCTTCGGCGTAGCCGCCTTCGGGGAGCGGCAGGACCCGGATATCCCGGACCACGCCGGGTATGGAGGAGTGGACGTTGGCCGATAGCTCGCCGTCGGCTCTCCCGATGACCATGCCTTCCCTGACGTACTCGCCCCTGCGGACCACGCAGCGAGCCTGCCGGCCAGCGTGTTGCTTGAGGAGAAGGACGGCCCCGTTGGGCAGGAACGCGTTCTCCACGCGCCCCCGCTGCTCCCAATTCGAGCCGGTATCGACTTTTATTCCGCCGTGGCGGAACGTGCTCAAAGGTTTCATGCTTCCTGCCGTAGCTCTCCAGATGACGATTCCCTCGCGAAAGGCAGTCCAGCCGAGAATCGCGCGAGAGGCGCGATCAGGAGAAGTATATACAGAAGGCACCGGGTCGGCGCAAGCGGTCGGCCTCTCCTTCCGACCGGGGAACCAGGTTCCGGGCCGCCGTAGCGTCCAGCGACCGCGCCGCCTTGAGCCAGGAGCATGGCCTCGACGCCACCGGGGGGCATGGCTGCGTAGGCTCCTCTGGCCCACGAGTCCGTGAAGGCTAGGGTTTTGGCCTCGCCGCCCGGAAGGGGAAGATCGACTTCGGAGAAGGGATCGGCCCGCGCCTCCCCGAGGCGGAGATAGGGTATAGCCTCCTGGACGGCCACGTGCTCGAGGTAGGAGGCGAGGCCGGGCAGGACATTCCCGGTCTCCGCGGCGGCTCGGGCCTTGGCCTCCGCCGGGAGCGGCCTGGCGCTGCCTTTGAGCTCGGCGGGCCTCGGATACTCCATGCCCTTGTCTGAATTAGCCACGGGAGCCGGCGCCAGGACCGCCTCCAGCCCCCATGCGAGGACCGCCGCCGAAGCCAGCACTCCCCGGACCTTGCCAGGGACGGCGGCCCGGAGCCGGCGCGGAGAGGCTATCGGAAGGGGCACATACCTCCTCGGGGCCGATACGCCGAAAGCCAGGAAGGCGTAGCCGGCGAGGGCTACGCAGGACCCTGCCGCGGCCAGGGACATGCCTAAGAGGGAGTCAGGGGCGAAGGCCGCGGCGGTGGCTGCGCAGACCGCGATGGCGAAGGGGGGCGGGCCCTGGCGGCGCGCCGACCCTAAGGCCGAGGCGAGGCCCGAGCTTTTCAGTTCATCCAGGGGGATGTCCAGGAGGTCGGCCAGCTCGACGACGGCTATGCCTCCGAGGCAGGCGATGTATGCGCAATCCCCTCCCGCCGCGGCGAGGACTATCCACGGCGCGGCGAGGGCCAGGCGGAGGGCGAGCCTATCGGACCTGAGGCCGAAGCGGAGGCGGCTCAGGCCTTCCCGCAGCCCGGTCTCCTCCCGTCCGATGAGGGGACTCGAGGCCGCGGCCGCCAGGACCAGACATAGGGCGATGGCGAAGTCGAGGAAGGCGGTAGTCTTTCCCGCGACGGCTGAGGCCGCGTCGGGGAGGAACACCTTGCCGCGGTACTCGGCCAGGGCTTCCCCGATCCTCGAGGATGAGGCGAAGCCGTCGACGTAGTAGATCCGGCAATCCTCGTTTCCGGCCCGTCCCTTGAACCAAAGCCCGAGCCTCTGGACGTAGGGATCGGCCCGCGGGTCCCCGGTCTCGGCGAGAGCCTGGACTTCCGCCAGGGGAAGGACCCGGAGCTTGGACCAGTCCGAGACGAGCACTGGCTCGGTCGACTCCGACAGGACCTTGTCTAGCCCGGCGGAACGGAGGCGGGAGAGGACCTCGGCCTCCGGGACCGAGGAGTCGACGAGCACGACTCGGTAGCCCTTCCAGGCCGGCGATACTCGCTGCGCGATCCCCCCGCCTCGCGAGGATGCCTCCGCAGCCAGCCCGAGACCGAGGGCCAGGCCCAGGAGCGCGATCCCCGCCGAGGTCGATCCGAGCCGCCGCCCTCCCCTCTTTCCGCTCAACTCGAGGGCCTCTAGAGGGTGCAGAACGCGAGGGCTATGAAGAAACCGAGCAGGCTGCCGACTACCACCTCTTGGGGGGTATGGCCGTGGACTTCCTTGACTGGCCTGTAGGCGATGCCGAAGCGCGACCCCAGATCCTTGCCCAGCTGATTGAGGGCCCGGGCCTGCAGGCCTGCGGCTCGCCGAACTCCGAGGGCGTCTCGGATGACGACCAAGGAGAAGAAGAGGGCGAGGATGAAGATGCTGGTGTTGAGCCCTTCGCGGAGGGCTATGGCCGTCGCGATGGACACTGCCAGGGCGCTGTGGCTCGAGGGCATCCCGCCGGTCTTCCAGAAGAAGGTCGAGAGGACGTCCCGGAAGCTGTGGGCCCTCGCGCGAAATATGTTGACTACGGATTTAAGGAACTGGGCTATCAGAAGGCTGAATATTGCCGACAGGAATATCGGATTGGAGAAGAGCTCCATGCCGTCATGCCTTGGTCCGACACTCACCACGGCACCAGTTTCTCGATGGAAGCTCGACTTGTCAAGGCAGGGGTCGGTATTGACCCCCCGCGCCGATGTCCATAGAGTCGAGTCGATGGCTTCCGAGGAAGATAGCGAGGAGCTGCGCGCCGGGCCCGACGACGCGGGGCGGCGGCTTGACAAAGTCCTGAGGAGGCTCCTCGAGGACTCGTCCCTCTCGGCCATCTACGCCGCCCTCCGCAAGGGGGCCGTGAGGGTGAACGGGAAACGCGCCAAGGCCGATCAACGCCTCGCCGAGGGGGATCGCATCGCCCTGCCCTCCTCCCTCGCCCCGAAGGATTGGCCCGCGCCCCCGGGGCCCCCACCTTCGGGGCCTGGCGCCGATGGCCTGGAAGCCCTCGACGACATCCTCCTCGTGGCCACCGAGGATCTCCTCTTCGTCAACAAGCCCCGAGGCCTCGTCTCCCAGGGGAGCGACGAACTCGAAGGGAGGATCAGGCGCGCCCTGGCCTCGAAGAGCGCCGGCTCCCTGGCCTTCGTCCCCAGGCCCCTGCATCGCCTGGACCGCAACACCACCGGCGCGATGGCCTTCCCGCGCAGCGCTGCGGGGGCCAGGGCCTTCGCGGACTTGGTCAAGCGGAGGGCCGTCGAGAAGCGCTACCTCGCCCTAGTGGACGGCGAGGTAGACAGCCCCGCCGAGTGGCTGGACCGTATAGCCCGGGACTCGGCTTCGCGGAGGAGCTCAGTGGCCACCGAAGGTGCCTCGGCTCGGGCTTCCATGCGGCCCCTCCTCACGAGGGTCGACGGCGCGAAGAGCCTCATCCTCGTGGAACTGCACACCGGACTCACTCACCAGATTCGGGTCCAGGCTTCATCCCGAGGCCACCCGCTCTCCGGCGACTCGAAGTACGGGGGCTCGCGCTTCGCCGGCGGCTACATTCTCCACGCATTCTCCCTGGGATTCCCGGAACCGCCTTTCCCGGACCTGCCCCGGCGGGTCACCGCCCCCCTCCCGCCTTCGGCTCTCCGCCGCCTGCAGGAGGTATTCGGCGCCAGGGAACTCGACGCGGCCCTCGCCGACTTGGAGGTCTAGGGGGGAAGCCTCCGAGCCCCCCGAGCGCTGGCTCCGGGCCGTCGTTGACCCTCTTCCCCGGCGCGGATATGCTCTCGGCCGGGAGGATATGTGCGGGACATACAGAATCCCTTCGTGGGAGTCGACGGGTACAACTGCTTCGGCTGCGACCCCGGGAACGAGCGCGGCCTCAGGATGCGCTTCTCCGAGGACGGCGACGAGGTCGTCTGCGCGTGGGACCCGGAGCCCCAGTTCGCGGGCTACGGCGGCATCCTCCACGGAGGGATCCAGGCGACCCTCCACGACGAGATCGCCTCGTGGGTCGTCTTCACCAAGCTGGGGACCGCCGGCTTCACCGAGCGCCTCGAGGTGGACTACCGAAACCCGGTGCGCCTCTCCGCCGGCGCCCTCTCCCTCCGCTCCAAGCTGGAGAAGCAGGAGGGCAACAAGGCTTTCATCAGGACCCGCCTCTTCGACGGGAAGGGCAAGCTGGGCTCCGAGTCCCTGGCGGTCTACTTCACCCTGCCGCCCCACATAGCCCGCAAGAAGATGGCTTTCCCCGAGGACCCCGCTACGTTCTTCGACTCGCCTCGACGACAGTGACCCTGCGCTCCTCCCGGGAAACCTCGTAGATGGCCTCGCCGACGACGGCCCCGATCGCCGGACCGTAACCCGCCTCGAGCTCCTCGGCCGATAGGCGCTGGGACTCGAAGGCCGGGAAGAGGCTCTGGGTCAAGGCTGCGGCCGGCCCGTGGGGCATACCGTCGGAGCCGAACACCAAGTCCTCTCCCGGCACGAAGCCCGCCTCGTCGACGAGCATCCTGAAGGGATCGTTCTCCCCGCGGTGCCGGGGCGAGAGCCGGTCGGAGTAGTCGATGGAGTCGTAGTTGAAGTTGGGCTGCATGGAGAGGACTATCCCCAGGTCCTTGCAGCGCCGAGCCTGTCCGAGGTTTATGAACTGAACGTGCTCGAGCCGGGGTGAGGAGAGCTCGACCCCGTCCCCCCGAAGGGATTCGAGCCGGCCCAGGGCCTGCTCGACTGCGAGGTGCCCTATCGCGTGGGCCGATAGGCGCTCGCCGTAGGAGGCTATCTCCGCGAGGATACCCTCGAGCTCCCCGTCGCCGTACAGGAGAGAGCCGCTCTCTCCATCGGAGAAGGGGGCGTCGAGGGCCGCGGACCTGGCCCCGAGGGAGCCGTCGAGGAAGATCTTGATGCCCTCGCAGCGGGCCCGAGAAGCCGGGGAGAGACGGCGGTACGCGGCGAGGGAAGCCCAGCCCCTGATCCTGCCGGCGTAGGGCGAGGAGGCGATCAAGTCGAAGCTCTCGTCGCAGGAGACGGTCATGTCGTCCAGGGAGCCTATGCCCATAGCCTCCATCCTGGCCATGAAGGCGCCGAGTTTTGCCGGATCGCGCCCGGCGAGGCTTTCGTAGAAGCCGAAGAGCTCGGGGAGGTGGCGCTCGCTCCAGGCGGGAGTCCCCGAAGCTTCGGCCAGCTCGGGCCAGGCCTCGGCCAGGAACCTCCAAGCATCCCCGGAGGCGGCGAAGCCGTGGAGGCTCGCGTTGATCACGAGGACCGGGGGGAGGGAGAGGAGATCTTCCCGGCCTAGGCCGAAGCGATCGGTCCTCCATCCGACCACTACGCTCAGCCTATCCCGGGGCAGCCCCCCGAGGAGGGCCACGGCCTCGGGCTTGGAGAGGCCGGAGAGGCTGGGGAGCCCCTCGAAGGACGCGTAGAGGCTCGGGTGCGAATGGTGGTCGTGGACGAGGGCGAGGCCGAGGATCTCCTTGCCGCCGCGATTATATCGACGCATTTTCCCTATCCCTGAACAGCATGGTGACGCAGTCCTCCACGAGGAGCCTATATCGCCGGTCCCGGTCCTTCAAGCGCGTGGACCAGAGCTTCGGGCAGTCTTTCCGGCAGCTTCCTCCCGAGAGATGGTGCTTGAGGGCGCAGCCCAGGCTCTGGAAGAGCGGCGGCTCGAAGTCCGGGCCCACGGCGGCCAGGGGAATCGCCGCGTCGGGGATCTGGGGATCCCGAGGCTCTTCGAGGTAGCCGTAGGCGAAATCGACTCCCCCGATCAGGGAAGCCAGGGCGCGGTAGGCTAGACGGTTGGCCACGTAGAGGTTGAAGTCGAGGAAGAAGCCCAGCCGGCCCAGCGTCTCCCGATCGTCTTGGGAGCGGAGGGCCTCCCGGGCCCAGGCGAAGTGGTGGAGCGCCCCGAGCCCCACGGATATCGAGGCGCCCGAAGCCAGTTCCCGGCCGATGCGCTGGACCGCGAGATCGCCGTACTCCTCGCGGTCGAGGACGAGGGGCGCCAAGGGCAGCCAGCGCCGCCCTCCCCATTCGGGGAGGGCCTGGTCATCGGCGAGATCCCGCTTCATGGCGAAGGGCATGCCTCGCGGCAGCTCGGGCCTCGGGAAGACGAGGGCCGCCCTGGGAGGTGCTCCGCTGGCCGCCTGAGCCGATGGCGCTCCGAGCCCGAGGGCTCCCGGTCCAGACCACCCGGCCCCCTCCCGGGCGTAGCTCGTTTCGACAGCCTCGGCGGCTGCGGCGGCCAGGGCATATATGCGGTTCTTCTCCCGTTTGAGGATCGAGGGCGGGACGAAGAGCTCGGCCGCGGGGCAGCTCCTAGCCTCCCCCGAAGGCCCCGGGGGGAGAGCCACTTCTTCATCGGGGTCGAATCGGGGCACGAGGCGGAAATCCGCGTCCCCCGATTCGGAGAAGACCCCGAGGGCCTTGGCGAAGCCGCCGGGAGACCTGGCCCGGTCTAGGACGAGCTCCTCCCCGGCCTCTATAGGGACCGCCCGGCGATCCTGTGAGATGGCGGGGGATTCCGATAGCCCATCCGCGGCGCCGGGGACCGGCGAGGCGCCCGGGCCCTGGAAGCCGGGCAGCTCGAGCTCGGCGCCGAGCCGCCGGCCGCAAAAGCGGAGCTTCAGCTCCAGGGACTGTCGCGCCCCTTCGTACTCCTCGAGGGCGACGGCTCTT
>Ga0268360_1003270_pt1 | contig 10568 bp, 7 predicted proteins | sample BioMet11_FD_192465 | JGI IMG/M metagenome (GOLD analysis project Ga0268360, IMG submission 192465) | Sewage microbial communities from Oakland, California, United States - Biofuel 11 (Illumina Assembly) | ecosystem: Engineered > Wastewater > Sewage > Unclassified | place: USA: California... | reverse complement strand
GGAGCCCCAGCTGTCGAAGTCGGTGTAGGGTTCTGAGTCGTCGAGCCAATGGTTGGGGCAGTCTGAATGGGGGCAGAATGGGAACCGAGGGGTATCCATGTCGAGATATCGCTTCCCACCAACCTCCTCGATTGAATGCACCAACAAGGTTCGAGGAACTATAAAAAAAGTAAGGCCCCATGTTCCACGTGGAACACGGGGCCGTTTTTCCAACGATCCTAGATTACTCTTCTGTCTCGTCCTCGGCGGTAGAAGGTTTAGGCCCCGCTTCGGGCTCTTCCTGCTCCACCGGCTCGATGACCGTCTCTTCGGCAGATTCGGGGACTAGATCTCCCTCTTCTCCGCCTTGAGTCTCCTCGGTCTCGTCCCGAGCGACCTTGTCGAGACCGATGACGAAGTCCGGCCTCTCGATATTGAGCACCCGGACACCCCGGGCGCCCTTGCCCTGGATGCTCACCGAATCGGCCGCCACCTTGAGGGTCTTGCCCTGGGAGGTGATGACCATGACGTCGTCCGAGTCGAGGACAGTGATAGCGCCCACGATCTCCCCGGTCTTTTCGTCGGGGCTGTAGATGATCTGGCCGTGGGTAGCCCGGCTATGGGCATTGAAGTTGTCGAACTCGACCCGCTTTCCATAGCCATACTCGGTGAGGACCAGCATCCTCTCATCGGAGGACACCCGAAGCATGGCGGTCAGCTCGTCGTCGTCCTCGAGCTTGATGCCGCAGACGCCGCGGGAAGCTCGTCCCATGGGCCGCACATCCTCCTCGGTCATCCGCAGAGCCTGACCCTTGCGGGTGATGAGGACGACTTCGTCTTGCCCGTGGGTCAAGCAGGCGGAGACCAGCCGATCCCCCTCGTCCAGGTTGATGGCGATGATACCCCGGGTCTTCGCGTTGATGAAGTTGTCGGTGGAGACTTTCTTCACGACGCCCCTGAGAGTACCCATGAGGAGGTAGTCGGTCTCGGAGAAGTCGGTGAAGTCCACGATGGCCGTAATCTCCTCGTTCGGGGAGATCGCCAAGAGCCCCTTGACGTGGGTACCCCTGGCGGCCCGGGAAGCCTCGGGAATCTCGTGGACCTTGAGCCAGTAGGCTTTGCCCTCGGTGGTAATAAAGAGAAGGTGGTCGTGGGTGTTGGCCACGAAGAGCTGGTCGAGGTAGTCGTCCTCGATGAGGGAGGCAGAATTGGAACCCTTTCCGCCCCGCCCCTGGCTCCGGTAGGCCGAGACGGGCACCCGCTTCACGAAGCCCTTGTTGGATATGAGGATGACCATCTCCTCAGGCTTGATGAGATCCTCGATGTTGATCTGCTCGACCTCGTCGGCCACTATCTCCGTGCGACGCTTGTCCCCGTATTTCTCGGAGATAGCGAGGGTCTCGGACTTCACGAGGGCCCGGAGCTTCTCCTCGCTGGAGAGAAGATCCTTGAGGTAGGCGATGCGGGCCTCGGTCTCGGCGAGCTCGGCCTCGATCTTGGTGGTCTCGAGGCTGGTGAGGCGACCGAGCCGCATGTCGATGATAGCCTGGGACTGGATCGCATCGAGGCCAAAGCGGGTCTCGAGGCGCTGCTTGGCCGTGTCGGTGTCTTTGCTCGTCTTTATTATCTGGACGACTTCGTCGATGTTCTGGAGGGCGATGACCAGGCCGCGGAGGATGTGGGCCTTCTCCTCGGCCTTCCTGAGCTCGTACTTGGAACGGCGGGTCACCACTTCGACCCGGTGGGCCACGAAGTAGCTTATGAGATCCTTGAGCCCCAGCTGCATGGGCCGGCCGTTGACGATGGCCATGTTGATGACGCCGAAGCTGGTCTGGAGAGGCGTGTGGGCGAAGAGCCGGTTGAGCACGAGCTTGGGGATCGCGCCCTTCTTGAGCTCGAGGACGATCCTGAGGCCCTCGCGGTCCGACTCGTCCCGGAGATCCGAGACGCCGTCGAGGAGCTTGTCCCTCACGAGCTCGGCGACCTTCTGGATCAGGGTCGTCTTGTTCACTGCGTAGGGGATCTCGCTGAAGACGATCTGCTCCCTGCCGCCCTTCATGGTCTCGATGGCGAACTTGCCGCGGACGATGAGCTTGCCGCGGCCGGTGACGTAGGCTTCCCGGATGCCGCGACGGCCAAAGATTATGCCTCCGGTCGGGAAATCCGGTCCGGTGACGTATTTCATCAAGCCATCGACAGTTATGTCGGGATTATCGATGAAGGCCGCGATCGCCTCGCCGACTTCCTTGAGGTTGTGGGGCGGCATGTTCGTAGCCATGCCCACCGCGATGCCCGAGGAGCCGTTCACGAGGAGGTTCGGCAGGGCCGAGGGCAGGACCGAGGGTTCCTTGAGGGACTCGTCGTAGTTGGGGACGAAGTCCACGGTCTCCTTGTCCAAGTCGACGAGCATCTCGGCCCCGACCTTGGAGAGCTTGGCCTCGGTGTAGCGGCTCGCGGCGGCGGGGTCCCCGTCTATCGAGCCGAAGTTGCCCTGGCCCTGGACCAGGGGATAGCGGAGGGAAAAGTCCTGGGCCATGCGCACCAGGGCGTCGTAGAGGGAGAAATCGCCGTGGGGATGGTACTTTCCCATGGCGTCGCCGGTGATGCGGGCGCTCTTTTTGGTCGCGGCGTTGGGCTGGAGGCCCAGCTCTTCCATGGCGAAGAGGAGGCGCCGGTGGACCGGCTTGAGGCCATCGCGCACGTCGGGGAGCGCCCGGGCGACGATGACGGACATCGCGTAGTTGAGGTACGCGGTCCTCATCTCCTCCTCGATGGGGACGAAGAGCGTCTTTCCGGTTATTTCGGCCATCGAACTCTATTCCTTACACGTCGAGGTTGGAGACATAGACGGCGTTCTCCTCGATGAACTGGCGCCGGGGCTCGACCTGCTCGCCCATGAGGGTCGTGAAGACCCCCTCGGCTTCCACCGCGTCTTCCATCGTGATCCTGGTGATGTTGCGCCGCTCGGGGTCCATCGTAGTCTCCCAGAGCTGGTCGGGGTTCATCTCGCCCAAGCCCTTGTAGCGCTGTATGGCGACCTTGTTGGGGTCCTTGCCGCTAGACGCCAGGACCTTGTCCTTCTCGTCGTCGTCGTAGGCGTAGAAGATCTGCTTGTCGTAGGTGATCTTGTACAGGGGAGGCATGGCCAGATACACGTAACCCTTCTCGAGGAGGGGCGTCATGTAGCGGTAGAAGAAGGTGAGGAGGAGGGTGCGGATGTGGGAGCCGTCGACATCGGCATCGGCCATGATGATGACCTTGTGGTAGCGAGCCTTCTCCACGTCGAACTCGGTGCCGATCCCCGCCCCGATGCTCGAGATGACCGGCTGGAGCTTGTCGTTGCCGATGATCTTGTCGATCCTAGTCTTCTCGACGTTGAGCATCTTGCCCCAGAGGGGAAGGATGGCCTGGCAGCGCCGATCCCGGCCCATCTTGGCCGAGCCGCCTGCCGAATCGCCCTCCACGATGTAGATCTCGCACTTGGCGGGGTCCTTCTCCTGGCAGTCCGCGAGCTTGCCCGGGAGCCCTGAGCTCTCGAGGGCGGACTTGCGCCGGGTGAGGTCCCGGGCCTGGCGGGCCGCGATCCGGGCCTTGGCGGCGATCACCGTCTTGTCGAGGATGGCGTTGATGATCTCGGGGTGGGTCTCGAAGAAGTACTCGAGCTGCTCGTTGCAGAAGCCCTCGACTATGCCCTTGACCTCGGAGTTGCCGAGCTTGCCCTTGGTCTGGCCCTCGAACTGGGGCTCCATGACCTTGACCGAGAGGACCGCGGTGAGGCCCTCCCGGACGTCGTCCCCCGAGAGGGTCTCCTCGAGCTTCTTGGCGAGCTTGGACTGGGCGAGGAAGCCGTTGATGGTCTTGGTGAGGGCCGAGCGGAAGCCTACCAGGTGGGTGCCGCCCTCCCGGGTGTTGATGTCGTTGACGAAGGAGAAGACCGTCTCGTTGAAGCCGTCGTTGTACTGGAGGCCGACCTCGATGTCCACATCGTCCCGGGAGCCCTGTACGTAGACTACGTCCTTGTGGAGGACCGTCTTGTTCTTGTTGAGGTGCTCGATGAACTGCTTGAGCCCGCCGTCGAACTTGAACTCCACGGTGCGGGGGGCCGAGAGGCGCTCGTCGGTCAGGACGATGCGGATGCCCTTGTTGAGGAAGGCCAGTTCCCGGAGACGATTCGAGAGGACGTCGAAGGAGTAGACCGTGGTCTCGGTGAAGATGGCCGGATCGGCCTGGAAGCGGACCACGGTGCCCCGCCTGTCGGTGGTGCCGATCTTCTTGACGTTCTCCTCGGGAATGCCGGTCCGGTACTTCTGGTAGTGCAGCTCCCCGTTGATGTGGACGAAGACCTCCATCCACGCGGACAGGGCGTTCACGCAGGAGACGCCGACGCCGTGGAGGCCGCCGGAGACCTTGTAGTTCTGCTTGTCGAACTTGCCGCCGGCGTGGAGCTTGGTCATGACGAGCTCTAGGGCCGAGATGTGCTCCACCGGGTGGATGCCCACCGGGATGCCGCGGCCATTGTCCTCGACCCGCACTACGTCGTTCTTTTCGAGGACCACCAGGATGTCGGTGCAAAAACCGGCGAGGGCTTCGTCTATAGAATTGTCGACGACCTCATAGACCAGATGATGCAGGCCATCGATGCCGGTCGAGCCGATGTACATTCCCGGGCGCTTGCGGACCGCTTCCAGCCCCTTAAGCACCTGTATACTATTCGCAGAATAGGTAGATTCCATAACCGATCCGATTGTAAAGGTGGAAAGGCGGTACACCCGTCGCGCGTATGGAAGGATAAAAAAGCGCTTGCCGCCCTAAGCATTGGGAGTATACTCGGAACCCTCGATTAAGTAAAGTCGGCGAAAGGAACGCTATCTTTGTAAGAAAAAGAGGCGCATCCTGTGGAAAACCTGTTCCTACACTATAAATTCCATACAGATCGTTTCTTAGCGAAACGAAGTTTTCGAGGCAACTGAAAAGTAGCTTCTTGGTGGCTCTATTTATTTTGTTTTTATAAAAAGAACTATCAACTATTACTACATGAGAGTGAGGTGGTTTCACATAATAATGGAGAAAATTAAGTGATTTATGATGTCCGTGATTTTTTTATGCGTTCTTGATGTTCTGTGGATAAGTTGTGTAAATAGAGGACCCGACGCCGAGGTATTCAATGGATAGCTGGAACTACAGTGTCTTCTGGGATGAAGCGATAAACCAAACCAAGGCCGAGCTCGACGAGCACGAGTTTGCCCTTTGGTTCAATATTCAATACGATTCCTCCACCGAGAACGGTATAGTCGTCCGCGTACCCTCCAGCTTCTATAAGGATCAGCTGACCCGGCAGTACCAGAAGTACCTCGAGGACAAGCTCTTCGATCTCATGGGCCGGAGGATCAGCCTCGAGTTCATCGTGGTGAAGCCGACCAAGGCCGAGACGGAGAAAGCCGCGGCGCAAGCTTCCGCCAGGGATGGAAGCTCCTGGGAAGACAAGCCGAAGGAGAAGGAAGCCTCGGCCAAGGAGAGAGGTAAGCATCCTCAGCTGCGAATCGACTACACCTTCGAGAATTTCGTCATCGGGGACAACAACGGCTTCGCCGCGAACGCGGCCCTGGCCATAGCCAAGAACCCTGGAACCGCCTACAACCCCTTCCTCATCTACGGCGGAGTAGGTCTGGGCAAGACCCACCTCATGCAGTCCATCGGAAACCGGGTCTGGGCCGAGAACCCCAAGGCTAAGGTCATCTGCATAACCGCCGAGGAGTTCACCAACGAGTTCATCCAGTCGATCCACGACAAGACGACCCAGAATTTCAAGAACAAGTACCGCTACGTAGACGTGCTCCTGATCGACGACATCCACTTTCTCCAGAACAAGCTAGGGAGCCAGGAAGAGCTCTTCCACACCTTCAACGCCCTGTACGACGGGAACAAGCAGATGGTCTTCACCTGCGACCGGCCGGTCTCGGAGCTCAAGAACCTCTCGGACCGCCTCAGAAGCCGCTTCGAGCGGGGTCTCAACGTGGATCTCCAGCCGCCCAACTTCGAAACCCGCTGCGCCATCCTCAAGAAGAAGATAGAGGCGGGACGAGTCCCGGTGCCCGGCGAGGTGATCGAGATCATAGCCAAGAACATCTCCACCAACGTACGAGACCTGGAGGCCGCGCTCACCAAGCTCGTAGCCTACTCGGAGCTCGTGCACAAGGAGATCACCCTCGAGATAGCCCAGAATCAGCTCAAGGACGTGTTCAGCCAGTCCAAGCACGGAAACGTGACGATAGACAACATACTTAGGGTGGTGGCCGACTACTACAAGCTCTCGTACAACGACCTGAAGGGCAAGAAGAGGACTAAGAACATAGCCTTTCCTCGGCAAGTAGCCATGTACATCGCCAGGGACATAACCGAGTACTCCACCACTGAGCTGGGCTTCGAGTTTGGCGGGCGAGACCACACGACGGTCATGCACGCGTGCCAGAAGATCGAGGAGAGGCTTAAGCTCGACCCTAACCTCGAGTCCTCCATACAGTCCCTCGTGCGGACTATAAAGGAATACAGCTCTAAAATTTGACTCTTGAACGTAAAACCTGTGCCAAACGTCCCTCAATCTGTTGATAAAGTTCGATCCTGTGAGAATGTTGACAACTTATTTGCTTTTTTTCTATGTTATACACAGGTAAAATAGTTATATTTAATATAGAGTTAGCATGCTTATTCACTTATGGATGACTCTTATTATTACTACTACTAATTTATAGAATTCATTGTATATAGTATAAAGCAAGGTCGAAAAGACGAGCATTCTTACGGAGGTGGACGTTTATGAAATTTACCTGCGAAAAGAATTCTTTTGCCCGAGAAGTATCTTTTGCGCAAGAAATCATCGCCTCCAAAAACGCTCTTTCTATCATGTCCAATGTTCTTCTCGAGGCTTCGGAGGGTTCGCTCTCGATCAAGGCCACGGACATCAAGGTCAGCTTCGAGACCAAGTTGCCGGTCGATACGACCGAGCCGGGCACGATCACCGTCTTCTGCGACAAGCTCTCGGGAATTCTCTCCACCATTCCCGAAGGGGACATCAGCATAGAGCAGGACGACACCAAGGTCCTCGTCAAGCCCACCTTCAAGAAGGTGCGCTTCCAGCTTAAAACTATCTCGAGCGAAAAGTTCCCCGAGCTGCCCGAGGCTTCGGATAGCGCTTTCTTCTCGATACCCGTCGGGGATTTCAAGGAGATGATCTCCCAGACCTTCTTCGCGGTCTCCGACGACGAGACCCGATACTTCATGAACGGAGTATTCATGGAGAAGAACGAGGAAGGCCTGGTTCTCGTAGCTACCGACGGGCGCAGGCTTTCCTACTCCAAGAAGGTTTTCGACGCACAGATTCCTGACTTCAAGGGAGTCATCGTGCCTCCCAAGGTCCTGGGCCTCATTCTCAAGCACGCTCCCGACGAAGGGCTCATAGATATAGCCGTCACCGACAAGAGCATCTTCTTCCGCTTCGGCTCCTACAAAATTTCCTCGGTGCTCATCGAGGGGCAGTTCCCGAATTATCGCAAGGTCATCCCCGAGAGCCAGAAGAACAAGATAGTCCTCAAGCGGGCCGATCTCCTGGATGCCCTGAAGAGGGTGTCGATATTCGTCGAGCAGAAGTCCCGGCGGACCTTCTTCGCGGTCTCAGAGGGAATGATCGTCCTCTCCTCGGAGGAGAGCGATCTCGGGACGGCCAGGGAGGAGTTTCCCTGCGAATACTCCGGCCCCGAGGCTACGATAGCCCTCAACTATCGATACATCGAGGATCCCCTCAGGGTCATGGATGGCGAGAGCATAAGCATCGAGTTCACCGAAGCGAACCGGGCGATAACCGTCTCCCCGGAGCCGGGCCAGGATTACTTCCACGTGATCATGCCCATGCAGATCGAGTAGCGGGAGACCGGCGCGGAGACGCGCCGGCATCGGCGGAGAAATGTCCTTCGAAAGCGTACGCCTCGCTTCCTTCCGAAACCTCGAGGACGGCGAGGTAGCTACCGGCGCCGAGAGAGTCTTCCTGGTCGGGGAAAACGGCCAAGGCAAGACCAACTTCCTCGAGGCCCTGTACTACCTGTCCTTCGCTTCCTCGTTTCGCGGTCCGGTTGACGCCGAGGCCGCTCGGAGGGGAACATCGGCGTTCTGCCTGTCTGGGAGGACGGGGTCCCCCCTGAGGGGGACCGTCGACGAGATCCAAGTCCGATGGGAGTCGAAGGTCAAGGAAATCAGGCGCAACGACAAGGTTATTCGGGATCGAAAGGAACTCGTCGAGATCAACCCCGCCATAGTCTTCTGCCACGAGGACTACGCCTTCGCCGCCGGGGAACCCGAGCGACGGCGCTACTTCTTCGACCAAGCCGCCGGCCTCGTCTCCCTCGGGTACCTCGACTCCCTGCGGGACTACAAGAGGGTACTCAAGCAGCGCAACGCCGCGCTGAAGAACGGCGGCGGCGGCGACTTGCTGGACCTCCTGGACCAGCAGCTCGCCGCCGCGGGGATGGAGCTCATCGCCGCCCGTTCCCGCCTCCGCTCGAATTTCAACGATACGTTTTCCTCCCGCTACGAGGCTGTGTCCCTCCTGGGCGAGCGAGTGAGCCTCAAGTACCGCCCCAACTGGCCCGAAGACGCAGGGTTCGACGCCGTGCTCGAGAAGCTGGCCTCGAGGAGGAGCGAGGAGCAGGCCCTCGGGACGAGCCTCTCGGGGCCCCATCGGGACCGCTGGTCCTTCGACCTCGACGGGCGGGACTTCGCGGCCACGGCATCTACCGGGCAGCTTAGGCTCCTATCCCTGACCTTGAGGATGGTGCAGGCCGAGTACTACACGGCGTCCACCGAGCGGCTCCCCGTGCTCCTCTTGGACGACGTGCTCCTGGAGCTCGATAGGGACAAGAGGAAACGCTTCCTAGAGCTCCTTCCTCCTTCGTCCCAGGCCTTCTTCACCTTCCTCCCCGGCGAGAGCTGGGAGGACTATTCGAAGGGCTCCGCTTTGGTGTATGAGGTGCGCAATGGGCGATTCGAGGATTAAGGACGTCTCCGCCTTACTCTCCGCCTTCTTCGACGGGGAGAAGCTGCGCCGCGGCGAACGATATTCCGACTTCTTCTCCTCCTGGCCGTCCTTCGTCGGACCCAGGCTGGCTTCCCACACCAGGGTGATCGATGTGGACAAGGGGCTCCTGGTGGTGGAGGCGGAGCATCCCGGCTGGATTCAGCTCCTCCAACTCCGCCAGACCGAGGTTCTCGAGGCGGTGAGCAGGAAGTTTCCCGAGCTCGGACTACGGGGGATCGCGTTTCGTCTCTCGGGGCAAGGAAACTTCTCCAAGGCCTCCGGCGCCACAGCTCCCTCCGGGGCGGCCTCGCCTCCCGCGGGGGCCGGAAAAGGCGAAGAGGGCGGCGAGGAGGATCTAAAGTTTCCCGAGGAGTCTCCCGCCGCCGCGGATATCGAGGACCCTGAGTTCAAGGCCCTGTTCTCGAGCCTCAAGAAGACGATGCAGGGTCGGGGCAGGGGCGGGCAGCCGGGCTGAACTAGCCCAGGACCCGCATTGACTAGGGACGGGGAAATTATTATACTGCCCGGGATTACTTGTCGAATCGCCCGGTAAAGTCCTTCGGTCCGCTGCTCAGTGGAAGGGCTTGACCGTCGCTATAATACCTAAGGAGCCTGCACTATGAAGCGTACCTACCAGCCCAGCAAAGTCCGCCGGACCAGAAAGTTCGGCTTTCGCGCGCGCATGAAGACCAAGGGAGGCCGCTTGGTGCTCAAGAGGCGCCGCGCCAAGGGTCGGATCAAGCTGACCACCTCCGACGAGAAGAAGCCCTACTGATTCGGCCTCGCAGGGAAGGAGCTTCGTTATCACCGGTCAAGGTTTTTCCAAGACCGATCGCGTGAGGAAGCGAGCGGAGATCCAGCGGATCTTCGCTCGCGGGGCGAGGTTTTCCTGCAAGGGCATGCGAATCCACGTCCTGCCGAACGACCTGTCCGTTACTCGAGCGGTATTCGTTCCCGTACGTTCTTATCCGAGCGCCGTCACCAGGAACAGGGCGAGGCGGCTCCTCCGAGAATGCTGGCGCACGAGCAAGGAACGTTTTTCCCCCGGGAAGGACGTGGCGGTGGTGTTGTATCCAGGCTTCGACGAATATGCCGAGAGGAGAAGCCAGCTTGAGCGCCTCCTGCGCCAAGCCGGGCTCTATAGCTGAATGACGGTGAAACGGCTCTTCGCCCTTCCCCCGATTCTCCTTATCCTGCTGTATCGAAAGGTTATCTCTCCGCTCAAGCCTCCGACGTGTCGATTCTATCCGACTTGTTCGGCGTACGCGCTGGAAGCTATACGGAAATACGGGGCGCTCAAGGGCGGGTACCTAGCCGCGAGGCGTCTCCTTCGCTGCCATCCACTGAACCCGGGAGGCTTTGATCCAGTACCATGAGCATGCTCGATAACGACAATAACCAGCCAGGCGACAAGAAGACCCTGATAGCCATTGTCCTCTCGGTCGTCGTCATCTCCGTCGGCTTCATGATCCAGGCCACGCTCTTCCCTCCGGCTACCCACCCGGTCAACGCGAAGACCGCGACC
>Ga0268360_1003265_pt1 | contig 10590 bp, 13 predicted proteins | sample BioMet11_FD_192465 | JGI IMG/M metagenome (GOLD analysis project Ga0268360, IMG submission 192465) | Sewage microbial communities from Oakland, California, United States - Biofuel 11 (Illumina Assembly) | ecosystem: Engineered > Wastewater > Sewage > Unclassified | place: USA: California... | reverse complement strand
AACCGCTTGAACCTTGTGCTTCGCCCAAAAACGCTTGGGCGTTCCTCCCTCGATACCCATCAGGCACCTCCTCGACGACCTCGATAATCGCCTAAGTTGGTGTCCAAGAAAACCCTATGCCGATCCACTGAGAGCCAATTTGTAATTATCTCGGATAATTTCATACAATCCCCCGTTTTTATCTACTCCCAGAGAGTTGTAAGTTAAAATCTGGGCTCTATTCAGTCGCATGTGTTAGGCAAATTATAACTTCAGCTAAGGCTCTTTTGAGTTCAAGGTCTCCTGCTTGGAAGAGGATAAAATTGTCTTGGAGGAAAAGAAGAACTAGCTAACTGGATTTATTTGGAATAGTTGCGAAATGGCCCACGTCGTCCTGTGAAAATTGGAAGGGCGTGGGTCTTTATTTTTTTGAAGAGAAAGATTATAAGGTACTTGTTTGTTAGCAACAAAAATTATCTGATATGCTTTTACTATAACCTAATGTCCTTGGTTGGTCTATGTCTACGCAGAAATTTTCATTTGAAGAGCGAGAAGCTATTTGGACAGCATATGATAAAAAATGCATGTACACTTCTGGACCATTGAAAATTGATAATTTTCATATCGATCACATAATTCCTGAAGAATATGCATGGAAGAAAATAGAGTTTAAAGAACTGGCCGACAGTCTCGGACTTGGCGATGGGTTCAATATATTTGGATTTGAGAATTTGGTTCCATGTACACCTAATGCGAATTTACGGAAAAATGGACTTTTGTTTGAAACAAATGCGATGTTGTTTTATTTGAATATAGCTCAATCGAAAAAGAAGCGTGTTATTGAAAGCTTAGAAAAAATTCATCGTCGGAATAAAAAGGGAAAGGCTACAATATACCTTCTTCAGTGTTTAGAGAGAGGGATATTGTCTGAAGAAGATTTCTCAAGTATTTTAGAAAAACATGGCGATTCTCCACAGGAAATTTTTAATCTTATTGAGGCAATTGAATTCGAAGATCACGCTGATGTGAAAGCTGTTTCAAAAGGAGATCTTGATTTTTTTAGAGATCTTCCTGTCAAAATGGGTCAAAATAAACATATTTCTGGCCTCGATTTGTGGAGTGATAGTTTGGGAAAAATCCATGTTAGTACATGTAGGGAATATGAAGACGCTATCGCTTGTGGGTATTACCCCAGGACTAATTTTGATATAAAGATGTCTGTTTTTTTTAAACACCAATGTGGTTTGTTGCAAGCATTAAAAAAAGCAACTATTCCGTCAGTAAGCTATATAGATTCTCCTCGGCGCGGAATATTGGACTTGGATCTTTTACCCTTCACATTTTTCCCGTATATTGGTGAACTTGGCGGTGAATACAAAGGGAATGCATCATATCAGGATAAAATACGCGCTAAGGAGATATTGATAAAGAACGTTAGCCAGAACACTATACGCATCGAAGAGCCTGAAGGTATGGGGCAATTCTTAGCAGAAGTTGTTCGTGCAGATTTTAATGGCGATGGGATCGAAGATATCCTGCTTTATGAAGGGTGTTATGCGACTCACGGAACTCTTGGATATGGTGATATAAAAATAATTACAAGAAAAGACAATGATAGTATGTTTGAAGAAGTGACAGAATCTATATAAATATTAGCGAGTTCCAATTGAAGTGTTCATCTGAGCGCAGCCCTACTGAAGAGCTACGGATTCAAGCAGGGCGACGAGTTCAAGGTCTCCTGTCTGGAAGCAGGGAAAATCGTCCTAGAGAAGAAGTAGCTATCTAACTGGATTATTTTGGAATAGTTGCGCATTATGGCCCACGTCGTCCAGGAAAATTGGAAAGGCGTGGGTCTTAAAATAGAAAATACAACTTCTTCATTTTTCGTTTTTAAAAGATTGGTCATAAGTTATTAAAAACCAAAGTAGCTTGTGAACGCCTTACTCAAGACATTGATCGCGGCAGTTTTTGTTACACTCCATACACCTGAAGCCGCTTTATTAATCATATTTTCTGTCCATTTTTGAACTCGTTGTCCTTTGGTGCATTTCCCGTGCTCTTGAGTATCGTCTTGGACGGCTTTTTCAAGGTCAATTAAATCGTCACGAGAAACTCCTTTTGATTTCAAGAAATCATAAAGACTTGTAAAGTCATTTTGATATATATGAATATCTTTGTTCTGGTTTACGTGACTACTTCCTGTCGCAACATTCTGCACGTCGCCTGATATATAGGTATTAAATATTTGGGTGACTTTATCTTGTGCGATAGGGGGTGAATTCGGAGGGGCTTCGCCTGCATCTGGTGCTTCATTTTCAATTTCTAATACAAAATCTAAAATTCGTGTTCTTATTGTGTCTACGATGGATGCAATAAAATTTCTTGGTATTGTTTTCCAAGCACTTATACAATTCATATTCTCATAAATATTCTGACCGTAATGAGCTATTAAATCAGCTGGCCATTGCTCGATAGGATTATTACCTGGATTAGATAGAAGCTCGACATAAGAACTTATAGGAGCTACCAAATATGAAGTTGTTACATATTCCCTAAATTCTTTAGGTAAGCACAAAGGAGGTATTGGTGCATTACTTGCCCCACTCCCAAATGGTCCACAAAACACTCCAAAGGATTTGGTGTGAAGAATTCTATACTTTGGCAACTGATCTTTGGTTTGATAGCCATTTAACTCATAATCTATCCATTCTTTAAACTTACTATTTCCTAGTCTTGCTGCTAGAATTTTACATTTTCGCAACAGCGCTGTGATATCTGTGTTGGTGGCAACCGCCGCATCTTGTATGTCCCTCAGTAGCGACATTAAAAACTCCCAGAGAATCGATTTAAATGATTGAGATATATTTAGGTTAGATTGCAACCAGCGTGTTTGTTGCCCTGTGCAAGCCATGCTAATATAATAATGGCACTACCTCTGCTGATCAACTAAAGATTTAGCCAAGTGACGAGTTTATGATCTTATACTAGATGAATGGAAGATGGGTTTGCTCCAGCTATTCTTGATCAGTAGGAGGAAAAATTGATAGAAGTTGCTGTTCAACCTCTATCCCATAAATCGTGCAGAGCCGGGCTATATGAACACCAGCAAGACTTCTTAATTGCCCAAGGCGTGACCAAGTTCCGGCCATGTCACATCCCGAATGTTTACGGGTGTCCGACGAGGAAAGATAGTTGCGGCATGCAGCGCGAATAGCTCGAAGTGAATCTTGAGCGTCCGTTGAAATATTTTTTCCTATCAAGCCCGTTGTTTCTCTTCTTATCTCAATTATCGACAGATCAACATATTTTTTATCTTCACTACAGTAATCTTCAAATAAAACACGTCGATCTTCAAGGAAGGACATATATTGCCTAACCTGTTGTCGTTCATCATCTGGTGGTGTCCATGAAACACCAAAAATTGGGCAACTAATTCCCGTTAAATGTCGAAGATACTTTTGGATAAAATCCTGCATGTTTTTCTCTTTTCTTCCTTAATTAACAAAGTTTGCTATAACATGCAATCCATTGTTCAAATTTGCTTGCCATCTTTACCCCGCAACCCATTGATGATTTTGTTAATATATTTAAATAGTTAACTATTCACATCTGCCATCCCCGCTTAAAGCACGTTTCTCCTCCCTCCGCGAAAAAATCCCATCAACCCCCTTGACCTCCCCATGTCAAAAACGTACTTCCCCCGAGCCAACGAAACGCCAACGGAGCCAACGCCCTTGGCACCCAACTTTTTCTGGGGAACGGAAATTTTAGGGTTGACTTCGGGACGAGTTCGGGGCATTTACCTTGTTCCCTGATGTCCGAAAGGACTTTATTTAGGATCGTAGCTCAGGGGGAGAGCGCTTGCTTGACACACCACAAGCGTGATTTAACCCCCTAAAATCCTTCCAAAAGCCCCTATCGCAAAGTGATCCTGTTGTCGAAGTGCCAACGGGGTCTTTAGTCTTTTTTAGGGCTGAGAATCGGACTTTGGTCAGCCGTTGGTCAGCCGTTGGCGGTGCTGCCAACTTGAACCGATATTTTGCGAGATCGCTAGTTTGGAGGGGGTAAACGAGTATAAATGGTTTTCCTGGCTTTGCTGAGCAAAATCATTCGTTAGAGTCGAATATGTAATGAACCATTTCGCGTTCATCATCAGTTTTTCCCCAGGCTCTAGTCGCGCAGATATCTTTGCATATATCTGGAATGTATACCTGCTTGCTAACAATTGAGGCTATCTTGTTGTCTTCAGTGAGGTGAAATGCCATAAGCTTTTGGCCTGTATAGCCACCCATTTTGTTTTTTGCATTTACCAAAGCACAAGCTGCGTGTGGACTTTTAGTATAATGTATCGATATCTTGTATTCCTCAGCGTAGCACAGAAAATCAATCTGAGCTGATTCTGGGTCAACGAGTTTAGTCTTAAGTTCTTTAATGATTGCTTGTTGCCATATATGCTTTTTATGCCATTGTGATAGAAAAATTAACGCAGGGACAATCAGGCAAATTAAGATCACGACGATTATTTTTTTCATAAAGCTCCCGTGAACGCTTCGTTCAAAACCAGCGCGAAGAATTTTAGAGGGCAATCATGGATTTTTCAAGGGTTGGATCGGGATAAAGTTATTTATTCGCTCCTTCGCACCAGAAAAGTCTAGTTTTTTCATCTTTTTCAACATTATAGAGAAAAAAACCGAGAACGCGATGAGTCACAATTCATTTCTAGGGGTGGATCGTCTCTTTTGCTGCACGTTCCAGCGCTTCGGCAGCAAAGGTGTTCAAGCTCTTTCCCGTTGCTTTAGCGGCGGTCTCTGTCAGACGATGAAGTTCCGGTGAGACTCGGACCATGAAACGTCCAGAATATGGTTTTTCAGGACTTTTGCCGATCTCAGCGCAGGTTGCCATGTAATCATCCACGGCTTCCTGAAATGCCTGACGCAACTCATTGACAGATCGGCCCGTGAAATGGATCACGTCGCGGATACCGGCAATCTCCCCATGAAATGCGTCATCATCAGGTTCAAATTCGAACGTGCCCACATAGCCTTTGTATTGAAAAGCGTTCATGCTTCAATCTCCATTTGGTCGAGGAAACGACGAACAGACTTGACAGCACCTTTGTCGAGAACCGGTTTGGGATGTGGTCGATGGATTCGCAGAATTACCCCATCTGGCGACACAAATCGTACTCGTGATCCTTCGCCCTCAAGCTTCCGGCAGCCAATTCCCAGTAACAGCGCCTCGACAGCAGCCCAGGCTATATCTCCCCGTTCTGGCTTAGATCGGATGGCTTCCAACGTCTTCCGGTGCTTGCTGTTCATGTTTTGTATGATACTACTTTTTGATGCGAAGTCAAGGCATTTTTTATTTCCGTCGGATAGCTCCCTGCCCTTGGGGGAAATACGTGTTTCCCACAATTTTGAATCCTCCCCCACTGGGAAATGGCAGACTCCTGGTACGCCAGACAAAGCCTGGAGAAGGAGAAAGCATGGAATGCGGAAACCTTCTTTAGAACCACGGGTAACCAAGCCGTCCGGCCATTGTTCTGGGAGCCGGGACCGAGTGTTGCGCGGACAGGATTAATCCTGGACGTGAAGTGTACACAGGGAGTTTGTAGGCCTTGCTCTTGAGCCCCGAAATTGCCTTCCCGCAGGAGTTGACGAGACTTCAGGATATCGGAAAGCAACATCTCTAGGGAGCATCACCATTCTTATATCCCGCCGGGGTCGAAGAACAAGGCATACAGACAGTGGGTTCCCAGGAACCTGGGAGACCCTACCGCCTCCGCTTGAAAATCCAGAATGGAAGAGCCGGTGATCACTTCCAGGCCTGTCCCGGATTCGTCTGTCCGGGAACAAAGAACGAACATTCAGACGACAAGCGGTATCCGAAGGCGAAGGAAACGAAGCCGGGGTCAAACTCTGGGAGACCCCAGCAAAGCCGGGAATTTAACCGTTATTATTGGCAGCCATTACACCAACGCAGATATATCCGCGTTGGGCAGAATATATCATTTTATGGCTCATTTTTTGCATAAGATAAACTTATATTTCTTTGAGTAGCCGGAGTCGCCATGCACTATGCCCAGAACGTCAAAACCATGAACGAAGCCTTTAGCAGGCAATACGCAGCCGTCAATGCCCCGAAAATTATAAGTTTTCCTGAAGAGATAACCGTGACAGCCAGCCAGCGTTGCAATTACCGCTGCAAGATGTGCTACCAGACTGACTACACCAAGGAAATAGACTGGGTTATCATCGAACGCATTGTTCCACTCCTCCCTTTTGCCCGAACCTTGCAGATATTCGGCGGTGAACCGCTGCTGTATCCCAGGATCGACGAACTCTACCGTCTTGGCCACGAAAACGACTGCGGCATCACCACCATTTCCAATGCCTCATTGCTCTCCGATTCCATGATTGACGATATCGTGGACAACAAGGTGTACTGCATCAAATGCAGCATTGATGCTGGAACTCCAGAAACGTACAAGCGTATCCGGGGGGGGGACTTCTTCAAGGTCATGGCCGGCATCGGTCGTCTGGCGCGCAAAAAACTCCAATGTCACACCCCGTATCCCTTCGTGGATTTCAACTTTCTGGCCATGCGCAGCAATGTCAAAGAATTGCCTCGCTTACTCGTTTTGGCCTCGGAGCTCGACGTGCGCGCCGTCAACGTCTTCTATCCCTCCATGCACCGTGAAGACTTGGCGGCCGATTGCGTGTACTTCGACCAAGCCGGCTCCGACGCCATGTTGGCCAAGGCACGGCAGGTAGCCGCAACCTTAGGGGTCGGCCTCAATCTGCCGCCCCTTTTCGGCGAGAGCCCTTCCCTGGCCGAGGATGTCCGACCGAAGCGGGAACACTGTCGCGATCCCTGGGCAAAAGCCCTCGTGGATGTCGATGGAAACGTGTCGCTGTGTTGCGCCGGAGCCACGACCTTGGGCAATCTCGCCCAGGAGGACTTTGAAACCTTGTGGAACGGTCCTCGGGCCCAGGCCTTGCGCCGCGTGGTGAATACGCCCAACGAGCCGGACTACTGCAGAAATTGCCGCATTCGCCAGGCGAACCCGCGAAACCCCCATGTGCACATGCCAGAGGCGATCCTGCAAGCCATGGAAACGTCACGCGAAACTGCCCAAACCCAAGAAAGAGCCTAGGATATCCTGCTGCTCGGAGGTCTCGCCATGTACGTCGAAAATATGAAGGTGATGAACCGATTGGCCAATCAGGTTTACGCAGCCAATTCCGTGGGCAATGTGGCCTCGTTTCCCGAAGTGATTACCGTCGCGGTCTCCAATGTGTGCAATTACCAGTGCCTTATGTGTGCCGAATGGCGCAAGCAGCAACGCGAGGAATTGCCCGTGGAGATCATCGAGAAGCTCGAGGACGTGCTCCCCTTCGTATCGACGCTCTATGTGACCGGCGGAGAACCCCTCCTCTATCCCCATCTGGATCGGCTTTTGGCGACCGCCGCGCGTAGCGGCTGCTCCCTACAAGTCGTGACCAACGGGGCTCTCTTGACCGCCAAGCGGGCGGAAACATTGCTTGAGCACGGGCTGGAAAAGCTGAAATTCAGCCTGGATGCGGCGCGGCCGGCCACCTACAAAAAAATCCGTGGCGGGGATCTCACCAACGTTCTCAACAACCTCCGCCAAGCCGTGATCTTGCGGAACTCGAACAATCTCCCCGGCCCCTATATTGAGGTCGGCTTCGTCGCCATGCGGAGCAATATCGCTGAACTGCCCAAATTTGTGGTTATGGCCAAAAAACTCGGCGTTGACGTCATCTATGTGTCGTATATGGCAGCGCACCATCCCGACGTTTTCGATGAGTCGCTGTATTTCGACCAGGCCCGTAGCGACGAACTGATGCTCGCGGCCGCCCAGGTGGCTCGTGAGGTTGGAATCGCCCTCAATCTGCCCCCCCTGTTTCATCGGCCCGAAACCGCCGAGGGCCTGGAGGCCTTCCGCTCGGCTCGGGAACTTTGCTACGAACCGTGGCGCAACATGTTTCTCTGGCCCAACGGCTCCGTCAGCATGTGCTGCGGCGGCGGTGGCGACTGCGGGACGTTGGCTGGCGAGAGTCCCTTCGCTCTTATGTGGAACCATCCGGCTCGGGTCCAGGCGCGGACCAGGGTCAATACGCAACAACCACCCAAGGCCTGCGAGAACTGCTTTACCAATAAGCAACATCCCAACCGGCTGGGGACGCATTTTACCGACCCGGCCTTGTGCCAGCGCGCCAAGGAGCTGTGCCAGGAAGTCCCTGTCGCATAAAGACGGTGGGCCAAGCATCACTATCGGAAAGAAACGGTCACGCACCGCGTTGTAGGGGAATCCCATGGTCGATACCACGTCATGCCAGTCGCAACCCGTCCACGGTCGGTTGGCCCCCTCGTTGCAGGATCTCAAGGAGATCAACTCCAGGCTAATTGCCCACGAAGCCCGCTCCGGGACGGCCAGCGTGCGCTGCTTTCCTTCGACGATCCTACTTTCCCCTTCGCAGAAATGCAATTTTCGCTGCCGCACATGCATGCAATCCCATGATCAGGCAGAACTGTCTCCGCAGACACTCAAAAAGGTCGAGGCGCTCATGCCCTTCGCCTCGATCCTTGATTTTGTTGGCGGGGAGCCGTTGTTGCTCGATTCGTTTAGGGAGGTCATCCAGTGGGGGAAGAAGTATGCCTGCGACATGGAGACCGTGACGAACGGCGTTCTGCTGGACGACTTCTGGCGGGAGCGCTTCGTGGAAAGCCTCAGCAGCGTGCGCATCAGTGTGGACGGGGCAACGCCCAAAACCTACCAGTATGTCCGCCGTCATTCCGGCCTCTTCAAGGTACTGAAAAACATTGGCGAATTGGCCTTACTGAAGATACGCCGTGGCAGCGCGACCCCTTCCATCGAAATCAACTTCGTGGCCATGCGGGCGAATATCCGTGAATTGCCTAAGCTTGTGGCCATGGCCGGGGAACTCGGCGTGGATGTCGTCAAGGTCATCTACATGCTCGCGCATACGGAAGAATTAGCCATGCAATCCCTCTATTTCATGCAGGAGGAGAGTGACGCCTGTATGCGCTTGGCCCTGGAAGTGGGGAAAAGGGTTGGAGTCGGTGTGAAGATTCCAGGCCTTTTTGCCGATGCGCAGGCAGTTCAAGAGACGAAACGCCGCAACATGTGCAGTGGCCCATGGCACTTCCTCGGGATAGAGGCCGACGGCTCGACCAAAATATGCTGCGGCGGCGCTCCCTATTTCGGCAATCTCAATACCCAAACGTTCCAGGACATCTGGACGGGAGCGGCCCTACGCCAATTACGGCACACAATAAACACGCCGGCGGAACCGGAATATTGCAAAAACTGCGCTCACGGAGGGGATAACCTGCGGCGTGTCGGCAAGCACATTCTCAATCCCGATATTGCAAACGCAGCCGCTGCAGTATTTGGCGTAAAGTCAGCTACCCCCGGCAAAGCCGGGGGCATGCAAGGCAGTGAACCGCTCAAAGCGGTTTAAGAGTGAGCCGGCTAAAGCCGGCGGCCTAAGGTGAACCTCCGTCTCCAGAGGCTCACCTTCCCCACCTACACCGCTACTGTCTCCTTCAGCTTCTGCCACTCGGCAGTCCCGACGACGTTTCTGAATCCCCCGCTCACCTTCGGCTTCTCCGCCAGCTTCTTCTTGAAGTTATCTCGAAGCATTTCGATATCATCGAGAAGGATGGCGAGTTCGATGAGTTGTAACGCGCTTTGGAACGAATAGTTTCTTCGAAGCGGAATATAAACTTCTTGGGTATGGTTAGGACAGAGGAATTTCCAAGGTTGATCACATGGCACTGAAAACTCCTCGTTGCAGATTGAGCATTTCTTTTTTGATTGTGTTGTTCATATTATTTTGCTTATGTTATTTTGCTAAAAGTTCGTCAAGAATATTTATCTCTTCACCTTCAACGCTTTGAGATTCAACTTCATCCAAGCTCATTAATAGATGGTGAAGCATTTTATTGACGATTTTCCTGTGGTTACATTTTGAAGTATCAGATTGGTTTTTGTTGCACGTATTTTTGAAATGACAAACTAAGCATAGGTTGGTCGGCATATCTAATGTCCTTTTAGATTGTTCGTTGATAAACAAAGAAGGCGAGAAGCCTCGGCTACAGGAATCCCGCCTGTGTTCAATGACTTGACCGAATGTTTCTATTTTGATCTGAGTCTTTCGGCGAGCGCTTCTCTCAGGAGCTTGAGGTCATAATTGACGTTGAACCAGTATTCATTGAGTTCGTCCGCGTTTGCCAGGATGCTGTCTAATGTTCCGAGAATTTTTACATCTTCCTTGGCGATCTTCTTTGATTTTGTGTAATCGCATTTAAAGTAGTTCTTTTTTATATAGTCTTCCATGTTATGAATAGTTCCCATAATCTTACCTTTCTTAAATAATAGTTGATGTTCTCATAACGAAGGCGAGAAACCTCGGCTACAGGAATCCCGCCTTCGCTGTAGCGGTCTAGGGTTTCTTGGACAGTTTGGCCGCGAAAGTTAGGCGGCCTTGGTGACTTCGGCCTTCTGCTGTTCCCTGACCTGAGCCGGTGAACGATAGCCATGCCGGCTGATGCGCCACTGTT
>Ga0268360_1003264_pt1 | contig 10593 bp, 10 predicted proteins | sample BioMet11_FD_192465 | JGI IMG/M metagenome (GOLD analysis project Ga0268360, IMG submission 192465) | Sewage microbial communities from Oakland, California, United States - Biofuel 11 (Illumina Assembly) | ecosystem: Engineered > Wastewater > Sewage > Unclassified | place: USA: California... | reverse complement strand
GACTGCGCAGACCGGCATTCGATTATGTGCTTGTTTTATGCTTCCGGTATGCCGCGATGACCTCGCGTGAGAGGCGGTCCGGAGGACACCTCCTCCGGCCGCTCTCTCTTCCACGCCGGCACGCATTCTCTCCCCGGCGGGAGAGAATGGGGGCCGAAAGAGCCCGGAGGCCCCCCTGGGGCCTCCGCCCCCCGCAGACGCCCCGGCGTCTGCACCCCCGCCGCCGGACGGCGGCGCCCACTGCGCCCCCGGGGCGCACCCCCGCCGCCCTGCCGGGCGGCACCCCCGACGGGGAACGAAAGGAGCTTTTGCCATGATGACCATGGGCGAAATACGCCAGACCATCGACATGATCGGCCGGCAGCATCTGGACATCCGCACCATTACCATGGGCGTGTCCATCCGCGACTGCGGCGACCCGGACCCGGAGGCCTGCCGGAGGAAGATCTACGACAAGGTCACCGGCGCGGCGAAGGATCTGGTCCGCGTGGGAGAGGCCATCGAAGCCGAATTCGGCATCCCCATCGTCAACAAGCGCATTTCCGTGACGCCCGTGGCCATCGCCTGCGAGTGCGCGCGGACGGAGGACTACGTCCCCTTTGCCGAGACGCTGGATGCGGCGGCGAAGGAAGTGGGCGTGAACTTCATCGGCGGCTTTTCGGCGCTGGTGCACAAGGGCTTCACCGGCGGCGACCGCCGGCTCGTGGCCGCCATCCCCCAGGCGCTGGCGTCCACGGAACGGGTCTGCTCCAGCGTGAACGTGGCCACGATGCGCGCGGGCATCAACATGGACGCCGTGCGCATGATGGGCGAGACGGTGAAAAAGGCGGCGGCGCTCACCGCCGCGACGGGCGGCAGCGCCTGCGCCAAGCTCGTGGTGTTCGCCAACGCCGTGGAGGACAACCCCTTCATGGCCGGCGCGTTCCACGGCGTGGGCGAGCCCGAGACGGTCATCAACGTGGGCGTCTCCGGCCCCGGCGTGGTGAAGCACGCGCTGGAGGAATGCCGGGGCGAGCCCTTCGACGTGGTGGCCGAGACCGTCAAGAAAACGGCCTTCCGCATCACGCGGATGGGCGAGCTGGTGGCGCAGGAGGCGTCCCGCCGGCTCGGCGTCCCCTTCGGGATCGTGGACCTGTCCCTGGCGCCGACGCCCGCCGTGGGCGACTCGGTGGCGGAGATCCTGGAGGAGATGGGGCTCGAGTGCGTGGGCGCGCCCGGCACCACCGCCGCGCTGGCGCTCCTCAACGACGCCGTGAAAAAGGGCGGCGTCATGGCGTCCTCCCGCGTGGGCGGCCTTTCCGGCGCGTTCATCCCGGTGAGCGAGGACGAGGGCATGATCCGGGCGGCCCGCTGCGGCGCCCTGACCCTGGAAAAGCTGGAGGCCATGACCTGCGTCTGCTCGGTGGGGCTCGACATGATCGCCGTTCCCGGCGACACGCCCGCCTCCGCCGTCGCGGCCATCATTGCGGACGAGGCGGCCATCGGCGTCATCAACAACAAAACCACCGCCGTGCGCATCATCCCCGCGCCGGGGAAGACCGTGGGCGACACGGTGGATTTCGGCGGACTGCTGGGCACCGCGCCGGTGATGCCGGTGAACCGCTTCTCCAGCGAGGCGTTCATCGCCCGGGGCGGGCGCATCCCGGCGCCGCTCAACAGCCTGCGCAACTGAGCCGCCCCGGGGAGTTTTTCCCGGGACCCGATTGACAGGGCGCTGCGCCCGGTGGTACGATCTGCCTGTGCCGCGGCGCTGCGGCAAATCATTTGACAGGAGCTGCATTTATGTCCGATAATCTGAGAATCCTCGTGATCGGCGGGCACCCCGCCGACGTGTTCGATCACTGCGGCGGTACTCTCTGGCATCACGTCCGCGCCGGGGACAAGGTGACCTGCCTTGCGCTGACCCAGGGGCTGCGCGTCCACGACATCGTCGTCTCCGAGGTGTTCCGCTTCGGGACGGAGGGTTATTCCAAGGAAGATATCGACCGGATCTGCGCCGAGCGGGAGGCCGCGAAGCAGCAGGAGATCCGGGACGCCTGCGCCGTCTTCGGCGTCGAGGACGTCCGCTTCCTGCGCTACGACGACAAGATGCTCCAGGTCACGATGGATATGATCGACGCCACCGCGAAGGTCATCCGCGACGTGAAGCCCGACCTCATCATCACCCACTATCCCCAGACCTTCGGCAACGTGACGAACCACCACGGCAACGCCGCCAAGATCGCGCTGGACGGCGCGGCGCTGGCCGGCACCGTGGATTTCGACGACAAGAACCCCGCGTGGCGCGTCCCGCAGTTCGCGTATATGCTCAACCCCTCCGACTGCATGGCCTTCGACGCCACCTCCGGCCACTCCCAGGCGGTGCCCAACTTCTTCGTGGACGTCACCGACGCCGTCGACAAAAAGGTGGCCGCGCTGGATACGCTGCACAGCCAGCAGTACGAGGGCGCCTACGCCCGCAAGTCGGTGGAGTCGTGGAACGGCGTGTTCGGCTTTTACGAGGGGACGAGCTACTGCGAGGCGTTCGTCCTGAACAAGCCCTTCGTGGAGGACCGCCTGCGCGTCTGCGAGCACTGGCGCACCCGGGCCAACGAGGAGGAGATCATCCACCGCACCCGCGACACGCAGATCCTCGCCGCGAACCTCCCCGTGAAGGGAAAAGAGTAAAAAAACAAAAAGGCCGCCCGCAGGAAAGCGCGTTTGACTTTCCTGCGGGCGGATTTTTGTTTGCCGGGCGGGCTCAGCAAAGGCGCATGAGGCGCAGATAGAACTGCACGGTGGTCTTCACCTTTTCCACGGGGATGTGCTCGTCGTTGCCGTGGATGCCGGCGCGCTCCTCCTTCGTCATGGCCATGGGGCAGAAGCGGTAGACGTGATCGCTGATGCGGCAGTAGTGGCGGGAGTCGGAGCCGGCGATCATGAGGTACGGCGAAAAGATCGCCTCCGGCCAGGTGCGGACGACGGCGCTGCGCAGCCGTTCCCACGCCTCGCCCTCCGCCGCGGAGAAGGCGGAGGGCTCCGAGGTGGAACCCCTGCGCATCGCGATGTCCGGATCCTTCACCAGACGGCGCAGCCGGGCGAGGGCGGCGTCGGAGCCGTCGCCGCCCATGAGGCGGACGTTGACGCCGAAGGAGGCGTCCGGCGGCAGGACGTTGTTGGCCGCGCTGCCGCGGGCCTGGGTGACGGCGGTGGTGGTGCGCACCAGGGCGTTGAGCTCGCCGCCGCTCTTTTTGCACAGCAGGTCCAGCAGCGGCCGGAAGAACCAGAGGTTCGCGAAGATGAGCCGGTAGGCGAAGGTGGAATACCGCCCCAGCGTGTCGAACATCCCCGCCGCGGGCGGCGTCAGCCGCATGGGGAAGGGATGGTCCTCGATCCGCACGGCGGCGCGGGAGAGACGGCCCACGATGCTGTGGGCCGGAGGCGCGCTGGCGTGGCCGCCGCCGCTCTTCAGATCCATGTAAAGGCGCATCTGCCCCTTTTCGCCCGTGCCGATCAGGGCTGCGGGGCGCTTCACGCCGGGGAACACCCCGTCCACCACCGCGCCGCCCTCGTCCAGCACCAGGGCGGGCGTGACGCCCCGGGCTTTGAAATCATCCACGATGTCGGAGGCGGAGGCGCCGGAGATCTCCTCCTCGCCGGAGAAGGCGAGGTACACGTCGTTTTCAGGGACGAACCCCTCGCCGATGAGCTGCTCGGCCGCCTCGGTGATGCCTGCCAGGGTGCCCTTGGTGTCCAGCGTGCCGCGGCCCCAGAGGACGCCGTTTTCCACGAGCCCCGCGAAGGGGGGCTTCGTCCAGTTTGCGGCGTCGGCGGGCACCACGTCGTAGTGGGCCATGAAGACTGTGGGCGCCCCGGCGCTCTTTCCCGGCCAGCGGTACAAGAGGCCGCAGCGGCCGATGCGCCGCAGCTGGCAGGCCCTGTGGATGTTGGGATAGCGGGAGACGAGAAGGGCGCGGAACTTATCGAATTCGGCGGCGTCCTCCTTTGAATTGTCCTCGTCGGAGACGGTTTTGCAGCGGATCATCTCCGCCAGGGATTCCACGGCGCGCGCGCCGTCGGCGGGAACGTCGTCCGGCGCGGGGCGCGCCTCCTCCTTCGGGCGGAAGGCCGCCGCGCGCAGGAGCAGCACGGCCAGCAGCAGCAGGACGGCGGCGGGGATCACGAGCCACCCCATGGTTCACACCAGTCCTTTCTTGTAGAGGATGCGCGCCGCGGCGAGGGCGATGAGCGCGCCCACCGGCACCATCACGCCCACGGACGGGGCCAGGGACGGCACGCAGATGAACAGCACCAGCATGAAGATCAGCGGCGCCGCGGCGATCTTGGGGTCGCGGGAAATGTAGACCACGGCCAGCGGGCCGAAGAGGGCGGGCAGGATGTAGGTGAACGCCGGCTGCAGCGCCGGCGCTTCCAGAAAGCCCCGGATGGACGAGAGGAGCAGCACCCCCAGGGCGATGACCAGCGTGGTCACCAGCGCGGAGACGCCGATGGCGATGGTGGAGACCACCTCGCCCTTCTCGCTGCCGGGCTCGAAGCCCGCGCCGTTCATGGCGTTCAGGGCGCAGGGGACCTTCAGGTTCGTCAGGTTGCCGGTGAAAAAGCCCAGGTACGACCCGCCGGTGCCCAGCATGGGCACGTAGGTCAGCACCTCGATGGCGCCGATGGTCCAGTAGATCGGGGCGACGCCCGCCAGGCCCTTGAGCACCCAGAGGAAGGGCGGCCACGCGTCATAGCGGACGCAGATCGCGGTGGGAACGGCCAGCAGCAGGACGAAGCCGGTGAGGATCCAGCAGCGGCCCACCCGATGCTCGTAGGCGCGGAACGCAAGCTCGCTGGGAGACTTATCCATTTTTACCCCTCCTTACGCCACGGAATTGACGAGATTCGTGATGGGGATGGAGAGCGCCATGCCGCAGAGCATGCTGATGGGCAGGGCGTAATCCTCCATCCATTTCCAGTGCAGCTTTTTGAGGCACAGGGCGCACAGGCACATGACCAGCGCCGAGGCCGCCATGACGAAGACGGGGATCCAGCCCCGCAGGCCCTGGCGCACGGTGGCGAACACGTCGCCCAAAAAGGCGCTGATCATGCCCAGGAACAGGGCCGACATGAAGAGCTTGCCCCACCGCTCGTCCTTCGCCCGGATCTTCATGACGCCCCGCTCGATCCGGCTGCTGAAGGCGGGGACCCAGATGGTGCCGGGGATGATGCCCAGGGTCATGACCCAGGCGATGGCCGCGAAGATCTTCGGATCGGTGATGAGCGTGGAGAGGTCGCGGCCCACCGCGGCCGCGGCGGACATGGCCGCGGGCGTCTCGTAGGTCAGCGCCCCGATGACGGAGAGCCGCAGCCAGGGCAGCGGGAAGCCCAGCGCCTTCGAAAGCGCCAGGACGCCCAGCAGGATCGAGACCGCGGGCACCAGCGTGAAGAGCGCGGCGGAACCGGCGGTCTTGCGCAGCACCGAGGGATCGATGCCCAGCTCCGTGCCCCGTTTCCAGGCCAGCAGAATGAACCGGACGGACATGGCGACGACGAACAGCACCACCACGGCTACGACGCCGTACATGAAGCCGTTGTTGGGATTGAAAGCCTCCATGCGGACACCCCTTTTCCCTGTTTTCCGCGGCGGTCGCGCCGCCGCGGTCCTGGGTCCAGCATAATACAACTTCCGCCGGAATACAAACAAAACAGGCCCCCCGGACGGCAAAAAAACGCTCCCCGCCGGAGCGGGGAGCGTTTTGCAGACGCGGATCAGCCGAAGACGGCGAGCAGGAAGCCCGCGGCGATGGCTGTGCCGATGACGCCGGCCACGTTGGGGCCCATGGCGTGCATCAGAAGGAAGTTGGAAGGATTGGCCTTCTGGCCCTCCACCTGGCTGACGCGGGCCGCCATAGGCACCGCGGACACGCCGGCGGAGCCGATGAGCGGATTGATCTTGCCGTGGGAGAGCTTGTACATGATCTTGCCGAACCAGAGGCCGCCGGCCGTGGCGAACGCGAAGGAGAGAAGCCCGAGGACGATGATCTTGATCGTTTCCCAGGTGAGGAAGCGGCTGGCCAGCGCCGTGCCGCCCACGCAGACGGAAAGGAAGATGGTCACGATGTTCATCAGGGCGTTCTGCGCCGTGTCGGAAAGACGATCGGTCAGGCCGCATTCACGGAAGAGGTTGCCCAGCATCAGCGAACCGATCAGCGGGGCGACGGAGGGCAGAAGCAGGCAGACGAAGATGGTGACGGCGATGGGGAAAATGATCTTTTCTTTTTTGGAAACGGGGCGGAGCTGATCCATCTTGCACTCGCGCTCTTCCTTGGTGGTGAGGGCGCGCATGATGGGCGGCTGGATCAGCGGGATGAGCGCCATGTAGGAATAGGCCGCGATGGCGATGGGGGCCAGATAGGCCGGCGCCAGATGGCTGGTGAGCCAAATGGCCGTCGGGCCGTCCGCGCCGCCGATGATGCCGATGGAGGCGGCCACGTTGGACGGGAAGCCGAGGACGATGGCCAGCAGGAAGGCCATGAACACGCCCAGCTGGGCGGCCGCGCCGAGCAGCACGCTCTTGGCGTTGGCGAGCATGGGCCCGAAGTCGGTCATCGCGCCGACGCCCATGAAGATCAGGCAGGGATAAACTTCGGTCTTGACGCCGATATAGAGGATGTCGAGAAGGCCGCCCTGGGTCAGCACGTCGTTATACGTCTTGGTGCCGTTGAGGATGCCGTCCCAGAGTTCCGGGTGGTACACGTTGGAGCCGGGCAGGTTCGTGAGCAGCATGCCGAAGGCGATGCCCACCAGAAGGAGCGGCTCGAACTTCTTGACAAGGCCGAGATAAAGAAGACCGCAGGCAATAATGATCATCACGATCTGGCGCCAGTCGGTGGAGAATCCGTAAAAGCCGGAGGACTGCCACAGCTGGCTCAGGATGGAACCAATATTCATCGGACGCCCTCCTTATGCCAAGACGACGAGCGGAGCGCCGGTGTCGACAACGGAACCCTTGGTGGCCACGACCTGAGCGACGGTGGCGTCGCGCGGGGCAAGGATCTCGTTTTCCATCTTCATGGCTTCAAGGATCAGGAGGGTGTCGCCGGCCTTGACCTTCTGGCCGGCCGCGACGTTGATGCGCAGGATGTTGCCCGGCATGGGGGCGGTGATGGTCTCGCCGGCGGCGGTGACGGCAGCGGCGGCGGGCGCAGCGGGAGCGGCGGCAGGCGCGGAGACGGCAGCCGGAGCCGCGGGGGCGGCGGCGGCGGCGGCGGGGGCCTTGACGTCGTATTCGTCGAGGAGCATGGCGTCGCCGTTTTCGACCTCGACCTCGTAGGTCTTGCTTCCCAGTGTGACTTTGTACTTCATGTTATTTGACCTCCCTTATCGATTTGAAGCGAAGCTCGTTGAGCGGCTTACCGGTCTTTTCGGCGGTAATGGCCATGATCTTGGCGGCGTCCCGGGGGGACGTGCCGTAAAGCTTGATCTCTCCGGCGGTGCCGGGCGCAGCGGCCGCGGCCGCGGGAGCGGCGGCGGGGACGGCGGCGGGCGCGGAGTCGGCGGCCGCCTTGCCGGGCTTGGCAATGACGCCGACGAGCTTGATGACGACCTGCAGGCAGACGAGTCCGAAGAAGACTACGAGCATTCCCAGAATGGAGCAGAGAATGCCTTCACCGAAAGACATGTTCATGGCTTGTTTTCCTCCTTATTCCGCCACGATGGAATACTTTGTGACGCATTCCTCGCGGGCCTTGCGCTGATCGAAGAATTTCTGCGCGACCTCGGGGAAGGCGATGTAGGAGAGCACGTCCTCGTCGCTGCGGGCGACGCCGGCAAGCTTTTTCTTCGTCTCCTCGAACACGGGAGCGAGGGTATCGGCGTAGCGGCCGGTGAGCGGCTGCTCGTCGCCGAGGATCTTCTTGAGGATCTCGGGATCGATGGGCGCGGGGGTCTTGCCGTACTCGCCGCGGCAGTAAGCCTTGATCTCCTTGGAAACGTTCTTGTACCGCTCGCCGGAGAGCACGTTCTGGACGGCCTGGGTGCCGACCATCTGGCTCGTGGGGGTGACCAGCGGGGGATAGCCCATGTCCTTGCGCACCTTCGGCGTCTCCACCAGGGCTTCGTCGAAGCGGTCGAGGGCGTTCATCATCTTGAGCTGGGAAAGGAGGTTCGAGAGCATGCCGCCCGGCACCTGATAGGTCAGGCACTGGGTGTCCGTGGCCATGGACTTGGGCATGAGCGTGCCGTCCTTGACGTAGCCGTCGCGGATGGGCTTGAAGAAATCGGCGATCTTCTTGAGCGCCGCGTCGTCCAGGTCGACCTCGTAGCCGAGCTGGCGGAGCGCGTAAGCCAGCGTCTCGGTGGCGGGCTGGGAGGTGCCGCCGGAGAACGGGCTGATGGCGGTGTCGATAATGTCCACGCCGGCTTCCACGGCCTTGAGGTAAGTCATGAAGGCCAGGCCGGTGGTGGAGTGGGTGTGCAGGTCCACGGGAAGATCCACGGCGTCCTTGATGGCGGAGACGAGATCGTAGGCTTCCTTCGGGCCCATGATGCCGGCCATGTCCTTGATGCAGATGGTCTGGCAGCCCATGCTCTTGAGCTCCTTGACGAGCTCGACGTATTTCTGGAGCGTGTGGACGGGGCTCGTGGTATAGGAGATGGTGCCGGAAGCGACGGCGCCGGCCTTCAGCGTCTCCTCCACGGCGACCTTCAGGTTCGTGAGGTCGTTGAGGGCGTCGAAGATCCGGATGATGTCGATGCCGTTCTCAACGGATTTCTGTACGAACTTGCGGACGAAGTCGTCCGGATAATGCTTGTAGCCCAGGACGTTCTGGCCGCGGAGCAGCATCTGGAGCTTGGAATTGGGCATCTTCGCCCGGATGTTCCGGAGCCTCTCCCACGGATCCTCGTCGAGGTAGCGGAGGCAGACGTCAAAGGTGGCGCCGCCCCAGCACTCGATGGCGTAATACCCGGCCTTGTCCATCGTGCCGAGAATGGGTTCGAACTTGGAATACGGCAGACGCGTGGCGATGAGGGACTGGTTGGCGTCTCTCAGCACCGTTTCGGTAAACTGAACTTTTCTCATCCGCAAAACCTCCATAACAGCATTTACGCCCGGCGGCGGAGTCCGCCCCGGTCGGGAAAACAAAAAATCCAGCCCCAGACGGGAGCCCTAAAAATATGCCCCATCCTCAGCCAGTATAAAATATACTACCTAATTCCTGAAAATGCAATGGAAACCGCACGTCGTTTCCATATTTTTTGGGATATGCGCGCGCACGCGGGGCAAGCGCGTCCGCGCCGGACGCGCTTGCCTTTTCCGGCCGGGTGATATATAATTTTTCGGTAGAAACGAGCATGCGGCGGGCGCGCCGCCGAAAGGAATGACGGATTTTGAAGCTTGGCATCGTAGGACTCCCCAACGTGGGCAAGTCCACGCTTTTCAACGCCATCACGAACGCGGGGGCGGAAGCGGCGAACTACCCCTTCTGCACCATCGAGCCCAACGTGGGCATGGTCGCCGTGCCGGACGCGCGGCTGGATTTTCTGGCGCAGCTTTACAGCCCGAAGAAATACACCCCGGCGGTCATCGAATTCGTGGACATCGCCGGCCTTGTGCGCGGCGCCTCCAAGGGCGAGGGGCTGGGCAACAAGTTCCTGGAGAACATCCGCCGCACGGACGCCGTGGTGCACGTGGTCCGCTGCTTCGACGACGACAACGTCATCCATGTGGAGGGCGGCTGCGACCCGGCGCGGGACATCGACATCGTGGAGCTGGAGCTCGTCATGTCCGACCTGGAGGTGGTCGACCGCAGGCTGGACAAAGCGAAGAAGAACGCCAAGAGCGGCGACAAGAAAACGCTCCGCGAGGCCGAGGCGCTGGAGGGGCTGCGCGCCCATCTCAACGACGGCCGGTCCGCCCGCACCTACGAGTGCTCCGAGGCGGACGCGGAGGTGATCGCGGGCTCCGATCTCCTGTCCTCCAAGCCCGTCATTTACGCCGCGAACATGGACGAGGCGGGGATCGCCGATTACCGGAACAACCCTTATTATAAAGCGGTGCTCGCCCGGGCCCAGGCGGAGGGCGCGCAGGTGCTGCCCATCTGCGCCAAGACCGAGCAGGAGCTCACCGAGCTCGCCCCCGAGGAGCGGCAGATGTTCCTTGAGGAGCTGGGGCTGGCGGAGTCCGGCCTGGACCGGCTGGTGAAGTGCTCCTACACGCTGCTGGGGCTCATCTCGTTTTTGACCTGCGGCGCCGACGAGGTGCGGGCCTGGACCATCGCCCGGGGAACGAAGGCGCCCCAGGCCGCCGGCAAGATCCACACGGATTTCGAGCGCGGCTTCATCCGCGCCGAGGTGGTCGCCTTCGACGACCTGAAGGCCTGCGGCTCCATGAACGCCGCGAAGGAAAAGGGCCTGGTGCGCTCCGAGGGCAAGGATTACGTCATGCGCGACGGCGACGTGACGCTGTTCCGCTTCAACGTCTGACGGCCCGTTCCCCGCGCGGGGGCGGAGGCCCCAAGGGGCCTCCGGGGCTGTTTCGGCCCCCATTCTCTCCCGCCGGGGAGAGAATGCGTGCCGGCGTGGAAGAGAGAGCGGCCGGAGGAAGTGTCC
>Ga0268360_1003259_pt1 | contig 10614 bp, 8 predicted proteins | sample BioMet11_FD_192465 | JGI IMG/M metagenome (GOLD analysis project Ga0268360, IMG submission 192465) | Sewage microbial communities from Oakland, California, United States - Biofuel 11 (Illumina Assembly) | ecosystem: Engineered > Wastewater > Sewage > Unclassified | place: USA: California... | reverse complement strand
TCTGTGTGCATGTGGTGGTCCTCTATAAACTCGCTCTTTACCGGAATAAATGTTCCGGCGCCAACATGCAAACACACATTGTCTCTTTTAATACCCTTATTATCAAGCGATTTAAGAACTCTCTCCGTAAAGTGGAGACCTGCGGTAGGAGCGGCAACGGAACCCTCAATCTTAGCATAGATTGTCTGGTAGCGTGTTTTGTCTATTGCCTCCGTCTTCCTGTTTAGATAAGGCGGGATTGGCACTTGTCCGCAAATATCCAAAACCTCTGAAAATGTGGCATTTGTATCCCATTTGAACCGTACAACTGACCCTTTTTCATCACCCTTCTTTATAAGTTCCGCCCTCAAATTAACCGTTTGAGCATACCTATATATATTGTCATCCGCATTACCGGCGCTATCTGCACTGCAAGCGCTGCCCGTATTGTCTGCTATAAACCGTATATCACCCTCTTTCCAGCGTTTTGCATTTCCCAGAACCACATTCCATTCACAGCTGCCTACGCTGGCAAAGGACATCACATAGTCCTTGGGAGCAGTAGGATTAAGGCACAGAACCTCAATGACGGCACCTGTGGGTTTGCGGAAATAGAGTCTGGCCGGAACAACTTTAGTATTGTTGAAGACCATAAATGAGTTCTCCGGAAGGTACTTATTTATATTATAAAAGTTATCATCAGAAATTTTATCTTTTCTAAACACCAAGAGCTTGGAACTGTCACGTTCTGCCAGCGGATACTTTGCAATTCTCTCTTCCGGGAGAGAATAGGTGAAATCTAATATTTTAATTTTTGGCCTCAATTTTCAAAGTTTTGTGCAAAGATACAGAATTGTCCGCTTAAGATGAAATAATGAAAATAAAGCAATTTTACATAATTCACATTTCACAAAATAAAACCACCTTGTTCACATAATTATACAAAATTAAAAACATTTGCGCAGCTTAACACGCATGGCCACTTGCGGAGGATAACAAAAAGTTATTGTTAAATATTATAATCTGTAACAATCTGATTTTCAGTAATAAAATAAAATACACCTAAAGTTAAAGATTAAATAAATTACGCTTTAATTTTTGAAAAACTGCGCAATTGCATGATTTAATTCATTTTTTACAATTATAATATATTGAAATATAGTGTATTATCTATTTTTATCTAAATTACATCTTTAAATTATGGTGCAATTGCGTAATTCCATTCCAGCTTGCTTTAAAAAGGTGTTTTTTTAACGGTACGCAATATGTTCACAAAGTTGTACAATCTTGTGAACATAAAATATTTTGAAAAACAATAAACAATTGTTTAAATTTGTAGTGTTTAAAGTTTACAAAAATGAAAGACCGTTTTCAGACCATTCTAAACCTGGAAAAAATATCGGCAGCTCAGCTTTCCGCAATTCTGGGAATTCAGCGTTCAACCCTATCAAATATCCTTGGGGGACGTAACAATCCAAGTTACGAAGTGATACATGGATTACTGACAAAATTACCGAATTTGAATATAGATTGGCTCCTTACCGGAGAAGGTCAACCGTATAGAAATATGTTAAAAAATTTCAGAGGTGACGTAATTTCAAAGGAGCAAAATGGGGAACAAAACTCCTCTGAAATTTTGGGAGACATAAACGGCGAAAATTTATCCGGCAACAAATCTGACCTCTTTGGTTTTGAAAAACCCGATGAAGATTTTCCATCAGATATAGAACAAATTTCTGATCAGGGTCAAATGATAAATCAACTGTCGGGAGTTCAAAATACAGGGGCAATATCATTGCAGGAAGTTCAAAAAAGAGAGAGAGAAAAGGCAGAGATGCAGGCAAAGATGAAAAGGCTGCAACAGATTGTTAATGAGAAAACTGCAGCCTCAAAACACTCCGCTCAACCCTCTGAGAATCAAATAAACGGGGCAACATCATCAACCGCCGGGCAAATAAAAGAGCTAATAAAGGTGATTTTGCTCTATACCGACGGTTCTTTTGAAGAGTACGGAAAGATTTGAGTAAATTTGCCCAATTCAAACTAGAGTACGATAATGTATAAGTTAATAAGACCACTGCTGTTTGCAATGCAGCCGGAAAAAATTCACGATTTGGTTGTCAACGGTCTTAAAATTTTGCGTGACGTTCCGTTAGCAAGAGCATGCGTACGGATGCTGTTTAACTACAAAAATCCCAAACTGGAAAAAGAAGTTTTTGGCGTTACATTTAAAAATCCCGTCGGGCTTTCCGCAGGATTTGACAAGAACGGAGACATCTATAATGATATGTCGGATTTTGGCTTTGGCTTTATAGAAGTAGGAACGCTTACACCAAAACCTCAAGACGGAAATCCACAGCCAAGATGCTTTAGACTGCTTAAGGATGAGGCTATTATAAACAGGATGGGAATAAATAACAAAGGGGTAAAACACGCCGTATCCTATATCAAAAGGCACCATCCGAATTGCGTTATCGGGGCAAGCATCACAAAAGGGAAAGATACGCCAGTTGAACAAGCGGCAAAAGATTATGAAATCTGCTTTGAGTATTTATATGATATTGTAGATTACATTGCTCTAAACGTCTCTTGTCCTAATGTCAAAGATCTTTATAAACTCCAAGATGTCACCAACTTATCTGAAATCATAGATAAGCTTTTGGAATTGCGCAGAATGTATGATGATTACCGCCCTATCCTTCTTAAGATATCACCGGACATCCCCTATACACAACTGGATGAAATTATAGACACAATACTTGTTTCTGGTCTCGACGGTGTAATTGCCACAAATACAACTATCAGCAGAGACGGGTTAAGGACAGACAATAAGACGCTGGATGCAATTGGCAACGGAGGATTAAGCGGAGCTCCGTTATTTAAAAAGACATTGGATTTTGTTTCATACATAGCCCGCAAGACCGGAGGCTCTCTGCCCATAATCGCCAGCGGAGGAATTATGTCTCCGCAACAGGCAAAACAGATGCTTGATGCCGGAGCCTCTCTGGTTCAGGTATATAGCGGATTCATATATAAAGGGCCCGGGTTTGTAAAAAAGATTAATAAATATCTTGTTAAGAATATTAATAGATAACACACAGAGAAAATCTTGCAAAATAAATTTTAAAACAAATGATTACAGCATCAATATGTACAATTGGAGATGAGCTTTTGATTGGCCAAGTTGTGGACACAAACTCATCAATGATTGCGGTACAATTGAATAAAATCGGAGTAAAGGTCAACTCTATGGTCACCTGCGGAGATAACGGCAAAGACATTCTGAACTATATAGAGCACTGCCTAAAAACAACTGACGTTGTGCTTGTTACAGGAGGCCTTGGCCCTACAAAAGATGATATCACAAAAAAAATTTTAGGTGAGTTGAGCGGCAGCAAAAAAGATGTACGCAACAGGGAACAATATGATATCATTGAGAAAATTCTTACCGCCCGCGGAGTTCAGATGTTAGAAATCAACAAGCTTCAAGCCTTTGTTCCTGAAACATGCACGGTAATTCCAAACAAAGTCGGAACCGCCCCTATTATGCAGTTCTCGTTTCCAAAAAGCAGATACGGAAGAAAGAATCTGTTGTTCTCAATGCCAGGCGTACCGTTTGAAACGGAGCGCTCGTTGCCAGATATAATTACCTCAATAAAAGCGCATTATCAACTAGATGATATCTTTCATAAGACAATATGCGTGGCCGGCATCCCGGAATCTGCATTGGCCATGAAGATTGAAAAATGGGAAGATGCGCTTCCGGAAAATCTTCATCTTGCATACTTGCCGGATCCCGTTATGGGGGTAAGATTGAGACTTTCAATATACGGCACAACCCAAAAAGAGGGAGAAGAAGAATTAAAAAAATACTCCGCCTCTTTGTCTAAAATTTTGGGAGACGCTATCTTCAGTTTTGATGATGAAGCCCCTTATGAAGTAGTTGGAAAAATATTGCTAAAAAAGAAGGCAACTATTTCAACTGCAGAATCTTGTACCGGAGGTTTTTTAGCTCACCTTATTACGTCCGTTCCAGGTGCAAGCAGATATTTTTACGGAAGCGTTATCTCTTATGATAATAGCATAAAAATGGGAATGCTTGGTGTCAGCAAAAAAATTTTAGATACATACGGCGCAGTTAGCGAGCAGTGCGTCAGAGAAATGGCGGAGGGAGTTAAGAAAAAACTTAAGACCTCCTACTCTATTGCAACATCCGGAATTGCAGGTCCAGGAGGCGGAACAAAGGAGAAACCTCTTGGAACTCTGTGGATTGCGGTTTCCGGTCCAAATGGAACAGTCACAACGACTAAGACATTTAGAAACACCCGCGCGGTGAACATTAAGAGATTTGCATCAAGCGCTCTGGACTTTTTCAGATTGTGCATGCAAAGAGAATTAATTTAATTAAACTGTCGGGATTCAAAATAGAAAATAATCAAAACAATATATTATGAACAGTAAAAAACCTATTTGCGCATTGTATAAATGCTTGTATTTTAGTTCATTAACCCTATTAACACTATTAATTATGGTATCCTGCGGAAAGAAAGCAAACAAAGATAAAGTTGCCGTTGCCATGGATGAGATAGATTCTCTGTTTACGGCACATTATTCGGTTGACGGAAATGGAAATCCAAAGTTTACAAATCCCGGAGGTGCAGTGCTAATAATGAAGGGCGATTCAATTCTTTTTGATAAAGGATATGGAATTGCAAATTATGAAGACTCGTCTAAAATTGACGGCAATACATTTTTTAACATAGCATCTTGCTCAAAACAATTTTCAGCAGTAGCTATTTTAAAAATGGATGACCAGAAATTAATTGATATTCATAAGAGTATATATGACGTATCTCCAAAGGTTCTTCCATATTTGCCTCCTAAGAAAGCACCGTTTTCAGAGATCACAGTTGCAAATCTTATGTCTCACTCATCCGGAATTCCGGACGCACGTCCAAGAGATGACAGAGAATTTGTTTTAAAAGCAACTGATATGCAATCTATTGAATACATGAAAAATCTTGACAGTTTGCATTTTCAGCCCGGCACTCAGTATGAGTACATAAACCCTACTTTCCAGTTGCTTTATTTGTTCATAGAGAAAATAAGCGGTCTTCCTTTTGAGCAATATATGCATGATAACATTTTTGTTCCGGCCGGAATGGACAGCACGGTTTATTTTGAGCCGGACAGAAAAATTCCTCACATGGCACACGGCTATGTTACTGATACTCCGGATGCCAAAGAGGGTACAAAGAAATTTCACGAATACGATTATGGAGAGGAATCTTTCTTTGCTACCAAGGCGGACGGCGGAATTTACACATCCACACATCAGTTTGTTAAATGGATAAAGGCGCTGAGAGATAATAAAATTATTTCTGCAAAAATGAAGAGCGAGGCGCAGTCTCCGGTAACAAAAGTAACCGGCAGCAAATACTGCGATTATCAAAACAGGCCAAACACTTATTATGGTTATGGTTGGTTTATAGAGCAACAACCCGGATTCCCTTTAAAAGTCTATCATACAGGAGATAACGGAGGCTTCCAAATTTATGAAGCATTCTTCCCCGGTGCAAATCTAACGGTACTTGTATTTGAAAACCGTAATGATCATGACCGCTGGAACATGGTTACCGATTTAGATAAAATTCTAAAGAAGGCCGGTTTAATGGAACCGGAAAATAAGTTGAAAAAATAATAATAGGACAAATAAAAAGAGCCGGATTTTACCGGCTCTTTTTATTTGTCCTAACCTGTACTTTGACAGTTTAAAACGTATAAGCTAAATCTTCAACACGCGTTAAAACTCTTAGCAAGTTTTCACCCAGAATATTCTTAACATCTGTCTCTGTATAACCTCTGGCAACCAATTCTTTGGTAATATTCTCCATTTTGGAGATATCCTCCAGTCCAACCGGAGTTGTCTCTATTCCGTCAAAATCAGAACCAAGTCCTACATGATCCGCTCCAACTAAATCGACAACATGATCTATATGGTCAACCAAATCTTTAACCGTAGGTCTCTTTATTTTTAAAATATTCTTTTCTGCAAGACGGAAAGCAGCAACTTCTTTTTTCCCCTTTTTGTCGCTTTTCCAATATGCCTTCTGCGTATCTTCGTAAATATCAGCTAGATCCCAGAACTGGTCGGCATACTCTTTACTAATAAATGCGGGATAAAAATTAATTTGAATAACACCTCCGGCATGAGCAAGGTCTTTAATCATCTTGTCCGTCATATTTCTCGGATGATTGGAAAGCGCTCTGCAACAAGAGTGTGTAGCAACAAAAGGAGCTTTTGAATATTTAAGGCAATCATAAAATGACTCATCGGAAATATGTGAACAGTCAACCATGATACCAAGCTGATTCATCTCTGCAACAACTTTTTTTCCAAACGGACTCAGACCGTGCCATGTCTTCTCTTTTGGAGCGCATGAATCACAAATTTGATTATTGTATGCGTGGCTCAGAGTTATATATCTGATACCCAGGCGATAGAACTCATGCAGCAAAGCCATGTCATTTTGAATCGGAGAACCGTTCTCCATTCCAAACATGATAGCTCCCCTGCCGTGCGCCTTTAACTCTCTTGCCTGCCTTACCGTTGATGCAAATCCGACTTTATCAGGATTTGCGTCAATTGCATCTCTTGTGAGCGCAATCAACTGCAAAGCTCTGCGGGTAGACTCATCCGGAGTTAACTTACCGGAAGTATAAATAGCGTAGAATGAAACGTCTACGCCGCCTTCTTTCATCCTCACAAAGTCATTATGTCCCTCTGTTCCTCTAACGCCAAGGTCTGCGTGCTCGTCAGCAAGACGGAGCGGAGTGTCACAATGAGTGTCAACAACCATTGCCTCTTTGTGAAGTTGATGTACTGATTTTGTCATAATATTTATTGAATTAGAATCTTCTGTAAAATATCCATAGCGACAGATATTAAATTGTCCCCTTCCAATTTGTAGGAGGGACTAAAACCTCTTTAATTGCGCGAACGGTTACCCATCTTAAAAGATTAAGCATGCTGCCGGCCTTATCATTTGTACCGGATGCTCTTGAGCCTCCAAATGGTTGATAACCAACAACCGCACCCGTTGTCTTATCATTAATATAGAAGTTGCCGGCGCAATATCTAAGCTTGCGGCAAATATCCTCACATGCAAGGCGGTCATTTCCAAATACGGAACCTGTGAGTCCATAAGGGGAAGTACTCTCACAAAGTTCAAGTGTCTTATCAAGTTTGCTGTCATCATAAACATAAACTGTAAGAACCGGTCCAAACAGCTCCTCTTCCATAGTTTTGAAATGAGGGTTAGACGTCTCAATTACAGTAGGATAAATAAAGTATCCAACGCTCTTGTCATGCTTTCCGCCGGCTACAATCTTTCCATCCTTAGACTTCTTTACAAACTCAATTGCTGCCGCAATTTTATCAAATGAAGCCTCATCGATAACTGCATTTACTGCATTATTGTGGTCCATAATGCCGCCTACTTTAGCTTCACCAATGCGCTTCTTTATTCCTTTTAATACGCTATCCCATAAAGAATTAGGGCAGTACATTCTGCTGCACGCAGAACACTTTTGACCCGCATATCCAAATGATGCACAGAAAGCCGCATTTGCAACCGCATCAGCATCGGCACTCTTATGAACAAAAATGAAATCTTTTCCGCCCGTCTCTCCAACGAGTCTTGGAAAAGTTTTGTAATGATCTATGTTCATTCCAACGCTCTTCCAAAGTCCGTTAAATGTTGAGCTTGAGCCGGTAAAGTGAATACCGCCAAGATCTTTTGAAGCAACCGCCGCATTACCAATAACCGAACCCTTGCCAGGCAGGAAGTTAACAACTCCCGCAGGCAGGCCGGCCTCCATAAATACCTGCATAATATAATAGTTGGACAAACATGCGGTAGATGATGGTTTCCAAATAGTTGTATTGCCCATCATAACCGGAGACATATTCAAATTTGAATCAATAGAGCTGAAATTGAAAGGGGTGACTGCCAATACAAATCCCTCCAGTGGTCTATATTCCAAGGTGTTTATCATGCCTGCATCCGGTTTTGGCTGCATGGCGTAAATCTGTCCCGCAAACGCAGCATTGTATCTTAGAAAATCTACAAGCTCGCAAAGGTCTATTTCTGACTGGAATATATCCTTGCTCTGCCCGAGCATAATAGATGCATTGATTTTCTCTCTGTACTTTCCTGCAATTAATTCTCCCGCTTTCAAAAGAATAGAGGCTCTCACCCTCCAATCTGTCTCACCCCAAGCCTCATGAGCCTTCATTGCCGCGGCAACAGCCATCTTAACCTCTTTCTCGCCGGCCTTGTGATACTTTGCAATAACATGCTTATGATCATTAGGCTCAACCACCTTGCCAATGTCTCCGGTCTTAACCTCCCTGCCGTCAATAATAAGGGGAATTTCTACAATTTGTTTACTCTGTCTCTTTAGTTCTGCATCAAGTTCTTTAAGAGCTTGAGTTCCCGGTGCGTAATTCTTAACCGGTTCATTCTGAGGAACTGGAAAAATTGCTATTGAATTGTTCATAGTTTTATTATTTATTTTTTTATTACTTTTACGGTGATTTTCAGGCGTTTCTATTGCTTATTCCACAAATTTAGCAATTTTTTGTGCAAAATCTGCAACAAACCGCCAGCTTCTGCGACATACTTGAGAGACATTATGAAAGGCAACCAGGCGGATATAGAGAATATTTACAACTGTCATTCCAGACGCTTGTATTTCACAAGTCTGAGAATACTTGGAAATTCATATGACGCAGAGGATGTTATGCAGGACACTGTAATTGAATATTATAAATTTCCGGACAAAGAGAAGATCAACAACGTTGGGGGATGGCTCCGGAGTGTCTGCGTTAGGAAGTCCATTGATTTGCTTAGGAAAAAAGCAAAGGAGGATAAGTATCGCGATCATATAGAGGACGATTTAAAAGCTGCAGAGAGACTGGAGGATAATGAAAAGGCAGTCAGTTTGAATCTACCTGAAGGTGAGGAAGAAAGAGACGGCAATATTGCAAGACTTATTGGAAAAATAAAAAAAATATTGATGTCACTGCCTTGCAGTTCAAGAATGATTGTGTCACTCCGTCTTTTTGAAGGATATGATTATGAGGAAATTGCACAAATAACGGGTTTGACGGAGAGTGGAATCAGGAGCCAGTTTATGAGGGGCAGAAACAAGATTGCAGAGGAGTTGAACAAAGATGATATATTCAATACTAAACAATTATAAGGAGGGAATGATATGAAAGAGATTAATGATTTGGAAAATTTTGTAGAGAAGAACAGGGATCTGTTTGACAATGGAGAACTCCCTGCAGAACACAAGAATAGGTTCCTTAAAAAGCTGGAAGCCGTGCGCGCAGAAGAAAAGGCAGATGAAAATGTCGCAGAAGCACCGCATAACGGTAATAGACTGAAAGATGTTGTGCATTCCGCGGGGAATTGGTTTGCAGAGACCGCCAGAAGATTCACTACAAAGAAGGCGCTGCTGTATTTTGCAACACCATCTGTTGCGATTGCTGCAATTTGTCTTTTCTTCATACTCAAAGAGAATAATATAGAACGGGTTAAACTTGTTTCTCCTCAAGGAATTACAAACGTAGCAGCTATGGAGAACATATACTTGAAACAAGTGAAAAATTATGGCAATGTCCTAATTAATTCCAGCAGCAACGCCGGAGATGCGGCACAAGCTCAAGTTAAAAGCGTTGTATCCGCCCTTACGGAAGATGCTATTCCGATGTCGGAACAAATACCTTCCGAATTATCTAAAGATGAGCAATTTAAGATACTAAAGAAATACTACAACCAGAAAATGGCCGGACTAAAAAACATCAAAGTTTTTATAGCACAAAACAATCCGGAAGAGAACAACTTTAAATTTTGGAAATAATACAAAACATTTACAGCATGAAAAAGATTTTATTAGCGGCGTGCGCCCTATTATTAACAGTGTCCTCTGTATTTGGACAAAATTATATGAAACGTTATAAAGTTTCTGATTTACATGGAATTAGGGCATGCTCTATCTTTGATGTTACTATTGAAGAGGGCAATACGGACCTTGTCCAGGTTATCACCGATAGAGACTCAAGAGAGTGGTTAAACTATGTTACCGTAAGAGATGACAGCGGTATCCTTACACTAGATATAGATGAAAGAGGAGCAAGGAAAGCCGGACTTATTAACAGATTCGGACAGTGGAAGGATAAAAACGTACAGCTAATGGTTAATGCTAAAATGAAGAAGCTGGATGCAGTGATTCTCTCCGGGGCTTCAAAATTGAAAACAAAGGGAACTTTTAAAGGCGGAAAGGTTACATGTAAAATTAGCGGCGCCGCATTTATGGATAACACAACTCTTGCTGTTGAATCATTGAACGCAGATGTAAGCGGTGCAGGAAAAATGTTTGTAAACGGAAGTTTTAAAATTGTAAACCTGGAACTTTCCGGAGCTTCCGTTACATGCCTTAACGGCACAATGGTTGATTTGACTGGCTCATTATCAGGAGCTTCCAAACTGCGCACCGATGTAACATCCAACTCTCTTAATGTTGAACTTTCCGGAGCATCAAATGCAGACCTTAACGGAAATGCAC
>Ga0268360_1003257_pt1 | contig 10620 bp, 8 predicted proteins | sample BioMet11_FD_192465 | JGI IMG/M metagenome (GOLD analysis project Ga0268360, IMG submission 192465) | Sewage microbial communities from Oakland, California, United States - Biofuel 11 (Illumina Assembly) | ecosystem: Engineered > Wastewater > Sewage > Unclassified | place: USA: California... | reverse complement strand
CACTGCCTCGGCGGAGATGTCTGCTGGCAACAAGGCGATTCTGGATGAGGTGAAGAATCTGCAGGATGCCACAATAAGCATGAAGGACAGTATGGGCGAAATGGGCGCCGGCGCCGGGAAGATCAACGAGACAGGCACTGCGCTCAGGGAAATCGCAGTCCAGATGAAGAACACAATTGCCAAGATCGGCGATCAGGTAGACCGTTTCAAGGTTTAGGTACAGGCAGCCGGGGGCCAGCAGGTCCCCGGCATTTTTATATGCGCCCGTTAAAATTTGAAATTATCAGGATCGGGCCCGACGCGCAGTCCCTGGTCGAGTGCCTGTATTAGCTGCATATCCTTATCCGCGAGCGCGAAATCAAATATTCTGCTGTTGGATATTATCCTCTCCCTGTGCACTGATTTTGGAACAGCTGCGATTCCGCGCTGCATATCCCATCTCAGCACAATTTGGGCGGGCGTGCGTCCATATGCCGTGGCGAGGGCCATAAGGGCTGGATGCTGCAGAAGCTGCAGACGCGGGCCTCCGAGCGGGCTCCATGCTCCGACCGCAATGCCGGCCTTCTGGCATGCGTCAATCAGCTCCTGATTGCTCATAAGCGGATGGGATTCAATCTGATTGAACATGGGCCTGATCCCTGTGGTCTGGATCAGGCTGTTCAGGTGGTGAAGCTGGAAATTGCTTACGCCGATGGCTCTGATCAATTTGTCCTCGCAGAGCTGCGCGAGCGTTTCCCAGGCATTTTCCCTGCCTTCTACTGGCCAGTGCAGAAGACAGAGATCGAGATAATCGAGGCCAAGGTTTTCCAGTGTCCGGCTGAATGCATCGCGGGTTTCTCCTGCCCGGATCGAAGCATTCCATATTTTACCAGTTATAAATAGTTTGTCCCGGGCGATAGCGCTTTTCCGAAGTGCCATGCCGACACTTCTTTCGTTGCCATAGACAGCCGCCGTGTCTATGTGGCGGTACCCGGCTTCAAGGGCCCAGAGAGCAGCATTCTCTGTCTCTGCTCCATCCTCAGCGCCATAGACTCCCAAGCCCAGCTGCGGCATTTTTACGCCATTTGCGAGAGAGAGCCGCCTGTTCATTCATCTTATTAACGCCATCCCTTCATAGCCTTTTCCGGCCTTGAACTGAGAATACGCGGAGGAATTTCCGCGGTGGCCTTTCCCAGAGCTTTGAGCAGCCTGTTCTTATCCTCCGACAGCATACCCGAGAGGGGATGATATTTGAAGTATGAAGCCCATAGAAAAGGATGCCGTTTGCGTATCATTCCTCAAAGCACTAATCTATAAGTATCCTCCGGAGAGGGAAGCATTGCAGGGCTATGCGGATGCTTTTCAATTCGAAAAAATCTCAAAATGTGTCAATAGATCCAACTCCTGCGATGCAGGTACCGAGAGCACAGGAGAAGGGCCGTCTGCCACTGCGACTGCCTGCCTCCCTGCTGCCAGACCGTTGGTATTGAAGGTTTAATTGGTATTATTCGCGGTCAGATAGATCAGTTTCACGTATGAAAGGAAGAGCCATGCTGGGAAACAGTTCGAATGATCTGAAGGCAGGGAAGCTGCCGCGCAGGCGGAAACTGGTGACTGTATTTGTGCTCAGTCTTGGAATTCTCGTCCTGCTGGCAAATGGCCTTGAGGTGGCCTTTATTACCGCACGGACACGCAGCAGTGTGTCAAAACAGTATACTGATAATTGTAAAGAAATTGTCACCGCATATTCCATTGCGCTCTCTGATTTGATGAATGGCTACATGAAAGAGCTGATAGCCTATGCCGAAGCCGATGTTGTAAAGTCAGGGGATACAGGCCAGATAGTATCCTGGATGGAGAGCCATCAGAACTATCATGGCACGGAATTTATCAGCGTGCTCTATGTTGACAGCGATGGAAAAGGCTATACCGACAAAGGCCAGACTGTCGATGTCTCGGACCGCGATTATTACAGGGCCATCTTCAAGGCAGGGAAGGACCAGTTTGTCGGCGATGCCACAATATCGCGGACTTCGGGTGACGCGGTTGTCCATGTGGCGCGGGCTGTAAAGGTCAATGACTGGCTTGTGGGAATCTTTGTGGGTGTTGTGCCGCTTGACTCGATCAGCTCTCTGTTCAATTCCGTAAAAATAGGCGGAAGCGGATATCCCTGGCTTATTGGAAGCGACGGCACCGTGATGGCGCATCCGCAGAGCGAGTGGATTATGAAGCAGAATCTGCTGACCGATCCGCCAAAGGGCCATGAAGATATGCGTGCGGTTATAGCCGAAATGGTAAAGGGGAAGTCGGCCTCTGCCTGGGTGAAGGGCTTTACTGACGCGCAGGATCTGGTTGTCTATTCGCCCGTGAAAGGCACATCGTGGAGTCTCGCGTTTTCGATTGGAAAGCGGCAGACGGATTATGCGGCAGCGGAGCTTGCCAACATGATGGTTGGAGCAAGTGCTGTTATGATAGCTTTGCTCCTGCTACTGTCGGCTGGACTTATCCGCAGAATGATAAAGCCTCTTGAAGTGGTAGGAAAGACTATTACCGGCATTGCCTCGGGAAGCGCGGATCTGACAAAGCGGATTGAGGTAAAGGCCAATAATGAGATTGGCTCAGTTGTATCCGGCTTCAATATGTTCACTGAAAAACTGCAGACAATTATCAGAGAACTGAAGGAGTCGCGGAAGGCCCTTGACGAGGCAGGGGAGGAACTTAAAGACAGCACCGAAGACACCGCAGCATCTATCACGGAGATTATCGCAAATATTGAGAGCATGAGCACTCATATTACAAATCAGGCCTCTGGCGTTGAGGAAACAGCGGGCGCCGTAAATGAGATAGCTGCCAATATTCAGTCGCTGAACCATATGATAGAAGGCGAGGCGGCCGGAGTTGCCCAGGCCTCGGCGGCAATCGAGGAGATGATCGCCAATGTTGAATCGGTCGACGCATCGGTCGAGAAACTCGCATCGGCCTATGACAGCCTTCAGAAGAGTGCCTTTTCAGGTATTGAAAAGCAGGAGGATGTCGGCGCACGCATAAAGCAGATTGAATCCGAATCCGCAATGCTCGAGGAGGCGAACAGCGCTATTGCCAACATCGCGAGCCAGACAAACCTCCTCGCGATGAATGCGGCAATCGAAGCAGCCCATGCAGGCGAGGCCGGCAAGGGTTTCAGCGTGGTGGCGGATGAGATCAGAAAGCTCTCGGAAACCTCTTCCACTCAGTCCAAGACGATCGGTGAACAGCTGAAGAATATCGAGGAGACAATCGCGGGAATCGTGAGCGCGTCGGATGAGTCGAGTCAGTCCTTTGCTGTTGTGGCCGATAACATCAAGCAGACCGACGGGCTTGTGCGGCAGATCAAAGAGGCAATGGCAGAACAGAATGAGGGCTCAAAGCAGATCAGCGGGGCCCTCCATTCAATGAATGACAGCATGGCCGAGGTCCGGGGCGCTTCCGCAGAGATGTCCGCGGGCAACAAGGCGATTCTCGAAGAAGTAAAGGAGCTTCAGAATTCCACTGTCAGCATGCGGGATGGCATGAGCGAGATGGGTGTTGGCGCGCGCAAAATAAACGAGACAGGAGCGGCTCTGTCGGGCATTTCGAGCAGGCTCAAGACCAATATCGACAAGATCGGCAGTCAGATTGACAAATTCAAGGTATAGCCTGAACTGGTAATATAAGGTATTAAGGCCCCGGTATCCGGGGCCTTTTTTTATTTCGGCCTTGACAGCGTCTCTGGAATTCATTATATGAATAGATGAACATATGAACAGATGTTCAGAGGTTGCAGATGTCTGAAAGCAGAAAGACAGCAGCGGGCAGCGGCAGGACGGCCGGAAACAGCGGAAGCAGGTGCCATGCGCGCGGTGCAGCGGAGAAATTTAGCGAAGAAGGGCCTGTCTGTGAACGCGATCTTGTGCATAAAGGCAAGGTCAAGGCCGCCCGGGGTGCGAGTCCCAAAGACGAAGAGCTCAGCGCGCTGAGCGAGCTCTTTAAGGTTTTCGCGGATCCTACGAGGCTGAGCATTCTTTCAGCGCTCTCGGAGACCGAGCTCTGTGTCTGTGATCTCTCGGCCCTGCTCGGGGCGAGCCAGTCCGCGGTGAGCCATCAGCTTGCCCTCCTCCGGACCGCGAGCCTCGTCAAATACCGGCGGGAGGGGAAAACGGTGTTCTATTCTCTCGCGGATTCCCATGTGCGGGCGATACTCCTCGTGGGGCTCGATCATATTCAGGAGAAGGAGTGAGGCCATGAAAGACAGCAAGGATGAAGAACAGAACTGCGCGGCCTGCCCCGTAGTGCGGAGAGCTGTGGCTGTATCTGACAGCGGCGAAGATGGCGGAGAGGAAGAAGAATTCGATATAAAAAAGGAAGCCTGGTTCCTTGGAATCTCTGTTGTGCTCGCCGGCGGGGCTTTTGGAGCGCGGCACTGGTTTCCCGGGCTGCCCCTGGTGTCGACTATACTCTTCCTGGCCGCCTATTTTGTATCGGGATGGAATGTGCTCGCCGGCGCCGTTAAAAATGTGCTGCATGGCAGAATCTTCGATGAGCTCTTCCTGATGAGCGTTGCCACCATAGGCGCCGTTGTTATCGGGCAGAATGCCGAGGCAGTAGGCGTCATGGTCTTCTTCAAAGTGGGAGAGATGCTCGAAGATGCCGCCGCCGAGAAAAGCCGCAGGTCTGTACGGGGACTCCTCGATCTGCGCCCCGATATGGTGCGCGCGGCGAAGGGCACGGGCTGGGAGATGATCAAGGCCGACTGTGCCGCCGTGGGCACAGAATACCTTGTACTTGCCGGCGAGCGCGTGCCCCTCGACGGCCGCGTTCTGAAGGGGACAGCCTTTGTCGATACTCAGGCTCTGACTGGCGAGCCTGTTCCGCGGCATGTCGGAGAGGGCAGCGAGGTCCTCGCCGGATATCTTGTCTCGGATGGCAGCCTGACGCTGAAATCGGAAAGGCCGGCCGGAGAGTCATCGGCCGCCCGCATCGCGGAACTTGTCGAAAACGCGTCGAAGGCCAAGGCCAAGTCGGAAAAATTCATTACACGCTTTGCGAAAGTCTATACGCCGATTGTTGTAGGCCTCGCGCTAGCGGTGGCTTTCCTGCCGCCGCTTTTCTCCGGCCAGCCGCTCAGGGACTGGGTTTACCGGGCACTGGTTATGCTTGTTATCTCCTGCCCCTGCGCCCTTGTGATCTCGGTGCCGCTGGGCTACTTCGGCGGCATTGGCGGCCTCGCAAAACGCGGTGTGCTGGTTAAAGGCGGAGCGGTGCTCGATAAGCTCGCCACGGCGAAAAATGTTGTGTTTGACAAGACCGGAACACTGACAAAGGGAAGCTTCAAGGTTATAGGAATACAGCCCGAAGACGGATTCAGCGAAAAGGAACTGCTCGAGGCCGCCGCCGCTGCGGAAGCGCGCTCAAACCATCCGATCGCCATTTCGATCAGACAGGCGGCGCGCGAACGGGGATACAATGACGGCTCGAATGCCAAAATCGAGAGCGCCGCAGAGAGTGCGGGCTATGGAATTATTGCCCAGGTCGATGGGCGGCGGCTGCTCGCCGGCAATGACCGGCTGCTGCACCGCGAAAATGTGCCGCATACGCACTGCGATGTCGAAGGCACTACGGTCAAGGTGGCGGTGGATGGGAAATATGCCGGCGATATCCGCATAGGCGACGAACCGAAGGAAGATGCTGCCCGCGCGATAAGCGGACTCAGGGCCCTCGGCGTATCACGCACTGTTATGCTGACCGGTGACGATGAGCTCGCTGCGAAGCCGGTGGCTGCGGCTCTGGGACTCAGCGAATACCACGCAGGACTGCTGCCCGACGGGAAGCTGAAAGAAATAGAAACAATTATGAGCGATGGCGGTGGCACGGTCTTTGTGGGCGACGGCATAAATGACGCGCCGGTGCTTGCCCGCGCCGATGTCGGCGTCGCGATGGGCGCAGGCGCCCAGGTCGCGGTGGAATGCGCAGATGTTGTGCTGATGAATGACGAACCATCGCGTGTGGCAGAGGCCATTAAGCGTTCGCGCCGCACAAAGCGGATAGTCATGGAGAATATTGTATTTGCGCTCGGTGTCAAGATTGTCTTCCTGGCTCTGGGGGCTCTGGGCATAGCCGTTATGTGGGAGGCGGTAATAGCCGATGTAGGCGTCTCCCTCATCGCCACGCTCAACGCGACCCGCGCCCTAGGACAGGGCATAGACCGCTAGACTGGCCTGTCCGGGGCAGGCGCCGCATGTGCTCCATGCCCGGCATGAGGCCAATGCACGGCTATATGCATACAGGGCACGGCAGGCAGCCGCGCCGTTAAGGCGGCAAGGCTGCGGCGGCCATCAGTCAGGGGATATAAAAAGGCCGGCTGTCCGATAGGAACGGCCGGCCTTTATTGTGCTAACAGCTGGTATTAAATTCTCCCAAGGCGGGAGAAGGGCCAGAGAATAAAGAGCGCACGGCCTTCGATAAACTCCCGCTCGAGAGCGAAGGGATTAAGTATGGAGGCATAGCGGAGCGAATAGCTGTCCCCGCTGTAGAGCGCCCTGAGCTTGCGCTCGCTTGTCTCTTCAAAGCGGAAGTCCAGCGAGTTGTAGCGGTTGTCGCCCATCGCAAAGTATTCGCTGGGACCGAGGTATCTGCCTTCGCCAGCGGGAAACTCCGGGAAGTTGCGCGCATCGTAGTAGGCCATGAGATAGATATCGAGCTCCTGTGCTTCGCGCATCAGCGTACTGCGGGTCTCGTCCTTCGAGAGTCCGTCGAAACCGCTTCCCCCCGTGAGCAGCGCGAGATCGCGGTCGATGCGCTTGAGTGTATTGAGCTTTATAAGGAGATTGAGGGCCTTCGAGCCGCTTTCGTATGGAGTCGGGCATTTGAGGGAAGCACTCGCCGCAGCCGATGCCGCATAGTCCCTGATCGCTGATGTCATAAGGTCGGATTTGACAGCGGCCAGAGCCAGTGAGACATCCTCGGCCTCGCAGCCCTGATTGGCGAGATAGAGGGGCCCTGAAGCGCTGACAGCTTCGAGCGCCTCGTCGCGGAGAGTGGCGATATTGCTGCCGGGCACGGGTACCTTCGCATTTCTGAGCCGGGCGGCGAGGGCGGCGATATTAGAGGCGGTCTTGACGCATTCGGAGCCGAGAGCAGCCGGATCGGAGGCGTTTTTCAGATTGTCCCATTTAGTAAGAAGCTGGCGGCCCCGCTCATCGAGCGGAAGCGTCTGAACCTTGGATGTGAGGGCGGGATCCTGTTTCCAGATATCCACACAGGCCCATTTCTTATCGTCTGTGACAGCAGCCCAGTCATGATCCTTTGTCTTGGAATAGAGCGTGTCATCGATCATCATGAGCTTCTCGCCGGGCACGCCGACAACGCGCTTTACGAGCGGATCTGATTTCTGTGAACCGTCGGGCAGCGTATCGATATTGACCTTTGTAAAGGTGATCATGAAGAGAAACTGGGCGAACTGCTTCTTAACGCTTACCTGGTGGTTTTCGGGATAGCGCGGATTGGAGATGGTCACAATATCGCCGCGCTTGGGATTTGTGAGCGCGGGCAGATGCCATTCGGTGAGCGGAATCCTCGGTCCCATCGAAAGCTTGTCGGTAAAGGGCCTGTCGCCAATGAGGAAGTTGGGCACCATGGATTCAGAGGGGATTACATAGAGCTGGAAGAAAAAGAGATTGATAAGAATTACGACAATCGCGGCAAAGGCGATGGCGTCCACCCATTCCAGCACGTTGACCCAGAAGCCCTTTTTTTCGTGTTTGGAGCGGTTCCTGCGCCTGAGAGCGCGATCGGATACCTCTTCTGGACTGAGAAAACCGAATGCGCAGAGGGCAGCCGGCCGGGCCATAAGGAGAAATGCAGCACAGCCCGCGATGAGAACAGCTGCCTGCATCGCGAAGAGAAAAATATTCCTGCCGTCACCTATGAGACCTGCGTTGCGCCAGGCCACACGGGGCAGAGATTCAATCACATAATTGACCACAATCGCGTAGCCGGAGAATTTTTTCCAGGCGAGATAGTGGTTCTGTCTGCCGCCGCGGTAGAGCGCCTTCATGAACAGAAGTTCGGCCGCAGCGAAGGCGAGGGTATAGAGCACAAAGACTATGTATGAACTGTTAAATGAGGGACAGCCTGAGAGCGGTATCATGAGCAGGGCAAGAGCGATCCAGATAAGAGCCGCGACAGCTGGCCTTCTTCCCGCGGCCACAATGGCGGGCGGAAGGGCCTCTCTGTCCGCGGCGCCGGCCTCGGCTTTTTTAAGGGCGGCCCCGGTCCCGCTCGTCCGTTCTCCCTGATTCTGTCTGGCGGCCGCTTTGCCGCCGCGCTTCCTGTTGGTTTCTTTCATGGTTGTATGTCCGATATTGGAGAGGATTGGGGCGCTCGTCAAGTAAGGCTGAATGCGGAGCACGGCCTGTCAGAAGCCGCGGCTCCGCAGCCTTCCCCGCGCTGCCTCAGTTTTCGAGAATAGTGATCTCAACGCGCCTGTTTTTGGCCATGCCTTCGGCTGTCGAATTGTCGGCAACAGGCCTTTCGGCGCCATAGCCGGCTACCTGCACCTCCGAGGGCTGACGGGCGCCATCTCTGATAAGCTCCTCGGCCACAGCCCTGGCGCGCTCCTCGGAGAGCTTTTTGCGTCCGCCAGCGGTACCGGCGAGGGCTGTATGCCCGGCCACGAGGATGTCCCTGCCCTGATAGCGCTTCAGAATCTCGGCGATTGCCGCAATTTTTTCGAGTTCGCTCTGTGCGAGCTCCGCGGAGTCAGGCTGGAACTGGATATTCTCGATGCTGATCATGACACCTTTATCCGTTGGCGCTACGACAACATTGTCGAGATCCTTGACCGCATCGGCTATATCGGCCGCGAGTTTTTTCCTGTCCATGAGCTGGGCTTCGGTGAGCCTGGCGTCCGCAGTGCCCCGATATTCGATTGTGCTGCCGTCGGACCAGTCAAAGATCAGCTTGAAGCGCTCCTCATAGGACTCGATCTGACCCGCTCTGGGATCCCAGTAGATCTTCTGGCTGGAAAAACCGGCGACCTGCACAGGGTAGATACTCGCATAGGCGCGGGGAGGAGCGGGCTGATAAAATATGGTGTAATCAGCAGTTATAAGCCTGAGATCCTTTCCATCCTTCTGTACCGTCCCCACATATCTGTAGCGGGCGTCGAAGGGAATCGCGTAGGGATCCGGAATTTCGAAGACCCGCCTCAGATCGTGGCGCTCCTCGCCGGCAGCGGCCCAGGTGTCGCCGGGGCTCAGGGCCCGGTCTGGAAAGATGGGGAGATTTCGCACAACCGGCATGTAGTATTGATCGCCGATTGTATAGGTTCCGAATGCATCCCGCCTGAATTCTGAATCGTAGGTCTCCGAAATAACCGCCACAGCAGAACCCTCGGGCTTTTCCGCGGTAATAAAAGTGCCCTTGAGCAGCCCCCAGCTCGAGTCAGGCGCTGAATCGGCCACTTCGAAGGCGATGCGGTTTGTAATCTCGGTATTGCGGTTGTAGAGACTGTGGTTCAGGTAGACATCCTCATGGACGGTCGAAAGAAAGCGGAATTTATCGCCCTTTTCGTAGATAAATCTGAATTTTTCGGGGCCGGACTGAGTGCTGACTGAGGGCTGTGCCGCGGAAGGGTCCTGGGAGCCCGAAGCTGCCTGTGCTGTGGATGTCTGCAGCGGGAACAGCAGAAAGAGTGCGGCAAGGGCCGCTGCTTCTGTCCTCAGATTCAGCCTGGAGAATCCTCTCATCTTGCCCTCCGAAGGCGGATTTGCCGCCCTCTACAGTATCGACATATTTTGTTCTCGGCTTGCCGGATGAGCGGAAGCAGTGCATACTTTGCTCTATTGGAATTCAATTTGATAAGGAAAAGGAAATGCTGATCAGCGATCTTGAGAAGCGCTTTGGTTTTACAGCCGTGATGAATGAGTATAAGGACAGGGAGCTTTCGAGCGCATATACTTCAGATCTGCTCTCCGATGTCATGACGAACGGAAAGGCTGACGGTGTCCTCATCACCATTCAGGCACACAAAAATTCGATAGCCGTGGCGAGCTTTGTAAACCTCGCGGCGGTGGTGATCTGCAACAACCGCGAATGCCCGGAGGACATGATCAAGGCCGCCAAGGAAGAGGGTATCGCAGTCTTTGTGACCAGACATTCCCAGTTTGAGGTTTCGGGCATGCTCTGGGCAGTCTTCGGGGACAAGCAGGCCTAAGGCCGTGCGGCTTCTCGCCGATCTCCACAATCACTCCTGCCTTTCGCCCTGCGCCTCGCTCGAGCAGTCGCCCAGCCTGCTCGCGAAACTCGGGAAGGAGCGCGGCCTTTCGCTGATGGCCCTGAGCGACCACAACGCGAGCCTTAACTGCCCGGCCTTTGCGGGAGCATGCTCGCGGCAGGGCATTCTGCCTCTCTTCGGCGTCGAAGCCTGCTCAATCGAGGAAGTCCATACTCTGATTCTCTTCGGAAGACTGAGCGATGCTCTCGATTTTGGACTCTTTTTGAAGGACAGGCTCCCGCCTCTCCCCTATGATCCGAAAAAACTGGGTGATGAAGTTGTCGTCGATGCCGATGAATACGTCCTCGACCTGCCCGACTACTTTATGGGCTCGGCCCTGAATCTCTCTT
>Ga0268360_1003253_pt1 | contig 10629 bp, 7 predicted proteins | sample BioMet11_FD_192465 | JGI IMG/M metagenome (GOLD analysis project Ga0268360, IMG submission 192465) | Sewage microbial communities from Oakland, California, United States - Biofuel 11 (Illumina Assembly) | ecosystem: Engineered > Wastewater > Sewage > Unclassified | place: USA: California... | reverse complement strand
GTCTATTCAAGCCAGACAATGCTGTAAGTTACAAAAACTACCCTCTCAGCCTACGTTTGTTTTATGAAAATGCAGCTATAAAAGTAAAGCTGCATATTACCCTTTATACGAGTTACTAATAAAGATCAAATAATAAACTCAATAAATGGTATAAGTTTAGGAAACGGTGTCGATTGGCAGGAATCTGTTTACTCGGCGCTTGTAAATGCTATTAGTGATTCCAATAAAGACCCTACTAATTCAGATAATTATGGGTGGAGAAAAGGAGTTACTAAATGCATAATTATCATGGGAGACGCACCTCCTCATATTCCTGAGCCATGGAGTGGAGGCCACTCCTTAGATGACGTGGTATACTGGTCAAAGCATGTTGATCCTGTAGCTGTTTATAGCATAAGCATTGGTTCCGATGATTCTACTTATGATGAATTTTCAGAGATATCTACTAGTACAGGTGGAAAAGTCTATACTGCAGATGGTGCTGATGACCTTGTTGATACTATTTTGAAAGTAATTGAAGATATAGAACCAGAATCATCATATGCCTATATTACTAACAGTGGTGATAGCACTGTTTCTGTAATTGACACAGCCACAAACACTGTTACATCCACAGTAAGTGTAGGACTTGGTTCTTATGGAGTTGGAGTCAATCCAGATGGAACAAAGGTGTATGTAGCGAATAGTGGCAGTGGAACTGTCTCTGTAATTGACATGGCTACAAACAAGGTTATAGCCACGTTAAAAGTAAAAATCGGTGTTAATGGAGTTGCAGTCACACCAGATGAAACAAAGGTATATGTGACTAATTCTGCCTCCAATGATGTCTCTGTAATTGACACGGCCACAAACAAGGTTACAGGTACGTTTAAAGTAGGAAAAGGTGCTAGCGGAGTTGCCGTCACACCAGATGGAAAAAAAGTATATGTAGTGAACAGTCAGAGCTACAGTGTCTCTGTAATTGACACGGCTACAAACAAGGTTACAGCTACATTAAAAGTAGGAAATGGTGCTAGTGGAGTTGCAGTCACACCAGATGGAGCAAAGGTATATGTGACTAATTCTGGCTTCAATAGCGTCTCTGTAATTGACGCTGCTACAAACAAGGTTACAGCCACAGTAAACGTAGGAAGTTATCCTCTTGGAGTTGCAGTCACATCAGATGGAACAAAGGTATATGTGGCGAACTCTGGCAGCAATAGTGTCTCTGTAATTGATACAGCCACAAACAAGGTTACAGCTACAGTTCCTGTGGGAAGCAAACCTATAGCCTTCGGAAAGTTTATATGTCTCTAAATAGTAAATAAAAATTTTAACTGAAAAAACGGTAAAAAGGCAAGGGTTATAAAGAGGAGTGGGGGGTTATAAAGTTTTCTTGGTTAACCAGTTTTGGATATGGGTAAGTTTTGTAACTGAACCAGAAGACTGGCTAGAGTAGGTCTATATGGTATGATAAATACTAAAAATACTTAAATGTTCTACTGCCTGACTTTGACAATTAGATAAAAATAAGTACTCTTTATGTTGGTGCACTTTCCGCAGTAAATTTCTGAATTTAATATTTTTAAAATCACGCGCTTATTTTGTATAAAGTCTCACTTATTTTCATAGTTGCTTTCAAGGTCTTAGCTTCGGGATCTATTTATTTAGGGTAGTCTACGCAACGCTGCATAAAGTTCAACTTTCGATCTAATTTATCTGCCGCTGACATTCAGAATATCCCTCTTCTCCCTGATTTGCTTCAGTAAGTCCCTGTTTAAAAAATCTTCATGGTACTTTCGGTCCAGGTATTTGGACATGACATACTGCTCCACGTCCAATTTCAGATCTTCATTTCTTACAAATAATGTTACATTGGGCCTTATAACCTCAAAATTAATAACGGATGAAGCATCGTTCATCACCAGGAGGTCTGCATGATCATTCTTGATGAGGGTTGAAAGCTCTCCTATTAATTCCAGACGCTTTTCTATCCTTTCTCCTTTTGTGAGTTTGCTGGAAAGATAAACACCTATATCAATATCGCTTAACGGCCCTTCTGTTCCCTCTGCTATCGAATCAAAGAGATATGCAAGTTCTACATATTCCTTTTTATTAAAAAATTCCGGAAGCAAAATACACAAAATTTCTTTCCCGATCTCGCGAATTTTAAGACCCATTGTATTTTCGTCTCCTTTTTTCTAGCGTTTTATCAGAACTTTACAACATATCTTTCTTGAAATCCTACAGCAAATAGCCTCTCAAAGCAGATATCTTCTGGAGCTCAAGACCGTCCTGAGAATCTCTTCACCGCCTGATTTCTCGACCCTGATGTCAGACGGCTTTTCAATTATCTCAAGATTGAAAGGAAGGCGTTTTCGAATTTCCCCAATTAGCTGAAAATCTCCGCTTAGAATAACGCAGTCGATAAGCTTGTTTTCTTCAAGAACCCTATCAAGAGCCTCAATAACCTTATCCATGTGGTGTGCGATATCCTCTTCCCTGAGGCGTTCGAAACGGCGCTGGCTAAAGCCTCCTTTACTGTGCTTCTCTTTTACGCTGCTGCGGATAAGCTCCTCGGTATCGAAAACCCGAGCATCGGGAGAAAAACCTATGAAGGATTCACCGGCGTGCAGGACAAGGACAAGCATCCGGTAGTCCTTATTTAAGATCTCTTCAAGCAAAGAAACCTCAAAACTGTCCCCAAGCTGCCAGGAGGAGGAAGTAACTGGAAAAGGAGGAGCTATAGCTTCGCAGATCATTCGGTGAATATCATAAAAAATTACAAGGCCGGTCTCAGTCTCAAGCCTGTCAAGAAGGGTAAGGTTTTCCTCTTCCACGCGTTCAAGAACTTTTTCACTTATCACACCTGAGAGCCGGGTACCTGAGGGCAGGTAAGCGGTCAGCAGGCCGTCTGCAGGAGCGTGGAAGGACTTGAGCTTGGAGAGGTAAGCCTGAATCGCTTGCAGGCTCAGGGTTTCAATTCCGCGAAATTTCAGTTTACTCTGGGACTCAGCTCTAATTGTTTCAAGTTCGTGAGAAATAGTCCGGGTGCGAATACGTTCCTGGTTTAAAAGAGCCTCAGCTTCCTGCCTGTCCGAAACTGCCTGCCTTGCAAGAATCTCTTTCTTTTCAAGCTGGTTTTTTGCACTCTGCAAATCAAGTTCCAGTTTAACAATCTGTGAGTTGAGACTCTCTATCTCAAGTTCGAGCTGTTCCTTCCCTGAGATCTTCCCTAAAAATGTGCTTAAACCTTTTTTTTGAACTTCAGAGGCTTCTTTTTTTGTGGTTTTGTCGCTGATTTGTCTCCCTCACATTCTGTTATTTTTGACTCGGATATCGGATTAATAAAATAATGACTCTCTATAAAGTTTAGTTATTAATTAATTTTAATCCTTATTATTTCGAAAGTTTTAATAATATCGTATTGAATGTCACTTTGTTTTCAGGATCATTTTCTGAAAAGCAAGCTGATTTAAAAAATTGTTGCCCAGATATTAACCTTATAGATCACTCCACTGCCTGAATGAAACATCATTAAAAGACTTTTAAACCCGAACAGGCAGAAGGACCCTAAACAGGAAAGCCCCGGTCAAAGGGACCGGATAGAGTAGATGAAATGGATAAAGAAGATAAGCAAAAGGCCACCAGGTCCAGAGCCGAAAAGTTCCATCCCACACTCTGGATCCAGGGGCAAAAGAGCTCTTTCCTTGCCGGAAAAACCATAGTTCTTGGCGTTACGGGAAGCATTGGAGCAGTCAGGGTAGTTGAACTTGCAAGAGAGCTAATCAGAAATGGGGCTGAGGTACATGCTGTTATGACAGAGGCTGCTACACATATCCTGCACCCTGATGCTCTGCACTATGCTACCGGAAATCCAGCAATTACCGAACTTGGAGGCAGGGTTGAACATGTGGAGTTCTGCGGACTTAAAGGCAGGGCCGACCTTCTCCTTATAGCTCCTGCAACCGCAAACACCATAGGAAAAATCGCATACGGGATAGATGATACCCCTGTTACCTCGTTTGCAACAACTGCCCTTGGCTCGGGTGTGCCTGTGATGGTTGTTCCTGCAATGCACGAATCAATGTTCAGGCACCCTGCTGTAGCTGAGAATCTGGTAAAATTGAAAAGCTGGGGAATCTCTATTGTGGGCCCCAGACTTGAAGAAGGAATCGCAAAAATTGCGGCAAATGAGGAAATCGTGCTAGAGGTAGAAAGAGCTCTCGGAAATAAAACCCTCGAAAACCGAAAGATAATTATCACAAGCGGTTCTACTGCCGAAAGCCTGGACCCCATCAGAATTCTCACAAACCGGTCTTCGGGTAAAACTGGCAGGGAACTTGCTCTCGAAGCTTATCGCAATGGAGCCAATGTAACCCTGGTCCATAGGGACAAACTTGGGTTTGCAGGGATCAGGGAAATTTTTGCAGAAAGCGCCGCAGACATGACTGATGCTGTCCTCTCGGAACTTGAAAAAGGGTACGATGTCCTTATCAGTTCAGCAGCAATTGCAGATTATACAGTTAATCCTTCTCCCGAAAAGATAAAATCGGGAGGAGAACTTACCTTGAAACTGAATCCCACCCGCAAATTGATTAAAGAATGCCGTCAAAGGTATCCTGACCTCGTGATAATAGGTTTCAAAGCTGAGACCGGAATTGAAAAAGACGAACTCCTTAGAAGGGCAGCTTCAGCCCTTAAAACTTCAAAACTGGACCTGATTGCAGCAAACGACGTCGCAAAAGGCGGAATGGGTACTGAAGAGAATGAACTGTACCTGCTTGGACGGGAAAAAAATGAACCAGGGCACGTAAGTGGAAACAAACGCAAACTTGCAGCCTTTATCCTTGAAGAGGTAGCCGATCTGTTAAAGTAAAAAATCTGCTGCAAAGTATCCCAGAGTATTTCACAAAAATCCGAAAGCATTTTGCAAAGTATCCTGCAAAACACGAACGAACTTTGAAAAAATGATTTAAGTGGCAAAAAGGCGTTTTCTATGTATACATATGAGAGTGAAGGAGCAGACATTCAGGCAAAAGCCTATGCTCCGGGACACATCACAGGTTTTTTCCAGATCCACGAGCATGAAAACCCTCATCGTAAGGGTTCTACAGGCTGCGGAATCGTCCTGAATGGAGGCGTAACCACCGAAGTAAAGATCGGGAGATCTGTGGAAAAAACCGAAATTTTCCTTAATGGAAAGAGAGTTGAAGGCAGAACTACTCGGACTGTCGCAGAGATGATGACGGAACTGCCTGTAAGAATAAGGAGCTGGTCAGAAATCCCAACCGGATGCGGATTTGGAGCTTCAGGTGCAGGAGCTCTCGGGACAGCCTATGCCCTGAATAATGCACTTTCCCTGGATCAGACCGTAAAAAGTCTGACTGAATATGCCCACGTGGCTGAGGTCATCAATTGCAGCGGACTTGGTGATATTGCTGCCCAGTCAAGCGGTGGAGTCGTGATCAGACTGCAGCCGGGTGGACCCGAGTTTGGGCTTGTGGACAGAATTCCGACTTCCGAAGCCAGGGTTTTTTGTATTGTGCTTGGCGAGATCTCTACCGGTTCGGTCCTGAGAGATGAAGCTGCAGCCTTAAGAATTAACAGCGCGGGAAAAGAAGCTATGTCCGAGCTGCTTAAAAAGCCCACTCTTGAGAACTTCATGCAGCAGTCAAAAGCATTTGCCAGTAAAGCAGACCTTATGAGCAGCAAGGCAAAAGATGTGATCGAAGCTGCAAACGCAAATGGTGGGCTAGCTTCCCAGGCAATGCTTGGGGATACGGTTTTCGCAATTGCCCCTTACTCCGAACAGTTCCGTCTCTACGAAGCCCTCCAGGAATTCGGGGTGGTGCTGGAATACGGCATAAGCACCTGTGTGCCGAAGCTGATGAACGAATGAGTTCAGGCAGAACATATTTTGAATGGGCCAGGAAATAAAAAATACTTGCAGAAAATTGCTGCGTAATTAATTTCCTTATAACTTAAAGAGAGTTAAAATGAAGTAAAGGTCAAAAGTTGGGATCAAATAGTAATATATAATTCAGATTACTCATTTTAGTTTTTTATTTGAGTGTCTGAACTAATCAAGCGGTTTATGCTAAAACTGATAATACTCAAGCAGTTTATGCTAAAACTGATACTCAAGCGGTTTATGTTAAAACTGATATTCAAGCAGTTTATGTTGTAACTAATACTCAAGCAGTTTATGTTGAAACTGATACTTAAGCAGTTTATGCTAAAACTGATGAAACTCATTTACGGATTAAGTTCATAAATAAAAAAAGATGCTGGAAAGTCAATTAAAAAAAGGTAAGCGACCGATATGACCGAGATACCCAAAGAACACCCGAGGTATGAGTCCCTGCTAGCCCGTGAAAAGGTTGCAGCCGGGGTAAAAATGGGAATGACAAGCATTCAGGGTTTGATTTCTCAGGGAAGAGGCGAAAGCTTTGATTACCTTATAGGTGAGCGAAGCACAAAGTCTGCCCTGTATGCTGAAAGAGCGGCAGTTGCTGCTCTGCTACTGGCAAAAAATCCTGTAATTTCCGTAAACGGCAATGCTGCAGCTCTCGCTCCTGATAAAATTGTTTCCCTTGCAGATGTAACAGGAGCAAAGCTCGAGGTCAATCTTTTTCACAGGACCGAAACAAGGGTCCACCTTATAATAGAACAGCTCAAAGCCAACGGGGCTTCCGAGGTGCTCGGGAAAAATCCGGATGCAAGCCTTGAACTCTCTCATGCCAGGCGGCTGGTAGAAAGCCGGGGGATATATTCTGCAGACGTAGTGCTTGTCCCGCTGGAAGACGGAGACCGGTGTGAGAAACTTGTAGAAATGGGAAAAACGGTCATAGCTATTGACCTGAACCCTCTCTCACGGACTTCAAAGATGTCTACAATCTCGATAGTTGACAACCTTACCCGTGCACTAGAAAACATGATCAAGTTCGGAGTGGAACTGAAAAAGGAGAGAAATGAAGAACTTGTGAAATTAATCACGACTTATGATAATAAAAAAACCCTCATAGAGGCGATTTCTGAAATCCAGGAATACCTTAAAGCTATGGCTGTAGAATTGGAACACTGAATATGGACCTGATAGAAAAAACGAGGGAATTTGTAGCTACTTTTCTTGAAGGTGAGCCCAGTTCCCACGATATGTCCCATATAAACCGGGTAGAAGCCCTTTGCCTGGAAATCCAGAAGGAAGAAGGGGGAGACCCTCTCGTACTTCAGCTTGCAGCTCTCCTCCACGATGTCGGCGTAATTAAGGAACATGAAGAAGGCGGAGACCATGCCGTATACAGTGCCGATATCGCCTCTGAATTTCTTTCGAGAACAGGGCTCGGAAAAGAGGTTATTGAAGCTGTTACCGGTTGTATCCGGACGCATCGCTTCAGCGCAGGGGAAAAGCCGGATATCCTTGAAGCCCGAATTTTGCAGGACGCCGACCGGCTTGACGCCCTTGGAGCAGTAGGGATCTTCAGGGCTGTTCTTTCTATGGGAGCCCTCAGGATGTTAAAGCACACAACAGGGATGGATAAGGGAAGTTCAAAAAGAACCGTGTACATTGAAGACCCTATTGAAGGCTTTAACGAATATATGCAGTACAAACCTTTCACAATTCCTGAAAAGTTGAATACCGATGCTGCAAAAAAGATTGCAGAAGAAAGGCTGAAAATTATGCGTATTTATCTTAAAGCCCTTAACTTAGAAGCTGGAGTTGATGAACAGGGACTCTAAGTAAGAATCAGGTTTGAGTAGATCCTGGTAGGCTTTGAGATTTTGATAAGTACAAAGTCCGGCAGTAACGCGCAAACACTGCAAAAAGCCTATTTCTCAAGAGTTCTTATTGACTCAGTTCCAAATTCTTGTGATTTCTCATTTTCTTCCTTCCTTAAACTTCGTTTTTCTCTGCATACTACCCAAATAAACTGTAATAATTATTGAGGGTAGTGTCCATGAGTTGTTGATCAATTCTGAAAAAGCGAGTACTACCCCTGGATATAAGGAAAATACAGAAAGTTCTTATGCTCACGGTTTTCAGTAACTTGAGGACACGACCACATTGAGAGCGAGTGAAACGAGGAGTTTATTTACTCCTCTTTATTTTTGACTTTAAATCTGCTTTGAGAAAATATTCATAAATTTTATTACCAGGATCGCCACATGGCTTTTTAGCTCCAGGAGCTCCAATTGCCTTTTAATTTTATGGAATTTTGAAAAACGTTATCACTTAAAGAGGATAAGTCTCTCTCATTGCTTACTGAAATATATTAACATTCTAACATCTGTACATCATTATATACTTTGAATTTATATACTGTTTTATTTAAAACGGGTAAATTTGCGAGTAATAGCTTAAAAACAGACAGTTACAGTAAGCTATTTTCATCAATTTTAAGTTTCGCATCGGCACTCTTATGAAAAACTTTTACTTTGGGGAAATTAACCTCATAAATGGATTCTAATAGATAAGGAGGGTTTAAAGATTAGATTTCAACAATTTACTATTCGAAATAAAGTGTTTTTATGTTTTATTGTATTATTTCTTGGATTGATGAGCGCTTCAGTTACGCATGCTGAAACTTATACTTTTGTTACAAAGTGGGGTTCAGAGTTAAGAGACGGAAATTTTAATAACCCACGTGGTGTTGCTGTCGGTCCTTCGGGCAATGTTTATGTTGCCGATTCAAACAATAATCGCATTCAGAAGTTTGATAGCAACGGCAACTTCATTACCAAATGGGGTTCTTCTGGCAGTGGTGATGGACAATTTGCTTATCCAACGGGTATTGCTGTCGATTCTTTGGGTAATGTTTATGTTGTCGATTGCGAGAATCAGCGTATCCAGAAATTTGACAGCAACGGTACGTTCATAACCAAATGGGGTTCTTTTGGCGGCGATGACGGACAATTTGGATATCCATGTGATGTTGCTGTAGATGTTTCAGGCAATGTTTATGTTGCCGATACTTTAAATGATCGCATTCAGAAGTTTGATAGCAACGGCAACTTCATTACCAAATGGGGTTCTTACGGAACAGGTGACGGACAATTATATTGGCCATGTGGTATTGCTGTCGATTCCTCTGGCAATGTTTATGTTGCCGAAGATGGCAATCAGCGCATCCAGAAGTTTGATAGCAACGGCAACTTCATTACCAAATGGGGTTCCCAATGGGATTCTCCGGGCAGCGATGACGGGCAATTTTCCTATCCATCTGGTGTTGCTGTCGATTCCTCAGGCAATGTTTATGTTGCCGATACGAACAATAATCGCATTCAGAGGTTTGACAGCAGTGGGAAATTTATTACCAAATGGGGTTCTGAAGGCAGTGGCAACGGCCAATTTAATGGTCCATCTGGTGTTGCTGTCGGTCCTTCTGGCAATATTTATGTTGCCGATTATGATAATCATCGCATTCAGAAGTTTGATAGCAATGGCAACTTCATTACTAAATGGGGCTCTCCGAGCGGCAGCGGCATTGGCGACGGCCAATTCGATGGTCCATGGAGTGTTTCTGACGATTCTTCTGGCAATATTTATGTTGCCGATTATGATAATCATCGCATTCAGAAGTTTGATAGCAATGGCAACTTCATTACTAAATGGGGTTCTTATGGCGATAGCGATGGACAATTTTCCAATCCATCTGGTGTTGCTGTGGATTCTTCTGGAAATGTTTATGTTGCCGATACGGGGAATCGACGCATTCAGAAGTTTGACAGCAGTGGGAAATTTATTACCCAAGGCTTTCTAGGACGCGACGACAGCCAGTTAACTCTTTCAGAGGGGATTGCAGTCGATTCCTATAGCAATGTTTATGTTACCGATTGTTATAGTGGCATTCAGAAATTTGACAGCAGCGGGAAATATATTACCCAATGGGGTTCACCATCATGGTACTGGGATATGGAAGAGAATACTGAGATACTTGTTTGTTCACCACAATGTGTTGCTGTAGACTCCTCTGGCAATGTTTATGTTACAGACGACAGTGATCAGATTCAAAAGTTTGACAGCAGTGGGAAATTTATTGCCAAATGGGGCTCAGAGGGCAGCGGCAACGGTCAATTTAATAATCCACATGGCGTTGCTGTAGACTCCTCTGGCAATGTTTATGTTGCCGATTCAGGCAATAATCGAATTCAAAAGTTTGACAGCAGTGGGAAATTTATTACCAAATGGGGCTCTGCAGGAAGCAATGAAGGTCAATTTAATACTCCACATGGTGTTGCTGTAGACTCCTCTGGCAATGTTTATGTTGCCGATACATACAATAACCGCATTCAAAAATTTGTTAAAGTAGTATCTACTCAAAAGCCAGTTGCTTCTTTCTCTGCATCTCCAACCTCAGGAAAAGCCCCATTGACTGTTGCCTTTACTGACAAAAGTACAGAGGTACCAACTAAATGGAAATGGAGTTTTGGAGACGGAAAAACTTCAACAGTCCAGAATCCAACGCATAAGTATTCTAAAGTAGGGAGTTATACCGTTAAACTTACAGCAACAAATGATAAAGGCAGTAACACGGTAACAAAAAAAGACTACATAAAAGTGGTAACAAAACCAGTTGCTTCATTTTCGGCGAAACCGACCTCAGGAAAAGCACCATTGACTGTTGCTTTTACTGATAAAAGTACAGG
>Ga0268360_1003249_pt1 | contig 10646 bp, 11 predicted proteins | sample BioMet11_FD_192465 | JGI IMG/M metagenome (GOLD analysis project Ga0268360, IMG submission 192465) | Sewage microbial communities from Oakland, California, United States - Biofuel 11 (Illumina Assembly) | ecosystem: Engineered > Wastewater > Sewage > Unclassified | place: USA: California... | reverse complement strand
CAAAGGTCAACGACAAGCCGGCGGTCCGGGCCCTGCCGGAATTTTTCCTTTCAAAGGGGCTGACCGGCTGCACGGTGTACCGGGGCATGAGCGGATTCGGCCACGAGAACCGGCTCCGGACCGTGGACGTGCTAAACTTCTCTTTAGATCTCCCGGTCATCATCGATGTGATCGATACGCCGGAAAAGATCGATGCCGTGCTCCCCGAAGTCGAGGCAATGATCGATGACGGCCTTGTCATGGTCCACGATGTCCGGATGTGCCGGAAGGTGCCGAAGTAATTTTTTTGCCGGCAGCTGCCGGGACGTTCCCGCTTTTTTTATTTTTAGCTCTGCAGATATTCCCAAAAATAAAACAACGCTCTTTTAGGTCTCCGGCAAGCTCCCGCCCCGCACACCAGAGGCATCCCCCGGTTAGAGATGAGGCAGTATTACCTGCTTTGTAGAAATAATGGCTTTGTAGAAATCTTTCCCCACCGTGCTCAGGGGAATTGCGAGAGGGAACCCCACTCCCCATGAGTGGAAGGCAACCCACGGGGACGAGCTCTCCATGACCCCCGGGTTTGATCTTTTTTTGGCTGCAAAAATATGGCCATGCTCCACGGGGCGAGGGTCGATAGACCCCGAGCACCCGTGGTTCCCTCCCTACTTAATACCCTCCCGCGTAGGTTTTCTACACGGCAGAAATAATTGAAAATTATTCAACGCTCCAGGGGCTCCGCCCCGCCACTGGGGCGCCCCAGTTGCGATGATGTTATATTACCTGCATTCTTGGGCTGCTCCAGGAACAGGTAATCCCGAGTGCTCGCATACGCCGTGAGCCCCCACAGGGGCAGGGCTGGCGTGAGGGGGGCTTGCATTATTGTGAAAGAAAAGATATCTCCAGAAGCAATTATTTCTCTGCGAGAAGTTCGTCGACCCTTTTTTCGATCTTCTTCAAGAGTTCCACATCGGTGAGGACACCCTCGGGAGGATCCACGACTTTGCGCATCTCCAAAGGAATCGTGTCCATTCGGTAAGCGCAGCCGCCGGTCTCGACCCCGTCCACCGCAACCGGGATATGGAGGTCGGAGATCTCGGTCGTGCAGTTGATGTGCGGATCGATCGTAACGATCGGGTGTTTCGAGGCGCTGATGGTAGCCTCAATGGGAAACGTTGCCGCGGGATCGGCGGCGACAAAGAGACTGGCCTCGACTTCGCCGCGTAAAAGGAGATCGATTGCCGTAGTCTCGCCCGTCTGGTGCCGGGCCTGGTCGCCCCGCGACAAATCCACGGCAAAGGGAAAACCGTACTGCCAGCCCAGCACCTCGCCCGAACCGGTGACGTTTCCCTGGACACGCATCGGCATCACCACGAACTTCGTGAACCGGTTGAGGTCGTAAGTCAGGTTGATCGCCATGTCGATGTTGTGGTTCCGGCCAACGGTCTGGGAAAGGCCCATCCCGAGAAAGATCACGCCGAACTTTGCCCGTTTTAAGTCCTCTGCCAGCTTACCGATCTGGTCTGCCGGGACACCGGCAATGCTTTTTTGCGTGAGGCTCCCGCCGTGCAGCACCGTCCGGATCGCGTCGAGGAATTCGTAATCGCAGCCCTGCTCGATCCGGATGAAGATGTCCGAGCACCGGGCCGTATCGGTGTACCGGCAGTCGATGCAGAAGATCTTGCGGCCCTTTGCACCTTCCTTGGTGAAAAATCCCCGCGGAAAGATCGAGTAGCGCGACATATGCCGGGGGTGGACATGGGCCGGGTTGCAGCCCCAGAAGATGATGCAGTCGGCACGGTTCTTGACCTCGCCGAGCGTGCAGGTGGTGATACCTACGTCCTCGATGGCGATGAGCGACGGGCCGTGACAGACCGTGGCGCCGTTGTCAACAATCCCGCCGACCTTTTCTGCAATAGCGTGGCCGGCGCTCATGGCCTGGCAGCTGGTGTTGATCCAGCCAAACATCAGGGTTTTCCTTGATTTGACCAGCATCCGGGCCGTCCAGTCGATGGCCTCGTCATACGATATTTCCTTATAGCTCCCGTCCGGCTGGCGCAGTCGCGGGCGGGTGACCCGGTCCTCGGTCCGCTGTATATTGAATTTCTCCGAACCGATCGCACACGCGTTCTTTACCGAGAGGATGGTTTTGCGGTCGTCCGATACCGTGACCTCGATGTCGTCGCAGAGCGAGCCGCAGACAGAACAGACTACATCGGGTATGACAACGGGCGTTGGTATTCACTCCTTTCCTGGCATGTGCCGTACTTTTCCGTGTACCGGACTCGCAACTCCCGGCACTATCGGGCGTCTTTTTTATAAATATTTCCGGTTAATTTCGATATTTGGTTAAAATGAGTTGTTTAAGGCAGGCGCACGGACCGGGAGATCGCTCCCTGACCAGGATGCCTCCGGATACATCATTTCAGCGTATATTATGCGCGCGGGGAGGTAAAAAAACCAGAGGTGCCGGCAAAACTGCCGGATAGGTTACGGTGCCGGGATGAGGTATGCCGTCCCGGGAGTCTTCAGGATATATGTCCGATATCGCGGCTGCGGGAGCACGACCCGGGCCGTTTCCCGTCCGGCATCACGGTACTTCCGCATGGACAAACGGGAGCAGGTCGCAGGAAGGCCTCCCGCTTCTCTTCCCGGTAAAATAGAGGGCACGGCAATCTGCGCCGCTGACCATACGGGCATTGACAAAACCCCGGTCGGCCAAAAACCCTGTAGCCCCGTCATCGGGCGGCCCGAACTGCAAAGGCTCTCCCGCAGACCGGCAGAAGTTCCGGATGTTTTCTGCGATTGCCGATTTGTCCGACCCGTACACCACCGATGCCGGGTAATAATCGAAGAGTATGCGGCTGCCCGGTGCAGCGATCTGCCGGATACGCCCAAGCAGCACGTCCACTGCGGCCGGCGGGATGTACATGAGCAGACCTTCGAGCATAAACAGGGATTTCTTTGTCCGGGAAAAACCCGACCGTTCCATTTTTTTGGTCAGGTCTTCGGTCGCAAGATCGATGGGGACATAGGTCACATGGCCGGGAAGCGTGCCGAAGATTTCGGAGATCTTCTGCACCTTGAGACGCTGGGTATCCGGCTGGTCGAGCTCAAAGACCCGTGCCTGTTCTTTTACACTTTTTAAGCGGTACGCCCGCGTATCGTAGCCGGCACCGAGGATCACCAGCTGGCGTATACCCTCCTGTACCGAGCGCTCTGCATAATCATCGAAATACCGGACTCTTGCGATGATGGAATTGCCAAGGCCCGGGAACAGTCTCTCGACCTCTTCTGCTTTTGCCTTTGCTTCCTCCGGGTGCTCGGCCGCAGCACGGAGCATTTCGGGACTGATGAACCTGACCGCGTACGGATCGTAACAGATGCGTTCGTCCTCCGGGTGCCTCAATTCGCTGAACCGCCGCATGGCCATGATCCCGGCCATCGTGCTCGAACTTTTTCCCTTCCCCATCCCGCTGAATTCGCTTATGACATCGTCCACGATCTCACGTGTCCCATACCAATCATTTGCATCATCTGATTTCCGCATACCGGCTGCAATATCTTTCCCCTAATCGATCAGCAGAAGCGCCATGAGCTCGGGGTGCCCTTCGACCGGGAATTTTATTGGCATTCCCGCTTTCTCTGCAGTCGCTACCATATTGACGCCGACCGCGTGCTCGGGGATCCGGGCCTGCGTGGGATGAATGCATATCCCGGCTTTCACGTTGCATTTCTCGCAGAGCCGGCACGAGCCGTTGATGAACGCGAGTGCAAACGGGTTGCCCGCATTGAAGGCAAGGCGCTCCAGTTCGAGCATCAGGGGCGCGAACACCGTGGTCGTGCCAAGACACTCCTTCCAGAAGGTTTCCGCCTGATCTTTCTTGTCTGCAGGGGCCGCCGGGTCGAGCCAGTACCGGTAGATCGAACGGATCAGGTCGGGGTCGGCCACGGCCTGCGAGATATACTTCACGAGCAGGGCATAGCGGTACTCGGAAAGGACCTTCCGGAACTGCTCCGGTGTCGGGACGTGCGGCGGGCAGGTAAGTTTTTTCCCGTAGCCTATGCAGCCCGCCCGGCACTTCAGCACAACGCGGTCTTCGACAACGATATCTGCGGCACGGATCACTTTTACATCGGCTGCGCCGAGGTCTTTTGCCGCTTTTTCAAGGAATGCAAATTGTGTATCGTTCGATTCAATGGGTTTCATGGTATCGTCTCACATTTTTTAGCAGGTTTTTGTCGATGGCAAAGCCGTAGCATGCCTGACCGGTCACGGTTGTCCACCGTCCGTCTCCGGGATCGGTTTTGCATCGAGCCACGCGTCACCGGCCGGCGCCGGGCCGGTGCCCCGGTGCAGGGAGTTTGTCTCTTTCATTTTCGGGGTTCCTGCAGGGAAAGGTTTCCTGTTCATAGGGCATCACATACCTTTTCGCAAAATAACATACCGTATTGAATGTATAAATACCAAACGGTTTGTTTTTTATCCGGATGCTATGGTTTTTAGCAATAAGGAAGAAACGTCATTACAAGGAACTATGCCAAAGGTCGTCCCGGAGTACAAGGAGGATGCAAAGCGCCGGATCGTCGCGGCTGCTATTGACGTGATGGCCGAGCGCGGCTGCGAGCGGACGACCTTCAACGATGTCGCAAAGAAACTCGGCGTCACAAAAGGGGCGGTCTACTGGTATTTCCCGACAAAAGAAGCGCTCATCGGGGCGGTCTTACATTCCATCCAGGCCGAGATCCGGCAGGTGAACTTCGAGGCGTTTTACGACCGGCCCGCTGAGGAGACCATCTCGCAGATGTTCGACCGGTTCGCGATTGCCGACCCGAAAAAACGGGCGGTCTTTTACGAAATGTTTGCGCTTGCAAACCGGAACACTGAGATCCGGCACGCGACACGGGAATACTACGACGGCCTTGTCGCAACGTTTGAGGAGGAGATCATCCGGGAAAAGAAGCGCCGGTTTATCCAGACCCAGGCCGACCCCCACCACCTCGCCCAGCTGCTTGCGGCCCTTTACTCGGGGCTCCAGAACTACGATATGGTCTGGATGAACCAGGACGAGATCCAGAAGCTCTGGAAAGAGGGCGTCCGGATCCTCTTAAAATCCACGTATGCCGGGACGTATGGGGAAGAGAAGCCGTAGGCGTTGACAGAGAAAACCCGGGCAATAGTGTCCACACCACCCAAAAGGATCCCCAATAAGCGCAAACACGGGAAAAACCCGGGCCGGACCGGCAGAAACCTGCCCGGGATTTTTTTTATCCCGGCCTCCCCCATCAGTCTCATTGCAGGAGTCAACAAAATGATCCAACATGGCAGACACGATACGAAATCTCCGCAACCGGAATGACCCACTGACCCTGCAGTGGATGAAGGACCGGATCGATTATTCCAACAGCCAGGCTGCACAAAACCGGAACGTTTACCCGATCCAGGAACAGGCGACCCAGATGGAACTCTGGGAACGCGTTCGCTGTACCTGCGGCAGCAGTTGCACCTGCAGGAAATATGGCTGTACCCACCACTGGAAACTCAAAAAGGGCGTCGCATTTGAAGTGTTCCGCGACGGGATGCTCAGGATGTTTGTCGACAGGATGCATCACGGCCCGATTATCCGGGCACTTTCGGGAGACCGGCAGGTACACCTCTCTTCGCGGGCACGCGGCGCCTTTCATGTACTTGAAGGACTGCAAAGATCGTGGCCGGACATTTCGGGGGCGGCCGGGGAGTACGACAGGACACTTTTCTGCGATGACTGGGTCCCGAAAAAATTCCGGGAGATGATGACGTTTCCCGTGCAGAAATCAAGCATCTATTCCGCAAAACAGTTCTGCGTCCTCTTCCCGGACACGGGAGTCCTGTACGATACTGCCTCCAGAACAAAGATGCTCCGGTTTCTCGGACTTTCGGGTGTAAACTATCTGGAATTTCTTACGGCGGTCAGGACACGGTTCCTTACCGTCATGGATCGGGAGAACCTTACGATCCCCGCAGTTAAACGTCTTGATACTCCGGGAAACCAGCTGCCGTTTGATGCTGCCCGGGTCTCGCTTCCCAGGCCGGGAACGGATTACGGGAGCAGGTACTTTCCGCAGGACAGAACCCTCAGTCTTGTGATCGACAAATGTTTCTACCAGCCAAAAAGCCGGGAAGGAACACCCGGATAAAACGAATTGCGTTTGTTGACCGGGGATTTTGATACCAGCGAAAAAAATAAAAAAATGAGGGGAAGAATCCCCTCCCGTGTGCCTTACTGCTTCTGCCGTCAGTACCCGGACTCCATGTGGTCGAGGACCCGGTCCCAGATGACGAGGAGGCCCGGGATGATGACGTAGGCAAGCAGGCCGGCGCCAAGGAATGCGATGACAATCGCGGTTTCGGTCTCCATGGCGGGTCACCTCATGCAAGTTCCGGGACGGTGTCGGCCCAGGTCTCGACCTTTGTGCGGATTGCATCGTCCTCGTACGAGGTGAGGCTGACCTTGTCCCGGGAGAACGTGAGCTGGTAGATCTCGCCGTTCGGGTCGTGGCATTTCAGGGTCGCCGAGTAGGTTTCGGTGTCAGAGTCCCGGGCGGGGATGCCGCCGTGGGCCGTGGCAAGCGCGGTGTCTGCGAGGAGCGCTGCGGCGCCGGCGTTGAAACCGGCAACGGTATTGAACTTTTCAGAGTTTGTTCCAACGACTTTTGCATCGTTGTCCTGGAAGTTGATCTTTACCACGTACGTCTCTTTGGTCTTCTCGACCGGGGCGTGGGTCACGCCGGCGGTGAGGTATTCGACGCAGCCGAACGGGTTGTTCGTGACAACGGCGTTGACGATCGAGACGAACGTTGCTACATCTTCGATGGGGCTTGCGAGGGTTCGGATGGATGTTTTTACTGCGGAGTTCTGGACGAAGTCTCCCATAATGTATCACTCCTTATGTTGTGATGGTGTTCGGAAATTGCCGGGCTCTTTTCAGTCCGCCCCGGTACTGTCGAGATTCTGGTGTGCCGCTGTTTTTCCCCGGGTGCCATGGTCCTCCGGACCACGGGCGGTAAACCGGGCATTCTGGCGGGCACGTTCCCGGCCTTGTACGCTGGCAGGCGGACCGTGCCGGTTTTTCCGGCGGAAGTCGGGTTTAGGATTCCCGCTCCCTTCTTTGTTCGGTTTTCTGTTCTGTCTCGGGGGCCCCTTTGACATACTATTGTAGGCGTTATGGGGTGATGTGCTTTGATTATGAAATTATTTTTGGGGAAAACCGGGGAATTTTTATTGTCTGTTGGGATATCCAGGCCCGCAGCGGGATTATTTTTTAGGAACAAAAATGTTCCTTGTTGGGGATCTGGAGAAATCATCGAATGGGCGGCATCACTAATACACCAGGGCTTGACGCTTGGCCCGGTGAAGCACGAATATTTTCATGGGATGAATCGCAACAAATAACGTAACAGGATTTATAAAATTCATCTATTATTGCCGGTCTTGAGTGTCCATGAGCGAAGAGCAGGAGGCTGTGTTGTCCGTGTGTGTGCCGTTGAGCGGGAGATTGCGGCTGTCACAAAGAGGGCGGATGCGTTGACGCAGGCGGTACTGGAGAGCGCAGTCAACGGAGAGTATGGGGGGAGATAAAATAGTAAATTGTGAGTTGGATTCGGAAATATTCGATAAACAAATAGTCAGACCACTCAATTTAGAGATATTTTCTGATGAGATACTCACTGTTCGGGATAACTGCGACAATTCAAAATGGATGTATTTTGGCACTCTTTTCGTCAATAAAGAGAGAAAAGATCGATTAATCCAGCAGCTGAATAATCTACGCTGTATTAAATCGAACACTTGGCATCACGATGTCAGTACTTGTGAAGATCGATGTGGGTATCACGATAAAAACAACACGGAGATTCATTACAAGGAACTCGATGAATCCAATGCCAGATTCCGGATTGCACAGAACTGGATCAAATTTGTAAGGGATGAACGATCTCCTAAAACTGACCGACTATTTTATTTTAATATCCTCGGTTTGAATTTATCCGCCATGAATCTGGAAATGTTTGGGGAAGGGTCGAATGATCTCACCATATATAACCGGTTTTACCGAACAACAATTCTAGGTGGCTTAAATTATTTTTTCAAAGGTAGAAAAATTATTATCCACAATATTTTTCATGATAGAGGAAGCCAGGAATTTCATCAGTATATTCCATGGCATGCAATTCACAAGATCGATTTAACAAATGAAAATACTTCGATAATTCCAGAGAACATCCAATTTATTGACTCTGATCACAGGGTGAGTGGCAAAGAAGAATCGCATCTTATCCAACTCATAGATATTCTCCTCGGGGCGACATACACATGTCTTCATAATCCCTCGGTGAGTGTGGAAAAACGAAAAGTTGGCCAACTTTTTAAACCGGTATTGACGTGTCTTTTAGATCGCAAGAGAATGGATTATGGTCCAATGTCCGGAGCATACTATCAATCAAAATTTTATAGAACAAGTCAGGTTAGTTTTTTCCCGAAAAATAAATTCGATATGAACACCGCCCCGCTGGATGTGTATAATTTTGATCGACGCATTGGTAATGGAAAATTCTACTACGAACGAAATATTCAGGTTGTGGATCCATCAGAAGTAAGATTAGATCGATGGTTCTAACAGAACGAGATCATCCGCCATGTTTCGCTCCTATGTAGCGTGTAGTTACGATTGAACTTAATGTGGCTGCGGGCAGGCGGTGTTTGCGAAAGCGTTTGCCGGAAAGTTGTGAATAAAAGTTATGACGAAAGATACCTTTCGTCGCCCCCAAGTTCTTTTCGCTGGATCCATTTTGCTCTGTCGGGGCCCTGCCCCGGTCTTATAATCAAAACATCAACCGGGCCGCCAACCGTTTTTATTTTCGCTAAAAACCTCATCGTATCTCTTGTTACTTTGACCGCATAAATCGCGAAATCGATGGCATCTTGCAATGTGAAAAAAATCCACGGTATCGGCGCTTCCGGGAGTGAGACCGTAGATCCATCCGGTTGAGCTATCGATACTGGGGAGATCAAACGTGTCATAACCTCTATTTCTCCATTCCAAGCGGCGCCGCCTTGTTGTCCGGGTTTAATTACATCCGAAATTTGATCGAGTTTTACGATGATACGCCAGATATGGGGAATTTGTTTGCCGTTTTCCTCAATATATCCAGCAACCACAAAGCCCGTATCCGGAATCACTGGTAACGAGCGAAAATAATCCAATAATTGACGAGGGACAGTTTTAAGATCTATCTCTTTTCCTTCGATTTTCTCATGAATGAATGATTCAACAAATCCACTGATCGGCACTCCTTGGATATCAGCTGCACCAAAAGTGGAGATACCAATATTTCTGGCAGCAAGGAATGTTTTATAATTCGCATCTGATTGCGTAAATGAAATCGGGATTTTTTGATTATTCTGTTGAGAGGGCACCGTGAGAGTTAAGCGGCTATCACTAGCCATTACAATTCCTTCCTGAGTCCATAGCGTTATGATGAATGACATTGCAAACCTCGTTTTTTCCTCTAAAAATTTTTATTTTCTCACCTGATCGCCCACAGGACACTGAGCCCGAACCCACCGAACAGGATAAGCCATCCGATGCCATTGCCTGCGAGTATCATGACCACGCCGATAAGAATTCCGGCTGCCGGGCCTGTTCCCGCACTAAGGCTTGAAACCATACCATTCTCACCTCCTCATAAAGTCTCTGATTTTTTTCCCGATGTGAACCGGCAGATCTTCATCGTACGATTTCATGTCAAGACTCCCGGGTTCAGTTCGCAGTCCGGTCATGAGCTGCTTAGTCCTAAGAGATCCTGATAATACAATATAAACATTTCTCTGGGTTTATGGCATTATGGACGTAAGGGATTGCACCAGTAATCCAATTAACAAATAAACAAATAATGTCGTAAACCAATAAGCAGCGCCGGGTTATCACAGTATATCATTTTATATACAATTGCATAGTTTACATAATTGGTAAAAACTTGCAAAACTGTAAACCAACATCGGGAAATTCATTTGAGGTGAGGGGAGCATGGCAATAGGTGTACGCATTAAATCGGCCAGGATCAATGCCGGGTTATCGCAGGAGGAGCTTGGCAATAAACTGGGAGTTACCAAGATGGCGATCTCGAAATACGAGAACGGGACCGTCACCCCGAATTCGGCAGTTCTCATTGCCCTTGCAAAAGCACTCGAAGTCCGGATAGAGTATTTCTTCCGGTCTAACGAGATCCGACTTTCAAAGCCGGTATACCGGGCCCGCAAAGCACTGTTACCGAAAGATGAAACTAAGATCCTCGGCAAGACCGCGGACTGGCTGGAGCGGTACCTTGATGTCGAACAGATCACCGGCTCGGAGAGGCCGCTTGATCTGCCGGATCCCGAATCATGTCGTGTGTCCTCGCTGGACCAGATCGAAGAGGTAGCCGTGCGTGTCCGCGAGGAATGGAATCTCGACCTGAACCCGATAGAAAACGTAATGGACGTGCTGGAACAGCACGGGATCAAGGTCGGCGTGATCGCAGCTCCGGTAAAGTTCGATGCACTCACCATGAAGTACAACGATGACCACCCGCTCATCATTGTCAACAAGACATTCCCCGGAGACCGGCAGCGCCTCAGCCTCGCCCACGAA
>Ga0268360_1003248_pt1 | contig 10647 bp, 8 predicted proteins | sample BioMet11_FD_192465 | JGI IMG/M metagenome (GOLD analysis project Ga0268360, IMG submission 192465) | Sewage microbial communities from Oakland, California, United States - Biofuel 11 (Illumina Assembly) | ecosystem: Engineered > Wastewater > Sewage > Unclassified | place: USA: California... | reverse complement strand
CGCCGTCGGTATAGATGGTAACGTCGGTCATGTCTTCATCTCCTGAAACGGCGGAGTATCCCGCCCGGCGGCGGGAAGTGCCGCCCGGCAGGGCGGCGGGGGGCGGGGGCCCCAAAGGGCCTCCAGGCTCTTTCGGCCCCCATTCTCTCCCGTCGGGGAGAGAATGCGTGCCGGCGTGGAAGAGAGAGCGGCCGGAGGAAGGCTCCTCCGGACCGCCTCTCACGCGAGCTCATCGCGGCATACCGGAAGCCGGGAACAAGCAACCATTCAAATGCCGGTCTGCGCAGTCGGATGCGCCGCGCTCCTTTTTCCGCGGTTTGCTCGCTGGCGCTCGCGCCGCTGAGCCGGATTATTTCCCCGCAGAGCGGTGCGAACGGAGTGAGCTGTCCGCGGCCGCAGGAGCAGGGCGCATCCGATACCGGATCGATTGAAGAAGCAGAGCTTTTGAGTTTCGGAGGGGATTCCAAAGGGGGCGGCTTTGTCAAAAGCCCCCTTTGGCGCCCTCTCTTCCCCAATCAATCGACCGTTCTCTCCCGCGGGGGAGAGAACGGGGGATTGAAAAGGCCCGGAGGCCCTTTGGGGCCTCCGCCCGGCCTTCCCCCCGGGGGATCAGGCTTTTTTCCACTTCACGCCCTGGGGCGTGTCCATGAGCTCGATGCCCTTCGCCTTCAGCTCGTCGCGGATGCGGTCGGCCTCGGCGAAGTTCTTCGCCTTCCGGGCGGCCTGGCGCTTTGCGATCAGGTCCTCCACTTCGGCCTCGAGGCCGCTGCCCGCGCCCTTTTCGGCGTAGAGGACGCCCACCACGTTCTCCAGTTCGTCGAACGCCTTGATGCAGGCCAGGGCAAGCGCCTTGGTGGGCTTTTTGTCCGCGGCGTCGGCGGCGTTGATCTCCCGCGCCATCTCAAAGAGGACGGACATGGCGTCGGCGGTGTTGAAATCGTCGTCCATGGCGGCGTCGAACCGTTCCCGATATTTGCCGAGGCCGGCGGCGAAGGCTTCCTCCTCCGCCGTCATGGCGCCGTCCGCGCCGTTCTGCGCGATGAAATCCAGGTTGTGACGGGCCGTTTTCAGCCGCTCCAGCGCGGCGGCGGCCTGCCCCAGGATCTCGCCGGAGTAATTGAGCGGGCTGCGGTAGTGGCTCATGAGCATGAACATCCGGATGGTGGGGTAGCCGTAGGCTGCGGCCGCCTCCCGCACGGTGAAGAAGTTGCCCAGGGATTTGGACATCTTTTTGTTGTCGATGGAGATGAAGCCGTTGTGCACCCAGTAGTCCACGAACTTGCAGCCGTTGGCCGCCTCGGACTGGGCGATCTCGTTCTCGTGGTGGGGAAACTCCAGGTCCGCGCCGCCGGCGTGGATGTCGATGGTCTTGCCCAGGTAGCGGCTGGACATGACGGAGCACTCGATGTGCCAGCCCGGCCTGCCCTTGCCCCAGGGAGACTCCCAGTAGGGCTCGCCCGGCTTCGCCGCCTTCCAGAGGGCGAAGTCCAGCGGATTTTCCTTCACGTCGTTCACTTCGATGCGCGCGCCGCTCATGAGGTCGTCGATGGGCTGGTGGGAGAGCTTGCCGTAGTCGGCGAACTTGAGGGTGCGGTAGTATACGTCGCCGTTCGCCTCGTAGGCGTAGCCCTTGCCGATGAGGGTCTGGACCATGGCGACGATTCCGTCGATGTTCTCGGTGGCCCGGGGGTGCACCGTGGCGTCCCGCACGCCCAGGCCGTGGGCGTCGGTCCAGTACTCGGCGATGTACTTTTCGGCCACTTCCTTCGGGGAGAGGTTTTCCTCGTTGGCGCGCCTGATGATCTTGTCGTCCACGTCGGTGAAGTTCTGCACGAACGTGACCTCGTAGCCCCGGTACTCCAGATAGCGGCGCAGCACGTCGAACATGATGATGGGACGGGCGTTGCCCACGTGGATGAAGTTGTAGACCGTGGGGCCGCAGGCGTACATCCGGACCTTTCCGGGCTCGATGGGGACGAATTCCTCTTTCTGCATGGACATGGTGTTGAAGAGCTTCATTTGTTATCCTCCGTAAGCGCTTTCGCGCCGATATACTTTTCCAGCAACTCGACTTCCTGCCGCAGGGCGGAGAGCTCCACGGCCACCGGGTCGGTGACGTGGATCTGATCCACCTCCGAGGCGAAATCGGGCTTTTTCCCCGCGATGCGCACCACCCGGGCCGGGACGCCCACGGCGGTGGAGTTGGGCGGCACCTCGCTGAGCACCACGGCGCCCGCGGCCACGCGGCTGCCGTCGCCCACCCTGAACGGGCCCAGCACCTTGGCGCCGCAGCCGATGAGCACGTCGTTGCCGATGGTGGGGTGGCGCTTGCCCTGATCCTTGCCCGTGCCGCCCAGGGTCACGCCCTGATAGAGCAGCACGTCGTCGCCGATCTCGGCCGTCTCGCCGATGACGATGCCCATGCCGTGGTCGATGACGAGGCGCTTTCCGATGACGGCGCCGGGATGGATCTCGATGCCGGTGCGGCGGCGGGCCGCCTGAGAGATCCAGCGGCCCAGAAATCTCAGACCGTGGGTCCAGCACCAGTGGGCGCGGCGGTGGCTCCGCACGGCGGATACGCCGGGATAGAGCAGCAGGATCTCCAGCGCGCTCCGGGCGGCGGGGTCCCGGGCCCGGTAGGCGGCGACGGTCTCGCGCAGACTTTTAAACATTATTATACACCCTTTCCGGAGAATGGAAAACACAGAAAAACCGCCCCCCGTGGGCTTCCCCACAGGAGGCGGCAGACGCCGCGGTTCCACTCCCGTTTTTCACTCGCGCCGGCACAGGACCGGCCAGGGCCTTAACGCGGCCGCACGGAACGCCATTTCCGGCGTTCCCGCTCGGGAGTGCACTTCACGGGCCGGCGCGCCGGCAGCCCTTCCAGCAATGGGGCCGCCTCTCTGGTGCTCGCCTCGCCGCTACTCTTCTCCGTCGCAGCGGATTCACGTTTATTATAGTATCATCGGTCCGCAGAGGTGTCAAGAGGCGGCGCGCCGCATCCTGTTCCGCGGGAGACTTTACACAGATTTAACATTCGGGGGGATTCCATTTTAACCGGCGTTGTTATAATATATAGTGTGTTGAATTATGGGATGAGAGATTATTGGAGATGAAAGATTGTTGGTAACCTATGAAGACATCCGAAAAAACGAGGAAGTGAACCTCTACATCGCCCGCGCGGACGAATCGCTGCAGGCCCTGGGGTACACGGAACACAGCTTCGCCCATGTGACGCAGGTGGCGGAGACCGTGGGGTACATCCTCACCACGCTGGACTACCCGGAGCACGACGTCGAGCTCGGGAAGATCGCGGCGTATCTGCACGACATCGGAAATCTGGTCAACCGCACCGACCACTCCCAGAGCGGCGCGGTCATGGCCTTCCGCATTCTGGGAGAGCTCGGGATGCCGGCCGGGGACGTGGCGACCATCGTGACCGCCATCGGCAACCACGACGAGGGCACCGGCGTTCCGGTGAACGCGGTCGCCGCCGCCCTGATCCTGGCGGACAAGTCGGACGTGCGCCGCTCCCGCGTGCGCAATACCGACGTATCCACCTTCGACATCCACGACCGGGTGAACTATTCCGTGAAAAAATCCCAGCTGAGGATCAACGAGGAAAAGACGCTCATCAAGCTCAAGCTCACCCTTGAGGCGCGCTACGGCACGGTGATGGATTACTTTGAGATCTTCCTCGAGCGCATGGTCCTGTGCCGCAAGGCCGCCGAAAAGCTGGGCCTGCAGTTCAAGCTCATCATCAACGAACAGCCCCTTCTCTGAGCCGGAGCGCCGGCCCGCGGGGCCGGAGCCCCGCTTTCGAACGAAAGATACGGCGAGGTGCTAAATGGATATATTCGATGTGCTTACCCTGCTGGGTGGGCTCGCGCTTTTCCTGTTCGGCATGGATCTGACCAGCTCCTCCCTGGCGCGGAGCGCCGGGAACAGGCTGAAAAAGATGCTGGCCACCATGACCTCCAGCCCCATCAAGGGCTTTGTGCTGGGCTTCGGCGTGACCGCGCTGCTGCAGTCCTCCTCCGCCTCCACGGTCATGCTGGTGGGCTTTGTAAACTCCGGAATCATGACGCTCCATCAGAGCGTGAGCATCATCTTCGGCGCGAACCTGGGCTCCGCGCTGATGACGTGGATCACCAGCCTTTCGGGCATCAACGGCAAGAGCTTTTTCCTCCGCCTGCTCATGCCCACGAGCTTTACGCCGGTGCTGGCGCTCATCGGCATCATCCTCTACATGTTCCAGAAGAACCCCAAGAAGAAGGACGTGGGCGCCATCCTGATCGGCTTCGCCATCCTGATGTACGGCATGGAGGCGATGTCCGACGCGGTATCCGGGCTCAAGGATCTGCCCCAGTTCACGCACCTGCTGCTCCTGTTCTCCAATCCGGTGCTGGGCGTTCTCGTCGGCACGTTCTTCACGGCGGCCATCCAGTCGTCCGCGGCGTCCGTCGGCATTCTGCAGGCGCTCTCGCTGACCTGCGCCATCCCGTGCGGCACCTGCATCCCGATCATCATGGGCCAGAACATCGGCACCTGCATCAGCGCCATCCTGGGCGCCATCGGCACGTCGAAGAACGCGCACCGCGTGGCGGCGGTGCACCTTCTGTTCAACGTGGTGGCCACGCTGATCCTGCTGCCGCTGTGGTGCCTTGCCGAATACCTGTTCAAGTTCCCCTTCGCGTCCGTCGCCGCCTCGCCCCTGGTCATCGCGCTCATGCACACCGTTTTCAAGATCATCGCCATCTTCGTCCTCTGGCCGCTGGCCGGCTTCCTGGAGAAGCTCGCCCACGTCTTCGTGAAGGACGCCAGGGAGGACGAGGAGCTGCAGCTCCTGGACGACCGCCTGATCGCCACGCCCTCCGTGGCCATCGACCGCTGCAACACCGTGGCCGTTTCCATGGCGGAGCTCTCGTTCTCCGCTCTGCGCGATTCGCTCAGCCTCCTCGACGGCTTCGACGAGAAGCTGGCGGAGAAGGTGCGGGAGACGGAGAGCAAGGTGGATTTCTACGAGGACAAGATCGGGAGCTACCTTGTGGAGCTCTCCGCCCAGGAAATGAACGCGACCGACAGCAGCGAGGACGGGAAGCTCCTGCGCCTCATCGGCGACTTTGAGCGTATTTCCGACCACGCCGTGAACATCCTGGAATCCTGCGAGGAGATGCACGACAAGAAGCTCACCTTCTCCGGCGCAGCCCAGGGCGAGCTGACCGTCATGGTCCGCGCCGTGAGCGAGATCATGGAGCTGGCGCTGACCTCCTTCCGGGACGAGGATCTGGGCGCTGCCAGCCGCGTGGAGCCGCTGGAGCAGGTGGTCGATTCCCTGCGGGAGCAGATCCGCGCCCATCACATCGCCCGGCTTCAGTCCGGCGAGTGCACCATCGAGCTGGGCTTCATCCTCACCGACCTGCTGACGAACCTGGAGCGCGTGTCCGACCACTGCTCCAACATCGCCGGCTGCGTGCTGGAGATGTCCAAGACCGGGAACCATCTGGACCTGCACGCATACCTGGACAGCGTGAAGGACGGCACGGTGCTCGAGTACAACAACGATTACGAATATTACAGCGGGAAGTACTCGCTTCCGGCGCAGGCGTCCCCGGTCCAGCAGGCGTAAGCGGGACGCAGCCCCGGACAATCCGCAGGACGATCAAAGGGATCGCCGCAGACGTTCTCGTCTGCGGCGATCCCTTTCTGCGGCGGTCCGGATTTTCGGCCTGCGTCACGCGGCGCGGAATGCACGAATCGCGCGCAAAAGCCGGCGTCCCCCGGTTTTACGGGGGACGCCGGCTTTTGCTGCCGGAGCGAAGGAGAGCGCCGCGCTCGCCTCCGCTCCGGCGCCGCTTTGAAAAGGACGGGGCGGGCCCGGCGGCTTACGCCGTCCGCTCGAACTGGCTGTTGTAGAGCTCGGCGTAGAAGCCGCCCCTGGCCAGCAGCTCCTCGTGGGTGCCCTGCTCCGCGATGTCGCCCTCCCGCATCACCAGGATGAGGTCGGCGTTCTTGATGGTGGAGAGCCGGTGGGCGATGACGAAGCTGGTGCGCTTGGACGTGAGGGCGTCCATGGCGCGCTGGGTGATGAGCTCGGTGCGGGTGTCCACCGAGGAGGTGGCCTCGTCCAGGATGAGCATGGGGCTTCCCTGGATCATGGCGCGGGCGATGGTGAAGAGCTGCTTCTGCCCGGCGGAGATGGCCGTGTTCTCGCTGAGGACCGTGTCGAAGCCGTGGGGCAGCGTTTCGATGAAGTGGTAGATGCCGCAGGCGCGGCACGCCCGCTCCAGATCGGCGTCGGAGACGCCGGACTTGTTGTAGCAGAGGTTTTCCCGCACCGTGCCCTGGAAGAGCCAGGTGTCCTGGAGCACCATGCCGAAGAGGCTGTGGACGCTCTCCCGCTTCATGTCGGAGATGGGCACGCCGTCGATCCGGATGCTGCCGGAATTGAGGTCGTAAAAGCGCATCAGCAGGTTTACCATGGTGGTCTTGCCGGCGCCGGTGGGGCCGACGATGGCCACCTTCTGCCCGGGCAGCACGCGGGCGGAGAAGTCCCGGATGACGATCTTGTCCGGCGAGTCCGGATAGCTGAAGCGCACGTGGTCGAATTCCACCTCGCCCCGCACCGGGTCCGGCGCAAAGGACTTCGCGCTCTCGTCCGGCAGCTCCTCCGTATTGAGGAAGTCGAAGATGCGCTCGCCGGCGGCGGCGGCGGACTGCAGATTCGTCATGCCCTGCGCCAGCTGGCCCAGAGGGGATGTGAAGAGCCGGACGTACATGATGAAGGCCACGATGACGCCGAACTCGATCCTGCCCTGAATGGTGAGGATGGAGCCCAGAACGCAGACCGCCACATAGCCCAGGTTCCCGACGGCGCTCATGAGGGGCTGCATCACGCCGGAGAGGAACTGGCTGCGCCATTCGGCGTCGTACACGGCGTCGTTCATGCCGGAAAAGGTCTTTTTGATCCGCCTGCCCGCGCGGGAGAGACGCACCGCGTCGTGCCCGGTATACATCTCCTCCACGTAGCCGTTGAGCGTGCCCAGATTCGTCTGGCGGGAGACGAAGTATTTCTGGGAGCGCCCCATGATGAGCGCCATGAGGAGGAAGCCCAGCACCGTGACCCCCACGGCCGCGGCGGCCATGCGCCACTCGGTGACGAACATCATCACGAGGCAGCCCAGGAACTGCGCCGCCGCGCTGATCATGGAGGGGAGGCTGTTGGCCAGCGCCTGCTGCAGGGTGCTCACGTCGTTCGTGATGAGGCTGAGGATGTTGCCGCTGGACGAGGTGTTGAAATATTTCATGGGCACGCGGTTGATCTTTTTCGACAGGTCCGCGCGCATCTCCCGGGAGAGGTCCAGCGTCACGGTGGACATGATATAGTGCTCCGCAAAGGTGGCCAGGGCGCTGACGCCGTAGATGATGAGAAGCTTCACGCCGATCCGCCCGATGCCCGCCAGATCGATGCTCCCCATGAGAGAGCCCACGATGAGGTTCGCGATCTTTTTGAGCTGGTTCGGCCCCACGATGGTCAGGATCGCTCCGGCCACGGCCAGGACGAGGGATACGACGAAGGGCAGCGTCAGCTTTCTGGAGTAGGCGAAGAGATCCTTCCCCACGCCCGTGACGCCTTTTTTGCTTTTCTGGGCCACGTTCATTCCGCGGCCCGCCATTCTCGGCGGCATTGGCATATCCGTCGCCTCCTTACGCGCCCAGCTCTTTCGCGGAGAGCTGGGACATGGCGATCTCCCGGTAGACCGGGCAGTTTTTCATGAGCTCGTCGTGGGTGCCGATGCCCACGGCCTTTCCCTCGTCCAGCACCACGATCCGGTCGGCATTGCGGATGGTGCCGATGCGCTGGGCCACGATCAGGCAGGTGACGCCGGAGAGCTCCCTTGCAAGCCCCTGCCGGAGCGCCGCGTCCGTCTTGTAGTCCAGGGCGGAGAAGGAATCGTCGAAAACCAGGATCTCGGGGTTCCGGGCCAGCGCGCGGGCGATGGCCAGGCGCTGCTTCTGCCCGCCGGACACGTTGGCGCCGCCCTGGGCGATGGACGCGCCCGTCCCGCCGGGAAGTTCGTCCACGAATTCGGAGGCCCTGGCGAGGTCCAGCGCCTTTTTTACGCTTTCGTCGGAGCCGTCCCCGCGGCTTTCGCCGAAGAGGACGTTGTCCTTCACGCTGCCGGAAAAGAGCACGGCCTTTTGGGTGACGAAGCCGATCCGGTCGTAGAGCGCGCCGAAGGTATAGTCCCGCACGTTTTCGCCGTCCACCAGCACTTCGCCGCCGGTGGCGTCGTAAAACCGCGCGGCCAGCGACACCAGCGTCGTTTTGCCGCTGCCGGTGGCGCCGATGAAGGCGACGGTCTCGCCCCTGTTCGCCCGGAAGCTGACGTGCTCCAGCTCGTCCCTGCCGCTGCCGGGATAGCGGAAGGAAACGTCCCGGAACTCCACCGTGCCGGTCTCGGGCGCGTCGGTGCGCGTTCCCTCGCGCAGACTCGTCTCCGCCTCCAGCACCTCGCCGATGCGCTGGGCGGAGACCTGCGCCGCGGGCAGGAACATGATGATGATGACGAGCATCATGATGGACAGGATGACGTAGGTGGCGTAGGTGCCGAACACCACCACGTTGCCGAAGGCCGTGATCCGGTCCGCCGCGGCGGCCGCGCCGGTGAGCGCGATGCTGTTCACGATCCCGGCGCCGACCCAGTAGATGACCAGCGCCAGGGAGTTCATGGCCAGCCCCACCGCGGGCATGAGCATGGCGAAGGTGCGCTGGTTGAAAAGCTGGGTCTTCATCAGGGCCCGGTTGGCCTTGTCGAACTTGGCGTTCTGGTAGTTTTCCGCATTGAAGGCGCGGACCACGGAGATTCCGCTGAGATTTTCCCGGGCGACCAGGTTGATGTCGTCGGTCTGCTTCTGGACCCGCTTGAACCGGGGCAGCACGGCCAGGATGACCACGCCCATCATCGCCAGCAGCCCCGCCACGTACGCCGCCGTGATGAGGGAGAGCTTCAGGCTCTTGTCGATGATCTTGATGACGGCCCACACCGCCATCACCGGGGATTTGATGAGGACCTGCAGGCCCATGGCCACCAGCATCTGGATCTGGGTGATGTCGTTGGTGGTGCGGTTGATGAGGCTGGGGACGGAGAACTCCAGCATTTCCTTCTGGCCCAGATCCGTCACCTTGTTGAACACGTCCTCGCGCAGCACGAAGCTGAAGCCGGCCGCCGTGCGGGACGCCAGGTATCCGCTCCCGATGCTCAGCGCCGCGCTGGCCAGCGTGCACTCCAGCATCTTCCAGCCGGTGCGGAGCACGTCCGCCGTGGTGCTGCCCCGGGTCTCGATGAGCTTCGTGAGGTCGCTCATGTAATCTGGGAGCCGCAGGTCGAAGTAGATCTGCCCCAGCACGAGCAGCGTGCACAGCGCGGCCATGAGCCATTCCCGCCGGCGCATTTTTTTAAGCAGCTTGATCATTCCTGTTCTCCTTTGTCCAGTTCATCCACGTTCTGCACGATCTGATCCAGCACCCGCCTGCAGACCTCGAGCTCCTCCGGCGGAACGCCCCTGACCAGCGCGCAGAGAAACGAGCGCTGGGCCTCGGCGCCCTCCCGGATGAGGGGCTGCGCCTTTTCCGTCGGGACCAGGCGCTTCACCCGCCGGTCCGCGGGATCCGGGATCTGGGAGAGATATCCCCGCTCCGTCAGCGTCTCCACGGCCACGGAGACGAGCCCGGCGCTCAGCCCCCGCAGGGCGGTGATGTCCCGCGCCGTATTGCGTTCCCCGTTGCGGGAGAGGAACATGAGCACGTGAAAGCTGCTCAGGTTGACGCCGTATTTGCGGCAGACGGGCTGGCAGAACTGCGCGGACACGTTCCGCGCCTTCTGCCCCACCGCGAAGCAGTCCAGCGGTCCCGTAAAATCGTCTCCTTTTTGAAATTCTATTTTTTGAACGATTGCCATTATAGCACGGGCAGCGCGCCTGTCAACGGCCGGGCGGGCCCGGCCGTGTAACATTTCTGTGAACATTGCGCCGGAAGGCGCGGAAAGGGGTATCTTTATAATAAGATTTTGTTCGTGATTTCATGCGGGAACGGAGGAAAAAATTGAAAAGACGAAACTGCGCGGCGGCGTTCCTCGCGCTGCTGCTCCTGCTGACCGCGCTCTCCGCCTGCGGCGGGAAGAAGAGTGCCGGTGCGGCCTCCTCCCAGGTCCCCGGGGACATCGCCGGCACGTGGACGGGCAGCGTGTGGGGCAGGGAGACGACCTTCCGCTTCGGCGAAGACGGCGCGGGGCATTACAGCTCCGGACAAAAGGAGTTCGATTTCACCTATGTCCTCGCCGGCGGGGCGCTGACCGTGACCCACGAGGAGGACGGCTACACCCTGAAGGACGAATACACGGTGACCGGCGGCGGCGAAACGCTCACCCTCTCCACCCGGGAGGGAACGGCGATCAATCTGCAGAAGCGGTGACAGCGCTCCGGCGCCTTGCGGTACTGCGAAGCGCGTGCTATAATAAGAACAATTATTAAAGATATCATCCGATACGGCTTTCATGCCGGGAGGACGGAAAATGAAAGAAGTCAAAAACCCGAAAAAGCCACTGATCTATTATTACATCGTTGTGTTTCTCGTGCTCCTGCTGT
>Ga0268360_1003244_pt1 | contig 10663 bp, 6 predicted proteins | sample BioMet11_FD_192465 | JGI IMG/M metagenome (GOLD analysis project Ga0268360, IMG submission 192465) | Sewage microbial communities from Oakland, California, United States - Biofuel 11 (Illumina Assembly) | ecosystem: Engineered > Wastewater > Sewage > Unclassified | place: USA: California... | reverse complement strand
GCTCGGCGCGACGGTGGACTACGCGATCCTGATGACCACGCGCTTCCGGGAAGAGATCCAGAGTGGCAAGGACCGCCGCGAGGCGATCCGGATCGCGGCGACCACGTCGGATCCCTCCATCATTACAAGTTCCCTGGTGCTGTTTTGCGCAACGCTGGGCGTGGGCCTTATCTCCACCATCGAGATCATCAGCAGCATCTGCATCATGCTGGCCCGGGGCGCGCTCATCTCCGCTTTCGTGTGCATTTTCATCCTGCCCTCGCTGCTGCTGATCTTCGAGCCCGTGTTCGCGCATACGAGCCTCAACTGGCGCCACCCGCCCGTGCCGAAGCTCGAGCGGATCAGGCGCGCCTACCGCAAAGTCAGAGGAAAGCAAAGCTCCGCCGCGCCGGAATGCGGGGATCCGTCTTCCCCTGATGCGAACGAGAGCCCCGACTGCGTCGGCGCCGGAGTGCAGAATCAGACAACTGCGTATTCTGAAAAAGGAGCGTCGGAAAATGACAAAGAAAACGATTAAACTGCGCCGCGCCGCGGCGCGCGCGCTGGCGGTGCTGCTTGCCGCCGCTGTTCTCCCCGCCGCACTGCCCGTAAAGGCGGCGGCCGCGGGCGCGTCCGCGACGCCCGTCTGCGACGAAGCGTACTACGCCACGCTGGACTGCTACGGCGGCCTTTCCGAGAGCAGCGTCGTCAAGACCTACCTCCTCAACGGAGCCACCTCCGTTACGGACTACGGCACCTACGACAACGTGAAAAACCTTACGAACGACGTTCAGGCCAGCGTCAGCGGAGATGCCGTGACCTTTGATTTCGGCAGCGACGCGCCGGACAAATTCTATTTTCAGGGCAGCGATCCTTCGCTCTATGAAAAACTGCCCTGGAGCCTGAGCGTATCCTACAAGCTCAACGGCGTGGCTGCCGGCGCCGACGAGCTGGCGGGGAAGACCGGCATGGTGGAAATCGACGTCGACGCTCTGCCGAACGCCAACGCTTCCGAGTATATGCGCGACAACTACGTTCTCGAGGCCATGGCCATGTTCAACGAGGACGACATCCTGTCCGTCTCCGCGCCGGGCGCGCAGACCCAGCTCGTCGGCAACATCAGGGTCGTGCTCTTCATGGCGCTGCCGGGGGAGGAGCAGCACTTTTCCCTGAGCGTGGGCAGCAACGACTTTTCCTTTGACGGGCTGACCGTCATGATGGTCCCGGCGACTCTCTCCCAGCTTGACAAGATCACGGATCTGCGCAACGCCAAGGAAAAGACCGAGGATTCCTACAACGAGCTCAGCCAGAGCATCGACACCGTTCTGAACAGCCTTGACAGCATGAGCGGAACGCTCAGCGGCGCCGCCTCAGGGCTCGACAGCCTGGACGCCGCCCGCGCCCAGATCTCTGCCGGAAAAAGCTCCGTCTATGCCGGCACGGACGCCGCGATCGCCAGTCTTGACGAGCTCTCCGCCGCGCTGGGTCCCCTCCAGAGCGATCTGAACGCCGCCGGCTCCGCCGTTTCCGACGCGACCGCAACGCTGAAGAGCCTTACCGACACCACCGAAGAGCTGAAACCGGCGCTGGAGTCCGCCCGCGCCGACATTGAGAAGGTCCAGAAGGACACCGCGCGGATCCAGGATTTCCTGAACAAGACCGCGGGATACGAAAAGGACTATAAAACTCTCTTCACCGCCCTCAACGAGGACGCTGAAACGCTCTCGGCCGACATGGATAAGCTCTCCGGCTATCTCACCACGCTGAGCGCCATCTCCAAGCAGCTCCAGACCGTTTCCGAGCTCGGCGGCATCAGTTATTCGGATTCCACGGCCGCGATGACCGGGAGCGTGACCGCCATGAACGGCGTGTTCCAGTCCTGGCTCCTGGCCTATGGCCCGGCCGCCTACCACACCGACCAGCAGGCCGCCATCGCGCAGCAGATCGGCGCGGACAGCGCCGCCATCAAGAGCGGCGACAGCGCGACCCTCGCGAAGTACTACAAGCTCTACGGAAGCGATTTCGGCGCCTACGTGACGTCCAGCGCCGCCGAGCTCGCAGGGAAGCTCTCCTACGCCGCCTCCGGCGGAAAGAGCACCACCCTTTACAGCGCGTCCGACGTCGCCGCCATGTATACCGTCTGGAAATACTCTCTCGATAACCCCGTCGACTATCAGAGCATGGTCACGCAGGGGAAAACAATGAGCGACCTCCTCAAGCAGGTCAACGGCGAAATCGCCACGGCCAACTCCTCCATCGACACGATCAACACGCTGGTGACCGCGCTGAAAACGCCGCTGGCCAACACCACGGCGACCCTGAGCGACATCTGCGCGCAGCTCGGGAGGAACGGAGACGGGACGCTGGGCGACGATGTCGCGGCCCTGATCGATGCAACGAACACGGTTCTGGGCACGGTCTCGGATTACAGCGATATCACGCCCGAGCTGCTCTCCGCAGCCGACGGCTTCGGCACCACCGCCTCGGCGGCGGCGCTGAGCGCGGAGGCGATGATCGACCGGTTTGCCGCGCTGGATTCCGTCATCAGCCAATACGAGCCGGCGGCCCAGCAGGGGATCAGCGATCTGGGCAAGCTCTCCGGCGCGGCCGCTTCGGCCATCTCCGGCGTAAAGAGCAGCATTTCCTCCCTGGAGAATCTCCTCAAATCCACCGGCCCTGCGCTGGACGCCGGCACGCAGCAGTCCCTCGAGGGGATCTCGGCGGCGCTTCGTTCCTCCGCGGACGCGCTGGGGACGACTGATTCCGTCCGGGACGCAAAGGATTCGCTCTTCGGCGTCATCGACGACGAATGGGCTTCCCACACGGGCGGCAGCGACAATATGCTGCTCATGGATCCGAACGCGGCGGTGGAGTCACTCACCTCTGCGAAAAACAGCGCGCCCCAGAGCGTACAGGTCGTTCTCCGCACGGCAGAGATCAAGACCTCGTCCGCTGCCGGATCGGACAGCGGCGATTCGGAAAACGAGAGCGAATCCGAGGCAAAGACAGGAAACTTCTTCACCCGCTTCGCGGCGATCTTCGTCTCTCTCTGGCGCTCGTTCACAGGGCTGTTCAGAGCCCGCTGAAGGTACCAAACCGCAGCAAATCCGCCCGGGCCGCATTCCGGCCCGGGCGGATCCGTGTTCAGAAGGGGCGCGGCGGGCCGAAGGGTACGCCGGCAAAGAGAAGGAGTCCGGAGAGCGCAAAACGCGCCCTCCGGACTCCTTGTCCGTCTCTTTACTTTTCCAGCAGGATGTCGAGGATCTTGTCGTAGATCGCCTCGGCGTTCTTTTTGAAATTTCCCTCCACCTGCTCGGCCTGTCTGTCGTTTCCGGCCAGAAGCTCCATGGAGAGGATGGGGCCCACGCCGTCGGACATGGCCAGCTTCACCATGAAGCCGCCGCGCCGGCGCATCTCGTGAGAGGTCGTGATGAGCGCGCCGCGCCGCTGGATGTTCGCCAGCGCGGTGGCGGCCCGTTCCGCGCGGATCCGCACGGAGTAGGGAAGGTCGGATTCCGTCGCCTTTCCGTTCTCGCAGCCCTTCGCCGTGATCTTGTAGCGCCCGCTTTTTTCCGTCACGTGACCCGTGCGCACAAGGTCGGCCACGCAGTCCGTGAGCTCGAAATAGCCGATCCCGCCGTCGCACACGAGCGTCACGTCCGAGAGCTCGTCCATCGGCACGGCGTCCGGCAGACGGTTCAGAATGAACAGGACCAGGACCTTGATGTCCTTTTCCCCGTGAATGAAGCCAAAACGCTCTTCCACACCGCGCCTCCCGTCCGGAAATCCCGGCAGAACAGGCGCCCGCGCCACGCACGCGGATGCCCGGCAGCCATCTTATAAACATTATATCCCGCCTTTGCCGCGGACGCAAGAGCAAGAAATATGGATCCGGACTGTAACCTATCCGCGAAACCGCGCATCAACACTTCGTCGGCGCGGACACGGCGATTGACAGACCGCGCCGGAGCGTTTAGAATCAAAGCATCAAGAAAGAGGTGGTTTGATGCACACGCCGCAGCATCACAAAAAGAGAAAACTCAATCCTGGATTCGTCGTCATGGTGATCGTCATCGTCGCCGCGCTCGCACTGGCCGCTGTCGCCCTCGGGCACGCCCTGAAGAAAAGCGAGCCGGCTCCCGCGTCATCCTCGGAGGCCGTGTCTTCCCGGCCGGCGGTATCCTCGTCTACGGCAAGCTCCTCCAGCAAACCAGCCTCTCTTGCACCCGTATCCAGTTCCGCCGCGCCGGTCAGTTCTTCCGCGCCTCCTGCGGGCCCGGCAAATCCCCTGACGGGGGTCGCGACGGAAACGGATCTTTCGGCGAACCGTCCCATCGCGGTCATGATCAACAATATCAAGGTCGCCACCCCCCAGTACGGGATCCGCAGCGCCGACATGATCTTCGAGGTGCTGGCGGAGGGCGGGATCACCCGTCTTGAAGGGATCTTTCAGGATATGGGCGCCGCAGCGACCATCGGCAGCGTCCGCAGCGCCCGGCCCTATTACATAGACATCGCCCAGGGCTTCGACGCGATCTACATTCACGCCGGCGGCAGCGACGACGCATACGTGGAGATCAAAAACCGCGGTCTCGACGACATCGACGGCGTGAACGGGAGAGACGACGTCTTTTTCCGCGATGCCTGGCGCCGGCAGAACATGGGGTATGAGCACAGCCTGATGCTGGACACCACGCTCCTTCCGGACTTTCTCAGCAAATACGGGTACCGCACGGCACACGAGGACGGCTACGAATACGCCATGAGCTTTGCGGACGACGCGGCGCCGAAAGGGGAGAACGCCGTCACTGTGACGGCCAATTTCTCCACCGGCTCCGGCAAGACGACCACTTTTGAGTACGACGCGGCGTCGGGAAAGTACCTTGTGAGCGAATACGGCAAGGCCATGACGGACGTGATCGACGACAGCCAGCTGGCCGTGAAGAACGTATTCGTGCTCAGCGCCGAAATGAGCCAGATCGCAAACGATTCGAAGGGACGCATGAGCTGCGGCCTGATCGGTACCGGCAGCGGATACTTTGCCTGCGGCGGGAAGTACACCAAGATCGTCTGGTCGAAAAACAGCGCCACCTCGCAGTTCGCCTTTTCCCTGGAGGACGGGACGAACCTGACGCTGGGGCGCGGAAACAGCTATGTCTGCGTCGTTCCCAGCGGAAGCGGCAGCGCGGATTTTTCGTGAGTCTGCGGCGGCTTCGGACGGTCCCCGGCGCAAAATATACGGCAGGAAAACGGAAAGCAGCCGTTTTCCTGCCGCTTTTTGCAAATAGTTCTTGCATAATGACCAAAAGAGTGTTAACATAAATGACACAATTCAGTGACACAACTCAAAATTGTTCGTTTCGGCAAAACCGGTGAAAACCGGCGACGCAAAGCTACAGGATCGTCAACGCGGCATCTGCCGCGAAACGACAGCCAGCTGCCCCGGGGATGAGCTATGGGATATCAAAGCGGCTGTCGTAACCGATACGACAGCCGCTTTTTGTGCGCGCTTTTTCGCTCCGGGCTCTTCACTTTTTTGTGTGGTCTTTCCCGTTCTCCCCGGCGCCCGGATCGAAGAAAAACCTGACGGTTTGCTTTTCCGCAGGGTACTTCTTGGTTTCAGCCTTCCCGCCGTCTTTTCCGCGGCGCCTGTGCCGCGCGGCGGCAACGGCTGCAACAGCGGCGGCCGCCGCCACGGCGACGACCCCGGCAATGATCAGGACGGCCCGCAGCACCTCCTGTTTTGCAGAACGCAGATCTCCTTCTTCCTTTGCCGCAGCAGGCGCCTGGGAAGACGAGACTGCCGGCGCGGAGGACTGCGGCGCCGAAGACGAATACGCGGCGTTCCCGGCAAGCTCCACCGTCCGTTCCGGCAGCGGGTTCTTTTCCATGGAGGCGTCCGTAAGGCCGGAAAACGTCAGTTTCCATCCGGTTCCGCCTGAAAGCCCCTTCGCGGAAAGCGTGACCGTATCAGCGGTTTCTGCACCGAGGCTGAGGGGAAGGGTTTTTCCGTCCGCTCCGCTGAGCTTGTAGCGGCTCATGTCGTCCAGACCGTCCATCGCTTCGCTGAACGCCGCGGTGACCGTCTCGGCCGAGTAGTCCGCGGACACTGAAACGATTGTCGGGGCCTTGTCGTCCGGGATCCATTTGACCGGGCAGATCTGGGCCGAAACGCTTCCCAGGCCTCCGAATTTAACGGCGAGCGTGTGCTGCTGTCCATCGGCGATGTTGCTGTCGGCGAGCAGGGAAAGGCTCCACGTCTCGCCGACTTTGGCAAGGAGGCTGCCAAGCATCTCTCCGGCGTTCTCGGGCGAGAAAACATAGAGCTCGCCGCCGGAAACATGGATGAAATTCCTGAACGTCTCCAGCGCCGCGGCCGGCGAGGAATCGACCGCAAGGGCGTAGACCGCGATTCCGCTCTGTGCCAGCGTCTGTTCCAGCTGGGCCTGCGTCATGCCGGACTGCGCGTCCTCCATGCCGTCTGACACGACGACGGCGATGTTGCGCAGATCCGTCTTTGCCGCAGCGGTTTTCACCAGCGTATCCATCGCATCGTAAAAGTGCGTGTTGTCATCGGTGCACTGAAGCGCACTCACCGCCTGGTTGACCTGCTCCGCGCTCTCGCCGCCGGAAAGAAGCGTTTTCACCTCGTTGCCGAACGTGATCACCGCCATCTGATCCTGACTGCGGAGCCCCTGGAACGTGCTCAGGACCGCCGCCTTTGCGGCATCCAGGTGCTTCTGGGAGATGGACCGGGAAATGTCGAACATGAAGATATAGAAAATCCCCTCGTCAGACGGCGCCAGCGATTCAACCGACAGCGGTCCGCCGTCGAGCGTCGCCTCAATATCCGAAGCGCCGATCGAGGACAGGTCCTCGCCGTCGGTATGGACATAAACGCTGATCTCCGGCATAACGGGCTGCACCTGCTCGATGGAGACGGCACGGGCGCTGACGCAGAGGCCCAGGAGGCAGCCGATGAAAAGTACCGCTGACAAGAATCTTTTCGCCACGGAAAATTCCCTCCAAGAAATCGATTTGAATTACTCGGGATTATATCACACGGGCATCGCCCATGCAACGAGGGGATAATACAGTATTTAACGGTTTTTTGTCGTGAATCCCCCGGCATGAAGGCTGCAGCAACAAAATCCTGCAGATTCTTCAAATAAAAATTGACAACGGTCGACATAATATTTATACTAACATTGGTTAGTTTAGCCTCAATTCTGGATGGGGTTCCCGGTCTGCAGGAACAGCTCGGCGGACCGACACGGCGGAAGGATGAAGAACATGGCGGATAATCAGAAACTGCGCCTCGGCACCCTGCTGGTGCAGAAGGGGATCATCTCCGATGTACAGCTGGAGGAGGCGCTCGCTCTTCAGAAAAAGCTTCACCGGCATCTGGGCGACTGTCTTGTCGAGCAGGGCTTCGCCACGGAGAGCGATATCGTCAATGTTCTCGAAGCGCAGCTGAAAATCCCGCGGATCGACCTGCGCGGCATCCGCATCGATCCCGAGATCATCGGTCTTGTCAGCGGTTCCGTTCTCCGCAAGCACAGCGTGCTCCCCATCGCTTACGACGAGAAGCAGTCGAACACGCTGATCCTGGCCATGGCCGATCCGCTGGACATGGTCGCGCAGGACGATATTTCAATTATCACGAACTGCGTCATCGAGCCGCGCATCGCGACGCTCGGCGAGATCAACGCCGTCCTTGACCGCTATTTCGGCACGGACGAGGCGATGTCCGCCGCCGAGAAGTACGCAAAGGAGCGCGAGGATCAGCTCCAGCAGATGGAGGCCGCGGCAGAGGAGCAGCAGACGGAGCTCAACAACGCCCCTATCGTTCAGCTCGTCCGCTCCATCATCGAGCAGGCCGTCCGCCAGCGGGCAAGCGACATCCACTTCGACGCGCTGGAAAAGCAGGTCCGCGTCCGTTACCGTATCGACGGCGTTCTCAGCGAGAAGATGATGTACGACATCAACCTTCTGCCGGCTATCTCCACCCGCATCAAGATCATGGGCGGCATGGACATTTCCGAAAAGCGCAAGCCTCAGGACGGGCGCATTACCATGAACATCGACCACATGGAGTACGACATCCGTGTTTCGGTGCTTCCCTCCACCTTCGGCGAAAAGATCGTTATGCGTCTTGCCGCCGCAAACGCCCTGACCCGCACCAAGAGCGAACTGGGCATGCGGGACTGGGAGCTTCGGAAATTCGAGCACATCATTTCGAACCCGAACGGGATCCTGCTGGTCACCGGGCCCACCGGCTCCGGTAAATCCACAACGCTTTACACCGCGCTTTCCGAGCTGAACAAGGAGAGCGTGAACATCATCACCGTCGAGGACCCGGTCGAAGCCAACATTCCGGGCATCAACCAGGTCCAGGTGAACCCGAAGGCGGATCTGACCTTCGCCACCGCACTCCGTTCCATCCTCCGCCAGGACCCCGACATCATCATGATCGGAGAAATCCGCGACTATGAAACGGCCTCCATCGCCGTCCAGGCGTCCATCACGGGCCATCTCGTCGTAAGCACGCTGCATACGAACAGCGCCTCGGCGACCTTCACCCGCCTGCTGGATATGGGCGTCGAGTCCTATCTGCTGGCCGACTCCGTAGTCGGCGTCATTGCCCAGCGGCTCGTCCGCAGGCTCTGCAAGTCCTGCCGCAAGCCCCGTCAGGCCACCGAGGACGAAAAGCGCATCCTCGGGAAAGGTCCGGAGGAGGAGGTCACCGTCTACGACGCCTGCGGCTGTCCGCTCTGCGGCGAAACAGGTTATTTCGGCCGGATCGGCGTTTACGAGATCATCGAGATGACGCCCGACCTCAAGCGCATCATTTCAAGGAACGGCTCCACGGAGGAGATCAAGTCCACTGCGCTGAGCCAGGGAATGCGTACGCTCCGCATGAGCGCCTCGGATTATGTGCTGGAAGGGATCACCACCATCGAGGAAATGTTCAAGGTCTCCTTCGACGAATAAGCGGATCAGCACCTGAACCTGAAAGAACTGAGGAAATATCACTTGGAATCATTCGATGAACTGATTACGGAAGCGATCCGCCGCCGCGCATCGGATATGCACCTCTGCGCAGGCGCCGCTCCCGCGGTGAGGGTCGACGGCGGGCTCGTCCCGCTGACCGATCACAAATGCACGCCGGACGACGTGCGCAGCACCTCCATGGAGATCATGAACGAGGAGCAGCGCGACCGCCTGCAGGCAGACGGGGAAGTGGACTTCGCCTATTCGATCTCCGGTGTCGGGCGCTTCAGGATCAACGTTTTCCGCCAGCGCGGGACGCTGGCGCTGGCCGCCCGCGTGCTGAACCCCACGATCCCGTCGCCCCAGTCGCTGGGGATTCCCGACGCGGTCGTGAGCATGTGCGACAAGAAGCGCGGCCTCGTGCTCGTCACCGGACCCACCGGCTCGGGCAAGTCCACGACGCTCGCTTCCCTGATCGACGTCATCAACCAAAAGCACACTCATCACATCATCACGATGGAGGACCCCATCGAGTATCTGCACCATCACCAGAAATCCATCGTCAACCAGCGTGAAATGGGCAGCGACTCAAAAAGCTACGCTTCGGCGCTCCGGGCGGCGCTCCGCGAGGACCCGGACGTGCTGCTCGTGGGCGAGATGCGGGACCTGGAAACGATCTCCACCGCCATTACCGCCGCCGAAACCGGCCACCTTGTTTTCTCCACGCTGCACACCATCGGCGCCGCGAACACCATCGACCGAATCATCGACGTCTTCCCGCCGTACCAGCAGCAGCAGATCCGCTCGCAGCTGGCGGACGTGCTGGAATGCGTCGTCTCCCAGCAGCTCATCCCCAAGTCGGGCGGAACGGGGCGCGTCGCGGCCATTGAGGTCATGCTTGCCAACAGCGCGATCCGCAGCCATATCCGCGACGCCAAGACCTTCCAGATCGCCAGCGTCATGCAGACGAACCGGAAGGCGGGCATGATCACCATGGACGACGCGCTGCTTACCCTCGTGCAGCAGAACCTCATCAGCCAGGACAGCGCGCTGTCCTACGCGCAGGACGCCGCGGCGCTGCGCAAGCGCCTCATGATCTGAAAAATACGCGGCCCGCATCCGCGGGCAGGGAGATGACCGCCTACGACTTTCGCGTATATCGTGCTGGACCCCGCGGGAAAGGAACAGAAGGGGACGCTCCAGGCAGAAAACAGGGACACGGCCGCCGCTTCGCTGCGGGAGGGCGGTCGGACTCTCGTCTCGCTTACGGAAGCGGGCGCCCTTTCCAAGAATGTTCAGATCGGCATTTTCTCAAAAAAGCCGAAGGCCCGCGACCTGGCGGTGTTCTGCCGCCAGTTCGTCAGCATCATCACCGCCGGCGTTCCCGTCATCGAGGCGCTCAGCATGCTTGCCGAGCAGACGGAGAACAAAAAGCTGGCGGCCGCGGCGGACGACTGCCGCATGTCGCTGGAAAAGGGTTCGTCCCTTGCGGACGCCATGCGCGCCCACCGGGACGTGTTCTCGGATCTCTTCATCACCATGGTCGCCGCGGGCGAGGCCTCCGGCAGCCTGGACGTTTCCTTCAGCCGCATGGCGACTCAGTTCGAAAAGGACGCCAAGCTGAGGGGCTCCGTGAAAAAAGCCTCCGTCTATCCCATCATTGTCTGCATTGTAATGGTAGTGGTTGTCG
>Ga0268360_1003241_pt1 | contig 10680 bp, 7 predicted proteins | sample BioMet11_FD_192465 | JGI IMG/M metagenome (GOLD analysis project Ga0268360, IMG submission 192465) | Sewage microbial communities from Oakland, California, United States - Biofuel 11 (Illumina Assembly) | ecosystem: Engineered > Wastewater > Sewage > Unclassified | place: USA: California... | reverse complement strand
ACTCAATGCCCTGTATCAAAGAGCTTGCACAGTTCCCGATTCCTGCAATTGCTATTTTTATTTTTGTCATAAGCGCTTACTCTCCGATGAATACCCAGATTCTCATAAACCGCATTAATGAAATGAATATCTCGTATGATTTTTGAATCTATAGATTCAAGGATTTACGGATTCAAGGTCCATGAAGTTTAATAATTAATATTTCTGAAAATTAAGACTTCTTGTATTTTAGCTATGGATTTTAAGTCTTGTCTTATTTGCTCTGTTACTCTATAAATCTATTATTTGTAAGTTTGCTTCTATGAAAAAAGAGATTGCTTTATTTATATCTCACGTGTTGCTTATTCCCCAAACAAAGTTTTTATTATGAATGCTGGTTGCCAGAAGCATGATCTGCCGCATTTTTTCCGGTTATTCTAAGGTTTAAGAATTATCTTTAATATAATTAATTTTAACTTTCTTCAATTACTCAGATAATGAAAGGAAAGAGTAACGATATGAGAGTCACGAGACATGTCAGTTGAATAGGTTTTTATCTTATGGGAAGCTTGAAAGAAAAGCGGAAATTTTTCCGGCAGAATCTGACGTTTACATCGGAAAGTGATCAAATGAGGACAATTGACTGGAAGGAAGAGTCCAACTCTGTGGTGCTGGTAGACCAGACCCTTCTCCCTAAAGAGTACAGGATAATAGAATGTAAAACACTGAGTTCTCTCTGTGAAGCTATCAAATCTCTCAGGGTAAGAGGTGCGCCTGCTCTCGGTGCAGCAGGAGGTTTTGGGATTGCCCTTGCAGCTTTCCTGAGTGGGGCTAGAGATTTCGAAACAATAATAAGAGACCTTAATGTCGCGGGAAAAACTCTTAAGTCAACACGCCCTACGGCAGTAAACCTTAGCTGGGGTGTGGACAGAGTTCTGAAAGCGGTTTCAGATGCCTTTGATGTTCAGGGAGTCCGGGAAATTGCCCTCCAGGCAGCCATGGATATTGCGGAAGAAGATGTAACCACTAACAAGTTGATAGGTGAATCCGGGGCAAAACTCCTGAAGGACGGAGACACCGTACTTACACACTGTAATGCAGGCAGGCTAGCCTGCGTTGACTGGGGCACAGCTCTTGGGGTTGTGCGCTCGGCTATTGCTGAAGGCAAAGAGATAAAGGTTATTGCCTGTGAGACCAGGCCGCTGAACCAGGGAAGCAGAATAACTGCATGGGAGCTGATGCAGGACAAGATTCCAGTAACACTTATTTCGGATTCTATGGCTGGATGGGTAATGCAGCAGGGGCTTGTAGACAGCGTGCTTGTAGGAGCTGACAGGATCACTCAGGATGTCGTCTTCAACAAAATAGGTACCTATTCCCTCTCCATTCTTGCAAAAGAGCATGAAATTCCTTTCTACGTAGCAGCCCCAGCCTCTACTTTCGATTTCAATGGCTGGGAAGGCAGTGTAAAGATAGAAATGCGAGATCCTGATGAGTTGCGCTTTTGCGGATCGGAACAACTTGCCCCAAAAGAGGTAGAAGTTTACAACCCTGCTTTTGACGCAACTCCTATGGAAAACATAACTGCGGTAATTACTGAGAAAGGAGTGTTTTACCCGCCCTTCCTCCTGGACGAAGTACTTGTTTGAGAAGCACTTGTTTGAGAAGCACTTGTTTGAGAAGCACTTGTTTGAGAAGCACTTGTTTGAGAAGCACTTGTTTGAGAAGGACCTGCCTCAAGAACGTGAATTATCTCCACCTTTTCAGAATCCAATTATTAGACATTTCTCTGCTGGATTTATATATCAGAACTGTAAATTATGTGATAATTACCAAATTTAAGAGGAAATTTAACAGTTATTTAATAGTTGATTAAAATATTTAATAGCTGATTAACAGTTATTTAATAGTTGATTAACAGTTATTTAATAGTTAATTAATGGTTATTTAATAGTCAATTAACAGTTATGTTAAATTTTGGATTTTCTACTGTTAATTTCAAGATAATCTTAATTATTATCCAGAAAACCTATTATAGGCAAATATAGGTAACGAAATTATATCCCAATCAATGCGTTCATACAGGTGTTAACACATGGCTAAAAAATCAGGTTCCGGGCTCCAGTCTTCTGCAGGGCTCATGCGCTATTATGAAGCAGATAAAAATGCAGTTCAAGTCCAGCCCAAGGTAGTGCTTATTATCGGTGCCATTACTGGCATTGCAGTATTATTCTTAAGTGCTGTAAATGGTTTCTGGCCGTAACCGCAATTTTTTTTGGCAGGGTTTCCTTGAGCAGGCAGAATTCAGGAAAAAAAGAAAGTAAACGTAAGGCTTCTTCAGGGACAAGAATCTCCAAGCCCACAATTTTTCTTCTGGGTTTTCTTCTTATACTTGTGGGTTTTTTTGGAGTCCTGTATAATCCATCTAACTCTACAGGCGCTGAGGCTCCCTGGAAGGTTTCAGAAGCAGGTATTCTATCTTTCCCAGATCGAGAAAAGCCAGTATTCACAGCTCAGGAAATCGAAGATGTATACGCTCCTGAAAACTCGGATACTTTAAAACTGCTGTCTTTTGAAAGCAAAGGGGAAAAAATCCAGGCTCTCTTAAGAATTCCTGCCAATCAATCTTCTTCTCCTGGCCTTGTTCTGTTGCCCGGAGCAGGGATTAGCAAAGAAGCCGAACAGGGTCTAGCTGTGGAACTCTCTAAAATGGGATATGCAACTCTCACGCTTGACCAGCGCAATCTGGGCGGCATAAATATAGAAAAAGATCTTGAACTTTTCAAAGCCGGCCTTGAGCCCGTAGAATATAACATGATTTATGACGCTCTTAAAGCCTCAGATGTACTTGCAGCCCAGCCCGAAATTAACCCGGAAAAGCTTGCAATCCTTGGAGAAAGTAACGGTGGAAGATTTGCAGTCCTTGCCTGCGCTCTTAATCCTTCCCTTAAAGGAGTTATCGGTATCAGCACTGCGGGGTACGGCACTGAAGAAATTGATTCTTCCCTTGCAAGTGATTCTGAAGCTTATCAGTTTTATCGTTCAATTGATCCGGATACCTATCTCTCTACCCTGCCGCCTGCAAAATTCGTGCTGATTCATTCTTCTAATGACCCGGTAATCTCCCACGATCTGGCGCTCCGGACCTTTGCTCTTGCAAAAGAACCAAAAGCAATGTATAATGTTACTGAGGCAACGCACGGATATACGGCCTCAATGCGCCCTTATCTTGAAAAAGAACTTGCCCTTCTTTTGAACTAAATAACAAGGGCTTAATACCCAGTTGAATTTATTGAAACAAGAGTATCTTGCATATGAAAAGTATTTTGGGTATGAAAACTTCTCAGCCGCTCTCAAGCCTGCGGGAAATTCATGGAATCGGTGATCGGGTAGCCGATAGGCTGATTGAGCATTTCGGAACTGAAGAAGCCGCTCTTCAGGCTATTTGCGAGGGTGATATAGCTTCGCTTTCTGAAGTCAACGGGATCAGCCGCAATTTTGCCCTTTCCCTTGCCCGGTATGCCAGGTCCAGGGCTGAAGGCTGCTCAATTTCCGATTTTCTCAGGACAAAAGAAGCCCTGAGTCTTTATTCTCACCTGCTTGAGCTGATAAAAAGTTTTGCCCATACGACGCATGCCAGGGATAAGCTGAACCTTTTTTACCCATTACCTGCTTCGCGCATGGATCTTATCCAGGAAAGACAGGCTTTCGTAAGAGAGTATCTTGAACTGGGAAATGCATTCCCCGAGAATTCCGAATTTCTTAAATTGCTTACGAGAGTCAGTGAACTCAGGCCTGTTCCCGGGAACCTGAGAGTCAGGGACCGGATAATTCTTTGCGGAGATTCAAAGACCCTTGAAGCAGCCAGAGAAAAGTTCCAGGGCTTCTTGCCTGTACAGGCTGTAGAAAACTTATCGGAATTCGTGGATCTTGCAAGAGGTTATTCCAGCGTAATTGTTTTTGATGATACTTATCTTGGTTTTGATCTACCTGAAGACATTGAACCCGAATATTTCCATGACCTTTCCAGAGCTGAACTCTGGCAGGTCTTGCCTGAAAAAGAACTGGCGTTTTTTGCACGGAATCTTGACTGTATCCACGCCTGCCTGAGTATCGTATCAGCGCTCCGCTCAGAAAACTTTGAGCTCTTTGAGGAGTTTTCAAAAGAAAAGCTCGATACACTCGAGACCGCGCTCTCAAAGCTCGGTGAGGATGGTAAACCTGTTGAAGGTTTTGACCCTGAACTTGACAGGCTCGGAGCAGCCCTGCAAAACCTGGACCCCACATTGACTTTGGCCCTGACTGAGGCTAACCAGCGCATGAACCATGCCCTTGAGGCAAGCTCGCTTACTCTAAGCGGGCAGGAACTTGTCAGGCTTGTGAGCGGGGGAATGGAGGTTAAAGACCTGCTTACAAAGGAACTTAATAGAATCTATAAAACTGAAACTGAAACCGTCAAAGAAGAGCTTGCTGAAAAGTTAGGGCTTCAAAAGCAAGAAAAACTAATGCTTGATTCACTTTTTCCTGATGAAATTTCCTACCCTCTATATGCAGAACAGTCCCAGTTGCAGCTTCTCAGGCAAAAGTTGAACAATAGCCTTGAGAAAACAAGGCTTGCCAGGAAAAGGGAACTTGCAAAAACGCTTTCAGGTTTTCACCAGCCTGTAGAAAAACTTGTCAGGAAAGTTCTGGATTTTGACCTTGGCTTTTCAATTTCCTGTTTTTCGACAAAATTCCATCTTAACCTGCCCGAGCTGATTCCCGAAATCGGAATAGGTTTTACAGACGGAGAAAACCTCTTTTTAAAAGCCCGTTATGGAAAGATCGATCCTATCAGTTATTCCATCGGAAAAACCGGATTTTCCCCGGCAGGCCTGGAAAACAGGGTTGTGCTCTTGAGTGGAGTAAACTCAGGCGGTAAGACTTCCCTGCTCGAGCTCCTTGCCCAATGCGTAATTCTTGGGTACATGGGCTTTCCGGTTCCTGCAAAAAAACTTGAACTCGGGCCTGTAGAGGAATTCTACTATTTTGGAAAATCAAAAGGAACTCTCGATGCAGGAGCTTTCGAGACTACCCTCAAGCAATTCTCGGTGCTCTCCGAAGCCTCAGAAAAACTGGTGCTTGCGGACGAACTGGAATCGATCACTGAGCCTGGAGCTTCTGCACGAATTATAGCAGGAATTCTTGAATATTTGTCCAGAAATGAACAGAGTCTTGGAGTTTTTGTTTCCCATCTTTCGGAACTTATCCTTGAAAATACCGGAACGGAAGTAAGAGTAGATGGGATTGAGGCAGATGGACTGGACTCCAACCTTGAGCTAATCGTAAACCGGAATCCTGTATACAACCGTATTGCTCGAAGCACTCCCGAGCTAATTGTGGAAAGGCTGTTCAGAAAGACCACTGGAAAAGAGCAGGAGTTTTACTCACATTTAAAGGATAAATTTAAAACTGGCTCAAAAGTAAACCTTTAGAGAAATTTCAGTGAATTTCCTAAATATATTAATAGAAAATTTACCTGGAAACTTCCAATCTTTTCTTGTAATCTTCCAGTACTTTTTCCTTCTTACGTGGGATCTCTTTTTTGTTTTTGTCAATAATTGGCTTCAAGAGATAATATTATAAATCTTTAGTTCTATATACTAATAAATAGTAGTGAGTTGGAGGAGATTCCTTAGATCCCTGAAATCCAGCCGATACAAAAGTTTATATATGTTTTGGTGTCAATGCATGTCCGATAACTTAATAAGGAGATTGCGCTTCCCTTATGTAAGGAATTCAAAACTCTAATCGGCTAACAGGGTTGATGTTGTCAAGGAAAAAGTTCTCTAAGGCTAACTATATACTAAGTTGTTTGAGTGAACCCGGGGGATATCTTCTTTTCAACCCAGTAAAACCGGGTGACAATCAAGTAATGAAATTGAACATGAGATCTACAGAGATCCTATCTTCAGATCTTTTATTATTTTTAAAGACGAGTCTGAATAAATGCAAAACCCAGGTCACGCGTGATAGCAATGGAGCGGAACTTCCCCATTCAGTGTGCAGATTTTGATAGGCTGATGATGGATAACGTTGAAGGAACTCGGGTAGAAGTTTCCGGTATGCCTGACCTAAGCGATCCATGTTTATATACGGACCGCGAGTACAGCTGGCTTCAGTTCAATGACAGAGTACTCGAAGAGGCTTTTGATGATCGCAATCCTCTGCTTGAAAGAGTCAAGTTTCTTTCGATCTTTGGAAGTAATCTTGATGAATTTTTCATGGTCAGGGTTTCAGGCGTCGAGAAAAGAATAGTGGAAGCTATGAAAGAGGATCAGACAGATGAGACAGCACAGGAACAACTCCGCGTCATCCGGGAAGAGCTTCTCAGGCAGCTACCTCTCAATGACAGTTGCTGGAATGAAATGCTTGAGCCTGCTCTCAGGAAAGAAGGAATTGAAGTCCTTAATTACTTTGAACTTTCTAAGAAGGAAAGAGAAAAGTTGAGAGATTATTTCGAGAGAAATATTTTCCCTTTACTTACTCCTCTCGGTTTTGATTCAGGACATCCTTTCCCTCATATTTCCAACCTCAGCCTTAACCTTGCAGTATTAATTGATGATCCGGATTACGGAGAACGTTTTGCCAGGGTCAAGATCCCTCCAATGTTTATGCGACTAATCGTTGTTCCTGAAGGAGAACAGGAGAAAATAACTTCCAGTCTGGAAGAGCTGAAAAAAGGGCGTTTTGTCTGGCTTGAACAGCTTATCGCTGCAAACCTTGACCTCCTGTTTCCCGGACAGCGCATCCTTGGAGCTTATCCGTTCAGAATCACACGCGATGCAGACCTTGGGTTTGATGAAGATGGAGACAAAGACCTTTTGACCGCTGTAAAACAGAGAGTCGGAAGGAACTACTTTGGGTCGGTTGTCAGACTTGAGACCGACTATACAATGCCAACAAAAGTCTCGGATATTCTTCTTAAGAACCTGGAACTTTCTCCTTCCCTTATGTTCAGGTCTGCAGCTCCGCTAGGACTTTCAAATCTTATTAAACTTGCACAGATCAACCGTCCTGACCTTAAGTATGAACCCTTCGAGCCAAAAAAACATTCCCAGCTAGCAAACAGGGAGAAAATTTTTACAACTTTGAAAAAACGAGATGTTCTTCTCTATCATCCATATGACAGTTTCGAATCTGTGATTGATTTCGTGGAAGAGGCTGCCGATGATCCTGATGTTCTGGCAATCAAAATGACCCTTTACAGGGTGGATGATAATTCCAGAATAATTCAGGCCCTTATGAAAGCTGCAGACCGGAGAAAGCAGGTAGCAGTTCTTGTGGAGCTTAAAGCTCGTTTCGATGAGGAGAACAATATAGGCTGGGCAAAAGAACTTGAGCGCAAAGGGGTTCATGTGGCTTACGGCTTCCCGGGACGTAAGACTCACGCCAAGATGTGCCTGGTAGTCAGAGCCGAAAAAGAAGGTATCAGGTATTATGTGCACATGAGTACAGGTAATTATAACGCAGCCACAGGAAAGCTGTATACCGATATGGGCTACTTCACAAGTGACCCATGCATAGGTAAAGATGTCTCTGACCTTTTTAATGCCCTTACCGGATATTCAAGAAAGGACCATTATATCAAACTCCTTGTAGCTCCCCAGACTCTAAGACATCAGATTTTGGAGCGCATCAGGCGTGAAATTGATCTTCACGAAAAATGTGGGAACGGGCACCTTATCTTCAAGATGAATTCCCTTGTGGACTACCAGTGTATCCGGGAACTTTATAGGGCTTCTCAGGCCGGAGTGAAGGTAGACCTTATTATCCGGGGAATTTGCTGCCTCAGGCCAGGTATTATTGGACTCAGTGAAAATATCAGGGTTACCTCAATAGTTGGCCGTTTTCTCGAACATTCCAGGATATATTATTTCAGGAACGGAGGAAAAGAAGAGATCCTTATGGGAAGTGCAGATCTTATGCCTCGCAACCTGGACAACAGGGTAGAAACTCTCTTTCCGGTATCTGCCGAATACATTCCTGTCTTGAGAGATGTAATCCTTGGCATTCACCTCAAAGATAATGTAAAAGCTCGCCTTCTGCTTCCTAACGGTAAGACTGAGAGAATCTACCCGCAGCCTGAAGAAGAAGAACTGGACTCTCAGTTGTGGATGCTTGAGAATAGCAGAAGCTGGGATTTAAGCTTTAAGAAAGACTGAGAAAAGAATTTCTTCTTTTCTTTTTTCCTTACTTTTTTCACCTGTTTTTCCTGAAATAATTTCGCTTTGAAACTGTTTTATCCTGAAATAATTTCGCTTTGAAACTGCTTTATCCTGAAATAATTTCGCTTTGAAACTGCTTTATCCTGAAATAATTTCGCTTTGAAACTGTTTTACTTATATTCATCTTAAGGATGTGCCGGTTGTGTTTACTGACATATAGGCAAAAAGTGATAACATGAAACAAAAAATTTGACGAATGGGCGTAAAAAGCTGTTATAAAGTTATCATACTTTTGTATTATTACTTCAGAGTCCCGACCACAGGATATTTCTTTAATATTTCAGCCCCGTGTGGTGTCCTGTCCAATTCTTCAGTTATATCTTTCCCTGCAGGGCATCCTTCATGATTGCCATCTTTCCAAAGATAACTATCAGAAGAGACATCATAGACCTGACCTTGATAAGCGACATATATCGTTTCATTTGTACCGTCGTACTTTGCGAGTTCTTCAACGGTATATTCTTTTATTCCTGTCTCTGTCACATTTTGTGTTTCAGTTGTGTCCTCTCCATTTGGAGTATCTGCATCAGCTTGAGTTACAGCCTTTTCTGGAGATACCAGTTCATTTCCCACGCATCCTGTCGCGAGGAACATGCAACACAAAACTAGCAATATAATTAGTTTTTTTCTCATTATTTTACCCATCCAATATCTGGTACTGTATTTGTTCCTGATCTCAATTTGTTCCTGATCTCAATTCATGTAGTTGATATCTAAATAGTTGTTAAGTTGTCAATCTATTGTTTAAGTTAGCTTATTGACTTGTAAGTTTAGAGTGTTAATCGTCTGAAAAAGAGATAAACATACTTACCGAATATAGGTAATAAAAGCAGTTTGATTAAGCTTTATAATTCAGTTAATCTTGAAATAAAGCTTAATTATGGATTTTTAAATTTAAGAAGAATTTTTTTGTAGAGTTGCACTATGTGTTTCGTTTTTACATTGATGAATCATGGTTATCGAAGGAAAAATAATATATGCGCTTAAAAAGACAGATATTAGGCTGTAAAACAATAGCTACCAAAGAGTAATTAATTTTGTTAGTTTACTTTATAAGTTTATCGGACATCCTGATTTTAGAAAAAATAAGACTATTTACTTGAAAAATAAAAACCGTATGCTAGGCATCTTTGATAAAATTTAGATATTAACCGTTAAATATTATATATTTTATATATAATATAATAATATTGGTCGCTTTAATATGAGAACTATTAATCAAAATATTTATATTTCTATCTTCCTACATCTTTTTTGATGATTTTATGACAACCTCATATAACGAAAGCACAGACCAGGAAGTTAATTTGACTCCTCCAGAACAAGAATATATTGTTGAACTCTTGAAAGATGATTTTGTTTGTACCAAAAGTGCTTCATCTTCAATATCAACTGAGGGAGATGTAGAACTGCTAGAATTCACCAAAGCATCTGAAAACAGCTTTGAAATATCCTTAACAGGAACCTCCATAGTGAAAGGACAAACAAGATATAATAAAGCATACGTAGGCTCAAAAGCACTTTATCTTGACATATCTTTGAGTTGGGGAAGTGCGAGAAATATCCTGAGCCTTACTATATATTCTCCTACAGGCGTCTCTTATGGGGCTTATAAACCACAATCAGGCTCAAATTCAATAGTCTTACGTGTAAGACCAAAAACAGGGACATATCTACAAGGAGGATACTGGAAACTCAACGTGTTCGGAGCATCAATCAGTGGAACTGAGTACTATACGCTTAAAGCTGCCTATCATACCTAAGCTTCAAAATGTAGTAATTCTTTTTTTATTATTTATCTTTTTAATAGCAACAGCTGAGGCTACTGAATATACTGTAGAACCCATTTCAAGTGATCAATTTGGGGTTCCAATTAATGGAGAAAAAGTTGTAGAAGTTCAAGTTATCGAAATACCCTACTGGGAGTTTCTTTTGTGGCTAGTCACAGTGAACATCTTAGCGGCACTTGACTTACTATATTCTAAAAGAATAATTTTCTCAATAGCGGGATATAAAATTGTAAACTCTAAAAACGTACTTGACAATCCCAGCCGTCTTAACATCTACACCTATATTAAAACCAATCCAGGAGCATATATTAGTGAGATTGTAGGAAATGTCGGTTTAGACAGGGAAAGTATAAAATATCACATAAAAGCCCTTGAAGCTCAGAACAAAATCGAAGTCTATAGAGAGGGTGGAAAGACAAGATTCTTCGAAAATAATTTTACCTATAATGAGAAAGAGATAAGAGTTATTTCTGTCCTTCAGAACGTAATGAATCAAAGAATTATTGCAGAAATATTAACTTGTAATTGTAATACAAATATTGCTCTTGCACGTGAACTTGGAGTTTCTAGGGCTACAATCAGCTGGTATATAAAAAATCTCAGAGAAATTGGCCTTATAACAGAAACAAAAGAAGGAAGAAATA
>Ga0268360_1003239_pt1 | contig 10686 bp, 1 predicted proteins | sample BioMet11_FD_192465 | JGI IMG/M metagenome (GOLD analysis project Ga0268360, IMG submission 192465) | Sewage microbial communities from Oakland, California, United States - Biofuel 11 (Illumina Assembly) | ecosystem: Engineered > Wastewater > Sewage > Unclassified | place: USA: California... | reverse complement strand
AAAGAAGGTCTGGATCAAGGCAATATTCTTGTTCATGCTGAGTTCCGCCTGTCCAGGTCGGAAGATTTTCGTTCCAATAGGCAATGCCATCAACCCATGGATACCACGATGCTGCTGAACCATCAGCTATAGCACGGTTAACGCCGAACACTACGTGAAGCAATCCATTATTGTCAAAAACGCCATGAGCTGAACCGTCTGGACAATAAAAAGTATCGGTAACCGAAGTTCCATTCCAATGTGGATATGGATGTTCCCAAATGATGATTTTTGACCAGGTATCACCGCCATCAGTTGATTTCAGAACAAAAAAATCATTCTGGTTATCACAAACAAGAAAAGCAAGGTTTTCGCCCTGGGGTTCTACCCAGGAATAACTATCCCCGCCAAAAGCAAGATAATCAGATGAGCCTGTACCATCGATAAGAACATTAGTTTTATCCCAGGTAGCGCCACCATCCGTTGAACGGGAATAAAGGATAGCGCCATCCTGACCTAAATAAGTGGTGCCTCCGTTAGCAACGGGAGCTGTCAATGTAAAAATATGCACTTTATTATGGTCTGTGCCACTGGAAACCATTCTTGGCCAGGTGCACTGATGTCCGGATGGACCATTAAAAAGCGACTGCGTCCAAGCGCCTGTTCCTTTTGTAGCCCGTTGATTAATCACCATGGGAGCTGTAGCGCTTTGATGAGAAACAACAATCTCACCGTTAGGTCCTAAAGGAGCTATGCTTGGCCAGCCGGTTCTAAGTGATTCAATACGACCCGTTGGTTCGGGTCCCCAGGAAGTACCATCAAAATAATTATAACCCGTACCACGGTCGGTATAGGCAGTAGGTCCGGTTCCTCTGGTCCAAACAGCGTCCATCGTCCCATCGTCAAAAATATGGAAACGGCCATATGGAGTAGCTCCATTGGACTGCAAGTCGTAAATAGTCTGACCAATTTCTTCTTCATTGATGTCTCTACCCGATTTGGTTGGGTGTTTTGTTACCATTGCCTGTTTTGCAACAACATTGTTGTCAGCAGGCATCGCCTTTTTGATCGCAATTTTCTTTAGATCATTGGGTAAAGTTGTACGACTATACTGCGAAAAGCAGAATAACCCGACATTTAACAAAAAAATTAATAATAGTAGTTTTTTCATAAAGTTAATTTTAAATGAGTAATTAGGTGAGTTAGTAATTAAGTAACCAGTAAATATAGTAATTTATTTTAAAAAAAGCTAAAAGTCCGAAGCTTTTCCAATTTATCAATTGGATAGTAAAAGCTTCGGCCTTTAATTAAATTTAATGTTGAATAGTAATCTTTTTAATGATTAAACCTTCGTTAGATTCAAGATACACAAAATAAACACCATTATTCAGGTTATTGAGATCCATCGTCTTCAGGTAGTATCCGGTGAAACGAATATTCCTTTCAACAAGCACAGTCTCCCCTATCATGTTATAGACAGACAAATTAAACGTGATGTTTTTATCCGAAGTCAACTCAATATTGAATCTTCCGTCTGACGGATTTGGAAATACATTGACCTGAAGCTTGTTGATAAATTGCTCAGGTATACCCGGACAAAGGTCAACATTTACAACCATGGGCGCCGATATAGGTCCTTCACCACAATCATTAACGCCTGTAACGGTAATGGAAGCATTGCCTGTCCATTCACTCCATGTAACCATTGCTGTTAATCCGGTGCCTGTTATGGTTCCGGCGGCTGCGGGTGAAATCGACCACAGATATGAAGTTGCATTTGTAGCTCCGGAAGTAGTATAATCCGATGTTGGCGTATGATTGTAGCATACAGAATCCGGTCCGGTTGGTGTTCCGGGTATTAATGGTAATAGATCAACCGTTACTAAATAAGCGGGAGATACTGTTCCGTTGCCACAACCATTGGTTCCGTAAACGGTGAAACTGCCTGATGTTGCCGTGTTGGAGAAATTCACCGTAATGGAATTCGTATTATTTCCCGATACGATGGTTGCTCCTGATGGAACCGTCCAAACATAGCCGGTAGCATTGGCAATAGTGGCTACTGAGTAGACTACGCCATTTTGTCCCTGACAAACGGTAGCCGGTCCAGTAATATTTCCGGCTGCACCCGGCAATGAATTAACCGTTACTGCATAAGCGGGAGATACTGTTCCGTTGCCGCAACCATTGGTTCCGTAAACGGTGAAACTGCCTGATGTTGCCGTGTTGGAAAAATTCACCGTAATGGAATTCGTATTATTTCCCGATACGATGGTTGCTCCCGATGGAACCGTCCAAACATAGCCGGTAGCATTGGCAATAGTGGCTACTGAATAAACTGCACCATTTTGTCCCTGGCAAACGGTAGCCGGTCCGGTAATATTTCCGGCTGCACCCGGCAATGGATTAACCACTACAACATAAGGAGGCGATACTGTTCCGTTGCCACAACCATTGGTTCCGTAAACGGTGAAACTGCCTGATGTTGCCGTGTTGGAGAAATTCACCGTAATGGAATTCGTATTATTTCCTGATACAATGGTTGCTCCCGATGGAACCGTCCAAACATAGCCGGTAGCATTGGCAATAGCAGCTACTGAATAAACTGCACCATTTTGACCCTGGCAAACGGTAGCCGGTCCGGTAATATTTCCGGCTGCACCCGGCAATGAATTAACCGTTACTGCATAAGCGGGAGATACTGTTCCGTTGCCGCAACCGTTGGTTCCGTAAACGGTAAAACTGCCTGATGTTGCCGTGTTGGAAAAATTCACCGTAATGGAATTCGTATTATTTCCTGATACAATGGTTACTCCCGATGGAACCGTCCAAACATAGCCGGTAGCATTGGCAATGGTAGCTACTGAATAAACTACGCCATTTTGTCCCTGGCAAACGGTAGCCGGTCCGGTAATATTTCCGGCTGCACCCGGAAGTGTACATCCTTCCTGAGTAACGGTAACTTGTTTAGGACTTCCAATGGCTCCGGGAGCCGTAACGGTAATGGTTCCCACACGTGGAACAGAAGAAGTATTCTGAGTATATGCCACAACAATAGTTCCTGTGTTTCCACCTGAACCTCCACTGGTTATTGTAAGCCAATCGTTACCTGTTGTAACAGCAGAAGTATAAGTCATCGTACCTGTACCAACATTAGCAACAGCGAATGAAGTAGAGCCGGAAGGAGAAGTTACATTTTGATTATCCGGAGTAACGCTTAAAATAGGTTGCTGACCACCTATGCCTGTAACAGAACCATTTACGTAAGTTGGTACAAATAAAACACCATCCCAGTCAGAAAATTCACGCGGGGTGGGATTATCGCTCCAAATTACAGGAGAAGTAGAATTCGAGCCTAACCAGGTAAAGTTAACATCAAAAAATTTGTTATTCAGAATTGTAATTCCCTGAAGTTCGGCAGCCCAAACAAAAGTAATATGTCCGGGTGAAGGATATCCAACCGTAATGGCATCAATACCAGGATACCAGTTAGAAGTACCGACATATTCCATCAAAGCCGGATCAAATTCGATGGTAAACTGGAATGCGCCCATATTATTAACATTGGCAGCATTAACCGGTAAAGCAAAGGCTCCGGCAACCACATTCGTAAGGGTACCGATAGTAACCGTAGGATTATTTAATGGATTAACCGTTACAGCATACGGTGGAGATACGGCGCCGTTGCCGCAACCATTGGTTCCGTATACGGTGAAATTGCCTGAAACAGCAGTATTGGAGAAATTAACCGTAATCGAATTGGTATTGGCGCCGGAAACAATGGCAGCTCCCGTAGGCACTATCCAAACATAACCGGTAGCATTGGCAATGGCGGCTACGGAATAAACCACTCCGGTTTGTCCCTGATTGACGGTTGACGGTCCGGTAATATTTCCGGCCGCTCCCGGCAATGAATTAACGGCAACAGCAAATGCAGGTGATATTGCTCCGTTGCCACAATCGTTCGTTCCGTAAACGGTAAAATTACCAGATGTTGCTGTACTGGAGAAATTCACAGTAATCGAATTGGTATTGACACCAGAAACGATGGTTGCACCCGCAGGTACTGTCCAAACATAACCGGTAGCGTTGGCAATGGCAACTACGGAATAGGCTACAGCATTTTGACCCTGGCAAACCGTGGACGATCCGGTAATATTTCCGGCTGCACCCGGTGTCGGATTTACCGTAACAGCATAAGCGGAAGATATCTGTCCATTACCACAGTCGTTCGTTCCATAAACAGTAAAGTTACCCGAAACAGCGCTGGCTGAGAAATTGACAATTATCGAATTTGTATTTACTCCGGATACAATTGTTGCACCGGTGGGTATCGCCCACACATAACCGGTGGCATTTGCGATGGCTTGAACTGAATATGCCACTGCATTCTGTCCCTGGCAAACGGAGGAAAGTCCGGTAATATTTCCGGCAGCTCCGGGCACGGTAGATACCGTTAGCGCAAATGCCTGAGAAAGGACGCCATTACCACAAGGATTGGTTCCATATACGGTAATGTTTCCAGAAACAGCCGATTGGGTAATGTCAACGGTAATGGAATTGGTATTGGATCCTGAAACGATGGTAACACCGGCAGGAACCGACCAGACATATCCGGTGGCATTAGCAATAGGCGGCACAGTATAAACAACTCCGGTTTGTCCGAGGCAAACATTGGCTTGTCCGGTGATCGTACCCGGAATTCCCGGTAATGGATTCACCGTTACCGCAAAAGCAGGCGATTCGGGTCCGTTTCCGCAACCATTGCTTCCGCTGACTGTGATATTACCAGATATAGCTGAATTTGAATAATTTACTAATATTACATTCGTATTTCCTCCCGAAACAATAGATGCTCCTTCGGGCAAAATCCAGTCATATCCTTCGGCTTTTTCAATTTCAGCCACCGAATATTGAACATTGGTTTGGCCCTGACATACAATTGATGTTCCTGTAATTGCTCCGGCAGCTCCCGGTAAATCAATTCCGGGGGTAGCACATAAAATATTCGAAGCCACCGATTCGGAACCATCAGGTAAAATCTGGGTTACATAATAGCAATATTCCGTTCCCGTAACTAAACCTTCATTAACAAAGGTTGTATTGGTAAGTCCTCCAATAACAAGATTTCCATTGCTATAATAAAGATTATAAACGGGATTATAAGAAATGCCCGTAAACGAAACGTCGGAAAGGCAATAATAGCCATCGCCGGAAGGGAAAACATTTTGCGTAAAGCAATAAGGATCTCCATTATCGGTATAGTTTACCTGGAAAATGGATGATTCGATTCCTTCGCTGGCATCCCAGCACCGGAACGAAACAGGATTTCCCGGAGTATAACCCGATTCTGAAGTTAAGGTTTTAAAGGCAGGAATAAAATTGTTGTAATTATCGGGTGAACAAACAGAAGTGAGCGCCTTGGCTCCAACCATTTTATTGCCATCAAAAACAGCAATTTCATCACCAGCTTCCAGATTTATTCCATTCAGTTGTGCTCCAAATAAATAGAAAGTGTAAACATAATCCGATGGATCTCCGCCCTGGAAATTGAAGTGCACTAATTTGGAATCTTTTTTGGTTACATTGGCTGGAGTCCAGGTCAGCGTAATTTTTTCACATCCGGGAATAGCGCTTACCAAAGTAGGTGCAATAATAACCTGATTTACAATAACCAGACTACTATCTGCTAAACCACCGTCATTGGTTGTTGCTTTTATATATACTTCTCCCTGGGCAATAGCACTAACTAAACCAGTAGCATCCACCGTAGCAATATCTGTATTGGCTGATGACCATGTTACCGACGGATTAGTTGCATTGGGAGGATCTATATAGGCTGTCATCTGGCCGGTCTCGCCACTGTTTAAATTGAGAGTATCCGGCAATACTAAAATGCCGGTAACCGGAATAACAGGTAACTGAGGTGTAGTACAAAGCGTATTCGAGGCAGGCGATTCAGTGCCATTGTCCAATACCTGGGTTACATAATAGCAATATTCTGTTCCATTGGCCAATCCGGTTTCTGTATAGCTTGTGGATGCCACACCTGTAGCAACTACTGCGCCATCGGAATGATAAACATTAAATGTCGGCTGATATCCCTGTCCGGTAAAATCTATAACCGGCAGACTATAATATCCGTCTGCGGGAGGGAAAATATTTTCAATAAAACAGTATGGATCAGCATATGGATTACTATAGGCAACATTGAAAATGGAAGATTCGATTCCTGTACTTGCATCCCAGCATTTAAATGAAACGGGATGTCCCGACACCCATCCGGGCCCGGAATTCAGCGTTGCAAAAGCAGGAAGAGAATTATCAAAATTCTCAGGTGCACAAACGGAGGTTAAAGTTACGGCGCCAACCATGGTTGTTCCATCGTAAGCGGCTATTTCGTCGCCGGATTCAAGATTTAACCCATCGAGCGTTGCTCCGAAAAAATAGAACGTATACACCGGATCGGCAGCATTGCCACCTTCAAAATTGAAATGGGAAGTCCGTCCTTGTTTGGTTGCAATGGGTAACCAGGTAAGACTAACCTGCTGATCTCCGGCAACTGCACTTATCAAAACAGGCACAGGAAGATTGGTAACGATAACATACGTACTGTCGGCAAATCCGCCATCTTCGGTAGTCGCTTTAATGTAAACCGAACCTTCAGCAATAGCTGTAACCAAACCGGAAGTATTTACAGTGGCAATAGCCTGATTGGCTGACGACCACGTAACATTCTGATTTGTTGCATTCAGTGGCTGAATTGTTGCGGTAAGATGTCCGGTTAATCCAATATTTACAGACAGGGTATCGGGGGCTACCGAAATGCCGGTTACAGGAATATATGATGAAAATGGAGTAGCGCAAAGGGTATTGGATGCTGCCGATTCGCTGCCATTCTCCATTATCTGAGTTACATAATAACAATACTCTGTACCATTGGTCAAACCGCTTTCGGTATACGTAGTTTCCGGAATACCAGAAGCTACCACCGTACCATCAGAATGATAAACGTTAAATGTTGGCTGATAAGGTGTAACTGTGGTAAATGAAACCAGAGGGAAACTTATGACTCCATCTCCTTCCGGAAAAACATTTTGAGTCCAACCATCATAAATGTCTAAATAATTAACCTGAAATTCCGAAGATTCTATTCCGGCGCTTGCATCCCAGCATTTGAACGATACCGGATTTCCGGGAGTATATCCGGATCCAGAGTTAAGGGTGGCAAAGGCAGGTAAATCATTATCAAAATTATCGGGGGCACAAATGGAAGATAAAGTAATGGCTCCCACCATAGTTGTTCCATCGTAAACGGCAATTTCGTCACCGGATTCCAGATTCATACCATTGAGAGTGGCTCCGAAAAAGTAAAAAGTATACACCGGATCAGCGGCGTTGCCGCCTTCAAAATTAAAGTGAGTTGTACGACCCTTCTTGTCCGAAACCGGTGTCCAGGTAAGAGTAACCTGCTGATCGCCAGCAACAGTATTGACTAAAACCGGCGCTGGAACAGGTGGAACAGGATTTACAATAACATAAGTGCTATCAGAAAAACCGCCATCTTCGGTAGTAGCTTTGATATAAACTGAGCCTTCAGCAACAGCAGTAACCAACCCGGAAGTATTCACCGTGGCAATAGCCTGATTGGCTGACGACCATGTAACGCTTGGATTAGTAGCATTGACGGGAAGAACGGTAGCGGTTAATTGCCCGGTTGCCCCTGCCAATAAAGTTAATGTATCCGGCGAAACGGTAACACCTGTAACGTGAACAACTGAACTTTCGGGAGTAGCGCACAGGGTATTGGAAGGATCGGATTCGTTGGTATTTTCCAATATTTGAGTTACATAATAGCAATACTCAGTTCCGTTGGTTAGTCCACTTTCGGTATAGGTAGTTTCCGAAATACCGGAAGCAATTAGTGTTCCATCCGAATGGTAAACATTATAGGTGGGCTGATAGGGCACAACGGTTGAAAATGAAATCACAGGGAAGCTGAAAATTCCATCTCCTCCAGGAAAAACATTTTGGATCCATCCGTCATAAAGATCCAGGTAATTTACCTGAAATTCCGAACATTCTATTCCGGCGCTTGCGTCCCAGCATTTGAATGAAACCGGGTCGCCGGGAGTATATCCGGGACCGGAGGTAAGTGTTGCAAAAGCAGGAATAAAATTATTATAATTTTCAGGGGCACATTCAGAAGTCAGCACTGTTGCACCAACCATTTTGGTACCGTCATAAACGGCAATTTCATCGCCGGCTTCCAGATTCATGCCATTGAGAGTTGCTCCGAAAAAGTAAAGAGTATACACCGGATCAGCGGCATTGCCACCTTCAAAACTGAAATGAGTGGCGGTACGTCCTTTCTTAGCCGGAACCGGTGTCCAGGTCAGGGTAACCTGTTGATCGCCGCCAACAGCGCTCACCAAAACCGGAGCTATAGGCACATGATTTACCGTAACGGTGCAAGTATCGGAGAAACCTCCGTCAACAGTGGTTACCGCTATTTTTGCCACGCCTTCGCTCACGGCCGTAACCAGCCCCGTAGCATTTACTGTCGCAATGGCTTCATTGGTCGACGACCATGTTACATTTTTATTGGTAGCATCGGGAGGAACTACGGTTTCGGTAAGCTGACCGGTTTCCGCCACGTACAAATTCATTGTTGTTGGTTGTATGGTTACTCCGCTTACCGGTATGCTGGCTGCCGAAACAGTAACATAACAGGTATCTGTAAAACCGCCATCATCGGTAGTAACAACGATTTTTGCGGTTCCTGCGCCGGAAGCTGTTACCAGACCTGTCTGGTCGACAGTTGCCACGCTGTTATTTGTTGTAGACCAAGCGACTAACTGATTGGTAGCATTTTCAGGGGATACGGTAGCCGTAAGCTGACCGGTTTCGTTAACAATCAAATTTAAAGTTGAAGGATTAACCGTAACTCCGGTAACCGGAATATTAGTCGCGTGGGTAAAACCCACCTCGGTTAAACTAAATACTCCATCCTCGCTTGGGAAAACACTTTGTATCCAGCCGCTATATAAATCCAGGTAATTAATGGTAAAATCAGTAGCTTCAACACCGGCGCTGGCATCCCAGCATTTGAAGGTAACCGGATCGCCGGGAACATATCCCGTTCCACTGGTAAGTGTTTTAAAAGCAGAAACAAAATTATTATAGTTTTCAGAGGCACAAACAGATGTTAGCACGGCAGCGCCAACCATTTTAGTACCATCATAAACAGCAATCTCATCTCCAGCTTGAAGATCAACCCCATTAAGCGTTGCCCCGAAAAAATATATCGTATAAACGGGATCTGCAGGATTACCACCTTCAAAAACAAAGTGAGACTGCGCTTTAAGGTTTGTTGTTGCAAATAATGATACTAAAATAATTATCATCAGTTGCATAAAATGTGTAATTTTTCTCATCGTTCTGTGTTTTAGTCAATATTTCATTGGTTTATAAATAATTTTTACAATGTTAATCGAAAATCTCCCGTTTTAATTTTTAAAACGGGAGATTGCATTCTATATCCTTTATTTAACAAGTACAATTTTACGAAGATCGGTCAATTTATCAGAATTGGTAATTGCCTCCAGTCGTAAATAATAAACTCCGGGTTGCAATGTTGTTCCATCTAATTCAATAGCATGCTTACCTTGTAATTCCCTGCTATCGGATAATGTTTTAACTTTTTGTCCGACAGAATTGTACAATAACAAAGTTACCATTGCATTATCACACAAAGTATATTCGATAGTCGTACGCTGTGAAAAAGGATTGGGAAAAACAGAAGTAATAAAAACGGGTTTATTATAATCAATGATATCCGTTGCCGAAACCTTAAGAGAGGCAATACTGTAGGCTGCATCATCATCGGGGAAAATTGCCGAAGTGTGGGCATCGCCATAAGGATTACTGAAATCAAAGGTCGCATATTCATATTCAATATTTTCAGAGGCTTTCCAGATTTTAAACGAAACCGGGTTTCCTGGTTGATAGCCTGTTCCTGAATTCAGTACCGTAAATATCGGAATAGCGTTTTCAAATTGATTTTCGGCAGTCGGCACCTGAGTTAAGGCAAGGGCGCCAACCAATGTTTCGCCATCAAAAACGCCTATCTCATCACCAACTTGTAAATCAACGCCATTAACTTTAGCATCCGCTATATAGACGGTATAAACCGGACTGGCAGCATCGCCACCTTCAAAAACAAAATGTTGAGAAGCCATAAATTCATTATTGGCTTTGGTAAGGTCAGCTAAAGGATAGGTGAAGGTTGACGCATTTTTCATATTCACGATGTAACCTTCGCCCGGTTTGAGGTTTCCAATACCGTTAACCCAATTTGGACCTATTTTTCGCAACATCAGCCCTGCGGTATTCTTTACATAATTTAATTTGGAAAGGATACTGGTAAAGGCAACTTTGGCATCCATAGGATAATCATGAATATAACTTACAAACTGGAAGCCGGTAACGAAATTAAACGGAGTCAGCGGATCAATTTTAAATCCATGAATATTGAGCGTTGCTTGTCCTTTCATTTTAAATACATAGCTTTCGACAGGATTCCAGTTTCCAATACCATTCACCCAGTTTGGACCAATTTTCCGCAACATCAATCCTGCATTATTTTTCACATAATCAAGGTTATTCAAAATGTTGGTACAAATGGTTTTCATATTCGGATTTTGG
>Ga0268360_1003238_pt1 | contig 10686 bp, 8 predicted proteins | sample BioMet11_FD_192465 | JGI IMG/M metagenome (GOLD analysis project Ga0268360, IMG submission 192465) | Sewage microbial communities from Oakland, California, United States - Biofuel 11 (Illumina Assembly) | ecosystem: Engineered > Wastewater > Sewage > Unclassified | place: USA: California... | reverse complement strand
CCGGCGTTCTCCCTGACGTAGCGCCCCGAAGCCTTGAGCTTGGGGATCACCAGGATCAGGCTCAGCACCGCGTGGATCATCATCACGATCAGCAGCACCATGTTGATGACGCCGATCCACGGCGCAAAATCCATGACGCCCAGCAGCACCAGCCCCACGGGGATGGTGTGGAGGAGGAGGAGGAGGGCGCACAGGCAGGATAAAAGGATATTGGCTTGTCTCATATTTGGCCCCTTCAAATGTTATTTTGTTCATTGTAGCACAAACGGGGAAGGATTCCCCGGTCGTCCCATGTTTTTTTTTGGATGCACCCTTTAAAACTGGTCGCGGCGGACAGGGCGCGGTTCTCCGGACCCTGCTATAATGATGGTGGGCCGGTGCCATGGAAAGGGCGCCGCCCGAGAATCGGACGAATGGGAGGGTAAAACCATGAAAAAGTATCTGTCTGCCGCGCTGGGGCTGCTCCTGTTGCTTTCCGCCCTGGCCCTGGGGGGCTGCGGCCCCTCCTCCAAGGATGCCCTGGAGGGCAAGTGGAATGTGGCCGCCGGGGAGATGATGGGCGTCATCCTGGGCGGGGACGACATCGGAGGGTTCAGCCTGGACCTCAAAAACGGGGGCAAGGGCACGGCCACCGTCAACGGCAGCACCGGGGACCTGACCTGGAAGCACGAGGGGGACAAGGTCACCCTGGAAATCAGCGGGGAAACCCTGACCGCCACGGCCAAGGACGACGCCATCCTGACCTTTGACGACTTCATGGGCATGGGGATGAAGATTTATTTTGTGAAGGAAGGGGCCAGCGTGGACATGAGCCAGTTCCAGACCACCACCGTGGCGCCGGTCACGGACCCGGGGACCGCAGCCGAGGCCCCGACGCCGGAATGACCCGGCAATCCCGGCCCCGCGGCCATCCCCCGGCCCCGCCGGCGGAAGGGGCGGGCCCCAGGGGGCTCCGCCCGGACCATTCATTTCAGGCCACCGTGCCTGAGGGAGGAAAACCATGAAATATGAAATCAAGGGCGGCAATCTGCCCGTCGTCATCTGCAATTTGGAATCCGGGGAGTACATGATCAGCGAAGGCGGAAGCATGAGCTGGATGACCCGGAACATGAAGATGGAAACCGTCTCCGGCGGCGGCCTGGGCAAGGTCTTCGGCCGGGTGGTCACTGGCGACTCCATCTTCCAGAACCGCTACACCGCCCAGGGCGGCCCGGGGATGATCGCCTTCGCTTCCAGCTTCCCCGGGGCCATCCGCGCCCTGTCCATCGGGCCCGGGGCCGCCATGATCGTCCAGAAGAGCGCCTTCCTGGCGTCGGAATCCACGGTCCAGCTGACGGTCCACATCCAGAAGAAGCTGGGCCGGGGCCTCTTCGGCGGGGAGGGCTTCATCATGCAGAAGCTCACCGGCCAGGGGACGGCCTTCATCGAAATCGACGGCCACGGCGTGGAGTACACCCTGGCCGAGGGCCAGGAGATCGTGGTGGACACGGGTTACCTGGCCGCCATGGAGGAAACCTGCACCATGGACATCGTCAAGGTCCCCGGGGTCAAGAACATGCTCCTGGGCGGCGAGGGGGTCTTCAACACCCTGGTCAAGGGGCCGGGGCGGGTCATCCTCCAGACCATGCCCATCAGCAATGTGGCCGCGGTGCTCCAGCCCTTCTACACCACCAGCAAGGGGTGAGGCCGGGGCAAGCCGGCTGGAATGGGAAAAACCGATGAAAAAAAGACCTGTAAAAAAGAAGCACCCGCTGTCCCATGCAGCGGGTGCTTCCTTATGGTCTGTTCTTATCGGGTGTCCTTATTGGGTGTATCAGTGGGCCGCCCTGACGCATTTGGCCAGGGTGCTGTACAGGGCCTTCATGTCCACGGGCTTGTAGATGCAGTCGTCCATGCCGGCGTTGACGCAGACGTTGCGGTCCCCCACCAGCATATCCGCCGTCATGGCGATGATGGGCACCTTGGCCGCGTCCTCCCGGCCGCTGGAGCGGATGGCCACCGTGGCCTCCAGGCCGTTGAGCTCGGGCATGCGGATGTCCATGAGGATGGCCTGGTAGTGGCCCACCCCGGACTTCATGAATTTCTCCACCGCCTCCCGGCCGTTGACGGCCACCTCGGTTTCCACGCCGATGCGCCTGAGCATCCCGGCGGCGATGTCCGAGTTGATGGCCTGGTCCTCGCAGATCATCACCCGCCGGCCGGCGAGGATCTCCTGGGCCCCCTCCTCGGAGAGGACCTCCCCTTCGCCGTCACCGTCGGGGTTCGCCGGGGCGTAGGTCAGGACCACGGTGAAGGTGGTGCCGTGGTTCGGGGTGCTCTGGCAGGTGATGGTGCCCGCCATGGCGTCCACGATCTCCTTGACGATGTAAAGGCCCAGGCCGGTGCCCCGGTGGTTTCCCAGCTCCGCGTCCTCCCCCGCCTCCTGCTCGAAGGGGTGATACATGCGCTTCTGGAAGGCCTCACTCATCCCCCGGCCGTTGTCGGTGATGGTGTAGGTATGGCGCACCAAACCCCCGTCCCCTTCCTCAGACATCGTGGAAAATTCCACCCGGCCGCCCTGGCCGGTGTACTTGACAGCGTTGGACAGGAGGTTGACCAGCACCTGCTTCACGTGGTCCCGGTCCACCATGAGCCGGCGGTCCGTCACCCCCTCCGCCGTGGTGGTCAGGGCGATGTCCCGCAGGGTGGCCTCGTTCTGGAGGATGGGCAGGATGCTGCCCACAAAGAGGTCCTCCCGGGTGGGCCGGGGCAGGATGGACAGCTTGCCGGCGCCGATGCGGCTCCCCCGCAGGATCTCCCCGATGATGCTCTGGAGGTACTCGCCGTTCTCCTGGATGGTGCGGACCTCCTCGGCCAGGTCGTCGGGCAGGTCCTCCCGCACGGCGATGAGCTGGGCGATGCCGATGATGGCGTTGAGGGGCGTGCGCATGTCGTGGCTCATCCGGGACAGGAAGTTGTCCTTCTCCCGGTTGGCCTGGCGGGCCTTGTACAGGGCCGTCTGCATGCTGCCCAGGTCCCGGTCCCCCACGGACTGGATGGTGGTGTCCACGAAGGTGATCACCAGCCCCAGGATGCGGTGGCCCTCGGTCTGGTAGGGGGCGATGCGCATGAAGTAGGACTTGCCCGAGGCCGAGGCCGCGTCGGTCTCAATGGGGGTCAGGCTCTGGCTCACCTGCTCGCACAGGCTCATGAGGTCGATGTTGATGAAGTGGTAGGCCATGAACTGCACCGACCGCCCGATGTCGTGGGCCATGATGGAGAATTCCTGGGACACGTAGGTGGTGAACCGGCGGATCTGGAAGGCCTCGTCCAGGAAGATGATCCCCACCAGGGTGGAGGACAGGAAGTTGGAGATATCGTCGTTGAGGGAGGTCACCTCCCCCAGCTTTTCCTGGAATTCCGCGTTGACCGTGTACAGCTCCTCGTTCACCGACTGGAGCTCTTCGTTGGAGCTCTGGAGCTCCTCGTTGGCGGTGAGCAGCTCCTCGTTGGTGGCCTGGAGCTCTTCATTGACCGTCTCCAGCTCGCTGACCGTGTGCTTCAGCTCCATCTGGGACTTGGTCAGCTCCTTCTCCAGGTCGCTGATGCGCTGGGAGGCCGCGGCGTCCACGTCGTAGGGCACGGCGTCCACCGGGGTCCGGCCGGTGCCGCCTTCCATGAACAGCACCGCCGTGTAGTTGGAGTTTTCGCCGGTCCGGGTGCTCACCGGGGCCACCACCAGGGTGATGACGCAGGGGTGGCTTTCCCCCTTCAGGGCGATGCCGCCGTAGCTCTCCTGCCGCTGGCTGCTCCGGGCGTCCTTTAAGGCCGTGGACACGGCGATGCGCAGGTCCGGGGTCAGCAGGCCGTAGAGCTCCAGCTCCGCCTTGCCCCGGGGAAAGCGCAGGAAGTTGTTGCAGTCCCCGAAGATGTGGCACACCACGTTGCGGTCGTCCACCAGCACACAGGGGGGCAGGAATTCCTCCAGAATGCCCATTTCCAGGCTGCCGGCCTTGTCCTCGGTCTCGTAGGCACGGCTCCCCTGGATGGACTGGGGCATGATGTCCCCGTCGATGGGAGGCTGGCTGTAGTGCAGCTTCATGCTCACCGGCGCGTCGGCCCCGGCGTTGTGCATGAATATCTTCTCGTTGGGGCAGATGGGGGTGAAGATGTCCCCGCAGCCCCCCACCGTCTCGGACTTACCCAGGAACAGGTAGCCGTTGTCGTTGAGGGCGATGTGGAAGATGGCGAAGAGGTCCTTCTGGAGGACGTTCTGGAAGTAGATGAGCATGTTGCGGCAGCAGATCAGGTCCAGGCGGCCGAAGGGCGGGTCCTGGAACACGTTCTGGGGGGCGAAGACGATGAGCTTGCGCAGGTCCCGGGAGACGATGTAGCTGCTGCCCTTCTTGGTGAAGTAGCGGCCCAGCCGCCGGGCGCTCACGTCCTCGATGATGTTTTCCCCGTACTGGCCCCGGCCGCCGGTGATCACCGATTCCTTTTCCAGGTCCGTGGCGAAGATTTTCACATCCCGCCTGCAGTCCAGCTCATCCATGGCCTCCAGGAACAGGATGCCCACGGAATAGGCCTCTTCCCCGGTGGAGCACCCCGCCACCCACACCCGCAGGGATTTGGATTCCGGGCAGTTCTGAATCAGGGGGATGACCACCCGCTTCTTCAGGGCCTCAAAGCACTCGGCGTCCCGGAAAAAGCTGGTCACCCCGATGAGGACCTCCTTGGCCAGGATCGCCGCCTCCTCAGTGTTGTTGCGCAGGAGGTTGACGTAGTCGTACAGGTTTTCCTGGTGGGTCACCACCATGCGCCGCTCGATGCGCCGGGAGATGGTGGTCTGCTTGTAATAGGTGTAGTTGATGTTGGAGACTTTTTTCAGGATGGAGTAGATTTTGTTGAGGAGCTCCTCGTTGGACATACCCGTCACCGTGGCGGTCAGGGATACGGCGATGTGGGTCAGCTCCCCGGCGATGGCCTCCGGCGGGATGCACATGTCGGCGAAGCCCGTTTGCAGGGCGCTGCGGGGCATGCCGTCGAACTTGGCGGATTCCGGGCTCTGGACCAGGATCATCCCCCCCTGCTCCTTGATGGTACGGATGCCGTTGGTGCCGTCGCTGCCCGTGCCGGACAGGATCACCGCGATGGCCTTGGTCTGGTATTCCCGGGCCAGGGAGCGCAGGAAGATGTCGATGGGGTGGTTGATCACGTGGCTCTGGACGTACTCGTGGAGCATGAGGCTGCCGTGGCGCACCTCCATGTTGTACTTGGGCGGGATCAGGTACACGGTGTTGCGTTCCAGCCGCTGGCCGTTTTCGGCCTGAACCACGGCCATCATGGTGTACTTGCACAGAATCTCCGACAGCATGCTCTTGTAGTCCGGGGACAGATGCTGGATGATGACAAAGGCCATCCCTGTATTGTCCGGCAGCTTGCTCAGCAGCTCCCCGATGGCTTCCAGCCCGCCGGCGGAAGCGCCGATGCCCACGACGCAGACCGGGGACTCGGTGTTGATGATGATATTGGCCATTTTGACTCCTCCTTAATTGACGGCAAAAAACGCCCCGGACCGCCGTACAACGACCCGGGGAAAATGTGCTTCCATCTTAACATAAATGGCCGGTTTTCACAAGAAATGCCCCGGGAAAGGATTGGTCCCGCCCCCCCGCCGGCGGGGTCAGGCTTCGCCGCCCCACCGGGGATCCAGCACCTCAGGGGCGAACCACAGCCGGGCCTCCCGGCGGACGGCTTCGGGGGAGTCGCTGCAGTGGAGGACGTTGCGGGCGATGCGGTCCTCGGCGTCGGCCTGGGCCAGGGAGTCGTGGCCGTAGCGGCCCCGGATGGTGCCGGCCGCGGCTTTGACGGGGTCGGTGGCCCCGGTGAGGGCCCGGGCGGCGGCGATGGCGTCGGGGCCCTCCAGGCTGACGATGGCGGGGATCATGGTCCGGCCCACGAAGTAGGCCTCCACCCGCTTCTGGAAGCCCTCTCCCAGCTTGGCGATGATTTCGGCGTAGTGTGCCAGGATGAGCTCCCGGGTGACGGTTCTCACGTCGAAGAGCTCCAGGTCGAAGCCCTGTTCCCGGAAGTCCCGGACGATTTCCCCGACGCGGCCTTCCTCGACGGCGTCGGGCTTGAAGATGATCAGGCAGTAGGTGCGCATGTGTGCCTCCTTTGGGGTTTGTGGGTGATGCTTGGGTATAGTATACGTGATTTTGGGGGTGGAGGCAACGGGTGGGGGGGAATCGCCCGAAGTTTTTTCCCGGCCGATTTTGGTTGAGCCTTGGTTGACGCTTGACAGAAGGTTGGTTGATTTTTGACAGAAGCTTGGTTGAAAATTGACAGACGGTTGGTCGAGCTTTGGAAATGCCAGGCCGGTGGAGCTTCGCCGGTGATGCGTGTTCCGGGTGCAGTATCCGCGCTTTCCGGGGTGGGGCAATGGGCATGGTCTGAAGGTTTTTCCGGTTGAAGCTTGACAGAAGGTTGGTTGAATTTTGGTGAAGCTTGGTTGAAGCTTGACAGAATATCAACTTCTTCAACCAAGCACCTGGTGTGATTGTTTCCAATCTATACACTTTCAATGGAAACTTAGCTTGTTTTTGATTATATTACGTCATTCTGTTCTTTTTCCGTTAACACCCAATTGGCTTTTTGATGATTACTGGAATCCTGTTGAATCCTGCCCTGCTTTCTGAGTGAAGTCAAAAGCGTACGAACCTTACCTTCTTTTTGCCCATCATCAAGGACATCTGGAAGCATTTCCCAGAGAAGTTTCTTTATATCTTTTTTTTGTGCTTTTCCATATTGACGGATATAGTTGACGATCATATCCCGATAATACTGATCCTTGAAGCCTTTATTCCGGATATACTCTGCTTCCTTATCGATGCTTTGTGCAACTTCAGCAGAAAGAAAAAGATTGTTGGCACGCCCTTCAACCAAATTGTATTTGCGCAAACGTTGCGTATCCTTTTTAGAGATTGGTTTGCCCTTCTGAATTCTATCCAGAAGATACACATCCTCCAAATCTAATTCCGGGTGATTAAACAAGATATGCGTGTACTTCTCATCCAGGGTTTTACCATATACCGTTACGGAAACCTGATTGCCAACTGAAAAATCATAATCAGGCATTGGAAAGTATTTATCCTTTTGTATCCGAAACACCTTCTTTATCCCACTGGTCGCCGTATCTATCATGTGGAACTTTACCATCGCATCCGATAGCAACTGGTTACGGTAGAATGGAGGATTATAAGTGGTTTGCAGCACTGTTTCTATCGTCTGTGGGAGAAAATCTCCCGGGTTTACTATATTAATGCTATCTTCACACTCATTTAAATAAATACGCCCACCCAATTGATAATTGGAATGTGCGATGCAATTATTCAAAAGCTCTCGCAGAAGCCATGTATCGTATTGCTGCGTCTCCTTCGGAAAAAGTGACAGCTGGTTGGGCATATATCGATATGACAGGTTTCTGATCTTTCCGAAAATCTGATCTGCCACCAAAATAAAAGGAATGGAAAAAATAGCGTAGTCTTTCATCGCGTCATCCGTTCCGTATAAACGCCACATCATCACCGGCGGATTTTCAAACAACGAGTCAAAATCCGGATTTCCCAAAAGAATCATCGCAGCATTTGTGACTTTATGATTGCGCATCAGTTTGATCTTTGTAAGGAACTCCTCATCTGACATGACATCCACCTCTTCGGAGATGTGCGGACGCTTCATTTTTTCCTTGTATTGGATTCTGGCAAATTGAATGGCCTGTTTGTCCAAATGCCCGATCTCAGCGCCATTTAAAATCTGCTTTGACCAATCCCGCCGCTCCTGACTTCTAATGGTATCTATCTCAGCCTGCGAAAGCGCTACAAGGCTTTCGCCTGAGCGGCCATAATACCGCGTGTTCCACGCCGTCGGCATTCCCGTTGCCGCTGCCGGTACTTTAAACATCAGCACCCTTTTCATTGTGCCCGACACAACGGGATACAATTCAATGATATCCAAAAATGTCAATCCATCTGTCACATTCTTAGCAATGTCATATTTGAATTTTTCCAAAAGCGTAAGATTCCCTTCTTTGAAAGCTGTGCCTACCGGATATTTTTCCTTTCCTTCACTGACCCCCATGATAAACCAGCCATATTGCTGCTGCTTCAGGTTGGCCTCATTACTGATTGCAGAAAAATATTGTCCGATTTTACTTTCAGAATATTGGCCTTTTGCTTCTTTAAACTCTACGATTTCATATTCCCATCGCTCTATCAAGCGATCAAGCAACTCATAATATTCTGCATCATGGGAACAATGGTCATATTCAAAAGCTGCCATTATTATTCCTCCTTAGCCTTTATCAACAGGTGTTTATCCCCTTTTCACCAACTTTTTCAGGTCCTTGGCATCTCCTCAAATTCCCCTGGTATTCGTCCGATTCGTTCCTTTGTTATTCATTTTCATTTTACCATTGAAATGAACAAAAATCAACAGATGTTTCAATGGCGCGCGTTTAAGCGACCAGCTCCCATGATGGGTTTGACGACACCCCCAATCCGTGCTATAATGCAGGCAAGAAAACATTTTCTCTCGGAGGGGGTGCTGCCCATGGATGAACGGAACGAAGCTGAACTGGATTTTTCCCAGGATCTGACCATCGCCAATGACTATATGTTTGGCCGGGTGATGCGCAATGAAAAAATCTGCCGCGGGTTCCTCCACGAGGTCCTCCCGGAAATCGAAATCGGCCTGATCCGGTTTCTGGATCACCAGAAGACCATGGACCCGACGGTGACGGCCCACGGCGTCCGCCTCGATATCTACGCCGACGACGGCACCATCGCCTACAACATTGAAATCCAGCGGGAAAATCCCTACAATCTGCCCAAACGGGCGCGGTATTATCAGAGCCAGATCGATGCCGACATCCTCGACAAGGGGGAAGACTACGACACTCTCCGGGACTGCTACGTCATTTTTGTCTGCACCTTTGATCCCTTCGGGGAAAAGCGCTACCGCTACACCTTCAAAAACCGGTGCAGTGAATCGGAGGCCCTTGAACTGGACGACGGCGCGATCAAGGTCTTCCTGAATACAAAGGGACAAACGGGGGAAGTCAGCGACAACATGAAGCGGCTTCTCACCTATTTCAATAACCGGCAGACCGGGGAGCGGACGGAATTGATTGAAGCCATTGAGAATGAAGTGGAAATAGCGAATAAAGATGCAGATTGGAGGCATGAAATGATGACCTTGGAGATGAAAATACGAGACAGGGAGCGGATGGCTGCACAAAAAAACAAAGAACAAACAGCCATTAAAATGATCAAAAAGGGAATGGACAATGAATTAATCCAAGAACTCACCGAATTGCCCTTCTCCCGCATTGAAGAATTGAGAACGAGCCTGAAAAACAGTGTCGCATAGAAGGGAATCGCATGACATGATGACCCTTGAAATGAAGATGCGGGACAGAGAGCGGATTGCTGCACTGAAGGCTGCCCAACGTGGCAAGGAAGAGGACGCCCTTGAAATGCTCAAATTGGGCATGGCGGTTGCCATTATCCAGCAGGTGACCAAGCTGCCCTTCCCCCGAATTGAAGAATTGAAACGCGGTTTGACCCATGAAACCGCGAAAATGGATCAATCTTGAATAACCTACTAAATTAAAAGGCAGCGGCACCCATTGTCTTTGGCCGCTGCCTGTGCTACAATCAATCACAACATCATATCCCTGCCGCCGGGCAGGCTGTCAACACTTCGGGAACCATGCCGTTAGGCCTTTGAAGGCATGGTTGGCCGGAGTTTTCTTTTTGGAGGTATCCCCATGCAGTGGATCTTATTGTTGTTCGCCGGTTTGTCTGAAATCACCTGGGCGGTGGCCATGAAATACGCCGATGGCTTCACCCGGCCCATCCCCAGCCTGATCACCATCGTGTTTTACATCGTCAGCGCCGTCTTCCTGGCCGCGGCCCTGAAGAAGCTTCCCCTGGGCACCGCCTACGCCATGTGGACGGGGTTCGGCATCCTGGGCACCACCCTTCTCGGGGTCTTCCTTTTCAAAGAAACCCTGAGCCTGCCCCAGATGGTGTGCGTCGGGATGATCGTGGGCGGAATCGTGGGGCTGAAGGTGCTGGGGTGACGAGCTATTCCGGATCTTGTTCCGGATTCGGCTGGTTTGTTCCGGATTCCATTCCGGTTTATTCCGGATTCCATTCCGGTTTCCGCCAGTTTTTTCCGGATTCGGCCGGTTTGTTCCGGATTATAGGAGATTGTGGGCCTGAAAGTGCTGGGATGCACCTATCATAGACGCTGACATAAGCGCTCAGCGTCCATGATAGCGTCCATGATGGCGTCCATGTCCGCATCCATGACGGATCATGGTTCACCATAACCGGACGCTCCCCGGGCTTACTCACTCCCTCACTGGCGGACGGCCGATGAACCGCCCACCCTACCCCTTCCCCCCGCCAATCGCTTTTTCCAGGATCCCATAAAGCCCCTGGGGGTCGATGGGTTTGGTCACGTAATCATCCATGCCGGCCTTTTGGGCGGTCCGGACGCTTTCCTCGAAGGCATCGGCGGTCATGGCGATGATGGGCACCCGGCGGGCATCGGGGCGGTCCAGGGCGCGGATGGCCCGGGTCGCCTCATAGCCGTTCATGACGGGCATCTGGATATCCATGAGGATGCCCGCAAATTCCC
>Ga0268360_1003236_pt1 | contig 10695 bp, 10 predicted proteins | sample BioMet11_FD_192465 | JGI IMG/M metagenome (GOLD analysis project Ga0268360, IMG submission 192465) | Sewage microbial communities from Oakland, California, United States - Biofuel 11 (Illumina Assembly) | ecosystem: Engineered > Wastewater > Sewage > Unclassified | place: USA: California... | reverse complement strand
GATCCCGACTGCAGTCCCGCCTTTTTTTACGTATTTCTCGACAAAGAGGCCGGTCCCGCAGCCGATGTCAAGGAGCCTGCCACCTTTCGGGAGGGCATCCATTACGTGCGTGCTGATATGGGTATGGTAGCACCGGCCACGCGGGCGGTCGTAATGGATGTCGTAGATGCCGGCGATCGCATCGTAATGCTGCCGGATCTTCTCGACTTTTACCCCGCTCATGAAAAGATCTCCCGGATCCCCGTGGCAAACGCATCGATCTGGATGTACTCGCTGTTCGCGTGGCCGAGGCGCGCGTCTGCATCCGCCAGCGCCCGGGCAAGGGCCGGGTCGTTGTAGTCCCGGTGTGCGGCTTCGCGGATTTCGGCGAGCACCTCGCGGCCCGAAAGGCCGTAATCGATCATCAGGGATTCGAGCTGCCGGACTCCGCCTTTCATGTCGCCCGACTGGATCAGGCGCAGGGCCGAAGCTGCCACCGTTGCGGTCTCGGGCTGCGAGAGCGCGGCAAGGTTCCGGCACGAGCCGGTCTCGCAGGCAACCTGGAGCATCAGGATCGCCCGGCGCATGTCCCCTTTTGCCGCTGCTGCGATCAGTTCGAGGTCGTCGTCCGTGCAGGAGGCTGCGGCCCCGCCCTGTTCCTTCCCGCCGATCTCCTGCAACTGCGCGATCAGGAGATCGGAGGGGATCGGCGCAAAGAAGAGGGGAAGGCACCGGGACGAGATGGCGGGGATGATCGCGCTCGGGTTGGTGGTGGTAAAGACAAACCGGCAGGTGCTGCTGTACCGCTCCATGATCCGGCGCAGGCCCTGCTGCGCGTCGCGGGTGAGGGCGTGCGCGTCCTCAAAGACCATCAGCTTGAAGTCCGCGTCGAGCGGGCGGATGGAGGCATACCACTTGAGGATGTGCTTGAAGTTCACGATCAGGCTCTGGCCCTTCTGGTACAGGTGCGCGTAGCGCTCGTCCTCTTCGAGCAGTTTCTTTCCCTGCGAAAAGACGTCAGAGGTCTGGAAGACCGTGGTGTTGGTCTCATAGTTTTCACCGTACAGCTCGCGGGCAAAACAGCGGATCGCCGCGCTCTTGCCGGTCCCGTGCGGGCCGGTGAGCATCAGGTGCGGGACGGTTTTTGCGGCTGCACAGGACGAGAGGATGGCAACGATCCGGTCCTGGCCTTTGATGTCGGAAAGGGCCGTCGGGCGGTATTTCTCAGTCCAGAGCATGCAGAAGCCTCCGTGCCATCTCCTCTTTTGCTTCCTGTAAAAAGACGCGGTTGTCCAGCGCTGCAACAAGGCTCCGGCATTTTTCGTCCGAAAGCGCGGTGCAGGCTTGTGCAATTTCAGGAAGCGCCCGGGTCACTTCGTCAACCACGGTCAGGGTCGCGGTCTTTGCCGTCCGCGAGAGGGGATTTAAGTCGATGGCGATCACCTTCTTTCCCATCCCGACGAGCACCTCGCAGCGGTCGCCGTCTTCGAGCGGGACGAGCACGACATCGGCAGCAAACATTCCCTCGCGCCGGCAGAAGGCCCGGTCGTGGGAGAGCGGGAGGAGGCGCTCGGCTTCGCCGGAGAATACGTCCGCCCCGGCATCGCGAAGAACGGTCTCGATCTGCTGTACCCGTTCGGGCGTCCGGTGGAAAAGGTTGACCTCCACGAGCGCCCCGCTCGCTTTCTGGAGAAGCGCAATTTCGCGTGCCGCAAGCGCCGCGGTGTTGCCGTTCACGGAGAGCACCGGGTGTTTTGCGGTGCGGAGCAGAGCCGCCGCCGTCTTTTCCGCACGCTGGGCGCTCTCACTTGTTTTTTCCCCGAGGAGGTAATCGAACGCTTCACCTCTCCCGTGGGAGGTGAGCCCTTCAAGGGAGACAATCCCGGCACGGGCACATTCCGCCAGATGCTCGCGGGTGACAAGCGATTTGTAACGCGGGTGGTCTTCGGGGATCATTTTTTCACCTCAAGGATTTGTGTCCCGGATTTTGCCATCTGCATCCCGTACACCGTGCCAAACGGTTGGAGCACTGCTGCGGCTTCGGCCCCGTACGCAAAGACGCCATCGCCGAGCATGGTCATGGCTGCCGGGATATTGTTGCGGTCGCATGCAGCGAGCACTCTTTTCACCGACGCGGTCTCAAGCCCGCTCTTTTCTGAAAATTCCCGACAGCAGGCAAAAAATTCCTCTGCCGTTTCCGGCTGCTGCGCCGGGAACGCCCCTGCCACCCGGGCCATCTGTTCGGGCGACCCGAGCACATCCGGCGTATGGATCGGCCCGAAACAGACCGCACTGATCGGTTCTGTGAGATCGAAACTGCGGCGGATCGTTCCGTGGATGCCGGGGCCGGTCCGGACCACCCGGCCACCGCCCTGGCATGCGGCAACGTCCCCGAGGCCGGTCTTAAACTTCACCTCGGTCTCATGGGCGATCTCCGCGATATCGTCAGCGGCAAGCCCGAGACCGAGCAGCCGGTCGGTGGCCGTGAGCGTGGAGAGCAGGGCTGCTGCCGAAAGCCCGAAGCCGGCGCTGATGGGGAGCCGGCAAACGGTCTCGACCGCAACCGTTGCCCCGAGCCGGTCGAGCGCTGATGCAAGCGGCGGGGAACTGCGGGAGATCTCCACCGGTGCCCCGGTATCGGGCTGCATCCTGACAATAACAGAGACGGTATCGGATGGCCGGACAGTCGAGGTCACGCCCTCGCTGATGACAATCCCGGCGCCAATGCTCCCGGTGGTGGCCGGATCCCTCCCGTCCACTCGCCGGAAATAACCCGATATATGGCCGGGGCAGAATGCCGTAACGGATGCCGGTATCATCAGACCAGGTACCTGTTCTTTACTGTTTGCCCTGAGGTCTTTTAGGAATTGTGTTTGCGGGGTTTTTTCGTGCTTTCGGTACCCGACAGGATCTCGCGCCAGAGTGCAGAGGCAATCTCTTCTTTTGTCCCGGCAAGGGCTTTTCCGGCTTTGTCTTCTGCGGTCACGATACGGTAGGAACCGTCGGACGTTCCCATGCTTGCCGGCGTGTTGGTCATCACCATCCACGCGCCCTTTGCAATAAGGGCCTGCGCCTCCGGCAGGGGATTCCTTCCGATCTTAAACGCAATCACCCGGATCTCCCGGTGCTTAATGACACCGTCGAGCAGTTTCGGGAGAGGACGGAGATCGAGCGTGACCGGTTTCCCGCTCGGGATCTTCCCGGCGATCTTTTTCGGGGCAAAATCCGAGACTGCCGCCGCGCCAATGTAGAAGTCGGGGATCGTTTTTTTCAGGTACGCGCCGACCGCACCGGACATATCGGCAGCGGTTTCGACCGTGATGTTTTCCACGAGAGGGATATTCCCGTTGTGGACAATCGTGACATCGGCGCCGAGCCGGTATGCTTCAAGGGCGATTTCCTGTCCCATCTGCCCGCTCGACCGGGTCGTGAGCACCCGCACATCGTCCACCGGTTCCCGGCAGGGGCCGCTGGTAATAAGCACCCGCTTTCCGGCAAGGGGTTTTCCCCTGCCCGCCCGCTCGCACAGGAGCACGATCTCGTCGGTCGTGGCAATCTTTGCCTTCTCCTCTTCGATCCGGGGTTCGGCAACCTCAACGCCCCAGGCTTTGAGGGTCTTGATATTTTTTACCACCGCCGGGTGGCGGTACATGCTGTGGTGCATGGCCGGGACAATGATCACCGGCAGTCCGCTCCCCAGAGCCGTTGTCGCGCAGGTCGTCACCGGGGTATCGTCGATCCCGCAGGCAATTTTACCAATCGTGTTTGCCGTACAGGGGGCAATGAGGAGGAGCGCGGCGCTCCCCCCGTCGCCGCAGAGGGTCACGTGTTCCACGAGTCCCGAGAGCCGGGTGATGGTCACGTTCCCGCTCGCGTACGTGAGTGCATCCGGGTGGATGATCCCCTGCGCTGCTGCGCTCATGACCGGCCGGACCGTGGCCCCTTTCCTCCGCAGCGCATGGATCAGTTTTACCGTCTCGACCGCCGCGATGCTCCCGGTAACACCGATCACGATCTCTTTATCGGCAAGTGTCTGGACTGTCATGAAAGTGTCACGTCCTGCACAACATGCCATGCGTGCGGGCGGTATTTCTTAACCTTATGTACCTGGATGCTAAAAGAAAAACCTGCGCCTCTGAGGGCTTCCCCTATCCGTGCCGTCTGGTCCCCGATGCTGTGGACATGGAGGGTGCTCCCAGGATGGACATGGGAAAAGACGGCAGGGAGCATCTCCACTGCATCAAAATGCCCCATCACCACCCGGTCGTATTCACCGGTCAGCAGATCCCGGCAGTCCCCGCAGGACGCCACAACCTGTTCCTCAAGATGGTTCGCGGCAATATTTCGTTTGAGATACCCGAACGCAACGGGATTGATCTCCATTGCATGGATTTTCGCGCCCGCGCCCGCCACCGGGATCGTAAAGTAGCCGATGCCGGCAAACATATCGGCAACGCGCTCTTTTTTTCCGGATACGAGCCGGGCCATCCGCATCTTCTCGTCCCGGTTCCCCTGCGAGAACATCACCTTCTGCGGGTCGAGATAGTACATATACCCGCTCTCGCGGTGGCAGACCTCGCCGCATTCGCCCCACAGGATCGCCGTCTCCGGGGTCCGGGTCACGTCCGTGAGCGCCTCGATCCAGACCACCCCGCGCGGGCAGCGGAACCGGACGATCTCCTCGATCTCTGCCGGCCCGGGCCGGGGGCCGTGGACCACCGCGACATCGCCGAGCATGAAATACCCCCGGCCCGTGTACTCGTGCCGGTCCGGGATCTCGCGTTCGTACGGGAAGCCCTCGCGGACCGGCACCCATGCGGTATCGCTGTCTACGTACGGCCGCCGGTCCGGGTCCACCCATGGCTCGTTGTGCACAGCAGGGAGGGCGTCTTTTTTTACCGCACGGACCCGCATGGCTGTTCTCCGGGATGCTTACCGCATGACCACGAACGTGTCGCCATCGCGGAGCACACCGACATTCTCACCGGCGCTGACTGCCTGCCAGGATCTCTTCTGGCACTCCTTTGTCTCCCCGGACAAAGGATCGAGAATTCCCATCATCCCTCCCGACACATAGGCAACAAGGGCGGTCTCCGAACTCCGGGCATTCCCGATCTTCTTTTGGATCTCCTCTTCCCTAATCATCCGGCTCCTGCCCTGGTCGAGGTCGAAGACCTTGATGTGGCGGGCACCTGCCTGCTCAACCTCGGCATATCCCCGGGAGAGTTTTACCACATCGTGGCGCTGGTATTTCGGGAGCCGGATAAGGTAGGTGATCCGGAAGAGCTGGCGGCCGTTCTTTTCCCCCACAAGTTTCGGGTGGGTGGTGTAGCGCCCGCCGAGTGCCGCGGTGATATTCTGCACGATCAAGAGGCCGATATGCTGCGAGCCCACCGTGATATCGAGGCCGTCCCGGCTCTCGGTCATGTCCGAGACAAACGAGAGGCGCTCGCCGCCTTCCTGAAGCGAATTTTCCGTCTGCTCGGCGATATTTGCCGCGGCCTGCATCTCAAACGGGCTCATGGTCCGGTCCTCTGCCCGGACCTGCACGATCCCCTCGTAGTAGCTGCCGGTGATCCGGTTGCAGCGGTCGCACTGCTCCTTGTGCCAGACAAGGTCCACGAGGCAGGTCTTCTCCAGGGGCTCGCCATAGAGCGTGCCGGTGATCGTGAGCCGTGCCCGGGAGCGGTTGGGGCTGATATCCCGGATCTCGACACCTATCGCCCGTTTCCTGACATCTTCGTGGAAATGAACGGCTTTCCGTGCAAGTTCTGGTGCGAGCTCCTCTTTATTAAGGTCTGAGTCCGTCCAGGTGTTTCCCTGTTTTGTTGCCCCGCAGCCCGGGCAGTGGGTGCTTATCACCCGGGTATCGCAGACCGCCCAGGGCGTTTCTGCTATGCGGCAGCTGGTGCAGAGCCCGTCCGATTCCGATGGCCTGCCGCATTTCGGGCAGAACCGGTCCTTGATGGATGTCATAACTGGTAGATCTGGGCATGCGGGATCTCGCCGATCATGATGCAGTCGGCTTTTGTAATGAGCCCCAGTTTTATTGCAACGGCTACGGCACGTTCTCCCATGAGGTTGATATTGCCCCCGGCCCGCAGCGCTTCGCTCACGGCTGCTTCGTCGGCGGGGGTCGAACCGTAGAACCCTTCGGTGATGGTAACAGAGAGATCCCCGTGCTTTATCGTGGTATTGAGCAGTTCGCGGTCGCAGACCGCGACCACGTCGCCAAGATCCGGCGACCGGTGGATTTTTAAGTACATTACCTACTCTCTTGTGCGGGGCACCAGATAAAAGATGGGACACCGACAAAACGGTTACAGCGCGATCTTCACGCCGTAGACTTTCTCCACGGTATCCCCGTGGATCCGGTAACAGTCCTCGTCCGTGATCTCGCCGGCCTCAAAGAGTTTTTTGGTGATCCGGGGAACGGACTTCGGGCCCGTGACTGCGCCGGGCCGGGAATTCTCGTCCATGAAATCGCTCTCCATGGTAAACGGCCGGCGCTCCTTTGCCATGAGCGGCACGGCTTCGTGCCGGGCAACAAGCGACGGGTGGAGCGGGGTGTCCGGCGATCCATAGTGCTTGATGACCCGGCCCGGGTTCATCCCGACCGATGCTGCCATGGCCACCACATCGTCGCACGGTCCGCTCTCCGCATGGATCTGGAGGGCGCACCGGCACCCGGCAGCGAGTTCGAGCGCATGGACAAGGACCTCGTTGGAGGCTGTAACCACCTCCGGTGCAACCTCGTAATGCGGCCGCCCGCTCTTGAGCGCAACGGCCCGGCCGTCCCGCACGTATTCTGCGGCGCAGTCGAGCCCCTCCTTCATGACCCGAGCGGCATCCGCGAGCGGCATTCGCTCGGAGAGCCGGGTGATCTCGGCCGGGTGGACGCCGAGAATGGGAAAGACCACGAGACCGGTCCCGCGGATCGACTCTGCTACCCGGAGGGTCTCGTCAAAGACCTTGCGGTAGTCGTTTCCACATACAGGTTCGATCCCGAACGACCACGACGGCTTCGAGACAAGGAACATATGCGTCCCGCCCGCGTGCAGGAAATCCTTTGCCGCCTCCACTCCCCGCCCGTTGACCGGATCGAAGTGGATATGATCGTCAGTGATCGGAAAGAGTCGCGATCTCATGGCACTCAGCGATCTTCATTAACGGATACCCATCCTTCGGAGAAAGAACGGCCCGGCAATAGGCAAAGCCCACCCGGGTCACGATCTCCGCATCAAACATAAGTCCTGAAAGTTCGCTGTACCCGAATACATTCTTTTTCATTAAGGACCGGTCCAGCCTCACCGTGATCTCCTCGACAAAGGGCTGGAGGATCACGGCTTTTTCAATGGCCGATTCCACGCTTGCCGCAGATTCCTGCGAGATGGGCGTTCCCACCCACTGGTGGTAGAGCGCACCCAGCTTGATCCCGGCCTCGAATATGGCCTGTTCGCGATCGCTCATTTTTGTGCTTTCCTGTGCCTGTCCCATCTGCGTTCACCCTGAGATCAACTGGATAATTCCCTGCTTTGGCTCCATGGCCTCGCCGTGGCGGAGCAGCATGTCGATGCCCTCGCGCACTTTGTCGCGCGCAAATCCTTTGGCGGTCACTGCCTCGATCACCTGCTCAATGGCAGCGCGCCGGCCTTCGCCGCCGATATCGCGGATCGCGTCCTTGATGAAGCGGACGAGATCGCGCTTCTCTTTCGAGATACCGGTCGCCACCTTGTCAATATCGAAGGTGCCGGTCTTTGCGTCGTACGCAATCTGGCGCAGGCACGCGTCCACGATATGGATCACGCGCTCGGCATCGGATGCCTCGATTTTGTCCGAGAGCCGGATCCGGGCGCTCGCTTCTGCAAGCCGGACCAGCGCTTCGAGCTGGCGGGCGGTCACCGGCACCGGCTTGTTTGGTTCCGCAATCCCCCGGAGCTTGAGATAATAGCCCACGAGCGCCTCTTTTGCCTCTGCCGAGAGGAGCGGAAAACAGGTACGCTTTGAGTAGGCAACGTATTTCCTGAAAAGGGACGGTTCGATATCCGGCATGACCGGCTTGAGCTGCTGGTCGATGTATTCCTGCGTGACCCCCGGGATCGGGTGCAATTTGTGCTGGGCGATCAGCTCGCCGACCCCGTGGGTCTTGACGATATGCTCGGCAATTGCAAGATCGCGCTTCTGCTCGGGCTGGTCGGTCATGATAAAGATCAGATCGAACCGCGAGAGCAGGGACGGGGGCATGTTGATCTGGTCGGAGATGTCGCCGTACATATCGAACCTCCCGTACTTCGGGTTTGCCGCACCGAGAAGCGCACAGCGGGACTTGAGCGTTGCCGTGATCCCGGCCTTTGCAACGCTGATGGACTGCTGCTCCATGGCCTCGTGGAGGGCGGAGCGATCCTCTTTCTGCATCTTGTCCATCTCATCGACCGCAGCGATACCCTTGTCGGCAAGTACAAGGGCACCGGCCTCAAGCGTCCACCGCCCTTCGCCAAATTCGTCCTTGACCGCCGTTGCCGTGAGACCGGCGGAGGTGGACGACTGGCCGCTCGTATAGATCGCACGCGGCGAGCACTTCACGATGTAGCGCAGCAGCTGGCTCTTTGCAATACCCGGGTCGCCGATTAAAAGCACATGGATATCGCCGCGGAGGTGGCTGCCGTCCGGCATCTCCTTAGCGATCCCGCCAAAGAGCTGGAGGGTGATCGCCTCCTTGACATCCTCGTTCCCGTAGATGGTAGGTGCAATCGAGTGGGTGCACATCCGGTAGATCATCGGGTCGCAGGAGAGTTTTTTGATCTCGTCCTCTGCCTGTTCGTCGATCTCGACCTCCTCGAACTCTTTCTCCGCGATCTCGATCGAGTTGCATTCCAGAAAGATATCGAAGACCGTGTGCTTCTCGCCCCTGACCACCCGCTGCATGGAGCGGAGGATGCCGTTGATCACAACGCGGTCGCCCGGGGAGACCATCCCGGTAAGGTCGTCGGTCACATCGATGTCGAGCGTCTGGGGCTGCTCGCCGCCGCGCAGGCCCTCGGGAGACTCCTGCACCCTGAGTTTCTGGGAATCGACAAAGGTGGAACGCTTGGGGATGAGCTCCACTTTCTTAAACGTGCACCCGTCCGTTGCGCAGCCGTCCGGCTCGATGAACGTGCCGTACTTCTGGATCTTTTTGGTGAAGTGGCCGGCCGGGCACTTAAAAACCGCTTCTACGATCCGGGGCCGGACTTCCGTGGTTTTCCGCAGGATCCCTTCCACCGAAATAAACCGGTTGATGTCGTTTGCCCGGATCTCCCGGATTGCGGTCTTTTTGGGGAGGTTCGTGAACCGGATATTGATGCCTTTTGGTTCTTTGCCGTCACGGGTCCGGACCAGCTGGTTGTTCCTTATCGCATCCCAGACATCCTCAAGCACCTTCCCCGGGTTTTCGAGGAGCTCGTCAGCGAGCGCGATGCCGGCCTTCCCGAACCGTTCCACCTGCCGGTAATCGATGAAAAGGGAGCGCTTGTGGGGGTAGAGGCGCGAGAGCTCGCCGAGCTCTTTTTTGTACCGGCTCTTGAGGAACTTTTCCCAGTCCCCGGCCCGGTCGCCTTCGTGCAGTTCGGGTGCCTGCTCCATGCTAACTTCACCGTTTTCCCGAACTTGCGAGCACGAACCGGGCGATCAGCGCTTCCATCTGGATCTCGCTTGATGCCCCTTCGGAGAGCCGGAAGTCCGTCTCGCCCAGTGCATCGATCAGTTCCACTTTTATCGCACGGTCAATCTCCATCTTCGTGAGTGCCCGGTAACACTGGTTGATGAGTTCGTTTGGCGCGATCCCCCTCTCGCGAAGGAGCTGGGAGAGGAGGGACTCCGCCCCCTCGAAATCGCCGGCAAGCGAGACCCGGAGAAGTTCCTTGATCTCCTCGGGCCGTGCATTGCTGGTGATCGCATAGACCATCGGCGCCTCGATCTTCGCGCTGATGATCGCCGCGCCCTGGAGCGCGTTTATCGCCTTGCGCATGTCGCCCTGCGCGATATAGACCATTGCGTCCATTGCTTCGGGAGTGACCGTGAGGCCTTCCTTTGCAGCAATCCGACCGATCTCCGTCTTTACCGCGTCCGCGGCAAGCGGGCGGAACCGGTAGATCGCGCACCGGCTCTGGATCGGGTCGATGATCTTCGAGGAGTAGTTGCACGAAAGGATGAACCGGCAGGTTTTCGCGTAGCTCTCCATCGTCCTCCGCAGCGCTGCCTGCGCATCGGTCGTGAGTGCATCGGCCTCGTCAAGGAAAAGGATCTTAAACGCCGCATCTTCGGCAGGGCGGGTGCGGGCGAACTCCTTTATCTGGTTCCGGACCACATCGATCCCGCGTTCGTCGGAGGCGTTGAGCTCACGGAAGTTCATCTGCCACGATTCGCCAAAAAATTCCCGCGCAAGCGTGACTGCCGCTGTGGTCTTCCCGACACCGGCGCTTCCCGTAAAGAGGAGGTGGGGGAGGTTGCCGGACTTCACGTACGACGAGAGCCGTTCGACAATCTCGTCCTGGCCGACGATATCCGCCAGTCTTGCCGGCCGGTATTTTTCAATCCAGATAGTGTGGGTCTCATCCATGCACTGTCGCTCCCTTGCCTTTAGCGTACTGATCCGGTTATGCATCCATAGTATCTTGTTTTGTCTGTGGTCACAAAGGACCCGCCAGACATGCATTGGGTAAAAAGCCGGTACCTCTA
>Ga0268360_1003232_pt1 | contig 10706 bp, 11 predicted proteins | sample BioMet11_FD_192465 | JGI IMG/M metagenome (GOLD analysis project Ga0268360, IMG submission 192465) | Sewage microbial communities from Oakland, California, United States - Biofuel 11 (Illumina Assembly) | ecosystem: Engineered > Wastewater > Sewage > Unclassified | place: USA: California... | reverse complement strand
GGGCGGCTGCAGCCGCCCACTCTCCCTCCCTCTTCTTCTCTTCAATGACGATCGTCATTTCGACCGAAGGGAGAAATCTAAAACAGTCTTCCTCCGCTCGCTCTTCTTCCTCTTCTTCTCTTTAATGACGACCGTCATTTCGACTGAAGGGAGAAATCTAAAACAATCTTCCTCCGCCCGCTCTTCTTCCTCTTCTTCCTCTTCCTCTTCTTCCTCTTCAATGACGATCGTCATTTCGACCGGAGGGAGAAATCTAAAACAGTCTTCCTCCGCTTTGCTTTTCCATATTTCCTTTCCCGGAAAGTTTCAGGGAAAGAACCAAAGCATTCTTTTATAGAAATATTTCTTCCGTATAGCGGAATAACTCATTTATTTAAAGGAATAAAACTTCCGTATAAAGTAATTATTCATTGGTATAATTATACTGAATTTCAGTCTAATCATACACAATATCCGTATTATTAAATAAAAAATAAATTATATTATACAGAATAATCGTATAATAATGCTATAATTTAGTATGATTATACTAAAAATTTGTATCTTTCTGTTAAAAATTTACATCACTATATAAAAATTTTGTATTTTTATACGGAATTTCTGTATGAAGGAATAAAACATTTTCTGTTTATAATAAATAATAATTATCAGCTAACTAATCTTATTTATTCTCTTAAAAACACGGTATTATGACAAACTATATTCCGCGAAGCGACATTAAATTTAATCTGTGGCAGGATAATCTGATGAAGGAAGTCCAGCCCAAGCTGACAGACTGGAATATTCCTGAGGGAGATTTTAATGTATTAAAGTCCATTCAGGATAACTGGAACATCTGCTTTACTAAGTCAAGCAACAAAAATAACCGTACCAGCGCCGACGTACAGGCAAAAAATGATGCCCGGAAAGTGTACGAAAAGCAGCTCCGCGGTTTTGTGGCTCAATGGTTGACGAGCAATTCAAAGATACCGAACGGCGACCGCGAACGGATGGGCATAACGATTAAAAGTCGAACCCGGACAGCCGTCCCCAAACCTGTAACCATACCGGTTGGGGATGTCGACTTTTCTATCCATATGCAACACACCATTCATTTTCACGACGATTCTACTCCCCACAGAAAGGCTAAACCGGCAGGGGCGCATGGTTGCGAGATATGGATGAAACTGGGCGGAGATGCTCCCCGCGATGCAAATGAACTATCGTATATCATAACTGCTACCCGCACGCCTTTTGTGAAAACATTCGATGGCAACGATGCCGGCAAAAGGGTTTACTACCAGTTTCGGTGGGTGAATACCCGCGGCGAACAGGGGCCATGGAGCAATGTGATAAGTGCGATGGTGGCTTTTTAGCAGACAGGAGGCAGAGAGCAGAAGGCAGGAGGCGGAAAGCAGGAGGAGCAGTATATACTATTTATTTCTGAATCAGCTTTAGTCGCTTTTTATCGGAAAAGAAAGATGTAAAAACCTAAGTTCGGAATAAAAATCTTAATTTAAAAAACAAAGATTGTTTAATTATCAGGCATATTTATTGCCGTCCCATTTATGGGACGGATAAAAGGAGTCAGCTATTTTAGCTTTAGCCACATTTTCCTGCCTTTTTGTTTGGCTAAAGCCAAAATTCTGTTTGTTCTTCTAATTCCGTTGACTAAAATCAACGGCAATGAATATTGTTTTTCAGTTGTTTGTATAAAATCTTATCCCGAATTCAGGTTAAAAGATTGAGTTTGATTGAAAAGATCGAATAAGTCTGCTTACTGCCTACTGCCCTCTGCCTATCCCGGTGAAGAATCACTAAGTCGTTCCTCCTAAACGATTCTATATCGGGATTTCGCTTCGCTCAACTGCCTACTGCGATCTGGACGGCGTTACGGCGATGGTTTTGTCGTGGAACAGGCTGGCGTATTTTGTAAGTAAAATATAACTGAATTATTCAGCGGATAATGACAGATGTATAAAAAATACAGTATTGTCTTAAGACCGGGTTGTCTATGTCCGGGCGTTTGTTCTTTATTTCAAGCCTTTCCACCATTGCGAAAAAATCTGAGTGCTGTCTTTCAGATTTACTTCTTCTCCAATGATGGGGATGATCAATGACAGATGAACATCGGTGTTTAATGATGTAATTTGCTTTAACGGCTCATCCCATGCATGGTTAGCCAAAGCAAACTTTGCCGAATGACCGGGGAAAAGCCGTTTAGCATGTAAATCGTGGGCTGCCAACAATACTTCTTCGGGCATCATGTGAATATATCTCCAGCTTTTATTATACTGTCCGTTTTCCAGAATAGCCAGATCGAATCCTCCGAACTTTTTTCCGGCTTCGGAAAAATGGGTGTCGTAGCCGCCGTCGCATCCGATAAAGATTTTGATTGTGGGTGTTTGCAGAACGAAAGAGGTCCAAAGCGACGTATTTCTCCGGAATTTTCTTCCCGAAAAGTGACGCGCAGGAACGGTATATGCGGTGAAATCCCTGCCAAGCAAAAGTTGTTCATTCCAGTCCTTTTCAACGATGATCGCCGGATCGTAGCCCCAATAGGTTAAATGTTCGCCAACGCCAAGCCCGCAAATAACCTTTTTGATCTTTGGCTTTAATTTCAGGATGGTTTTATAATCAAGATGATCCCAATGGTCGTGAGTGATAAAGAGGTAATCAATTTCCGGAATGTCGTCGGTGGTGTAAATGTTCGTTCCATTGAATGCTTTGGTGGTAAATGTAACCGGAGAAGCGGCGGCGCTTAACACAGGATCAACCAAAATTTTCTTCCCGTCGATTTGAATAAAATAGGATGAATGTCCAAACCATACCAGCACGTCCTTGTTCCGGTCTAATTTCAATAAATCAGTCTTTATTGAAGGGATATTATCGACAGGTCTTCTATTTTTAGTAAAGAAAAAATCTTTAAAAACTTTGGAATAACTAACCCCTTCTGCCATTATGGGTGTGGGACTTTGGTTTTGAAAAGCCCTGTTTTTATAGTGTGGCGACTGCCTGATTTTTTCGAGTCGCTTTCCACCTGGCATTTTACCAAACTTCGGTTGATGAAGAAAGGCAAACATAGCGATGCCCGATATGATGATGAGAGATAGTGCGATGATCATGATTGTTGGCTTTGCCTGCATTCCGGATACAAACCGAAAATAAAGATGATCCGAAACAAAACGTTCTTATGTTTATTGTAATTTATCCTTATGCTCTTTAAGACTTTTAATGGCCGCGAGCCGTCCAATTTCAACCAATTCTTCCGCCTTGTAAAAATCGTACATACTACACGATTCGTGGGATATATTGATCAGAATATCCGGTGCATATTTTTCGAGCGACAATTGTGCGATATGATCGGTCATTAAACTAATGGTTTTAGAGATCAGGTCAAAATAGCCAAGCTTTTTATCCTTGTCCGAAGGCTTGGTTTTTTGCAGTTGATTGTAGAAATCTTTGATCTTTTGTTGGTAAATTGACCGTTTTACTATCCTTTCTTTTTGGGGAACGACCGGTTTGTCGAAAGGAATGTCGGCGTTAACATTCACCGCTATCAGTATATCGCCGGGATACCTTTTGGCATGGTTGATGGGAATATTATTTACAACGCCGCCATCCACCAGCAATCCGTTTTCTTTTTTTACCGGCGTGAACACGGTGGGTATGGCAATGGATGCCCTTATGGCATCGTAGATACTTCCCTTAGTAAAAACCACTTCCTTTTTGTTAATGATATCCGTAGCCACGGCGGCATAGTATATATTTAAGTCTTCAATGTTGGCATCCGAGATGAACTCCTTCATCTTTTTAAATACTTTATCTCCTTTTACCAAACCCTGTGAGCTGAGCGTAAAATCAACGAGACTAAAGACTTTAATTTTATCAAGGGTATAGAGCCAGTTTTTAAACTCTTCCATTTTTCCTAAGGCATAAACAGCGCCCACAAGCGCCCCCATAGACGTCCCGGCGACAGATGCTATTTCAAATCCCTGGCTCTCCAATTCCTCAATGACGCCGATGTGGGCAATTCCCCTGGCGCCCCCTCCGGATAATACTAAAGATACGTTTTGTTTCATTGTTTGAATTGTTGGGTGATTGTATTATAAGTAACGCTAATCTGGTAGTTATTGTTTCCTTTTTATCTTTCGATGTGGATAAAGCTAACGGCAATATATCTTTCTTCGTATTTTATTATTGTTGGCTTTAGCCAACGGATAAAAATTTCGCTTCCTTTGGAGGATATACAGCGTTGAATGTTCAAATATAAAAAAGCCCTGAAAATACAGGGCTTTTTTTTGATAACTCTAAATAATGTTGGATTATAAAGCTTTTTCGAGAATCTTTTGGCTTACTTCCAAAGTTATATCATGAGTTTCCGAAAGAGCTGTTAATCCGTGAGCCTTTAACTGTTCGATAACAAGCGGTATTTTATCGGCTGTAACGCCATATTCGGAAAGGCGGGTTTTAATGCCAAGGCTTTCAAAGAATTCTCTGGTTTTTTGAATTGCCAAATCAATCTTTTCCTCTTCGCTACCGCTTTCAATATGCCATACCCGCTCGGCGTATTGCAGAATTTTAGCATGTTTTTGTTTACGCTGCACCTCAAGTAAAGCCGGATAAACAATGGCTAACGTTTGACCATGATCGATGCCAAACAATGCGGTAAGTTCGTGGCCAATCATATGAGTAGCCCAGTCCTGTGGTACTCCTACGGCAATTATGCCATTCAAAGCCATGGTGGCGCTCCACACATGATTTGCACGGGCATCATAATTTTCAGGTTCGTTGACCGTGGTGCTCCCGATTTCAATCAATGTTTGCAAAATACCTTCAGCCCATCTGTCCTGAACCTTAGCATCTACAGGAAATGTGATATACTGTTCGCCTGTATGTACAAATGCATCTACCACACCATTGGCAACCTGAATCTTGGGAAGCGTAAAAGTAATGGTAGGGTCTAAGATTGAAAATTTAGGAAATACCAGCTCACTCATAACAGGAAACTTCCCATGTCCGTAACTGATTACGGCTCCGTTATTCATTTCAGACCCGGTGGCTGGCAACGTTAACACCACACCAAACGGAACTACTTTTTCTACCATTTCAGATGTGATTGGCGCAAAGCCATGCTTTAACAAATCGCGTGCATCGCCTTTATAGTGAGTAGCAAGTGAAATGAATTTAGTTCCGTCAATCACTGAACCTCCGCCAACAGCAAGAATAAAATCAATATTTTCGCTGCGAACAATTTCGGCAGCTTTCATCGAAGTTTCGTAGTGTGGATTGGGTTCAATGCCACCGAATTCATAAACCTTTCTGTTACCGAGGTTGGCTTTAACCTTGTCGATGAGGCCGCTTTTTTTGGCGCTTCCACCTCCATAAGTGATTAATACTTTAGCATTGGCCGGAACAAATTTGTCAATATTGTCAAGCCTGTCTTTTCCAAAGAAAATCCGTGTCGGATTATAAAAATCAAAATTATACATATTCTTTTCTCCTTATTTATTTTATTTTTTAACAAATTTATTTTCACGGGCACTGTAACGTGGGCCGATATTGGGATATTTATCTACAATTGCCTGAATTGCGATCAAATCACCGGCTGCGAGCACTACATCAGCTGCCCCTGCATTTTCTTCCAGATATTTCCTGCGTTTTGTTCCGGGAATCGGAATGATATTGTCGCTTTGCGCCATTACCCACGCAATACCTAACTGGGCAGATGTACAGTTTTTGCTTTCAGCGAATTCGGCAAAGGCAGCAGCCAGTTTCTGGTTGTTTTCCAAATGTTCACCCTGGTAACGTGGAAGATTTGCACGGAAGTCGGTAGAAGCAAGAGTGCTTACATCCAATTTATTGGTAATTAATCCACGACTTAACGGAGCAAAAGGCACCAAAGTAATTCCCAAGTCTCTGGTTAATGGTAAAATGGCATCTTCTACACCTCGGGTAAGTAACGAATATTCACTTTGCACTGCAGTAATCGGATGGACGGCATATGCTTTTTTCAAATCTTCGGGTGTACATTCGCTCAAACCCAGGTAGCGTACCTTCCCTTCCTTTACTAATTCCGCCATGGCTCCAACCGTTTCTTCCACCGGAACATTCGGATCTACACGGTGTGCATAATAAAGATCAATGGTCTCTATTTTCAATCGTTTCAGACTATTCTCAACGGCCTGCTTCATCCAGTTTGGAGAAGCGTCAACATACGTTTCTCCGCCGACAAAAACATCTCCGCTGCCTTTTATCCGGAAGCCAAACTTTGTTGCAATAAAAATCTTTTTACGGTTGGATACAAGCACTTTGGAAATCAATTCTTCGTTAGCGCCATTGCCATAAATGTCAGCCGTATCCCAGAAATTAATTCCAAGATCCAATGCGTGGTGTAATGTAGCAATGCTTTCTGTATCATCTGCTTTACCATAAGCAGCACTCATTCCCATGCATCCTAAACCTACAACCGATACTTTTTCTCCTGTTTTTGCTAATTCTTTATACTTCATGATTCTCCATCTTAAATATTATTATTTAACTTTTTAACTCATTACTCCGGCACTACATCATTTAAACACCTGATGGCATTTAATGTTCGGGGATACCCCACATAAGGCAATAACTGAGTAACGGCACTTAGCAATTATGCATTTTTACCTGCTTCAAAGGCTTGTTTCATTGCTGGTTTGCTTATAATTTCTCCTTTATTCCAGGCGCCGGTACCATAGATAACGCCCTTTTCTCTTGCATTTTCAAGACAGTAGGTGAATCCTCTGAATCCTTCCAGTGTTCTTTCCATTGCCTGTTTGTTGCTATCGGCTGCCGTAACGATGAAATAAAACTCCTTGTCGTTGATTTCGGTATAGCGGGAACAGGTTCTGTCAATCAGGGTTTTCATTTGTCCGCACATGGTGTAGAAATAAACAGGGGTTGCCATCACAATCACATCGGCAGCAATCATTTTCTCCAAAATCTCGGCCATGTCATCTTTCTGAGGGCAATTTTTCTCTCCATTAATGCATGTCCCGCACCCGGTACAGTAATTGATCTGCTTGTCTTTCATAAAAATCTTTTCTGCCTGATGACCGGACTCTTTCGCTCCCAATATAAACTGGTCGCAAAGCAGGTCGGAATTTCCGCCTCTTCGTGGACTGGAAGATAGTACTAAAACGTTTTTGTTCATTTGTTTATTTATTTTTATTTGATTCAATATGGCGATGTTTCAAAAACCTCTGCTACCTTTTTCATCCAGTCCGAAATAGGTATATGCTGCGGACAACTTTTTTCACACTGTTTGCATCCGATACAGTCCGAAGCCTTGCCGTAGGTCTTTATATAATTGTTATAATAAACCCATTGAGTAGAGAATCCGGTTTTTATTGACTGCTTTTCTGTATTATATAATGCAAAATATTTGGGGATTGCGATGTTTTTCGGACATCCTTCCTCGCAATAATGGCAAGCTGTACATGGAATGGCAATGGACTCGTTGATGGTCTTTACTGCTTTATTCAATACCTCAAACTCTTCCTGTGTAAATGGATGGAAATCCTGCATATATTCGGTGTTATCTAACAACTGTTCCATATCAGACATTCCGCTCAATACCATCATAACACCTTCATGGCTTGCTGCAAACCTGATTGCCCAGGAAGGTACAGACAATTTCGGATGGTAATCTTTAAATAATTTCTCAACTTTTTCAGGAACATTAGCAAGAGTGCCACCCTTGACAGGCTCCATCACTATGACCGGTTTATTATGCTTTCTTGCTACTTCATAACATTTTTTTGATTGAATACTTTCATTGTCCCAATCCAGATAGTTAACCTGTAACTGAACAAAATCCACCTCAGGATGTGCGGTTAGGATTTCATCCAATAACTGTGCGTTATCATGATAAGAAAATCCGATATGTCTGATTTTTCCCTCTTTTTTCTTTTCCCGGATAAACATAAAACAGTTCAAATTTTTAGCAATCTCATAATGGGAAATGCCAAGGTTATGAAGAAGGTAGTAGTCAAAATAATCAACGCCGCATTTTTCTAATTGTTCATTAAAAATTCGTTCCAGATCTTCCTTAGCCTTCAGAAACATGGTCGGCAATTTGGTTGCCAAAGTAAAACTGTCTCTTTTATATCGCTTTACCAATGACTCTCTAATGGCAATTTCACTTTTAAACGCATGATACATATAGGCAGTATCGAAGTAAGTAAAACCTCTTTCCATAAAAGTGTCCACCATCTTATTCAAAGTCTCCATGTCAACACTCGATTGGTCATTGGAGTCCTTTAAAGGCAAACGCATGAATCCAAATCCTAATTTCTTAGTCATCATTTTATCAGGTTTTATTTACGGATTATATATTTTATAAAGAAAAAGCCACCAATGACTTGCATAAGCATTCCAGAAATACCTATACGAAAATCCTGGATTGCCAAATAAAAATCGCCTACCATCAGCCATTCTACGAGTGTTCCCACAATCTGGTAGGACAGAATAACCATAGTCAGAATAGGTACAGAAACACGTTTATAATGTCCGGCTGCAAATCCGGCAGCCAATGCAAGCAATGCGGATTTTGTCATAATGGCTGGTAACGCCATTGCCAATGGCATTCCGAAAAGCAAAGAGTTTATCAATGGAGATAAAATTCCGGTTAAAAGTCCCACTTTCCAGCCATATTTGTATGCCGCAATTAGCGTAAAGAAATAAATTGGTAATAAGATTTTACCTCCCTGCGGTATTAGATGGCATAATTGTGGCAAAGCAATGTTACCTAAGACAAAAATTGATGCTGCCAGATAGGTTTTTACATTGTTGTAATTCAAAGAATAAAGTTTAACAGTTGTTGCTTCCATATTCATTTTAAAAATTTTAAATTAATTTCTCTCGTTATCGTAGCTTTGGACATTGGATAACCTGTATTTATTTCGAAACGTTCTGCCAACAGCTTTTCTTCGCGGACAAAAAGTTTATCTTTTCGTTTCATTCGGTTTTCTTTCTGTTTTCGTTAATAAAATTTGTAATGAGTGGCAAGATTGCTGTTACAGAACCTTCCCGATAGCATAATTTCTCCAGCGGGCACCAGTCCGTTTGATCACGATTGATGATAAAAGGCACCTTCTTTCGATAAGAAATTTCTATGTCTGTATTGCGTAATAAATCCAATGCCGGAGAACTGATAACATCCGTGTAGAGCTTTTTTACACTTCCCGATATCATCAATGCAGCGGCAGCTTTTCCAACTATTTTATCTGCAACATAAGCTCCTTTTAGGAAAGCTGCATCATTACTAAGTAAATAATATAAATCGGTCACACCCCGCTGCAAAAATGTGCGAACTTCATTCTGATTACTGATTACACAAGAATAGTCGCCTCGGTGTAATAACTGAATAATATCTTCCATTATTAAAAATTAAATGGATTAAACCATTATTTTGATTTTAACTGATTGCAAAAAACAAATACAGTGGTAGTAATTGCCGCCGTTGCAACAATTCTTCCTTATTTAGTATGTTTTTGAATGTTAATAAATCATTATTTCTTTTTACGATGCAAAGGTCTCCCAATTATCCAAAATGCTGTTATACGGATTACGGAATATTATACCATTATTACGGATACTGATGGTAAGCATTGATTTTATGCGAAAAAGAAGCCTATCTTTGCTTCAGATTTAAATACTGAAAAGTTTATGGATGAAATATTAAAACTCGAAAATGTTTCCCAGTACAATATATTAATGGGCCAGGAAACACTACATCCTTTGGTAAGCGTAATCGATTTCTCAAAGATGAAACCAATGAAACATGCCCGTATGAATTTGGGATTCTATACCATGTTTTTAAAAGATGTTAAATGTGGCGACATTAGGTACGGGCGCAATTATTACGATTACCAGGAAGGAACTCTTGTATTCATCGGCCCGGGACAAGTTTTTGGTGTTGATAGCAATGGAGAAAACATTCAGCCCCATGGCTGGGCATTGCTGTTTCATCCCGATTTGATCCGCGGCACATCGCTTGGGCATAACATTAAGGAATATACGTTCTTTTCGTATGAGGTGAACGAAGCCCTTCATCTCTCAGAAAAAGAACGGGAAATTGTGATTGATTGTTTAAATAAAATTGATTTTGAATTGAGACATGCCATCGATAAGCACAGCAAAACCTTAATTGTAACTAACATCGAACTCCTCCTTAATTACTGTGTGCGGTTTTACGATCGTCAGTTCATCACCCGGGACAATGTTAACAAAGACATTTTAGTAAGGTTTGAAAAGCTACTTGATGGCTATTTTCAATCCGATAAGCCCAAAACATTGGGGTTACCTTCGGTGCGGTATTGTGCCGATCAACTTCACCTGTCGGCAAACTACCTTGGCGATTTGATTAAGAAGGAGACAGGAAAATCGGCACAGGAACGCATCCAGTTGGAACTGATGGATATTGCCAAAGAAAAAGTGTTCGATACGAGTAAATCGGTCAGCGAAATTGCCTACGAATTAGGGTTTAAATATCCTCAGCATTTCAGCCGGATGTTTAAAAAGAGTGTTGGTTTCTCGCCAAATGAGTACAGACTGCAAAATTAGGTGTCTTCTTGATTTTTTAATCAGTTTATCTTCCAGCAATATTGTCCGGTCAATTATGGCATTTGATATCTTATCTGCAATTTGATCATTCGCTTTCAATTTATAATAATCATAAATTTCCTGAAGCT
>Ga0268360_1003229_pt1 | contig 10714 bp, 7 predicted proteins | sample BioMet11_FD_192465 | JGI IMG/M metagenome (GOLD analysis project Ga0268360, IMG submission 192465) | Sewage microbial communities from Oakland, California, United States - Biofuel 11 (Illumina Assembly) | ecosystem: Engineered > Wastewater > Sewage > Unclassified | place: USA: California... | reverse complement strand
GGGATCCGTTCCCGGAGCATGAGGCTGATGCGTTCGCCGCCGCCGCGGTTGTAGGTCCCGGTGAGCCTGTCGTGCTCGGAGATGTTCCGGTATTTCACCAGCGTTTCGACGCAGCCCATCCGGTCGAGGAAGGTGAGGGCGTTGACGCTCAGCGCGACGAGCCAGAAGCTCAGCAGGTTCGCCATGTCCTCACTGAAATTTTCCTTGGATTTTGCCAGCCGGCAGCAGACGGCGTACGCCGCCGCGGTGCAGGTGATGTACAGCGCGATGCGCCAGGGCTTGTCGAGGATGAAAAGCGGCAGGACGCACAGGTAGATCATGATGGTGATGGAGGGCTGGCGGGGATACAGAAAAGAGCCCGTCATGATCGCAAGCGCCATCAGCGGGAGCTCCGCCAGATAGAAGATCAGCCGGATGCGGCGCATGTTCGCGCCGATCAGGTACCTGCTGACGACGAAAAGCGCGGCAAAGTACGGGAGTGCAAGGAGGGAAACGGGCGGGAACATGGCAGTACCGAACAAAAGGGGCACCAGAGCGGCACAGGCCGCACTGAGCGCAAGGCCGATGGCCGAAAACGCGCGGAAAACCCGGAGGTTTTGCGCGTCGACGTCATCCCGGCAGGCATCCGGCCTGCGGCCGGAAAACGCGCCAATCAATTTTTTCAGCCTTGCCATCACCGCACAGCGACCTTTCCCGTTCCGCTGCCTGGCTGCCTGGTCAGTCGGGGGCGCATTCGGAGAAAAGAGCGAAAAAGACGGAGGTGCCTTCATTCGCGCCCCAGTATTGCAGGCTCAGGCGGATATTTTTGCGCGTGCCGTTCTCCTTCGTGAGAGGGAACACGCAGAAGACCTCCCGCCGCTCGTCGGCAGCCGTACGGAAAGCCGCAAGCACGGCTTCACGCGAATCGGGAGAGAGCCGGCGGCGGTACCGCTCGTCGGCGCCGCTGACCTCTTCCCCGTAACCGAAAAACTGATTGAACTTCGAGTTCACCCGCAGAGCCCGGAAGTTGGCGTTGTCGAGCTCGTAGATCGCCGCGGGCTGGGGAATGCTGTTGAACAGCAGATCGATCTTCGGATCGGGGGCCCAGATCGTCTGCACCAGTCTGTCGTGATTGCAGGAGAGCGACGCCACCGGGTTTTGCTTCTTCCCGCTGACCAGCGCCTCGTAATCGGAGATGGGCATGGGCTTCGCATAATAGTAGCCCTGGACGTAGCCGCAGCCGATGCTCTTGAGAAAGGCGACCTGCTGCGCGGTCTCCACGCCCTCCATGATGACCGGGATGTCCAGCCAGCCGGCCATGTGCACGACGGAGGCCATGATGCACTCCTTGCGTCCCGCGTCCGCCGGGCCGGAGAGGAATTTCATGTCGATCTTCAGAATGTTGATCGGGATGTCCTTGAGCGTGTTGAGCGAAGAATACCCGCTGCCGAAGTCGTCCATCATGATGGTGAAGCCGGCGTTCTGGAGCGCAAGGACGGTCTTTCCCATGATCTCGGGGTTGTCCATGTAGGCGCTCTCGGTCAGCTCCAGATTGAGAAGGCTCGGCGCGATGCCGTATTTTTTCACCAGGTTCGTCACGGAGGAGACCAGGTTGGGGTTATACATGTTGACCCGGGAAACGTTGACGGAGATCGGCGCGGGAGTGCGCCCCTCGTCGATCCACCGGCGAAGGAGACGGCAGACCTTGTCCCAGACGTAATAGTCGAGTTTGCCGATGAATCCGTTGCGCTCGAAGATCGGGATGAAAAGGCCGGGGGAGAGGAGACCCTTCTCGGGATGGAGCCAGCGGATCAGCGCCTCGGCGCCGTACGGCTGCTCCGTTTTCAGGTTGTATTTCGGCTGCAGATAGACCTGGAACTGCTCCGTGTCCAGCGCGTTCTGCATTTCGTTGACGATCTGCTGCTCCTGAAGGACCTTCCGGCTCATCTCGGGCTTGTAGTAGCTCAGGAAGGTCATGTGCTTGCCCTTGAGCTCCTTGGCCGCCAGCGTCGCCTGCTCCAGCATCGTCTGGATCTTGGCGTGGGGGTCGTCGATGACGTACACGCCGAAGGAGGGCTCGATGAGGAAGTTGCGGTTGTAAGAGGAGAGCTCTGCGTACGCCCGTTCCACGTGCTTTTTGATGACGTTCTCGTCAAAGGGCTCGCACATGCAGAAGGTGTCCGCGTTGATGCGCGCGTAGGTGCAGGGCTGCACCTCCTTCGCGGTGCGGCGCAGCGCGTCGGCGATGAACCGCAGGAAGCGGTCGCCCTCGTCCTCGCCCCAGAAGGAGTTGAGAATATGGAAGTGGTCGATGTCGAAGCGGACGAGGGCGAATTTCCGACCGGGGTTCTGCTCCAGCAGGAGCGTCGTCTCGGTGAAGAACTTGCCGCGGTTATACAGACCCGTCAGCGAGTCGTACTCGTAGGCGTACTGCATTTCGCTCAGGAGGTAGAATTGGCTGCGGATAATGACGTTCTTCAGCCGCAGGAGCAGCACGGTGGTCTGATAAGGCTTTGAGACAAAGTCCCACGCGCCGGAGTTGAGCGCCTTCTGCTCGGTTTCCACATCCTTCTCGCCGGTGACGGCGATGACGGGGATGGAGGCGTAAGGCGTGCCCTTCAGCTTTTCAAGGAAAGCAAAGCCGTCCATTACCGGCATCACGATGTCGAGCAGGATGGCGGAAACGCCCTCGTTATCCCGCAGAACGTCGAAGGCCTCCTCGCCGTTCCCCGCTTCAAGAACCCCGTATTCCGAACTGAGGATCTGGCGGAGGATCTGGCGGTTGATGGACTGGTCCTCCACGACGAGGATGGTTTGTTTCTTTTTATTCACTTGCCTGAACACCTGCCTTTGTTTTCCGCTTTGAAGCGGTGCCCCGCGCGGGAGAGGGGAGAACGGGACGGCGTTCCGCCCCGGACAGTCATTTTTCCGGTTTTTTTGTCTTGTTCTTATAGAGGTCTTCGTCGGCGGCCATGATCAGGCCCGGAAGAGAAGCGGCGCCGCCCGGCCCGTAGGTCCCGACGCCTGTGCTGACCGTGATCCGGTAAGGCGCCGTGCTTTTTTCGTTGCGCGCGTCGAAAGCCCGGCGGATGCCCTTCTTCAGCGCTTCGGCGCGGAGACTGCCGCCGGGGAAAAGAATGGCGAACTCGTCGCCGCCGTAGCGGGCGAGGAAAATGTTCTCGTCGCCGCAGAGCTTTTTCAGGACGTCGGCCGTTTCGACCAGCGCCCGGTCGCCCTCGTAGTGGCCGTAGGAGTCGTTGATGGACTTGAACGAGTCGATATCCATGAGGAGCAGGCACAGCGGCTGGCTGCTGCCCTGGTCCGCGGCCAGCGCGTTCAGCCGCTTGTCGAACTGACGGCGGTTGTTGATGCCGGTCAGGCTGTCGGTGGAGATGCGGTAGTTCTGGAGATTGATGAAAACGAGCAGCAGCGAGATGGCGGACAGCGGCCAGATGATGGGGATCCCGCTGGTGACCAGCGTCAGAAGGAAGCCGGCGACCGGAAGGATCAGAAAGCTCAGCAGCGACAGCGTTTCCTCCCGTTCCTGGCGCGACTTGCACGTGCGGGTGCATTGAAGGATCTCCCAGGCGGAATAGGCGGAGTAGAACAGCGGGAAGACGATCTGCAGGAAGAAAAGCGAGCCCCGGTGATAGCAGTTGAGGGAATCGTAGGAGAACATCCAGCCCGTGAGCGGCGATGTGAACGCCAGCAGGAAAAGCGCCGCCAGGGGGAGGGCGATGCAGAGCCGGTATTTACGCGAGCGGGTGTGGGCGAGCTTCAGCTTTTCTTCCACGAAGGAGAGCCATTCGAAGGCGATGACACCCTCCAGGAAAAGGTAGAGCGACATAATGAAGGGCGCAGTGTACCGCGCCGCACCCGACAGGCCGCCGTTTGTCAGGACCCAGAAGGAATCCGTGATCAGAATGGCGATGACGGAGACGAGGACGCGCTTGAGCGCGATGTTCTCGGCCTGCTGCTCAATGCTGCTCTCAAGCTGGTGGAACACAAAGAGCAGGATGAGGATGCACAGCAGATTGATCTCCATGTAGACGTACTCGTACAGTTGGGGCATATGAACCCTCCGTTTTGACCGGAAGTATTTGGAAAAAAAGCGCGCCGCCCCGGCGAAAGCCCCGTTCAGAGGAGAAAGGTCAGAATCCTCAGGTTAAACACGATCATTGTATACTGTTTTTTCCATAAGGTCAACCTTTTCAGGCGTGAAATCAGGCAAATCCCGTCATTCGGAGCACAAAAAACCGCGGCGGGGCCGAAAGGCCGCGCCGCGGTCCGGAAGTGCCGAAATGATGAGCCGGGCGGTTACGTTTCCGGAGCGAAGGGCGGGAGCTCCGTCCTGCCATGCAGCAGGATATCGGCGATGCGCGCGCAGGCGCGGCCGTCGCCGTAGGGGTTTTTCGCGGCGCTCATGGCGCCGTAGCGGGCGCTGTCGGTGAGAAGCGCCCTGAACTCGTCGTAGACCCGCGCTTCCTCCGTGCCCGCGATGCGGAGCGTGCCGGCCTTCACGCCCTCGGGCCGCTCGGTCACGTCCCGCAGGACCAGCACGGGCTTGTGCAGGGAGGGGGCCTCCTCCTGGATGCCGCCGGAGTCGGTGAGAATAAGATAGGACTTCGCCATAAAGTTATGGAAATCCAGCACGTCCAGCGGCTCGATGAGCCGGATGCGGTCGCAGCCGCCCAGCATCTCCTGTGCGGCGCCGCGCACCACAGGGTTCGGGTGCACGGGGTAAATGACCTTCACGTCGGGGAATTCGTCCACCACCCGGCGGACGGCGCGGAAAATGTTCCGGAGCGGTTCCCCCCAGTTTTCCCGCCGGTGCGCGGTCATGAGGACGAGGCGGGAGCCCTCGGCCCACCGGAGATCGGGATGGGAGAAGCCGGGCCGCACGGTGGTGGACAGCGCGTCGATGGCGGTGTTGCCGGTGACGAAGATGCGCTCCGGGCGCTTGCCCTCCCGCAGGAGATTTTCCCGCGCGAGCCGCGTCGGGGCGAAATTGTAGTCCGAGACGACGCTCACGGCCTCCCGGTTGAATTCCTCGGGGTACGGCGCGCGGATGTCGTAGGTGCGCAGGCCGGCCTCCACGTGCCCCACGGGCACGCCGGAATAGAAGCAGGCCAGCGCGGCGGCGAAGGTCGTGGTGGTGTCGCCGTGAACGAGCACCACGTCGGGCTTCGTCTGCTCCAGCACGCCCTTCATGCCGCCCAGCACCCGGCAGGTGATGTCGTAAAGCGTCTGCCCCTCGTGCATGACGGCCAGGTCGAAATCCGGCTCCACGCCGAACACGTCCAGCACCTGGCGCAGCATCTCCCGGTGCTGGCCGGTGACGCAGACCAGCGTCTGCGCGTCCGGACGGGATTTCAGTTCCTTCACAAGCGGGCACATCTTGATCGCCTCCGGCCGCGTGCCGAAGACGAGCATGATCTTCTTCATGGTTCAGACCCGTTCCTTTCGAGCGTTTTACCGGACCATCCTACCATTTTCCGGGAAGAAATACAAGCGGCGCCGCCGAAAGGCGGCGCCGCGGGGACGGGCCCGGAAGCCTCCGCGCTCAGAGGAACCGGGTGAGGAACCAGACCAGCGCCGTGAGGCCGGCGCCGAGGAGCGCGAATACCGGGGAGGGGATGCGGGAAAGAAAGCTCCTGCCGCGGTTTTTGCGGATATAGTCCCTGGCTGCGTCCTGAGCCTCGCGAAGCACCTCTTCGCCGGTGACGCCGCGGCGGAGCGCGTCGTCCTTCACGATGAAGATCGCCTCGTCAAAGACGCGGGGGTCCGGGGTCTTGATCACGACCACGCGGCGCGTGATGCCTTTAACCATGTTCTCACACTCCTGAAAGCCATCTGCTTCCAGTTTCCCCGCTTTCTGCCCGGGCTATACGGCGCGGAGCCCGGATTTCAGGGGCGCTCGTCCGCGCGGACGGCAAGAACCGTCATGTCGTCCGCGCCGCCGGTGCGGAGCTTCGCCGCCTCGACGATCGACCGGGCCAGCGCCTCGGGATCGCGGCCGGTGTAGGCGGACAGAAGGCTTGCGAGCCATTTGTCGCCGCCCTCGCCGGCGATGCCGTCGGACACCAGCACGGCGAAGGACGCCGGCGGCAGCCGGAATTTCGTGCAGTCAAACCGCCCGCCGCCCGCGAGTCCGGCGGGAAGGGCCGTCCCGCTGACCCGCCGCACCGAGGAGTCTTTTTTGATGTAGGAGGGCGCCGCGCCGCATTTGTAGACCCGCGTATCGCCCGTGAACATATCGAGGCAGAGAAGATCCACCGTGGCGCAGTCCGTATCGCTGCCGTTGCGCAGAAGCATCAGGTCGCCCAGGATGCGCAGCGCCGTTTCCGGCTGCACGCCGGCGCGGAGGAGGCGTTCCAGAATCCCCACCGTTTTGCCGCTGACGTCGGCGGCGTCCTCGCCGGTGCCCATCCCGTCGGACAGCAGGGCGCACAGAAGGCCCGAGTCGGTGCGGAAATAGACGCCCTTGTCGCCGCAGACGGTCTGCCCGCTCTTCCGGAGCGAGGCGATGCCGACGTCGGCGCACAGCGGTTCCGCCTCCAGCAGAACGAGGCGTTCCGGGCTGTTGCGGGCCTCCGGCGTGCACAGCCGGACGTTCAGGACGGCGGAGAGCTTGTCCAGATACTCCGGCTCGGCGCGGACCGCCGCTGCGCCCGGGCCGCCGATCTCCGCGCGGAGCCGTCCGCCGCGCATGCGGAAAACGCTGGCCGAGGCTTCCGCGCCGGCGCCGCGCAGCCAGCGCTGCAGCCGGCGCTCCAGACCGGGCTCGGGCGTGATGCCGCCGCCCAGGTCGTCGGAGAGACTGCGCAGGACGGCGGAGATGTCGGCGTACTGGTTGTAAGCCGCGCCGCGGCTCTCCGTGAGGCGCGCGCGGAAGGAGCGGCGGGTGAGGTACGTGCGGGTCTCGGCGTTGATGACGGAGACGAGCTCCGGGAGCTTCCCGCAGCTTTCCGCGAAGGGCTCCGGGAAATCCTCCGGCGCGACCGCGCCGTCGCGCAGAAGGCGCGGCGTCACGTTGTTCATCACGTCGAAGGTCTCGGCGTAGCCGCTCTCCCAGCAGCGTCGGGCGCATTTGCAGCTCTTGCACACGGTCTCCGCCGCCGCGTCGAAAATGGAGGCGGGATCGTCGTCGGCGGCGTCGCCGCCCGCCGCGGCGTGTACTGCGGCGTAGAGGCTCTCGAAGGCGTCGGCGGTCAGATCGACGCGCTCCCGGGCGTACCCCCGGTATTCGCCCGCGCCCCGCGTTTCCGGCGCGGGCAGCAGCGCCGCGGCTTTCGCAAGGACGTGCTCCGGCAGCGCCATAAAGACGACGGAGGCGGCGAACGCCTCGTACAGGGCGGACACGCCGCCGGCGTATTCCCAGGTCCACAGGGCGCCCACGGAGTTCGTCATGAGAAAGGCCAGCAGGAACGGGAGCCGCCCGCGCCTTGCAAAAAGGCCGGAGACCAGCGCTGCCAGGGGGTAGAGCAGGAGGAAGCGCGGGGCGCTGCCGGAGGCCATGTCCATGGCGGCGCCGATCGCCGTGCCGCAGGCCGCGCCCAGCGGGGCGCCGCCGCGCCACGCGCAGACGAGCACGATGAGAAGGGCGGCGGTCCGCCCCACGGACAGAACGCGGAAGAGCCGCCAGGCGGCGGCAGACATGAGCAGCGTGCAGCAGAGGATCAGCAGCGAGATCCTGCGGCGGGTTTTCCCGGCTGCCTCCGGCGCTTCCGGCGCGAGGGCGACTGCGTAGAAGTAGGTCGCGGCGGCGGCCAGGAAGGTCTCCGCCGCGTAGTGCACCGCGGCGGTGAGCGCCCAGGCGGCGTCGGAGACGTAGACGAAGCCGACGATGCCCAGGGCGGAAAAGACCACCAGCGGCGGGAACCACGGCCGCGCGCCCAGCGACGTTGCGCGGAACACCCGCAGGGCGGCGCGGATCAGCACCGCGGCGGAGACATATTTGAGAGCCCAGACGAAGCTCCCGGCGGAAAAATACCCGGCGGCGGCGCCCAGCGCCGCCAGCGCGCCCGCCGCGCCGGGAACGCACGCGCCGGCGAAGGCCGCGCCGAAGGGGGCGCAGCTCCCGAAGATCCTGGCTCTTGCCAGCAGGAACCCCGCGAGGAAACGCACCGCGTATTCCACCGCGGCGGGCCTGTCCTTCAGCGAGAATCGCGCGCCCGCGCGGCGGATCGCGCCGGCAACCTGTTTTTCTGTCACGTCAAACGTCCTTTCGTAAGGTGATGGAAAAATTGTATCCCCGCGCTTACGAAAAAACGGTCACAACAAGGCGCCGCAGCCGGGTTTTTCGGGGCTGCTTGCAATCTTTTCCGGCTTCTGGTATACTTCGCTTGTAAAAAAGGAGGCGATGTTATGTTTACCATCGACCACTGCAATCTCAACGTCGCGGATCTGGAAAAATCGCTGGCGTTTTACCGGGAGGCGCTGGACCTGCGGGAGCTTCGCCGCCGCGCCGCGCCCGACGGGAGCTTTGTCCTCGCCTTCCTGGGAGACGGAAGGTCCGACTTCCGGCTGGAGCTCACCTGGCTGCGGGACAAGAAGGGCCCCTACGAGCTGGGCGACAACGAGAGCCATATCGCATTCGCGGCTGACGATTTCGCCGCCGCCCACGAAAAGCACGAAAAGATGGGCTGCATCTGCTTCGAGAACCCGGGCATGGGCGTGTATTTCATCCACGACCCCGACGACTACTGGCTGGAGATCCTGCCGCCCAGGAAGTGATGCTCCGGCGCTTCCGCTCGGACCGCCGGCGGAAAAAGCCGGATAATCCGGTCTTCGGGGAGAGCCTGAGCCTGGCATTCCCCGCGGATCGGGAATTATCGGGATGGCCTTCTGAAAACCGGCGGCGCATTTTTGCCCATGGCTTTGCCGCACGGCGCGGCTTATGGAAAAAGCTCCCGTCTGCCCCGGGCAGACGGGAGCTTTTCCTGTTTTGCGGGCGCGGGCCGGATGGCGGCGCGCCCGTTTTTTACCTTCGGGTTTTCGCTCAGCCGACGACGTTGGAGATGAACCGCTCCAGGATCGCGGCCACCTGCGCGCGGACGGCGCTGCCCTGGGGCAGCAGCTTCCCGTCGGAGCCGGTGATGAGCTTTACGTTCACCGCCCAGGTCATGGCTTCCGCCGCCCAGGAGGAGACGGCGGAGGCGTCCGGATACCCGGAGAGGCCGGCGGCGCCGCCGGAGACGCCGTACCCCTTGTATTTCGCGTAGCGGTACAGGATGGCGGCGGCCTGCTCGCGGGTCACTTTGCCGTTGGGGTTGAACCTGCCCTCGCTGCCCTCGACGATCTTGTTGGCGGCTGCCCAGTTCACGGCGCCGGTGTACCATTCGGCGGTGAGGTCGGTGAAGGCGGAGGCCTCCGCGGCGGGCTGCCCCTCCAGGTTCCACAGCACCCGGACCAGCATGGCGCGGGTCATGGCGGTGTTGGGCTCGAAGGTGTCGTCGGAGGTGCCGGAGAAGAGCTTGTTTTCATAGGCGTATTTCACGTTCCCGTAGTACCAGGCGCCCCGGGGCACGTCGGCAAAGGGCAGGGAATCGGAGCCGGAGCCCTGTTCCACGGCGGCCGAAAGCGCGCCGGAAAGATCGAAGGCGGCGGCATCCGTGACCATGTAGTAGGATTTCCCGGCGGCGAGCGTCAGCGTGGAGCTCCTGTGGAAATAGGCCGCGCTGCCGATGGCGGCGGAGGCGTCGCCGTCGGCGTCCGCGGAGAGGATGGTGCCGCCCTCGCTCGTGACCATGAGGGAAAGCTCCCCGTAGAGATTGTATTCCTGGGGATCATAGGCCGCGCTGCCGTCGGGGGCAAAATCGAGCGTGAAGGTGTACGTCCCGCTGGCGGTCGGGGTGAAGACGGAGACGAGCCGGCTCGCGGAGGCCATGCTGCCGTTGCGCACGAGATGTGTGTCCAGCGTCATGTCCATGGGCTTCGTTTTTGTGACCGTCACGGTGTTCTCCGTGCTGCCGCTGCTGTATAGATCCGCGAAATAGGTCCTGCCCGCGGTGAGGTACTGGTTGTTCGCGCCGCCGATGAGGCCGTAGGTGGACGAATATCCGCCGTAGCCCGCGGAGTGGTCCTCGCCGCAGTAATCGCCGGAGGTGACGAAGAAGCTGGCGTTCTCGTCCGAAAGATCGAAGTAGTAGAAGCCGCTCTCGGCGGGCGTAAAGGCAAAGAGCGCGTAGGTGTTTTCCTCGCCTGTGTAGGTGAAGCCCTGCCCCGCGGTCAGCGCCGGAACGTCGCCGAACTGCGCCGCGGTGAGCGTGCATTTCGCGCCGGAGACTTCGCCTGCGGTGTGCTTCAGCGTGTAGGAAACGCCGGCGGAAAGGCGGGAGAGGATGGTGTACTCGGTGAAGCCCGTATTCCCGTAGCCGAAGCTGCCGACGCCCGCGCCGTCCTGATAGAGGTTGAGGCTGCCGCAGCTCACGGTCCCGGCGGAGACGGTAAAGGTGTACCAGCCGTCGGCGGCGGGAGTGTAAGTGAAGCTGTTCTCCGGACCGGCGGTGTAGGATGCGGTGCCGGTGAGCATTCCGGAATAGGCCAGCGCGCCGGGGGAGAGCAGCGCCGCCAGAAAAATGAGCGCCAGGTTCAGGCAGATGAGCTGCTTTTTCATGGTTTCTTCTCCTTTGGCTTGTTTGTGATACTGTGCTGAAGCAGCCCGAGGATGCACCAGAAGACGGGGGCTGCGACGCATTCGTCGATCCCGGCCAGAGACTGGAGCAGGTAGGCC